>Ga0335081_10003339_pt1 | contig 25246 bp, 24 predicted proteins | sample Lox_Sample_35_FD_206713 | JGI IMG/M metagenome (GOLD analysis project Ga0335081, IMG submission 206713) | Soil microbial communities from Loxahatchee National Wildlife Refuge, Florida, United States - Lox_Sample_3.5 | ecosystem: Environmental > Terrestrial > Soil > Wetlands | place: USA...
ACACGCTGTTGATGGCGATCGACGGCACGCTGGTGATGAACCCGTTCCTCTACAGCAAGCTGTCGTACGATCCATTCAAGGATTTTGCGCCGGTGACGCTGGTGGCGCGCGTACCGTCGGTGATCGAGGCCAACAGTGCCGTCACCGCCAACACCGTGCAGGACATCATCGCCCAGGAGAAGGCAAAGCCCGGCACTTTTCTGATGGGCTACAGCACGCCAACCTCGCAGGTGACCAGCGAATTGTTCAACATGCGCTCGGGCGTCAAGATTCAACTGGTGCCCTATCGCGGCGGCACCACCCAGGTCACCGGGCTGCTCGGCGGTGAGATTTCGCTCGGGCTAGAGAGCGTCAACGTGGCGCTGCCATTCGCGCGCGCCGGCAAATTGAAGATCATCGCGCTCACCGGCGGCGAGCGCATTTCGCTGGCGCCGAAGATTCCCACGGTCGCCGAAACGCTTCCCGGCTTCGACCTCGGCATCTGGCAAAGCGTCGTCGCGCCGGCCAAGACGCCGCCGGCGATCGTGAACAAGCTGCACGACGAGATCGTCGCCGTGCTCGGCCGCGAGGCGGTGCGCAGCAAGCTGACCAACGCCGGCGTGGAACCCGCCACCAGCAAATCGCCGGAAGATTTTGCCGCTTTCATCCGCGCCCAGGCGGACGTCCGTCAGAAGGTGATCCAAACGGTCGGGATCAAGCTCGACTGATCCCTTCGCCGACACACCCGCGGCGTCGCGCGGACCGCAAGCTTTCTGGAAGGAAGCAATGACGAAAGACAAAAGGCGGCGATTGAGCGGTGCGCTCGCAGCCGCCGCGATCTGGCTTCTTGCCGTACCGGCGCCGGCATCGGCAGCCGAGCCGTGGCCGACGCGGCCGGTGACCGTCTTGTGTCCGTTCGCTGCTGGAACAAGCACCGATACGCTGATGCGCCTAGTCAACGCGTCGCTCGGCCAGCGCTTCGGCCAGAATTTCATCGTCGAGGACCGCCCCGGCGCGACCGGCAACATCGCCGCGGCAACGGTGGCGCGAGCAGCGCCTGACGGCTATACGCTCTTCATCGGGACGGTGGGACCGATCGTCAACAACAAGTTCATGTACAAGGATCTCGATTTCGATCCCGACCACGCCTTTGCGCCGATCGCGTTACTCGCCTCTTCGCCCCTCATTATCGTCGGCAGCCCGAAATTGCCGGTGAACAATCTGAAGGAACTCGTCGACTACGCCAAAGCCCATCGCGGTCCGCTCGATGCCGGAACCGTCGGCGTCGGCTCGCAGGCCCACATCACGATCCAGCTTCTCAACAAGCTCGCCGGCATTTCGATCGGCCACGTGCCCTATCGGATCACGTCGCAGGCGCTGCCTGACCTGATGTCGGGCGACCTTCAGCTTTCGGTCCAGTACGTTCCGACCTTCGTGCCGAATGTGCAGTCGGGCATGCTCAAGGGCCTCGCCGTCACCAGCCCCAAACGAATGCCCGGATTGCCCGATGTACCGACTGTTGAAGAGTCCGGATTTCCGGGTTTCGACGCCAACGGCTGGTCAGCCCTGTTCGCGCCAGCCGGCACGCCGGCCGATATCGTCGACAAGCTCAATCGCGGCGTGAATGACTTTCTGCAGAGCGACGCGGGGCGGAAGGAACTCGGCAAAATCTGGATGACGCCGCTCGGCGGCACGTCGCAGCAGCTCGCCGATTACATCGCGAGCGAGAATGCCAAGTGGGGACCGATCATCAAGCAAGCCAACATCGTCCTGCAGTAGCCATGACCGAACGACTGCCGCGAAACACCTGCGACACGCACTTGCACGTTTTTGGCGACGCGCAGATGTATCCCGCCGCCAATCCGAACGCGCTTTATGCACCGCCACAAGATTGCAGCTTCGCGGCGATGAAGGCGCTGCATGATGCGATGGGCGTCGACCGTGCGGTCTTGGTGCAGCCCACGATCTACGGCACCGATCACCGGCTGTTGCACGATGTTCTTAAAAGCGCTCCGGGACGAAATTATCGCGGCGTCGCCATCGTCGACGACAGCGTCAGCGATGCGGAGCTGGAGCGGCTCAACAGCGTCGGCGTGCGCGGGGCGCGGTTCAATTTCGGCGGTCGGTTTAAACTGGCGCCGAGCCTCGCCGGCTTCCGCCGCGGACTGGATCGCGTGCGCGAGCTTGGCTGGTTCGTCAAAGTGTTCGGCTTCGAAGACGACTTCCTGCCCGTCGCGGACGAGCTGCACAAAATCGACTTTCCCGCGATCATCGATCACATGGGCGGTCCCGATTACCGGCGCGGCACCGCGCAGCCGGCGGTGCGCCTCATTCTCGATCTGCTCAAGAACGGCAATTGGTGGATCGGCCTGTCGAACGGCGATCTGCGATCGCACACCGGAAATCCGTGGGATGACGCGGTCGAGTTCGGCCGGCTGCTCTACGAGGCGGCACCGGACCGCTGCCTGTGGGGAACCGACTGGCCTCACGTCCATCGCTTCATCCGGCCCGACGAGGCCGGGCACTCGGACTACGGCCTCGACCACGAGATGCAGCGCGTCGCGCTGCTCGAACGCTATTTGCCCGATCGCAGCGCCCGCGATCGGGTGCTGGTCGACAACCCGGCGCGTTTCTTTGGTTTTGCGTGAAGCAGGATTGCGCCGCCGGGCGTAGCCGCGCCATCAAGCAAAGGCAGCCTGCCGTGCCGCCGCGCGCTCGGCGCGCAGCCAGCCGTACCAATCCTGCAGTCCTTGCCCGCTGCGGGCCGAAACCTGCAGGATCGGCGCATCGGCGTTGACCTGCCGGATATTCGCCACCGCCTCGGCGACGGCGAAATCGACGTGGGGCAACAGATCGATCTTGCCGATCAGCACGATGCCGGCGGCGCGGAAGATGTGCGGATATTTCAGCGGCTTGTCCTCGCCGTCGGTGACCGGAAAGATCACCGCCTTGGCGCGCTCGCCGAGGTCGAACAGCGCCGGGCAGACGAGATTGCCGACGTTCTCGATCAGCACTGCCGCGCCGAGCGCGGGCTTCAGCGCCGCTAGCGCACGGCTCACCATTTCGGCGTCGAGATGGCAGCCGGTGCCGGTGTTGACCTGGACCGCGGCGGCGCCGGCGTTACGGATGCGCTCGCCGTCATGCGCGGTGGCTTGATCGCCTTCGATCACGTAAAGCGGCAGTTCGCCCGTGAGATCGCGGATCGTGCGCTCGAGCAAGGTGGTCTTGCCGGCGCCCGGCGAGCTGACAAGGTTGAGCGCGAGAATTTCGCGGCCCGCGCACCAGGCGCGGTTCTTCGCCGCCAATGCATCGTTCTTCGCCAGTATGCGGGCTTCGACGTCGACAATGTTGACGAGCGGACCGTTCTCGTGGCCGTGGGCATGGCTATGCCCGTCGCCGGCATGGTCGTGATCGTGGTCGTGCGCGTGGTGATGATGGGCATGATGATGCTCGTGCGCATCTGGGGCGCCGATCGTCGTCGTCGCGCCGGTCTGCAGATCGAGCATGGTCGCCTTATCGCCTTGGCATCCGCAATTGGCGCACATCAGGTGACCTCTTCAAGCTCGATCGATTTGACGTTCAGCTCTTCGCCCTTGAGCCGTTTGAAGCGAAACGAGCCGCAGGGACAAGCCGTCAACAGCGACGGGGTCGGAAATTCGGCGCCGCAGCGCTCGCAACTGGCCAGCGCCGCGATCTCGCGAATTTCCAGATTGGCGGTTTCGGCGGCGGTGCCCTTGGCGGCCTCGGGAAACCAGAACGCCACCGAGTCGGCCATGACGCCGGCCAATTCGCCGATCTCAACGGTCACGCGGTGCACCCGCCGCCCCTGCGCGGTCGCCGCCACCACCTCGACGATGCTGCACGCAATGGAGAGCTCGTGCATGGCGCTCCTTCAACAAATCCGCGGCAGTTGCTCGCCGACCAGCATGTCGACGATGCGGCGGCCGCCGAACACCGTGCGCATGGTGACCCGTCCGGGTTCGCCGGCAATGACCCGGCCGATGACGCTCGAGCCGCGGCCGAGCGCGTGCGCCCGCATGGCTGACAGCGCCGCCGTTTCCTGCTCCGGCGGCACGATGGCGACGATTTTGCCCTCGTTGGCGAGATAGAGCGGATCGAGGCCGAGGATTTCGCAGAAACCGCGCACCTCGTCGCGCAGCGGCGTCGCCGCCTCATCGATCTCGATCTCGACCTGGGCGGCTTCGGCGATTTCGTTGAGCACGGTGGCAATGCCGCCGCGGGTCGGATCGCGCAGGAAGCGCGTGCCGGGGGCGCGAGCCAGCAACGTAGCGACGAGATCGTGCAGCGGCGCGCAATCGCTTTCGATCGGCGTTTCCAAGGCCAAGTCGCCGCGGGCGCCGAGAATGGCGGCACCGTGATCGCCGAGAACGCCATTGACGATGACCGCATCGCCTGGCTGCGCCCGGTGCGCGCCGAGATCTATGTCGGCGCGGATCGTGCCGATCCCCGTCGTGACGATGAACATCTTATCGCAGGCGCACTTGTTCACGACCTTGGTGTCGCCGGTGACGATGGTGACGCCGGCCTCGCGCGCCGTTTGCGCCATCGAGCCGGCAATCCGGCGCAACAGATCGAGCGATACGCCTTCCTCGACGATTGCCGCGCAGGCCAGATGGCGCGGCACCGCGCCGCCGACGGCGAGATCGTTGACGGTGCCGCACACCGCGAGCTTGCCGATATCACCGCCGGGGAAGATCAAAGGATCGACGACGAAGGCATCGGTAGTGAAGGCGAGCCGATCGCCCTGCCCCGCCAGCTCCGCAAGATCGAGGCGCGCCGAATCGTCGAGCGGGGCGAGCAGCGGATTGTCGAAGGCGGCGACGAACACATCGTCGATCAAATCCTTCATCGCCTTGCCGCCGCCGCCATGGGCCAAAGTCACGGTCGGCACATGCACCGTGCCGCGCGGCCGCTTGCGAGCAAAGGGGGCGATATTCATGCCGCACCCACCTCGGCCGCGGCCTGATCGCGCTGCCGCTTGACACCGCCATATTGATAGTAGGCGGCGCAGGCGCCTTCGGACGACACCATCAGCGCGCCGAGCGGCGTCTGCGGCGTGCACGCGGCGCCGAACAGCTTGCACTGCCAGGGCTTGAGCACACCTTTCAGCACCTCGCCGCATTGGCACGCCTTCGGATCGGCGATCTTGACGTTGGGCACCGCGAAGCGGCTCTCGGCATCGAAGCGCGCATAGGCCGGGCGCAAGCGCACGCCGGAATGATCGATCGAGCCGAGCCCGCGCCACTCGAAGAATTCCCGCAATTCGTAGACGCGGCCGACCGCGCGCAGCGCCGCGGTATTGCCGGCATCGTCGACGACGCGGGCATATTGATTCTCGATCTCGCAGCGGCCGTCGGCGATCTGTCTCAGCAGCATCCAGATCGACTGCAGCACGTCGAGCGGCTCGAAGCCCGACACCACCATCGGCTTGTTGTAGAAGCGGGCGATGAATTCGTACGGCGCGGTGCCGATCACCATCGAGACATGGCCGGGGCCGAGGAAGCCGTCGAGATGCAGATCCGGGCTGTCGAGGATCGCCTTGATGGTGGGCACGATGGTGATGTGATTGCAAAACACCGAAAAGTTTTCGATGCCCTCGCGCTCCGCCTGCAGTACCGTGAGCGCCGTCGACGGCATCGTGGTCTCGAAGCCGATGCCGAAGAACACCACCTCGCGCTGCGGACGGCGCCGCGCCAGCTCGAGCGCGTCGAGCGGCGAATAGACCATGCGCACGTCGGCGCCGTCGGCCTTGGCCTGCAGCAGGCTCTTCTTCGAGCCCGGCACTCGCATGGCGTCGCCGAACGTCGTGAAAATCACCTCAGGCCGCTCGGCAATGGCGACGCAATCGTCGACCCGGCCCATCGGCAAAACGCAGACCGGGCAGCCGGGGCCGTGCACCAGCTCGATCGATTTCGGCAGCATGCCCTCGATGCCGTAGCGGAAGATCGAATGGGTGTGGCCGCCGCAGACTTCCATGATCTGGAGCGGCCGGCCGCCGGCGCGATCGATGCCGGCGGCGAGCGTCTCGATCTTGCGCACCAGAATGTCCGCTTTAGCGCGGTCGCGATATTCGTCGACGTATTTCATGCCGCGGCGTCCTTGGCCGCCGCCGATCCGCGATGGTCGGCGAGGATGGTATGCACCAGATCCCAGAGGATGTGATAGGCGGCGACGTGGCATTCCTGGATGCGGTGAATCGACGTGGTCGGCACCACTAGGCAGTAGTCGCAGACGCCGTCCGCTTTCATCCTGCCACCGTCGCCGCCGGTGAGCCCGATGGTGACCAGCCCCATCTCCTTCGCTTTGGCGAACGCGGCGATCAGGTTCGACGAATTGCCGCTCGTTGAAATACCGATCAGGCCGTCACCCGCTTTTGCCTGCGCGATGATCTGGCGCACGAAGACATGCTCGAAGCCGACGTCGTTGCCGACCGCGGAGATCATGGCGAGATCGGCGACCAGATTGATGGCGGCGAGCGCCGGGCGCCCGGCGGTGATCGGATGAACGAACTCGACGGCGACATGCGAAGCGTCGCAGCTCGAGCCGCCATTGCCCATGGAGAACAAACGGCCGCCGCGGCGGTAGACCTCGGCGAGCGCTTTCGCCGCTGCGACCAGAACGTCGGCCTGCGTCGCGAAAAAGCGCGCATTAGTGTCGCGGGAGTCGCGGGCCTTTTCCTCGACCGAATGCAGCAAGGCCGCCTCAAGCGCCGCGGCATCTTGCGCTTTGCCGTGCAGGAACGGATAGAGGGCCTCGAGCTCGCTGGCATTGCTCATGGCTGAGGCTCCCGTTGCACGGGTGCGCTCTCGAGGCCGGCCGCGGTCATGCTTTCAAGCTCGGCCTGCGCTTCGCCGAGCTCCGTGAGGATACGCAGCGTCTCGGCTGCTTCCGCGGCGTCGATGCGACTCATGGCGAAGCCGACATGGACCAGCACCCAATCGCCGACGCAACTCTCGACCGGATGCTCGTCGTCGACGATGCAGCTGATATTGATCAGCCGCCGCACGCCGCAAACGTCGACGGTCGCCAGCATGTTTTCGGCATCGTCTATTCTGACAATGCTGCCTGGAATGCCGAGACACATGGCTCCGACCTCTCGTTGTTGCGGCTTTGCATGAGGCGCGCGGCGGCGATCGCCGCCTGGCCGAGCGCTAGCCCGCCGTCGTTGGCGGGCACCTCGGCATGGCTGAGAACGACAAATCCGGCGGCGCGTAATCGCGCCGCCACGCGCTCGAACAGAAGACGGTTCTGCCAGCAGCCGCCGGACAACGTCACTGCCTCGAACGGCGGCGTATCGGTTTCGCGCCGCGCCAGGCGTCGCGCCATCTCGACAACGCACCAGGCCAAGCCTTCATGGAAGCACAGCGCGATGGTCGAAGCGGGAACACTCTTCCCGAGATCGGCCAGCAGCGCGTCCCACATCGGCGCCGCGTCGATCTCCATGAGGCCGTCGGACGCACGCGTGATGGCAAACCGGTAAGCCGCGGCCGCGTCGCCGACTGAGCGAGCCTTTGCCGCAAGCGCCTCAAGCCGCATCGCCGCTTCACCCTCATAGGCCTGCTGCTCGCGGCAAACGTCGAGCGCGGCGGCAACCGCGTCGAACAGGCGCCCGCACGACGAGGCGAACGGCGTATTCATCCGCTTGGCGATCATGGCGTCCAGCAGCGCGCGCGGCTTACCGGCCAGGTAGGCGCCGAGCCCAGGCGACAGCGCCGCCAGCCCGTCCCAGCCGATCGCCCCAACCAGATGCGCATAAAGATTACGCCAAGGCTCGCGCACCGCCTGCGCGCCACCCGGCATGGCAACGGGCTTGAGCCGCGCCAGCCGACGATAGCCGGCGTAGTCGGCCAACAGGAATTCGCCGCCCCAGATGGTGCCGTCGTCGCCGAAGCCAAGCCCGTCGAGCACGATGCCGAGCACCGCGGGCGAATCGATAGAGCGGCCGTTCTCGGCGAGACAGGCAGCGACATGGGCGTGATGATGCTGGACGTCGATGAGAGGCAATCCGTTTGCGGCGGCTTCGCTGCGACCGAATTTCGTCGACAGATATTCAGGATGCCGATCGACCGCGACGGCCGCCGGTTGGTGAGCAAAAATCTCGCGGTAAAGCGCAAGATTCTTCCGATAGTCGTCGAAGGTCGCGGCGCTCTCCAGATCCCCCTGATGTTGCGACAGGATCGCCTGACCGTCCTTGAGCAAACAAAACGTCGCCTTCAGTTCGCCGCCCATCGCGACAATGGCGGGCGCGGTTTCAAATCCAGCCGGCAATCGGATCGGGCTCGGCGCAAAGCCGCGGGCGCGGCGCAGCACGCGGCATTTGCCGTCCACGACGCGAACCACCGAATCGTCGACGCGATTGGCGATCTCGCGATCATGGACCAGCGCAAAGGCCGCGATGCCGGCAAGACGCCCGCGCGCTTCACGATCGTCGATGATTGACGGCTCGTCGGAAATATTGCCGCTGGTCATCACCAGCGGACCGTCCATGTCCTGCAACAATAAAAGATGCAACGGCGTCGTCGGCAGCATGAAGCCGAGCGTATCGAGCCCGGGCGCTATTGCCTCGGGCAGCCGCCGCGTCCCGTCGGCTTCGAGCAACACGATGGGGCCTTGCACGCTGGCGACTCGACGCTCCGCCTCGGCACCCACCGTGCAATAGCGGCGGATGACGTCAAGGTCGCGCGCCATCAGCGCGAACGGCTTTGCCTCGCGCCGCTTGCGCCGGCGCAGCCGGCCGACCGCTTCGGTATTCTCGGCGTCGCAGGCAAGATGATAGCCGCCGATGCCCTTGATGGCGACGATGGCGCCGGCGCGGATGAGCTTTGCGGCGAGCGCGATGCAATCCGCCCCGTCGCTGCTCGGCGGCGCTGTGTCGCCCCAAGCCATCAGCGAGGCCACGGGGCCGCAGTTCGGGCAGGCAATGGCTTCGGCGTGGAAGCGCCGGTCGTTTGGATCGCCATATTCGGCTCTGCAATCGGAACACAGCGCAAACGGCGCCATGGTCGTCATCGCCCGGTCGTAAGGTATAGCCCGGACGATGCTCAGCCGCGGCCCGCAATGGGTGCAGCTCGTGAACGGGTAACGATAGTGACGATCGCCGCGATCGCGCAGTTCGGCCGCGCAAGCGGTGCAAATGACGGCGTCGGGCGCGATTTCAGTGTGGGCTTCGCCGCCATAGCTTTCGGCAATGCGGAATTCGCCCGCCAGAACGCCGGCGTAGTGCCGGGTCTCGATAGCGTCGACGCGCGCCAGCGGCGGCAGTTCTTCCTCGATGCCGGCAACAAACGCCGCCAAGCGCGACCGCTCGCCGCCGATGCGCAGCAGCACGCCTTCGCCATCGTTGCGCACTTCGCCGGCGAGACCGAGCTGGCGCGCCATGCGCCACAGCAGTGGCCGGAAGCCAACGCCCTGCACGCGTCCGCGCACGCGGACTTCGAGCGCCTGAAATGGCTCTGGAGCGAGCGCACTCATGGCATCACCTGCCGGCCTCGCACGCGCACACTGTTGTCAGTTTACACATAGCGAAACGCCGCCGTTGCGTCCATCGCCGAGGAGCTTGCGCCATGCCGCAGGACGCTTTTTGGCATTGCATCATTTGCATTCACAATTGCGCTGCGCGCGCGTGTATGACAGGCGCGTGACTTCGGCCCTAAGCTACTGCTGCACATGCTAGATATCGCGTCGGCCGGCAAAATTGATTTATGTCAATGCGCGACTATGTCCGCATAAGGCCGAATGCCGCTCCTTCCGGCAAAAAATCTGCAATAGCCGGAGGGAAGCGATTGATTCCGCCGTTGCCCGTAGTACGCTTTGTTTGCCCCCGACTTCTGGTCCCTGACCCGCCACGAAAAATCGTTAGCGGAGGTAACCAATGTTCGGCTCAAGCCTCAAAGAAGAACTCGAACAGCGCGGAATTTCCCGCCGCGAATTTTTAAGTTTCTGCGCATCGATGGCGGCGGTCTTGGGCCTGCCCGAAGGCGCGGGCCATGCCATCGCTCAAGCTGTGGAGAAGGAAGCCAAGCCGATACTGGTCTGGCTCGAATTCCAGGATTGCGCCGGCAACACCGAGTCGTTCCTGCGCGCGACCCACCCAACGGTCGCCGATCTGATCCTCGATATGATTTCGCTGAACTACCACGAAACCATCATGGCCGCGGCCGGCAGGCAGGCCGAGGAAGCACTCAAGCAGACGGTGCACGATAACGCCGGCAAATACATCGCGCTCGTCGAAGGCTCGATTCCGACCGGCGCCGACGGCGCCTATTGCACGATCGGCGGCCGTTCGGCGCTCGACATCGCGCGCGAGGTTTGCGGCGGCGCGGCGGCGACCATCGCGGTCGGTACCTGTGCGGCGTTTGGCGGCATCCCCGCGGCGGGTCCCAACCCGACCGGCGCTTTGTCCGTCGCCGACGCGGTGCCCGGCGTGAAAAACCTGATCAACATGTCGGCGTGCCCGGCCAACGCCGAGAACATTACGGCGCTCATCGTCTATTACCTGACCTTGAAGACATGGCCGCCGCTCGACCGCTATCGCCGCCCGATGTTCGCCTACGGCAAGACCATTCACGACAATTGCGAGCGGCGCGCCCATTTCGATGCCGGCCAGTACGTCGAAGCCTGGGGCGACGACGCGCACCGCCACGGCGCCTGCCTCTACAAGATGGGCTGCAAGGGCCCGGCGACCTCGCAGAATTGCCCGGTGGTGAAGTGGAACGAAGGCACCAATTGGCCGATCGGCTGCGGCCATCCGTGCATTGGATGCGCCGAGCCGAATTTCTGGGACACCATGACGCCGTTCTACCAGCGGCTGCCCAACGTGGTCGGCTTCAATGTCGGAAACTACGTCGATCCCGTGGGCTTAAGCCTGACTGGGCTCGCCGCCGCCGCCGTGGTCGCCCATGGGGTTGTCCAAGTGGTGCGGCACAAGAGTGTCAAGCCCGAATCCCTGGAACCGGAGACCAAGCCATGACGCACATCGTTGTCGATCCGGTCACCCGGATCGAAGGCCACCTGCGCGTCGAAGCCGAAGTTGACGGCGGTTCGGTCACCCAGGCGTGGTCGTCGTCCACCATGTTTCGCGGCATCGAGATCATCCTGCGCGGCCGCGATCCGCGCGATGCTTGGGCCTTCACCCAGCGCATCTGCGGCGTCTGCACCACGGTGCACGCCATTGCCTCGATTCGCGCCGTCGAAAAAGCCATCGGCGCGGTGCCGCCGCCCAATGCGCGGCTCCTTCGCAACCTCATCATGTCGGCGCAATGCGTACAGGACCACGTCGTCCACTTCTATCATCTGCACGCGCTGGATTGGGTCGACATCGTCAGTGCGCTCAGCGCCGACCCGGCCAAGACCGCAACGCTCGCGCAATCGATCTCGGACTGGCCGCTATCGAGCGCGACCTACTTCGCCGGCGTGCGGGATCGGGTCAAAGCCTTCGTCGACCGCGGCCAGCTCGGCCCGTTTGCCAACGCCTATTGGGGGCACCCCGCCTATAAACTGCCGCCCGAAGCAAATCTCATGGCGGTCGCGCACTATCTGGAGGCGCTCGACTGGCAGCGCCGCTTCATCCGCATCCACGCCATCCTTGGCGGCAAGAATCCGCACTTGCAGAGCTTTCTGGTCGGCGGCATGGCGACCCCGGTCGATCCGGACTCGCAGAACGCGCTCAACATGGAGACCATCGCAGCGCTCACCAAATTGGTGGCCGACGGCCGCGATTTCGTCTCGCGCGTCTACATTCCGGACGTGCTCGCGGTCGCCTCGTTCTACAAGGACTGGGCGGCGATCGGCGCCGGCATCGGCAACTACATGTGCTACGGCGAATATCCGCTCGACGACTCGCAAAATCCGCAGTTGCTGATTCCGGCCGGCATCATCCACGGCCGCGACTTGAGCAAGATCGATCCGGTCGATCAGGCCAAGGTCACCGAGCAGATCGCCCATTCCTGGTATGATTACGCGGGAGGCAACGATGCCGCGCTGAACCCGTTCAAGGGCGAGACCAATCCGCACTATACCGGGCCGAAGCCGCCCTACGAGCGGCTCGACGTCGCGCAGAAATATTCCTGGCTGAAATCGCCGCGCTACGACAGCCAGGCCATGGAAGTCGGGCCGCTGGCGCGCATGCTGGTCGCCTACGCGTCGGGGCAGCCGCGCGTCAAGGAATTGGTCGGCAAAGTGTTGGGGAGCCTCAGCGTCGGCCCCGAGGCGCTGTTCTCGACGCTCGGCCGCATCGCCGCGCGCGCCGTCGAAACGCAGTTTTTGGTCGAGAACATGGGGCTGTGGGTGCAGGGCCTCGCCGATAACATGGCGCGCCGCGATTACCGCATCCAGGACAATTCGAAATGGGAGCCTAGCAGCTGGCCGAGCGACGGCCTCGGCTATGGCTTCCACGAAGCGCCGCGCGGCTCGCTCGGCCATTGGGTCCACATCAGCGACGGCAAGATCGCCAACTATCAGTGCGTGGTGCCCAGCACCTGGAATGCCGGGCCGCGCGACGCCAAGGGCCAGCCCGGCCCTTATGAAGCGGCGCTGGTCGGCACGCCGGTCGCCAAGCCCGAGCAGCCGCTGGAAATCCTGCGCACCTTGCACTCGTTCGATCCGTGCATGGCGTGCGGCGTCCACGTGGTCGACGCGACCAGGCGCGAACTGGCCCGCATCCGGGTAGCGTGAGTGCCATGACCGACTTGACCGCGCGCGTGCCCAAGGAACGGATCTATATCTGGGAATTCCCGGTGCGACTGGTCCACTGGGTGCTGTTCTTCGCCATCATCATCCTGTCGGTCACGGGCTACTATATCGGCCATCCGTTCATCAACGTTCCCGGTCCGGCGAAAGATCATTTCGTCATGGGCACGATGCGCGCCATTCATTTGTATACGGCGATTTTCTTCTCGGTGGCGGTGCTGGTTCGTATCTATTGGTTTTTTGCCGGCAACCGCTATGCGCGGCTGCGCGACTTCATTCCTTTCTTGCGCTGGCGCGGCTTGTGGCGGACGTTTCTGTACTATTGCTTCCTGAAGCCCCATCCCGAGGTTTATCCGGGGCACGACGCGCTCGCCGCTTCCACTTATGGCTTCATCTTCCTGGTCTATCTGGTGCTCATTGCAACCGGATTGGCCCTTTATATCCCCGTCGCTTCCGTTAGTTCGCCGTTTCAAATCTTCGGCTTTTTCATCCCGCTGTTCGGCGGCCTGCAGGTAGCGCGGCTCATTCATCATATCTGTATGTACGTGGTGACGATCTTTGCAGTGATTCATATCTACTCCGTGGTCCTATGGTCGATGATCGAGGACTCCGGCGAGATCGATTCGATCTTCAACGGCCACAAATTCTGGCCGAAGCGGAAGGCAGGCCGCACGTGAGCCGCGGGCCCGCGTCGGCATCGCCGGCAGCAAACATCGGGGTTCTTGTCCTCGGGCTCGGCAATGTCCTGCTCGGCGATGACGGTCTCGGTGCCGCCGCCGTCGCCCGGATCGAGCGTGACTTTCATGTGCCGCCAGCGGTCCTTCTGGAAGACGGCGGCACGCTCGGCCTGTCGCTGCTCGGCCTCATTGCCGAAGCCGATCATGTGATTCTGGTCGATGCGGTTCGTGCCGACGGCCCGCCGGGAACTTTAGTGCGGCTCGACGGTGCCGACGTCAATGACGCGGTGCGCGATCGCCTTTCGCCGCACCAAGTCGGCGTTGCCGATTTGCTCGAAGCGGCGCGTTTGATCGGCCGCTACCCGGCGACGGTGACCTTGCTCGGCCTGGTGCCGGACGCGATCGAGCTTGCTGTCGCTCGCTCGAACGCCGTCGACGCCAATATCGATGCCCTTGTCGCAGCCATTGCCCGCGAGGTGCAAAGCCTTGGCCACGAGATGGTTCGAGATCCCGACGTGGTTCGCCGGGATCGCCCTATTCACAATCTCACTCGTCATTTCGGGATGTGAGGGCGGCGGGGGACCGAGCGCGCCTGCGGGGCTGTTGGCCTCGCGCGAGGCGCAAGCGGCCGGCGGCGCGCTGTTTGCGGCCAACTGCGCCATCTGCCACGGCGCCGACGCCGACGGCCGCGGCCAGCGCCGCGAAGGCATGAACCCGCCGCCGGCAAACCTGACGCTGCCGCCCTGGTCGGACCCGGCAAACGCCGGCCGGACGTTCCTCGCCATTCGCGACGGCGTGCGCGGTACGGCGATGCCTTCGTGGCGCACGTTCAGCGATCGGCAAATCTGGGAACTCGTGGCTTTTATTACGTCGCTGACGAATAAGTAGAAGGGGCGATCCATGCGCATGATCTTCCGTCGTCGTGAGTTGACCGTACTTTCGCTTGTCGCCGCGGCGGCGATCGTGCTGTTCGGCGGGCACAGCCGGTCCGAGGAGAAGACGGAAGTCGGGCCTCGTCTCGAATTCTGGAAAGGCCATTTCGACCGCAACGCCGAAGCCTTCCACGATTGGGACAAGGAGAAGGAGATCCCGGCGGTCTGCTCGCGCTGCCACGGCGCCAACAAAGTCCCCGAATATCTGGCGGAAGGGAAAACCACGCCGGCAGAGCACGTCAAGAACGGCATGGCCTGCACCAATTGCCACGCCGACATGCTGTCCTACGCGCGCCACACCGTCGCCAAGGTGACGTTTCCCAGCGGGGCGACCGTCGACAGCGGCAATAACGACAGCAATCTCTGCATGACGTGCCACCAGGGCCGGGAGTCGACGGTCAGCGTCAACAAGGCCGTCGCCGGTCAGCCCTTGGACACGCCGAATCCCAAGCTGACCTTCATCCACGTTCACTTCTTTGGCGCCGGCGCGACCCGCTACGGCACCGAGGCCAAAGGCGGTTACCAATACGACGGCAAGACCTATGTCGGCCTCTTCCCTCATATGCCGAACGTAAGCACCTGTACCGGCTGCCATCAGCCGCATACCGGCGAGGTCAAGATCGACCGCTGCGGCGGCTGCCACGACGGCGTCAAGACGCTGGCCGATCTCGCCAATATCCGCATGGCAACGCGCGGCGACTTTGACGGCAACGGCCGCGAGGAAGGCTTGGCCAAGGAAATCGTTGGCTTGCAAACCCAGCTTTACGCCGCGATCCAGACCTATGCCAAGAATGTCGGCGGCGCCGGCATCGGCTTCACCGAGGCGGCCTACCCGCACTGGTTCACCGACAAGAACGGCAACGGCCGCATCGATCCGGAAGAAGTGTCGATGGACAATGCCTACCGCGCCTACACGCCGCGTCTGCTGGAGGCGGTCTATAACTACACCTATTCGGTGCGCGACCCGGGCGGCGCCTATCACAACGGCCGCTACGTACTGCAGCTATTGCACGATTCGCTCGAGAGCCTCGGCGCCAGCGGCAAGGCCGACGTCAATATGAGCGGCAAAGTACGGCCGTAGAGGCGTTCGGCGCATCGCCGCTGCCTCTGCCGCTACCGCCGTAATAAGACCGAGACGGCGCCGCGCCGCCGGCCGACACCGTCTATCGCAACGAGATTGTCATGCCGCCGAGGCCGATGGATACCTGAAAGCCGGCCTGGACCCCGCGCAGCTCGAGAATGACGCCGTTGGCATTCTGCAGCGTCGCCACCTGGCCGCCGCCGACGAAAGTGCCGCCGGCGCCGGCGCCGCCGTAAGTGCCGGCAATGGCGCCGGGGCTTGTCAGATTTTTGACGGTGCCGACCAAGTCCACCGCCGCCACCCCGAGGCTACCGATACCGATGCCGCTCACGGCGAGCCGATAGTGGTGACCGTGATAAACCAGGACGCCGCTGCCGCCGCCGACACCGACGATAAATCCCGCTTTGATGATGTGCAGACGAACGCTGCCCGTCGTCTGCGCCTGCGATGGCGTAGCCGTAGCCAGCAGCGCCAGCGACATCGCAAGGACGGCCGCCAAGATTTTTGTCGCACGAGTTGGGCCAAGCATCATCACCTCCCGATTTTTGCATTTCGCTTTGCCGCCGGCTGAACGCCGAAGCAATCGCAGGACGTTGGAGCATGCTACTATTCTGTGAAGACGGCATCTGCAAGGCAAGAGAAGACTTACCGGGAGTGAGTGATGGCCGACATCGGCACGCTGCGAAAATTCGAAGCGCTGAGCCCCTTCGAAATCAAGGACGAGCTCATTAATCTCGCCCAGAAATCGTCGCGCACGACGCAATCCGCCTTCCTCAATGCCGGCCGCGGCAATCCAAACTGGGTCGCCACAGCGCCGCGCGAAGGCTTCTTCCTGCTCGGTCAGTTCGCCGTCACCGAGAGCAAGCGTGTGATGGAGCATCCCGCCGGCATCGGCGGCATGCCGCAGGCAAGTGGCATTGCCGGCCGCCTTGAGTCGTGGCTCAGCGCACACGCGGACATGCCGGGCGCCGGGTTCCTTACGGCGATGCTCGCCTTTGCCGTGAAGACCTTCAAATTTGAGCCGGACGCCTTCGTGCACGAGCTCGTCGATTCCATCATCGGCGACAATTATCCGGTTCCCGACCGCATGCTGGCGCATAACGAGCGCGTCGCGCACGAATATCTGATGCGGGCGATGTGCGGCCATCCGCGCCCGGCCGGCAGGTTCGATCTCTTCGCGGTCGAAGGCGGCACCGCGGCGATCTGCTACATCTTCAAGTCGCTGAAGGCGAACCGGCTCTTGCATCCCGGCGACACCATCGCGCTCGGCACGCCGATCTTCACGCCCTATATCGAGATGACGCGTCTCGAAGATTACGATCTCAAGGTCGTACACGTGCGGGCGTCGCGGGAAAACCGCTTTCAGTACACCGACGACGAGATCAGGAAGCTCGAAGACCCGAGGATCAAGGCGTTCTTCGTCGTCAATCCCGGCAATCCCTCGGGCATGGCCATCGGCCGGCCGACGATCGCCAAGATCGCCAATCTGGTGAAGACCAAGCGGCCCGATCTGATGTTGCTCACCGACGACGTCTACGGCACCTTCGTCGACGATTTCCATTCGCTGCTCGGCGAGTTGCCGCACAACACCATCGGTGTCTATTCCTATTCGAAATATTTCGGCTGCACCGGCTGGCGGCTCGGGGTCGTCGCCATCCACGAGGACAATATCTTCGACAGGATGATCGCAAAATTGCCCGACGCCGACGTCATGGCGCTGGACAAGCGTTACGGTTCGCTGACGCTGGAGCCGCGCAAGTTGAAATTCATCGACCGCATCGTCGCCGACAGCCGCGACGTGGCGCTCAATCACACCTCGGGCTTGTCGCTGCCGCAACAGGTGATGATGACGCTGTTCTCGTTGAGCGAGATGATGGACGCGGACAGGCGCTATCAGACCGCATGCATGGACATCGTACATCGCCGTCTGCGGACGCTGGTTTCTGGCCTCGGCCTCGCCGACGATCTCGAGGCGGATCCGAACTACGACGCCTATTACGGCCTGGTCGATTTCGAGTTCTGGGCACGCAAGAACCTCGGCGAGGACGTGGTCGCCTATCTGAAGAAGAACGTCCACCCGCTCGACCTCGCCTTCCGGCTGGCCGAGGCCCACGGCATCGTGCTGCTCAACGGCGGCGGCTTCGAAGCGCCGGAATGGTCGCTGCGCGTGTCGCTGGCGAACCTGCCCGACGAGGCATACGAGGATATCGCGCGCGGCGTTCGCGCCATCGCCCGCGGCTATCGCGATGCTTATGAAGCGTCGAAGTCAGCGGCCAAGAAGTAACAAGAAGCAGAAGGTGCCGAGCGTGCGCAGCAATCAATCGGCTTCGCGCTCGGCGACGCAGCAATGGGGGGCTTCGATCCCGCCGGCCCGCGCATCCAGGATCGCGCCGGTTACCGGGTTCGGGCGGAACGTCGTACAGCCTTTCAGACCCATGTCATAGGCCATGTCGTAGATTCGCTTGAATTCGTCGAACGCCGTGTCTTGCGGCACGTTGATGGTCTTGGAAATCGAGTTGTCGACGAACGGCTGCAGCGTCGCCTGCATCTCGATGTGGGCACTGATCGGCAGTTCGCCGGCAGTCACGAAGGCCGGCGGCAGTGCGGCCTGCCGGCCGGTCGACTGCCGCCACAGGCCGAGCGCGTAGTCGGTCAGCATCAGCTGCTGAGGCGTACCGTCCTCCGTCAGCACGTCGCGCGCATAGGTCGCGGCGAAAATCGGCTCCAATCCGCTCGAAACATTGCCGGCCAACAGGCTGATCGTGCCGGTCGGCGCGATGGCGAGCAGGTGACTGTTGCGGATGCCCTGTCGCGCAATGCCGTGCCGGATGTCTTCGGGTAGGCTCTCGATAAAGGCGCCGGCAAGATAACGGTCACGCTCGAAATAAGGGAAGCCGCCTTTTTCGGCCGCAAGCGAAATCGAGGCGCGGTAGGCGGCATGGCAGATTTCGCCCATGATCTTGCGGGCCAGCGTCAGCGACTCGTCGCTGCCGTACGGCAGTCCAAGCATGACCATGGCATCGGCCAGGCCCGTTATCCCCAAGCCCACTCTCCGCGAGCCGTGGGCATTGTCCGCTTGCTGCGGCAGCGGAAATTTCGAGGCGTCGATCACATTGTCGAGAAGCCGCACGGCAACGCCGGTGACATCCGCGATACCGTCGAAATCGATGCGCGCCTCCTTGGTGAATGGCGCGGCCACGAAGCGCGTCAAGTTGAGCGAGCCCAGATCGCAGGCGCCGTACGGCGGCAGCGGAATCTCGCCACAGGGATTGGTGGCGGTGAGCCGCTCCCGATAGTACAGATTGTTGAGATGATTGATGCGGTCGACGAACAAGACGCCCGGCTCGGCGTAATCGTAGGTCGCGCGCAAGATGCGCTCCCAAAGCTGCCGCGCCCTGACGCGCCTGACGACGCGGCAAGGCACCGCCGCGGCCTCGCCCGGCCAATTGTGCTCGACGGTTTCGCCTTCGCCCGCGAACCCCGCGGCCGGAAAGACCAGCGGCCAGTCGGCGTCGCTGCGGACCGCGGCGATGAACGCATCGGTCACCTGGACGGAGAGATTGAACCGCCGCAACTGACCGGGCCGCTGCTTGGCGGCCACGAATTCTTCGATGTCGGGATGATCGCAGCGCAGCGTCGCCATCATGGCGCCGCGGCGGGAGCCAGTGGACAGGATGGTGCCGCACATCGCATCCCAGATCTGCATGAACGACACCGCGCCCGAAGCGATGCCGCCGGCGCGCTTGGCCGGCGTGCCGCGCGGCCGCAGCGTCGAAAAATCGATGCCGATGCCGCCGCCCTGCTGCATGGTCAGCGCCCCCTCCTGCAACGCGCGGAAGATACCGGGGATCGAATCCTCGATCGTGCCCATGACGAAGCAATTGAACAGCGTCACGTTGCGCGCCGTGCCGGCGCCCGCCTGGATGCGGCCACCGGGCAGAAACTTGAAGTCCTGCAGGATGGAGAAGAACCGTTGCTCCCAGGCCGCGGCGTCACGAAGCTCGACGGCCGCCAGCGCATGCGCCACCCGTCGCCGGGTGTCGGCGATGGTTTGCTCGCGCTCCTTGCGATCCGCGTACCGATATTTCGTCCGCCAGATGTGTTGGGAAATATCGGTTGCCGGGTCGGTCATCGGATTTGCAGGAAACAGCGCTGCCCTTTCAATGACAATTGACCTACGTCGCCCCACATCAGCGCGTGCGGCCGCGCGTGTGTTTGCGCATGGCGGACCGATAGATGTCGTAGATTTCGCGCACCGTCGTCGCCTGCTCCGCGGTCTTGTCGTCGCGAAAGCGCACGAACCGGGGAAAGCGTAGCGCGAGGCCGCCGCGCTTGACCAGATGGTGCGCGGCGGTGTGCACCGGGCTCACGGTGAGTTCCGCTCCGGAGACCTCGACGACTTTGACCGGTTCGAACCAAACGTCCGCCGCCATCCGGGTGTCGACCAGGCGATGCCTTTCCCGGATGACATAAGGTTTGAGCAGCCCGGGCAGGCTCCGCAACAGGCTAGCGGAGAAGCCGGCGCCGACCTTGGTCAGCGAATAATATTTGTTGGTCGCGGGATCGAACGACGCCAGCAGCAGTGAGCCATAACTGCCGGCGCGCGCGCCTTTGCCGCGGATGGCGCCGACCACCACGAGGTCGAAGGTATCGGCGAGCTGCTTTTGATATTCCCTCTTGAACTTGATCCAGAGCCAGCCGCGTTTGCCGGCCTGGTAGGCGCCGGCCGCCGCCTTGATCACGATCCCTTCGGCGCCGTAGGCCAAGGCCTCGCGAAAGTAGCCGGCAACGGCGGCCATGTCGGAGGTCACGATAGATTTCGACAGGCGAATGCGGCGCGATGGCTTGATGCACTTCTGCAGCAGCGCGCGGCGCGCCGCGAGCGGTCGATCCAGCAGACTGCGCTTGTTCAGAAGCAGCAAATCGAAAACGAACAGCGCGATCGGCACCTTCGCGACATAGGCCGACACGTCGTGCTTGCGTCGGCGCTGCATCAGCGTCTGGAACGGCAACAGCCGCCCGGCCTTGGCATCGAAGGCGACAACCTCGCCTTCGAGAATGCTGTCGGCGGGAAACCCGGATTTCCTGACCGCGTCAACGATCTCCGGATATTGGTGCGTGATGGGCTCGAGCCGCCGCGAAAACGCCTGCACGTTGCCGCGCCGGCCGCGATGAATTTGCAGGCGCTCGCCGTCATACTTGTATTCGACGAACTTCTTGCCGGGCATGTGCTGCGGAACTTCGTCGAGATCGTGCACGCGCGCGGCCAGCATCATGCGGACGGGGATCCCGGGAACCGGCGAGACCCGCTTGAGGCCGGCAAAGCCCGATCGTGCCATTCTGCGGCTGAGCTCACCGAGATCCGAAAGAACGTTGTAGGCCGCCTCCACGGCCGGCTTGTTTTCGGTGCGGCCGGTAAAGGTCTTCGCCAAGGCGCGCAGAAAGGTCATGTCGGCGACGCCGATGCGATGCGCGCCAAGCACCGTGCGCAGCAGATACTTTGCTTCCAGGCCGGAGCTTCGCGCCAGCAGCTGCACCAATCTCGCGTGCCGTCGCTGCTGCGAGCCTTCGCCGGATATGGCCGCGATCTTTCGCAGTTCGTCGAAGACATCGAGGATGGAAAGCGCGCGCCCACGCCGGCCGCCCGCCAGATTCTCCGCCACGGTTCCGAGGTCGCCGGCCGCTGCCAGCAGCTTGTCGACGCGCTGGCGCGACAGACCATAGGCGTCCGCCACGGCGCGCACCGCGGTCCGCTCCGCCATGCCGATTTCCATGGTCTCGTATGGAGCGGCCAGCTCGCCGCGGACCAGATAGGCGACGGCCCTTGCCTCGTCAGGGGTGAGCTTCGACAGAAACGCCGCGAGCGTCGCGACCAGCGCCGTGCTGGACGAGGTGCGCTCAAGCTTGCCGAACGTTTCTGCCAGTTCGCGAAAGGCGCGCATCCCGCCGCATCAGCTTGCCGACCGCCGCTCGTCCTCTTGATCGGCGGTGAGAATGGCGACAATTTCTCCGGCGATGGGCCGCAGCGGCCGTCCGGCGCCGAAGACATCCGGATCGCCCGCAAGCCACAACGACGCCTCTTCGACATCGACCACAGTCGGCTGCAGCGCCAGGATATCGAGCAGCTTCGCTTCGTCCAAAGCGCCGAAGCTCGTCCTGATATCGTCCGCTGTGGCCGACCGCTCGCTCAAACGTTCGGAAACTCGTGCCTTGGCCATCGGTGCGATCCTATGGACAGTATGACAAGGGAACCGGGTAAGCGTCATATTGCTATCAGTCCGGCGCCTTCGCCCCCTTGACCTGGATCAAGATTGACGTTGGGGGCGATTTTAGCCCGACTTGCTTGATTTGCGTCAATTTTCCAGGTGCGGGGCTCTATATGATTTAAAAGTCGGCTAATCAGGAGCGGCAAGTGCGCCATCTTGTCGTCGCTGCTCATCCAAGCACGCAGAGCTTCAACCGCACCATCGTCAAAACCTACACAGCGGCGTTGCGAGCGCGCAAACATCGCGTCGAATGCCGCGATCTCTATGCCGCGCATTTCAATCCGATCCTGTCGGCGCGCGATCTGGCGGCGATCGGTCATTGCAAGGCGGCACGGGACGTGCGCCAGGAACAGGCGGCGATCCGCCAGGCGGATGTGATCACGCTGATCGCACCGGTGTGGTGGAGCGGCTTTCCCGCCATGCTGAAGGGCTATATCGACCGGGTGTTCTGTGCGGGGTTCGCCTATGTGATCAAACAGGGCGAATATCTGCCCGGGCTCGCCGGCAAGCAGGGCGTCATCATCACCACATCCGGGGCCGGCAAAAGCGAGCTCAAAAGCAGCGGCGTGTTGCAGGCGTTCCGAACCATCTACGACCAAGGCTTGATGCAATTTTGCGGCATCGAGCTGGTGGAGCACCTCTATCTCGACGGCGTCAATCCCGGCATGAGCCGGGCTGACGGCAAGAAGCTCTTGGCGACCGTTCGCCAGCTCGTCAGGCGTAACTTCTAGAGCATCGTCATGCGCGGCGACTTTGAGGCACGTGAAATCTACGAGGTCCGCCTCGCCCCGATCGGGCTCGCCGGGATTTTGCGCGTGCCAAAGCGCGCCCGCGCGCTTGTCGTCTTTGCCCATGGCAGCGGCTCGAGCCGCCTCAGCCCGCGCAATACGGCGGTGGCCGATGCGTTGAACGGCCGCGGCATCGCAACGCTGCTGTTCGATCTGTTGACCGAGGCCGAGGAAGCCGACCGCGCCAATGTGTTCGATATTCCCCTGCTCGCCGGCCGGCTGGTCGATGCCGTGCGCTGGCTCGATGGCCAAGCGCCAGTAGCGAAGCTGCCGCTCGGGCTGTTCGGTGCCAGCACCGGAGCGGCAGCCGCGCTGGTCGCGGCGGCACGGCTGCCCGGCCGCGTCGGCGCCGTCGTCTCGCGCGGCGGACGGCCCGATCTGGCGAAAGACGCGCTCGACAAGGTGCGCGCGCCGACGCTTCTGATCGTCGGCGGCGCCGATTACGAGGTCATCGCGCTCAACAAGCAGGCGTTGGTGCGATTGCGAGGCCCCAAGGCACTGAAGATCGTCCCCGGCGCCAGCCATCTGTTCCCAGAGCCCGGAGCGCTCGAAGCCGTCATCGAACACGCCGCGAGCTGGTTTGAGCGCCATCTCGCCGCTGAACAAGCGCTGCCGGCATGCTAGACCTCAGCGCCCCCTAAATGGCCTTTTGCGGCGCTGCACGTTTCTCCCAGGACAGGGCAAAGTGCCCGTCTTCTTTCATGAGCAGGCCAGCACCGAATTTCCCGTACTCCCGAGCCAATACCCGTTGCATCCAACCGACATCCTGCTCGGACGGGCGAACCAGGTGAAAGTTGCGGATCTGGAGGGGGACGATTTCGACGCCACGCAGCGCGCGGCTGACGCGATCGAAGTCAGCGAAGTACATCAGGGCAAGATCGTCGCGATATCGCTCATATCCGGCGATGCCTTCGTAGTCGTTCAGAAAGTCGCCGCAGCCGTACAGGATGAGCCGGTTGCGATAGACTTCGACGGCCTTCGGATGATGCGAGGAATGTCCGTAAACGACCGCAACATCGGCGGCATCGATCAGCGCATGAGCGAACTGTCGCTGCTCCTCGGCAACCTCGTAACCCCAGTTCGGTCCCCAATGCACTGAAACAACAATCAGGTCGTCGGGGCTTCGCATGCGCCCGATCTGGTCGGCGATGCGCAGGGCGCTCGTCCGCGAAGCCTGATCGAGAAAGTTGACGCCGGGCGTGGCGCTTCGCGCGGCCCAGGCGCGTGGCACCCCGGCGGTCGCGCAGGCAAAAGAAAACACCAGCGCGCGCCCGCCCCCGGCGATGTCCAGTATTGCCGGCACCGCGGCTTCCACCCGATTCCTTCCGGCACCGGCGGTCTTGATTTGCAGCCGTTCCAGCGCGGTCAAAGTGTCGAGCAATCCGCTTCGCCCCCAGTCGAGAACGTGATTGTTGCCAAGCACGCAGCAGTCGATGCCGGCGGCCTTCAAACAGCCGGCGTTGTCGGGACTCGTGCGGTAGTTGATGCCCTTGGGGTCGTAGTTATCGCTGCGGGTGATCGCGGTCTCGAGGTTGACGATGCGGGCGTCCGGCCGCATGCGATCGAATTCGTCGAGCGCTGCGCCCCAGATATAGGCCGGGCCAACGCCGCGCAGAATCGGACCGTTGGCCGCCTCGGCGAGTCGCACATAATCGAGCGCCGAGGACGTGTTGGGTTCGTGCAGGACAGGATCGCAGGGTTGCCGCAAGATCTGGTCGATGCCGCGTCCTGTCATCACGTCACCGCACAGGAACAACCGTGTCGGTCGCTCCGTCGGTTTGTGCGCGGACATCGGCATGGGCGAACTCATCGGCTGCGAGGCGCAGCGCGGCCATCGCTTGTCGGCGATACTACCGCGTACTGGGGCGGCTGCGGTTTGAGCGAGGTCAAACCCGCGCCTCAACAGGGGACGTCGCGCAATGGCGCCGAGGCAAGGATGCGATAGCCGCTGTCGCCGGGCGGCGGCGATTGGAAGAGCTGGATCGATGTGATCCGCTGCACCAGCGAAAGCGGTTGATCGATCGGGTGCTTTCGGGCGACGGCCAGCCCGTTGCCGCGAATCCGTGCCAACGTCACGTGGGGCTGAAACGGCCGCGGGTCGGTTTGCCCGAAAGCTTCGAGCAGCGCGTTGCGCAGCGCGACGCCTTCATCGCTTACCGCGCAATCCACCCAGACCAGACGTGGCCTTCGCGGCTGCGGCCCGTAACCGACCCGCCGAAAGGCCAATGTGAAGGCGCCGAAGTGCCCCGCCACGCCGCCGAGCTTGGCGATTGCATCGGGTATGGAGGCCTCGTTCCAGGGCGGCACCAGCGTCAGATGAATATCCGCCGCCGCGATCAGGCGGACGGACGGCAGCGCGAAGCTGGCCGCAAAACTTGCCAGTTGGTCTGCAATCTCCGGCGCGACCTTGACGCCGACAAACAGTCGCGGCGGCGGCGCAGCTTGCGGCGTAGCCGCTTCTTGGCGCTCTCCATCTGGCATGAGCTGCACGGCAAATCCCGGTCCGGCCGCTTTCCCTATCCGGTTCTCGCCAATGAGGGGTTTCGCCGCCCTGCCGACATCGATCCGGCGACGCGCGTACCCGAACCGGCCATCAACGCTTGATTTCAACGTCGACCACATCCACGCCCACGGAAACAGTGGCGGAGTTGCGCTTCACCGACAGCTCGATCTTGCCGCCAACGCCGGCAAGATCGAGCTCGTCGGTAAGGTCGGCCAGCTTGTGCACCGGCTTGCCATTGACCCCGACGATGACGTCGCCGAGCTTGTTCTTGGCGGTTGAAATGCCGCGCAATCCCGCGCGTTCCGCCGGCGA
>Ga0335081_10003340_pt1 | contig 25246 bp, 25 predicted proteins | sample Lox_Sample_35_FD_206713 | JGI IMG/M metagenome (GOLD analysis project Ga0335081, IMG submission 206713) | Soil microbial communities from Loxahatchee National Wildlife Refuge, Florida, United States - Lox_Sample_3.5 | ecosystem: Environmental > Terrestrial > Soil > Wetlands | place: USA...
TCCGCGGCCGAGGTGTGGCCGGCGTAGGTGCGGAAAATCCAGGGCTTATCGCGCATCGGTCGCCTATTTAATTAGTCTGGCCCGTCCCTTGTTGCAATGCAACATCAGCTGCGGCAGACTACCTGTTCCTAAGGAGAGTGCCTATGCCGGCCGCCGCCCCCAAGCGGAGCCTCGCTCCGCTCAAAGACCTCTACGACATCGGCGAGATTCCGCCGCTCGGCCACGTGCCGAGCAAGATGCACGCCTGGGTGATCCGCAAGGAGCGGCACGGGCCGCCGGACAAATCGTTCCAGCTCGAAGTGGTGCCGACCTGGCCGATCGGCGAGGACGAGGTGCTGCTCCTGGTGATGGCCGGCGGCGTCAACTACAACGGCGTCTGGGCCGGGCTCGGCCAGCCGATCTCCACGCTCGACGTGCACAAGCAGCCCTATCACATCGCCGGCTCCGACGCCTCCGGCATCGTGTGGGCTGTCGGCAGCAAGGTGAAACGCTGGAAGGTCGGCGACGAGGTCATCGTCCATTGCAATCAGGACGACGGCGACGACGAGGATTGCAACGGCGGCGATCCGCTGCTGTCGCCCTCGCAGCGCATCTGGGGCTACGAGACGCCGGACGGTTCCTTCGCGCAGTTCTGCCGCGTGCAGTCGCGGCAATTGATGCACAAGCCGAAGCACCTCTCCTGGGAGGAGTCGGCCTGCTACACGCTCACGCTTGCCACCGCCTACCGCATGCTGTTCGGCCATCCGCCGCACACGCTCAAGCCGGGTGACAACGTGCTGGTGTGGGGCGCCTCCGGCGGGCTCGGCGTGTTCGGCGTGCAGCTGGTGGCCGCCTCCGGCGCCAACGCCATCGGCATCGTGTCGGACGAATCGAAAGCCGAATACGTGCTCAATCTCGGCGCCAAGGGAGTGATCAACCGCAAGGACTTCAAGTGCTGGGGCCAGATGCCGGCGGTCAATTCGGCCGAGTTCGGGGACTGGACCAAGGAGGCGCGCCGCTTCGGCAAGGCGATCTGGGACATCACGGGAAAACGCGACGTCGACATCGTGTTCGAGCATCCCGGCGAGCAGACCTTCCCGGTGTCCTGTCTGGTGGTGAAACGCGGCGGCATGGTCGTGTTCTGCGCCGGCACCACCGGCTACAACATCACCTTCGACGCGCGCTACGTCTGGATGCGGCAGAAGCGCATCCAGGGCTCGCACTTCGCACATTTGAAGCAGGCGAGCGCCGCCAACCAATTCGTGCTCGACCAGCGCATCGATCCCTGCATGAGCGACGTGTTCCCGTGGGAGAAGATCCCCCACGCCCACGAGCTGATGCGCACCAACCGCCACAAGCCCGGCAACATGGCGGTGCTGGTCAACACGCCGCGCCCGGGCTTGCGCAATTTCGACGACGCGCTGGAAGCGGCCTCGCTGCCGGTGCTGAACCGGCAGACGATTCGCGAATAGAGCACGATCCGGAAAAGTGGATACCGGTCTTCCGAAAAGATCATGCTCCAACAAAGAGCTTACTGATATTCGAGCCCGTGCCGCGCCTCGCGCTCGCGCGCGATCGCGGCGTTGAGCTCGCCGCCGTAAACGAAGATGCTTGCGATCAAATAGAGAAACACCAGCGCCATCATCACCGAGGCCAGGCCGGCGTAGTAGTTGACGTAGGTGTAGGAGAAATCCGCGAGATAGCGGCCGAACGAATAGCCGCAGGCGAGCCAGAGCGCGAGCGTCGCCACGATGCCGGGCCATACTTCCACGAATCGCCGGCGGCCGGCCGGCAGCCACATATGCAGGATCAGAAGCGAGGTGACGAGCAGCACGCTCGCCACCACAAAGCGGCCGATGTTGAAGTGGCGCTCGATCTTGACGATCCAAGGCGCGTGCAAGAGCGCGGCGTTGAACAGCAGCGGACCGAGCACCACGAGAAACGACAGCGCCAACAGGCCGATGGCGGCGACCAGCACATAGCCGATGGACTCCAGGCGCAGCAGCCACCAGCGCCGCGGGTCAACGAGCCCATAGGCGCGGTTCAATCCAATGCGCAGGCTTTCGACGCCGCTCGAGGCGAAATAGATCGCGAACACCGCGCCGACCGTGAGCAGGTCGCCGCGCGCCGTGGTCAGCACATCGTGGAATTGGCCGGCGATCCGGTTCGATACTTCGCGCGGCCAGGCCTCGACGATGATCTGCGCCACCTGGTCGGCCAAATTCTGCGAACCGATGAAGCCGGCGATCGCCGTGATCAGGATGAGGAACGGGAACATCGCCATCAGGACCGACAGCGCGATGTGGCTCGCGATCGCCCAGCCGTCGTCGGCGTTGAAGCGATAGAAAGCGTCGAGAGCGACGCGGTAGCCGAGGCGAATGTTTTCCAAGCGGCGCGGTCTCCGCCACGGATTTTATCCACCCCCGCGCGCGTGGGGGAGGGGACGTTACGCCGCCTGGACGTCGGCCAGGAAGTGACGGACTTCGTTCTGCAGGCTCTCGGCCTCGATGGCGAGGTCGTCGGCCAAGGCCTTGACGTCGGCGGCGGTGGCGCGGGCGCCGCTTGAAGCGCCGGCGACGCGGCTCATGGCGTCGGCGCCGCCTTTTGCTTCCACCGAGGCGCGGTTGACGCCTTCGGCGATGGAGGCGACGGCGTGGTTCTGCTCCTCCACGGTGGCGGCGACCGTTGCGGCGATCTCCGACATGTCGTCGATGATCGTGGACACCTGCTCGATGGCCTGCGCGGCATCGGCGGTGGCCGACTGGATCGAGCCGATCTGCGCCGCAATGTCCTCGGTGGCGCGCGCAGTCTGCGCGGCGAGCGATTTCACTTCCGTGGCGACGACCGCAAAGCCGCGGCCGGCCTCGCCGGCGCGCGCCGCTTCGATGGTGGCGTTGAGCGCGAGCAAGTTCGTCTGCCCGGCGATCGCCTGGATGAGCCCGATCACCTCGCCGATGCGGTTGGCGGCAGAGCCGAGCTCCGACATGGTGTTGACGGTGCGCTTGGATTCGGCGACGGCGCGGCCGGCGACCTCGGTAGAGCGGCTCGCCTGCAGCGCGATCTCGCCGATCGAAGCGGCGAGCTCCTCGATCGAGCTTGCCACGGTGGTGACGTTGGTGGACGCGGTGCCGACGCGGCTCTCGGCGTCGCGCGCTTCCGCCGACACCGCATCGGCGGCCTCGTTCATGCCGCCCGAGGCGCTCTCCAGGCGGCCGGCGGCCTCGCGCAGCCGCGCCAGCGCCTGCTCGACGGAATTGCGGAACTCGCCGATCATGCCGGCGATCTTCTCGCCGCGCCGCTCGCGCGCGGTGTTGGCCTGTGCTTCGACCGACGCCAGCCGACCGCGCTCGATCATGGAGTCGCGGAACACCAGCACGGTGCGCGCCATGGCGCCGATCTCGTCGTGCGAATGGGTCTCCGGTATCGACGCCGAGGTGTCGCCGTCGGCGAGCCGCTTCATGGCGGCGGCGAGCTGGCCGAGCGGCCGGGTGATCGAGCGGCCGATGCGCCAGGAGCAGCCGAGGCCGATCAGCGCCACCGCAAGCCCGACCCACATGATGAAGCCGCGGATGTGCGAGCGCGACGCGGCGAGCGCCGCGGCGGCGTCGTCGGCGCTGCTGCGCGCCGAGGCGATGATCTTGTCGGCCTCCGGCAGCACGGTCTCGGTGTCGTGGCCGATGAGACCGACCACCGGCTCGATATTGTCGGTGGAGGCCACCCACTGGGCGAAAGCGAAGCTGTAGGTCTTCACCTCGTCGTTGAGTTTTTGCTTCATCGACGGTGCGCCGTCGACCGACTCGAACAGGCCGTTGAAGTTCTTGACCTCGTCGAGGAACTGCTTCTCGAACGTGCGCTGGCGCGTCAGCCGGTAGGCGATCTCGGCGCGCCGCATGGTCAAAAGCGAGATCAAGAGCTTGCGGGCATCGCCGTCAGCGACCCAGTTGAGGTCGTGCTGGATGATGCGCTCGACGGCCGTGCTCGCCGTGGTCAGCTCGGCGGTGATGCCTTCGCTCTCGCTGTAGCCCAGCGTCTTCTGCTCGTTGACCAGGCTCTCGAAGCTCGCCTTGAGGTCGCGCACGGTGATGCGCAGCGGCGTGATCACGTCGCCATCGGCGTCGCCGAGCGTGGCGGCGATGCGATCGAGCGAGGTCATCGCCAGGTCTTGCCCGACGTTGAACTCCGCGACCTTTTGATCGGACGGCCGCGCCACGTATTCGGTGGTGGCGGCGCGCATCATCAAAAGCCCGGTCTTCAAATCGCGGCTGGCGTCGGCGACCTTGGTGTAGCGGTGCACGCTGTCGAAGGCGCGGCCGACCTCGCCGTCGCCGGCTGTGAACGCAAAACCGTTGATCAGGAATCCGATCACCGGAATGACGCCGAGCGCGACGATGCGGGCGCGGACCGATAGTTTGGAAAAGGCGTGCAGGAGGAACATGCAGGGACCGGATAGGGCTGCCGTTGCCGCGGCGCATCATGGCGGCTCTCCTCTGCAGCAAAGCGGAAAATGGTTAATATTTGGCAAGGAGTCGCGCGTTACATCGCGCCGAGGGCCGATTTCAATCAGGCGTGGTGGCCCGATTGCTTTTGTGCACTGCACGCGTAAGCTTGTGGGGCCGACCGGGCGGCGTAGAGGACGAAAACCGCGCTTTCGGAGTTCCGCCATGCCGCTTGCCGCACCCTCCGTGTTCGACGGCCAGGATCTGACCTCGGCGCTGGTCGGGGCCGTTCCGGCGGTCGAGGCGCTGTTTGCCGACGCCCAACGCGCCGTCGCCGCCCGCGTCACCGTCGAGGGCCGGCCGATGGCGCGGGTGCTCGACCGCGAGCAGCGCGCCACCCACGGGCTCGCCTGGCTCGCCACCTATGTGGAAGCGGTCCGCCAGCTGACCGCTTACACGCAGCGCATGATCGCGACCGGCAATTTCGGCGAGATCGAAGAGCTTCTGGTGCGCATCGGCGCCGGCGAATATTTGGCGCAAATTCTGGGCGGCATTCCCATGAGCCAGGGCGAGATCGTCCGGCTCGCCGATCTGGGCCTGAGCCCATCGGCGGTCGCGGCGCGCATTACGCCCGCCGTCGATCACCTGATCGCCACCGGCAACACCGCGCCGCGCCGCGCCCGGCTTGCCGAACTGATGCGCGAGCGGGGCGACGTCACCGTCGGCGCCTGCGGTCTCGAAGATACGCTCGACTCGATCCGCGAGGAGATGCGCAAATTCGCCGACGGCCAGGTCGCGCCGCACGCCCAGGAATGGCACCTGCGCAACGAGTACATTCCGCTGGATGTGATTGCGCAAATGTCCGAGCTCGGCGTGTTCAGCCTGACCATCCCCGAGGATTACGGCGGCATGGAGCTCGGCAAGGAGTCTATGTGCGTGGTGTCGGAGGAATTGTCGCGCGGCTATATCGGCGTCGGTTCTCTCGGCACGCGCTCCGAGATCGCCGCCGAACTCATTCTCGGCAGCGGCACCGAGGAGCAGAAGCGCAAATGGCTGCCGAAGATCGCGTCCGGCGAAGTGCTGCCGACGGCGGTGTTCACCGAGCCGAACATCGGCTCCGATCTCGCTTCGCTGAAGACGCGCGCGGTGCGCGAGGGCGAAAGCTACAAGGTCTACGGCAACAAGACATGGATCACGCATCCGGTGCGCGCCGATCTCATGACGCTGCTCGTGCGTACCAATCCGGCAGAAAGCGGCTATCGCGGGCTTTCCATGCTGCTTGCCGAAAAGCCGCGCGGCACTGACGAGAGGCCGTTCCCCGCCGCCGGCATGTCCGGCACCGAGATCGAGGTCTTGGGCTATCGCGGCATGAAGGAATACGAGATCGCGTTCGATGGCTTCGGCGTCGCGGCGGAGAATTTGCTCGGCGGCGTCGAGGGCATGGGCTTCAAGCAATTGATGGCGACGTTCGAATCGGCGCGCATCCAGACCGCGGCGCGCGCGATCGGCGTGGCGCAGGCGGCGATGGAGCAGGGGCTCGCCTATGCCACGGCGCGCGTCCAGTTCGGCGAGCCGATCGCCAATTTCCCGCGCGTCGCCGACAAGCTCGCCATGATGGCGGTCGAGATCATGATCGCGCGCCAGCTCACCTATTACGCGGCGCGGCAGAAGGATTCCGGCCGGCGCTGCGATCTCGAGGCCGGCATGGCGAAGCTTTTGGCTGCCCGCGTCGCCTGGGCGGCGGCCGACAACGCCGTGCAGATCCACGGCGGCAACGGCTTTGCCGTGGAGTTCCCGATCTCGCGGATTCTCTGCGACGCCCGCATCCTCAACATTTTCGAGGGCGCCGCCGAAATCCAGGCGCAGGTGATCGCGCGGCGTCTCTTGGACGGCTCGAACTAGCGTCGCGTTTCTGCCGGCCCTGACCCACATGCGTTGGGATTGACGGTGATGTTCACGTCGGTGAATGTCGGCCGATGAATGCGTTTGCAGAGTCGGCTGCGGAAAAGGATTTCCACCCCGATTCACGACAGGCCTGGCTGCGCCTTGCCGCAACGATCCTGGTCTCGACCATCGGCGGCGTCGGCATGTGGTCGGTGGTTGTCGCGCTGCCGCCCGTGCAGGCCGAATTCGCCGTGCCACGCTCGGAAGCGTCGCTGCCGTTCACGCTGGCGATGCTCGGATTCGCCCTCGGCGGCGTGTTCATGGGGCGCCTGTTCGACAGGACCGGGATTCTGGGTCCGCTGGCGCTTGGCGCCGCGGCGCTCACCATCGGCTATTTCGGCGCCGCGGGCGCCGGCAGCCTTACGATGTTCGCATTGGCGCACGCCGTGATCGGGTTCGGCAGCTCGGCGACGTTCGGTCCCCTGATCGCCGACATCTCGAACTGGTTTGTCCGCCGCCGCGGCGTCGCGGTGACGCTGTGCTCGGCCGGAAACTATCTCGCCGGCACGGTGTGGCCGCCGATCGTGCAGCACGCCATCGCGCTCTACGGCTGGCGCGCCACCCATGCCGGCATCGCACTGACGTGCGGCGTCGTCATGCTGCTCATCGGCGCCGCCGCTTTGCGCCGGCGCGCGCCCGCAGCTCTCATCGACGCCGGAGCCGCGGCGCGCAGGGGATCGCCGGCGGCGTTCGGCCTTTCGGCGCGGGCGCTGCAGACCCTGCTGGCCCTGGCGTCGGTCTGCTGCTGCGTCGCGATGTCGATGCCGCAGGTCCACATCGTCGCCTATTGCGGCGATCTCGGTTACGGCGTCGCCCGCGGCGCCGACATGCTGGCGCTGATGATGGCGTTCGGCATGGTAGGGCGCATCGGTTCGGGATTTATCGCCGACCGGATCGGCGGCCTGCCGACGCTGATGTTGGGCTCGGCGCTGCAGGGCGTCGCCTTGCTGCTCTACATTCTCTACGACGGGCTGGTCTCGCTCTACGTCATCTCGGCGGTGTTCGGCCTGTTCCAGGGCGGCATCGTGCCAAGCTATGCCATCATCGTGCGCGAATATTTTCCGGCCAAGGAGGCCGGTACCCGCGTCGGCATCATATTGATGACGAGCCTGTTCGGCATGGCGTTGGGCGGCTGGATGTCGGGCTATATTTTCGATCTCGCCGGCTCGTACCGCGCCGCGTTCGTCAACGGGCTGGGTTGGAACGCGGTCAACGGCTCGATCGTGCTGTGGCTTCTGTTCCGGCGTCAGGGGTTGCCTATGCGTGAGCGCGAAGCGGCTCTTTGAGCAGCAGCCCGACGTTGCCCGACAGAATCCGCTCGCCGTCGGCCCCGAGCGCACGGATGTCGCGCACGAAGTCGCGCACGATCTCGCGCTTGCGGATTTCCTGCGGATAGTCGGTGGCGAACACTATGCGGGCGGCCGGGATTTCGCACAGGCCGGCCTTGACCGCGCCAATGCCGCCGGCAAAGCCCGCGGTGTCGAACACGAGATTGTTGCGGATGTAGTAGTCGAAGTCATGCTTGGGCGTGACGCCGTGGCGCGGGTTGCCGGCGGTGCCCCAAAACTCCTTGTCCTGGAAGCAGCGGATGCGCGACAGCATGCCGGCCATGCCGCCGGCGAGATGCGCCACGTGGACGATGAGCGACGGATGGCGGTCGAACACGCCGGAATTGACCAGGCGGATCGTTGCCATGATCAGCGAGAATTCGCGCCCCACCCCGCGCGCGGTGTCGTAGGCGTCAAAAGCTTGCGCCTGATTGAGCTTCAGCGCCGGATGCACGAAGACGAACAGGCCGAGCTTTTCCACTTCGCTCCAGAACGGCTCGATCGCCGGATCGTCGATCCATTTGCCGTCGAACTCGGAGCAGATGGTGACACCGGGGAATCCAAGCTCGTGGCGGCAGCGCGCGAGCTCCTTGAAGGCCGCGGCGCCGCCGAGCGGATGGGCGTGCGCGGCGCCGATGAAGCGCCCCGGATAATCGCGCTCGGCCTTTTTGGCCTTGTCGTTGACGAGGCGCGACGTCTCGAGATCGGCGCACATCCCGGCCGCGCTGGTCAGCCAGGCGGCGTCGACGCCCGCCACATCCATCATCCGCACATGCTCGTCGAGATCGTAGAGGAGCTTGTGCACCGTATAGCTCGGCGCACCGAGCGCGTCGTAATTGAGGATCAGCCGGTCGCCCGGATCCTCCCGGATCAATTCGCGCGGCGTGAAGTGGTGCTGGAAATCGACGATCATGCGGGCGGTCCTCTGCTGCGTGCGGTGCTGTCTTAGCCCATGACGCTGCGCTCGTCATTCCGGGTTCCTCGCTTCATGCGGCTCCGGAATGACAGAACGCCCAAGGACGGCTACAAAGGGCCATGTCCGGTTTCATGTCCCACGTCGCGGTGCCGGTCGCCATCGGCGCGGTCGCGATCGTGCTGCTGCTCGGCCTTGCCAACATGATGCGCGGTGGCTCGGGCAACACCTCGCAGAAGCTGATGCGGCTGCGCGTACTGCTGCAATTCATCGCTATCATCGTCATCATGACCACGCTGTGGTTCATGTCGAAGTAACGCCGAGGCTCGATGGTCGTCCTCAACAAGATCTACACCCGCACCGGCGATGACGGCACGACTGCGCTCGGCAGCGGCGAGCGGCGCAAGAAGTACGACCTGCGTGTCGCCGCCTACGGCACGCTCGACGAGGTCAATGCGGCGATCGGCATCGCCCGGCTGCACACCGCCGCCGACGGCGCGCTCGATGCGGTGTTGGCGCGCATCCAGAACGACCTGTTCGACGCGGGCGCCGACCTCACCACGCCCGGCAAGGGCAAGGGGCCGGGCGGCGCGCGGCTGACGGTGACGGCGGCCCAGGTCGCTTACCTCGAAAGCGAGATCGACCGGCTCAACGCGGAGCTTGCGCCGCTGCGCTCCTTCGTGCTGCCGGGAGGCACGGCGGCGGCAGCCTATCTGCATCTCGCCCGCACCGTCTGCCGGCGCGCCGAGCGGCTGATCGCCGAGCTCAAGGACAAGCCCGGCGAGAGCGTCGGCGCCGAGGTGCTGCAATACGTCAACCGCCTGTCGGATTTTTTGTTCGTCGCGAGCCGCTACGCCAACGGCAAGGGCGCGCGCGACGTACTATGGCAACCGGGGCAAAATCGCTGAAGGGCATCGGGGACAAAGCTCATGGTGATGCCGGTTTGGGATCACAGTCCGTTCGCGTGGCCGCGGCCGCCCTATGTGATGTGGGCGCTGATCGTGATCAACTTCGGCATCTTCTTTTGGATGGCCGGGCTGTCGGATGACCAAGTGGAAGCGGTCTCCCAGAGCGCCGGGCTTATTCCCCTGGCGCTCACCCATGGCGGCCCTCCGGGCGTGCTGCCGGCGCCGCTCACGTTGATCACGTCGCTGTTCGTGCATGGCGGCTTCATGCACGTGTTCGGCAACATGGTCTTCCTGTTCGTATTCGGCGACGACATCGAAGATGCGCTGGGCCATTGGCGCTTTCTCGCGTTTTATCTTCTCTGCGGCGTCGGCGCCGGGTTCGCCTTCGTGTTGAGTGATCCGACGTCGACCATCGATCTGATCGGCGCGTCCGGTGCGGTCGCCGGCGTGATCGCCGCCTATGCGCTGTTTCGGCCGTGCGCCAAGGTGTACTGCCTGCTGGGCATGATCCCGCTGCACCTGCGGGCGTACTGGGTCATCGGCGCCTGGGCGGTCTGGCAAGTCATCGAAATTACCCAACGTGAGAATGACGGCGTCGCCTACTGGGCGCACGTCGGCGGCCTGATCACGGGTGCCGTGCTGTTCGTGGTGATGCGGCCAGCCGGCGTCCGGCTGTTCGAATGCGTCGAGCCGAGCAGCGCTCCAAGCAGCGGCGCCGCCGTCGGCTGACACGTTGACCAAGGGGGCGGCGGCCGGTAGGTTGCCGCACCGCAGCATCCGCCGCAGGCGTCAGAAACGGCCGAAAGCTGCCGGAAACAGCAAAAAAGCCATCTTCAGCCAAAGTCTTCAAGACCGAAGCCTTCAAGAACGAAGTCTGCAAACGCCATGAAGATTCTCGTGCCCGTGAAGCGGGCGGTCGATAAGGACGTGAAAATCCGCGTCAAGGCCGACGGCTCCGGCGTCGAACTCGCCAATGTCAAAATGTCGATGAATCCGTTCGACGAGATCGCGGTCGAGGAAGCGATCCGGCTCAAGGAAGCGGGCAAGGCTACCGAAATCGTCTGTGCCTCGATCGGGCCACAGCAGGCCGCCGAGACCATCCGCACCGCGCTTGCCATGGGTGCCGACCGCGGCATTCTGGTGAAGACCGACGGCGCGGTCGAGCCGCTCGCGGTCGCCAAGATCCTCAAAGCCATCGCCGCGGCCGAACAGCCCGGTCTGATCATTCTCGGCAAGCAGGCGATCGACGATGACTGCAACCAGACCGGCCAAATGCTGGCGGCGCTGCTCGGCTGGCCGCAGGGCACCTTCGCCTCGAAAGTCGCGCTCGACGGCGAGGCCGCCATGGTCACCCGCGAGGTCGACGGCGGCCTGCAGACGGTGAAGCTGAAAATGCCGGCCATCGTCACCACCGATCTGCGCCTGAACGAGCCGCGCTACGCCTCGCTGCCAAACATCATGAAGGCGAAGAAGAAGCCGATCGACGAGAAGACCGCCGCCGACTACGGCGTCGACGTCAAGCCACGCCTCGAAGTCGTCAAGACCGCTGAGCCGCCCACGCGCAAGGCCGGCGTCAAGGTCAAGACCGTCGCCGAGCTGATCGACAAGCTGAAAAACGAAGCGGGAGCGATCTGATGCCGACGCTCCTGGTGGCCGAGCACGATAATGCCTCGCTCAAGGACTCAACCGCCAAGGCGCTGACCGCCGTGAAGGCGCTCGGCGCCGAGGTGCACGTGCTGGTCGCGGGCTCGGGCTGCAAAGCCGCCGCCGACGCGGCCGGAAAGCTCGACGGCGTCGGCAAGGTCCTGCTCGCCGATGCGCCGCTCTACGATCACATGCTGGCCGAGCCGACCGCGGCGCTGATCGTTGGGCTCGCAGGCCCCTACGAAACAATCGCGGCGGCGGCGACCACGATCGGAAAGAACGTGATGCCGCGGGTCGCGGCGCTGCTCGATGTCATGCAAATTTCCGACGTCATCAAGGTGGTGGCGCCGGACACGTTCGAACGGCCGATCTATGCCGGCAACGCCATCCAGACCGTGCGCTCGCACGATGCCAAGAAAGTGATCACGGTGCGGACTGCCGCCTTTCAGGCGACCGGCACCGGCGGCGGCGCGCCGGTCGAGAGCGTTGCGGTCGCGGCCGATCCGGGCATTTCCGGCTTTGTCGGCGAGGAGTTGTCGAAGTCGGAGCGGCCGGAATTGACCTCGGCCAAGATCATCATTTCCGGCGGTCGGGCGATGCAAAGCCGCGACAACTTCACCAAATATATCGAGCCGGTGGCAGACAAGCTCGGCGCGGCGGTCGGCGCCTCGCGCGCCGCCGTCGACGCCGGCTATGCGCCGAATGACTGGCAGGTCGGCCAGACCGGCAAGGTGGTGGCGCCGGACCTCTACATCGCGGTCGGGATTTCCGGCGCCATTCAGCATCTCGCCGGCATGAAGGACTCGAAAGTGATCGTCGCCATCAACAAGGACGAAGAAGCGCCGATCTTCCAGGTCGCCGACTACGGCTTGGTCGCCGACCTCTACCAGGCGCTGCCGGAGCTTGCGGGCGAGCTCGACAAGATTCGGCATTGACGAAGGCGCGGTGGCGGCGAGATCATCGCGGCGGAAGGTGAAAAGACATGGTCGAGGTCAAGGAAAGACCGAAGGTCCGCGGCGAGCGGCCGGAAGCGATGACGATCCGCAAGATCGGCATCGTCGGCGCTGGCCAGATGGGCAACGGTATTGCCCACGTCTGCGCGCTCGCCGGCTTTCACGTGATGCTCAACGACGTCGCGCCCGACCGCATCAGCCAGGGGCTGGCGACCATCTCCGGCAACCTCGCGCGCCAGGTCAGCCGGCAGCGCATCACCGACGAGCAGCGCCAGGCGGCGATCAAGCGCATCTCGCCCGCCAACACGATCGACGATCTCGCCGACTGCGATCTGGTGATCGAGGCCGCGACCGAGTCCGAGGAGACCAAGCGCAAGATCTTCGGTGCGCTGTGCCCGGCACTCAAGCCCGAGACCATCGTCGGCACCAACACCTCGTCGATCTCGATCACGCGGCTCGCCGCCGCGACCGACCGGCCCGAGCGCTTCATCGGCATTCACTTCATGAATCCGGTGCCGCTGATGGAGCTGGTCGAGGTGATCCGCGGCATCGCCACCGACGACGCCACCTTCGAGGCCACCAAACAATTCATCGGCAAGCTGAACAAACAGATCGCCGTGTCGGAGGATTTTCCCGCCTTCATCGTCAACCGCATCCTGCTGCCGATGATCAACGAGGCGATCTATACGCTCTACGAAGGCGTCGGCAATGTCGAGGCGATCGACACCGCAATGCGGCTCGGCGCGCACCATCCGATGGGCCCGCTCGAGCTCGCCGACTTCATCGGCCTCGACACCTGCCTCTCGGTGATGCAGGTGTTGCACGAGGGCTTGGCGGATTCCAAATACCGGCCGTGCCCGCTCCTGGTGAAATACGTCGAGGCCGGCTGGCTCGGCCGCAAGACCCAGCGCGGCTTTTACGACTATCGCGGCGAGAAGCCGGTTCCGACCAGGTAGCAGGTGTCAGTAATCAGTAATCAGGAATCAGCCCGGCGCACCTGGCGCTTCTCTGATCCCTCCCTCCTGATCCCGGATTCCTGTTTCCTGTTCACGCTGCCGCCGGCATTTGCGGCGCGGTCTCGCGCCAACACGGCAGCGCCATGACGCGGTCGATCCAGCCGCGCAGGTTCGGGTAGGGGCCAAGCGGCAGCTCCGCCTCCTTGGCGTACAAGATCCCGGTCGCAACGGAAAAGTCCGCAAGCGTCACGGTATTGCCGACCAGGAACGGCTGTGCGGCAAAATGCGCGTCCAGCATCTTGGCTTCCTTGTTGAACGCCTCGGTTGCCTTGGCGACGGCGGCTTGATCGGGCGGGCCCAAATTCAGGAACTTCTTGACCAGGCGCTGGAAGACGAGCGGCTGGCACGCTTCCGCGCCCCAGTGCGCCAGCGACCAGCTTTGCCAACGCATGATGTCGGCACGCTTTTGCGGGTCGTTGGGCCACAGCGCATTGGCCGTCTTGCTCGCGATGTACTGCATGATGGCGGTCGATTCCCACAGCTTGAAGTCGCCGTCGACCAAAGTCGGCGTCCGGCCGGTGGGATTGAGTGCGAGGTAGGCCGGCGTGTGCGACGCGCCTTTGGTGAGATCAACGAACTCGATTTCCATCGGGATGCCGAGATTGGCGGCGACGGCGCGCACCTTCCATGTGTTCGGCGACGGCGGAAAGCCATAGAGCTTCATGATCGACTCCTTCACTTGTTGTAGGTTTCTATGGACGGGTGGCGCGGCGTCACTTCATCAGTTCGACGAACAGCCCGATGATGGCGACATAGCCGAGCACGAAAACAATGGTGCGGATGTACGGGATTGCGGCCCAGTAGACGACGGCGTGCGCCACGCGCAGCCAGAAGAACGCCATCGACCAGAACGCCGTCATCGCATCGGCCTTGTTGGCGAGCTGGATCGCGATCACCAGCGCGGCGAACGGCGCGAACGTCTCGACGGCGTTGAGATAGGCACGGTCGGCGCGCTTGCCCCAGTTCGGCAGCGGCCGTTGCGTCGGGTCGGTGTAGTTCGCAGGCTTCAGCGGCCCATTGGTCGTAACCTGAGCTATCACATAGGGAATCCACAGCGACGCCGTCAGCATCGCGGTCAAGGCGAGATATTTAAGTTCGGTCGACATTTGGTTTTGCTCCGGCGGATGTCGCGTTGAATTTTTTCAGTGCCTAGTCGCAGCACGAATCGGTTTTCTTCGGTTCCTGATAGGTCGCCTTGGCATCGACGGCGGTGCCCTCGTAGCGGTCATGATGGCGCACCCAGGCCATCGACCACTTCAGGCCGACCTCGTCGCGGCCCTTCGGCGCGATGTCGAGAAAATGATAGGCGCCGATGAACATGTCGAGGCCACGGCCGTAGGTCGAATAGGTGTGAAACACCTCGCCGGCTGCGTTCTTGTAGAACGCGCTGGCGCCCGGCCGCTCCTCGCTCGGGAACGTGGTCATCTCGTAATTGTACATCGCCCGGCCGGCGGCCTTCTCCTCCGCCGATGCCGAGACCTGATAGTCGTGGTTGAAATCGGTGCCGAACGACGACACCCATTTGAAACGCCAGCCCATGCGCCGCTTGAATTTCTCGATCTGGTCGAGCGGCGCGCGCGAGATGACGGCGAAGGCGACGTCGCGTTGGGCAAGATGGATGGTCGCGCCATCGAAGTGATCGGCAAGGAACGAGCAGCTCGGGCAGCCTGCTTCCCAATCGGGGCCGAGCATGAAGTGATAGACGATCAGCTGGCTCTTGCCGCCGAACAGGTCGGCCAGCGTCTCTTTGCCGCTCGGGCCGTCGAACACGTAAGCCTTCGCGACCTTCTCCCACGGCAATTCGCGGCGTTTCTTCGCCAGCGCGTCGCGGGCGCGGCTGAAGGCTTTTTCCTCGGCGAGATAGGCTTTGCGCGCGGCGATCCATTCGTCGTGGGACACGACCTTGTGCGGTTCCATGGGGGTTCTCCTTGATGTGGAGTTCGTGGCCCGGATGAGCGCAGCGAGATTCCCGCTACGAAGCTCTACCGCTCAGTTGGCGTCATCCAGCCGATGGCTGCGCCGCCGGGCTCCAGCAAGATGGCGATGCGGCCGACGCCGGGCACCTCGAAGATCGGCTTCATCAGCTTGGCGCCGGCCGCGGTCGCTTTCTTGACGCGGGACTCGACGTCGTCGACGGCGATATAGGCCATCCAGCTCTCCGGCACCGAGCTGAACTCGGACGCGCTGATGTCGAGGATGCCGCCGACCGGTGTGCCGTCCATGGTGGCGAGCCAATAGGTGCCGCCGCCGTCCGGCATCGGCATGGCATCGAAACTCCAGCCGAGCGTGTCGGCATAGAATTTCTTGGCGCCTTCGACGTTCCGCGTCATCAGCTCGTTCCAATAGAACGTACCGTGCGATCCGTTCATGACCTGCTCCATGGCATTTGATCGTGGGCCGCCATCGTGCCCGCCATTTGTGTCGTTTAAGCGAATAGCTTCGCCATCTTATCGAGGGCGCCGTTCCAGCCGTTCTGATGACGATCGCGCGTGTCTTCGTCGAACAGCTGCTCGTGGGTCAGCGTCAACAGCGAGCCGTCGCCGTCGGGCTTGATGTCGACGGTAACCAGGGACTCGCGCTCGGGCGTGCTCTTCCACGCCCAGGTGAAGACGAGCTTGCGGTCGGGGACGATCTCGCGATAGACGCCGCCAACGTCGTGCTCCTCGCCGGCGGGCGTGCGCATCACCCAGTGATAGCGACCGCCGACGCGCACGTCGCACGAGGCGGCGAGCGCCTTGATCTCGCCCGGACCCATCCAGGCTTTCACTTTCTCCGGGTCGGTCCAGGCGGCGAAGACCTTCGCCGGCGGCGCGTTGAGGTGGCGCTTGATGGTGAGGCTCGGCTTGACGGCGGTTTGGGTGGCCATTGTTCTTCCTCCAGGAATGCGGCGAGGCGATCGAGCCGCGCCGACCAGAATCTTTCGTAACGATTGAGCCATTCAAAGGCGTCGCGCATCGGCTCGGCGTGGAGCCGGCAGGCGACGACGCGGCCGGTCTTGGTGCGCGCGACGAGGCCGGCGCCGGCCAGCACGTCGAGGTGCTTCATGACCGCCGGCAGCGACATCGAAAATGGCGCGGCGAGCTCGCTCACCGAAATATCCGGCCGTTCGGCGAGCCGCATCACCAGGGCGCGCCGCGTCGGGTCGGCGAGCGCCGCGAAGGTGCGGTCGAGGGTGGGGCCCTGAAAGTTAACCATTTAGTTTACTATAGAGGCGTGTACCGCGGAGTCAACCCCGGCAGGGCGGGAGCGAAGCCAGCCGCAATCGCCCGCAGCGACGGGTCTTGGGTCGAGATTCACATGTCCTTAAACGTCGCCGCCGATCATGGCCGCCATGGATGCGGTGAGCCTCGTCTCAGCCTTGATCGGCGCCCAGACCGGCATGATGCAGCTTGCGGTCGCGGCGCGGCTTGCGCGCATGAACGCCGACCAGGGCTCAGCGATCGCCCAACTGGTCGACGCCGCGCAACAGAGCATCGATCCGCTCGCCAACGTCGCCGCCGGTATCGGCACCGGCCTCGATATCAGCGCGTGACGCTGCCGGCATCGCCGGCGATCGCCGCACTGACCAGCTTCACCCCATCGTCGCTCGCCCATTCGGCCGGGCCCGCCATGGTGCCGATCTCGCAGCCTGAGGGGTCGATCAGCACCGTCGTCGGCATGCCGAACGCTTTGCCGGCGGTTTTCAGATCCTCGTAGGCGTGGGCGCTTTGGTCGGAATAGTAGGCGAGTTTTTTGATGCCGACGTCGTTGAGGAAGGCGAGGGGCTTTTGCGGATCGCGGGTGTCGATATTGATGGCAACGACTTCGAAGTTTTGGCCGCCGAGCTTGCCTTGCAATGCGTCGAGCGCCGGCATTTCGCGGCGGCACGGCACGCACCAGGTCGCCCACAGGTTCAAGAGCACGGTCCGGCCGCGCCAGTCTTTCAGGCTATGGTCGCGGCCGTCGGCACCCTTGAAGCTCAAATCCGGCACCTGGAACGGCGCGTGTGCAACGGTCAGCGCCGCCACCTCACCATGGACCAAAGGCGCGATCCGCTGCGCGGTTTCGACCGCCGGTCGGCAGGCTTCCGCGGCCGGATTGCCTCGCCGATGCTCAATCCCGTATACCCCCGCAAGGCCAGCCAGGATGACCACGGTCACAGCCGCGGAAACGAGGCGGAGCCGGCCGACTTTTTGCGATGGCGGGGCGGTTTGTTCAGTCATTGCCGATCGAACCTAGCATGAGCGAAGTGAGCGTTGATCGATAGAGCCACGGCGGAACGGTCATGAGCAACAAAATGTGGGGCGGGCGCTTTACCTCCAAGCCCGACCCGATCATGGAGGACATCAACGCCTCGATCGATTTCGACCGCCATCTCTATCGGCAGGATATCGCCGCGAGCAAGGCGCACGCCGCGATGCTGGCCAAAAAGGGCATCATCACGGCGCAAGATGCAAAGCGGATCGCTCACGGTCTAGACACGATCCTGTCAGAGATCGAGGCCGGCAAGTTCTCCTTCAAGCGCGCGCTCGAAGACATCCACATGAACGTCGAGAGCCGGCTCGCGGCCCTGATCGGGCCGGCGGCCGGGCGGCTGCACACCGCGCGCTCACGCAACGACCAGGTTGCAACGGACTTCAGGCTGTGGCTGCGCGATGCCATCGACGCGCTCGACGCGCAGCTCGCCGCTTATCAGCGCGCGCTCGCCGAGAAGGCCCTGGCGCATGCCGCAACGGTCATGCCGGGCTTCACTCATTTGCAGCCGGCGCAGCCGGTGACGTTCGGCCATCATCTGCTCGCCTATGTCGAGATGGCGGCGCGCGACCGCGGCCGCTTTGCCGACGCGCGGGCGCGGCTCAACGAAAGTCCGCTCGGCTCGGGTGCGCTCGCCGGCACGTCGTTTCCGATCGACCGTGCAATGACCGCGAAGGCGCTCGGCTTTACGCGGCCGATGGCGAACTCGCTCGATGCGGTCGCCGACCGCGACTTCGTGCTGGAAACGCTGTCGGCCTGCGCCATCTGTAGTGTGCATCTGTCGCGTCTTGCCGAAGAGATCGTGATCTGGTCGTCGCCCGTGGTCGGCTTGATCCGGCTGTCGGACAAGTTCACCACCGGATCGTCGATGATGCCGCAGAAGCGCAATCCCGACGCCGCCGAACTCGTGCGCGCCAAGACCGGGCGCGTGTTTGGCGCGCTGACCGCGCTGATGGTGGTGATGAAGGGCCTGCCGCTCGCCTATCAGAAGGACATGCAGGAGGACAAGGAAGGCGCCATCGACGCGGTCGATGCGCTGACGCTGTCGCTTGCCGCCATGACCGGCATGGTGCGCGATCTGACGCCCGATGTCGCTGCGATGCGCGCCGCCGCGGGCTCTGCCTTTGCCACCGCCACCGATCTCGCTGACTGGCTGACGCTGACGCTGAAGCTGCCGTTCCGCGAGGCCCATCACGTCACCGGCCGCATCGTCGCCAAGGCGGCCGCGGCCGGCGTGCCGCTGGACAAGCTGCCGCTCAAGGCCATGCAGGAAATCGAGCCACGCATCACCAAGGCGGTGTATGGCGTGCTTTCGGTCGACAAATCCGTGGCGAGCCGCAAGGTTTTTGGCGGCACGGCCCCGAACAACGTCCGCGCCGAAGCCAAACGCTGGCTGAAGCGGCTGAAAGCCAAAGCCTAACACTTAAGGCCTAAAGTCCACATAAACCGACCGGAAAGGCTTGGCCCGACACAATGTCGCCGCCGCGGTCTGATCTGCTAGGTCCCGCTTGGCGTTGGGGGAGGGGCTTTTGGCCCACCGTCGCAGTCTCGTTGTTGCGTTTGCCGTGACCGCCGCGGCGCTTTGCCTTGCCGGCTGCGGCCGCAAGGGCGATCTCGAATTGCCTCCGGGGCCGGCAACCCAGCCGCCGGTCGCCGCCGCGCCAGTCGGACCGTCGTCGTTCCTGCCATCGTCGCCGTCGGCGCAGCAGGACGCGACGGCGGCGAGAACCGGCTTCGATACCCACGGCAATCCGGTAGCCGCGCCCGGCGCGCAGCGGCCGTTCTTGCTCGATCCGCTGCTGCGCTAGCGTCGCGGCGACGGCCGCCAGGCGCCGAGCCATGGCGCATATCGTCATCTCGCGCTAAATACGCCCATGCACCACTTCGACTACCGGGCCGGCGTGCTGCACGCCGAAGACGTCGATCTCGTCGCGCTGGCGGATGCCGTCGGCACGCCGTTTTATTGCTACTCGAGCGCGACGCTGGAACGGCACTATCGGGTGTTCACCGGCGCCTTTGCCGACGTTGACGCGCTGATTTGCTACTCTCTGAAGGCGAACTCCAATCAGGCGGTGATCGCGACGCTCGGAAAACTCGGCGCCGGCGCCGATGTCGTCTCCGGCGGCGAGTTGATGCGCGCCCGTGCCGCCGGCATTCCGCCGCATAAGATCATGTTCTCCGGCATCGGCAAGACAGCGACCGAGCTTGCGCTCGCGGTCGACGAAGGCGTCCTCTGTGTCAACGTCGAATCCGAGCCGGAGCTCGAGCTGCTGTCCGGTATCGCCGCCGCCAAGGACCGCACCGTCGCCATTTCCATCCGTGTCAATCCGGACATCGATCCGAAGACCCACGCCAAGATCGCGACCGGCAAGGCCGAGAACAAATTCGGCATTCCGATCAGCCGCGCTCGCGCCGTCTATGCCCACGCCGCCAAGCTCAAGGGCGTCCGCATCGCCGGCGTCGATATGCATATCGGCAGCCAGATCATCGCGCTCGATCCGTTCGACGATGCGTTCGCGCTGCTCGCCGATTTCGTGCGCCAACTGCGCGCCGACGGCCACACCATCGATCACATTGATCTCGGCGGCGGCCTGGGCATTCCCTATCACGAGGACAACGAGCCGCCGCCCGATCCCGACGCTTATGCCCGGATCGTCAAGACCGCGACGCGCGGCCTTGACTGCCGGCTGATCTTTGAGCCGGGCCGGCTCATCGTCGGCAATGCCGGCATTCTGGTGACGCGCGTGCTCTATGTGAAGCGCGGCGAGGCCAAGACCTTCGTCATCGTCGACGCCGGCATGAACGATCTGGTGCGGCCGACACTCTACGAGGCCCATCACGCCATTCGGCCGGTGCGCGAGCGCGCGCCCGGCGCGCCGCGCATTACCGCCGACGTGGTCGGGCCGGTCTGCGAATCAGGCGATTACCTCGCGCTTGACCGGGCGCTGCCGGAACCGAAGGCCGGCGAGCTTCTCGCCGTGATGTCGGCTGGCGCCTACGGCGCGGTCCAGTCCGGCACCTACAACAGCCGCGCACTGATCCCGGAAGTCCTTGTCCGCAAAGGCGAATGGGCCCTGGTGCGGCCGCGCCTGACGGCCGCGCAATTGATCGCGCTCGACCGCCTGCCGCCCTGGCTTTGAACTTGCATAAGATTGTCGTGAGCGGGTTTTACTGCCTTGAACCCGCCCTCATGTTACCCTGTTGTCTCACGTGAATTATGGCGTGCCGCGCCCTAAATGACGGGACGCAAATGACGGGTCGAATGTGACCGAAGCCCATCCGGCTGCAGAGCCTGGCCAACAGCCGCGGAGCCTCGATGCCGGGACGAAGTCGCGGCTCGCGGCGGCGCTGACGCGCGCGCGCTGGACTATCGTGTGGGAACGGCTGTGGCCAGCGTTGACCTCGCTCGCGACCGCGATCGGCGTGTTTCTCGCGCTGTCCTGGCTCGGCGTTTGGCTGTGGCTGCCGCCGCTGATCCGCGCTGCCGCAGTGATCGCCTGCGCCGCGCTCGCTATTGCCGCCGCCTGGCCGTTCGTGCTCGTGCGCATGCCCGGCAAGCGCGATGCGCTGAGCCGCATCGACCGCGGCAGCGGACTGCCGCACCGGCCGGCGACTGCGATCGCCGACGACCTCGCGGTGACGCCGAAGGATCCCTATTCGCTCGCGCTGTGGAACGCCCATGTCGAGCGCGCGCTCGCCGCCGCGCAGACGCTGAGGTCAGGTTGGCCGTCGCCGCGCGTGGCGCGGCGCGATCCTTACGCGCTGCGCGCGCTCGTTCTCATCGCTTGCGTCGCGACGTTCTTTGCCGCGGGCGGGGAGCGCTGGAAGCGGATCGCTGCGGCGTTCGACTGGCAGGGCGTGGTGCTGCCGGCGAACTTCCGCGTCGACGCCTGGGTGATTCCGCCGGCCTACACCGCGCGGCCGCCGCAGATGCTCGCCGGCATTCATCCCGGCGAAACCACGGCGCCGCCGGGCGCCGGCAACATCGTCAGCGTGCCGATCAACTCGACGCTGGTGGTGCGCTCGACCGGCAAGCTCAGTCTCGACGTCTCCGCGACCGGCGGCGTGGCCGCGGCGAAGGAGCAGGTCCACGCGCCGGCCGGCACCGACGAGCATCGCTTCGCCATCACCGGCACGGGCAGCGCAACGCTGCGCGGTGCCGGTGACGATCTGACCTGGGCGTTCAATGTCATTCCCGACAAGCCGCCGGTGATCGAGCTGACCAAGGACCCGGAGCAGCAGCAGCGCGGCTCGCTGCTCCTGTCGTACCGGCTCGAGGACGATTACGGAGTGGTCGAGGCCAAGGCGACGTTTGCCCGCAAGGCCGACGCAGCGGCTGACGGTGACGCCGCGCATCCGCTCTACGGACCACCCGACTTCGCGCTGATCCTGCCGCAGGCGCGCACCAAAGCCGGCGTCGCCCAGACCACCAAGGATGTGACCGATCATCCGTGGGCCGGCGCCGAAGTGACGATGACGCTCATTGCGCGCGACGAGGGCGGCAATCAGGGCAAGAGCGAGCCGGTATCGTTCCGGCTGCCTGAGCGCGTCTTCGCCAAACCGCTGGCGCGGGCGCTGGTCGAGCAGCGCCGCAATCTCGCGCTCGACGCCAATGCGCAGCCGCGCGTGCTCGACGCGCTCGACGCGCTGGCATTGGCGCCGGAGAAGTTCACACCCAACGCCGGGATTTATCTCGGCCTGCGCTCGATCTACTGGCGGCTGGTGCGCGCCTCGTCCGACGACGATCTGCGCGACGTTGTTTCGCGGCTGTGGTCGATGGCCACCCAGATCGAGGACGGCGAGATCGCTGACGCGCAGGCCAATCTGCGCAATGCCGAGGAGGCGCTGCGGCAGGCGCTCGAGCGCGGCGCCAGCGACGAGGAGATCAAGGCGCTGATGGAGCAGTTGCGCGCCGCCATGGACCGCTTCATGCAGGCGCTCGCCCAGCAGCTGAAGAACAATCCGCAGGCCGCTCGTCCGCTCGGCCCCAACTCGCGCGTGGTGAGCCAGCGCGATCTGCAGAACATGCTCGATCAGTTCCAGAAACATACCGAGACGGCGAAAAGACTTGCCAAGATTCTGGCGGAGCAAATGCGCTTGCGCGACCGCACGTCGAACGAGGGGGATAACTCACAACTGGAATCACTGTCGCGCGATGAAGGTCAGCTGTTGCAATACCTGCAGCGCCTGATCGACCAACTGCCGCGATAGCGCCGGAGCAGGCAATGCACATGCGGACCGGAACATTTGCAGCGGCGGCCCTGGTCGGGCTGGTGCTCGCCTTTGGCATGGCGCTCGGCATCCGCAGCGCTGCCGCCGCCGCTCCGTCAGGCGAGTGCAGCCCGGCAGAGCCGCCGATGGGCAATGCGCGCGACGCGCTGGGCGGCCGCAACAAGGATGGAGGCTTGAGCGGGCAGCAGCGCGCGATCGAGGAATTGCAGCGCTGCATTACCGACGAAAAGGATGCCGCCAAAAAGCAGCTCGATGAATTGAGCAAGCTCTTGAACAACCTGCAGATGGCGCAGCCCGGAATGGACGACGAGGCGGACGGCGGCGACGACATGATGTCGGCGCTCGACGAGCTCAGCGACGTGATCCGCCAGCAGCAGGAGTTGCGCGACCGCACCTTCCGGCAGGGCCAGGACCAGCGCCGCCAGCGCGGCCAACAGCGCGGCCAGCAGGCGCGGCCCGGCGAGCAGGGCGACGATCAGGCAGACCAGCAGCCCGGCGACAATTTGGGCCAGTTGCGGCAGAGCCAGCAGGCGTTGCGCGATCGCCTCGAGCAGTTGATGGAGCAGCTGAAGAACTTCGGCCTCGGCCAGAACCGCGACGGCCAGCCGGAGCAAGACCAGCTCGATCAGCTCGGCCGCGCCGGCAAGGAGATGGGCCAAGCCGAAGGTGCGCTCGGCGACAACGATCCCAACAGCGCGGTGGATTCCCAAGGCCGCGCGCTCGACGCGCTGCGCAAGGGCGCGCAGTCGCTGATGCAGGCGCTGCGGCAGCAGCAGCAAATGGGGCAGGGGCCCGGCCCGGGCCGCGCCGGCCGGCTCGGCCAGTCGCGCGCCGATCAGGACACCGATCCGCTCGGCCGGCCGCTGCGCGGCCGCGATTACGACGATTCGTCGGTCAAGGTGCCGCCCGAGATCGACGTGCAGCGCGCCCGCCGCATCATCGAGGAATTGCGCAAGCGCTTCGGCGACATGGGTCGGCCGCAGGAAGAGCTCGACTATATCGAGCGGCTGCTCAAGGATTATTGAGCGCGCCCGCTTAAAATCTGAACAGCTCCGCGACTTTCTGATTCTCGAGATCGTTCAGCCGCGCCAGCAGCGCCGTGCGCTGCGCCTCGGGAATGACGCGCGACAGCTTGAGAAACTTCTGCTCCAGCCGCTCGCGCGACAGCGGCGAGGTCACGGTGCCTTCGAAATCGGTCTTGGCGATGTCGAGCGAGCGGCCGTCTTTCAGCGCGATATGCAGCCGGCACGCCATGTCGTTGGTGTTCGGCCCGTCCTTGGCGTAGGGCCGCAGCTCGACCCGCTTGGCGAGCTGGAGGATCGCCGGATTCTGGTTCGGCCCGTCGAGGAACGCCTGCGGATCGCCGGGATCGCGGTGCAGCGCGAGCGCGATGGTGAACGGCAGGCTGTACTGCGCCGTCGCCACGTCGCGCGGCGCCGTCTCGGTATGATGCGACAGCACCTTGTCGGAGACGTCGATGACGATCTTTGCGACGTCGTCCGGTGCGAACGCGTGTTGTGCCCGCAGCGCCAGCAACGCCTGAACCGGCGATTGCGCGGTGACGTGGCAGGGGAACGTCTTGAAGGTAATGGTCAGCGTTTCCCAGCGCTCGCCGAGGCCGGCGGCGATTTGCGACGCATCGCCGTCGCGGGCATAGACGTCGAGCACGCCGAACTTTCCCTCGAGGATGACCTCGGGCCCTTCGAAGCCGCGCGCGGCGAGGCTTGCCGCGGTGACGCCGCCCTCGGCGGCGCGGCCCATGTGGATGCGCTTGACCATGCCGCCCTGGCCGGATTTGACGAAGGCGAGGAGGCCGGAGCAGAACGAGCCGCCGATGCCCATCGCCATGGTGGTCTGCGCCGCGTTGAGCTTCATCACTTTGCTCGCGGCAACCGCCGAGCCGACCACGCCGGTGATGCCGGGCGCATGAAAGCCAAGCTTCTCGCTTGTGCTTTTTGCCGCAAGCGCGAAGCGGAACATGCATTCGAGGCCGGCGACGAAGGCGGTGATCAGATCCTTGCCGGAGACCTGCGCTTCCTCCGCCGCGGCGAGCGCGCCGGTCAGCACCGTGGCGCCGGGATGCACGCCGGTCGACGGCTGGCGCAGATTGTCGAACTCGAAGGCATGGGCGAAGGCGCCGTTGGCGAACGCCGCGCCGGGCGCGCTGGTGCGGCGAAAGCCCGGGCCGATGACGGTCGAGCGGCCGTCGCCGACGTGGTGCACGTAATCGTCGACGATGCGGCTCCACGGCAAGGTCGAGCCGAACGCCACCACGCCGACGGTGTCGACGATGCAGGCCTTGGCCATGGCGACGGCCGGCGCCGGGATGTCCTCGTAGCGAAGGCCGGCTGCGAACTCCGCCAGTTTCTTGGTCTCGCCCGCCATGGTTTCCCCCAATCCTGTCTCGGCGTTACCGCATAGTGTGCACGGGCGGCCGTGTAAACGCCGCGTGCCGCTCGCGCCTCCTTCTCCCCGCGCGCGGGGAGAAGGATGGGATGAGGGGGCGGTGCCGCTGGGTCGAGAAGAGTCGAACGTCCTGTAACGCTATCGATCCTATTCGCGACGCTCAGAATCGCGGAGAGGCGCCCGCCCCCCCCCCCCGCCCCCCCCCCCGGGGGCGGGGGGAGCAAGCAAGTTGGGCGGGGGCACCCCGACACACG
>Ga0335081_10003341_pt1 | contig 25244 bp, 20 predicted proteins | sample Lox_Sample_35_FD_206713 | JGI IMG/M metagenome (GOLD analysis project Ga0335081, IMG submission 206713) | Soil microbial communities from Loxahatchee National Wildlife Refuge, Florida, United States - Lox_Sample_3.5 | ecosystem: Environmental > Terrestrial > Soil > Wetlands | place: USA...
AACAGGGCATGCCAGGCCAACTGCGTGATCACACGGACGGTCAGCGCGTAGCCGGCGTCGGCGCCCGCCAGGCAATTCTGAACGAAAAGCTCATTCCCCTGGAGGAACGCGACTACCTTGGAGTAGATCTGGTCGAAATGATGAGGCGAAATAGGCTGGTTCACCGGTCCCCAGCTCACCGTATGCTCGGTGAACTCATCGCGAACGATGAATTTATCCTTCGGAGAGCGCCCGGTGAACTGGCCGGTATGCACCACCAGGGCTCCGTCGTTTGCCAGCAGGCCTTCGCGGCGCTGGATAGCGTGCTCGATGAGGGGCTCGGACCCGAGGTCGCGAAACGAACGGCTGACATTATGGATGCCCAGTTGCGCGAATTCCCCGTTGACGGTCCGGCCCCGAACGTGTTCGGTATGGTTAGCCGGCATTTGCTTCTATCGTAATATGGAAGCATGGTGGCACGAGCGCGCTTGGGCGCGCTAGGGGCAATGTTTTGCCTGCTAGCTTTCGGGCAAGTCATCGAGTTCGATAACCGCGGGCTCCATTATCAAACGCTTACACGGCGCGGTGTCACCGTGATGTTCGCCCACATGCCCACGCATTTGCGTGAGTTCAGCATCCTGCAAGTCGCTGTTTCGAACGGGTCGCAAGCTCCCTACACCATCCGGCCGGAGGATTTCCGGTTTGTGCGCCCGGACGGCACGACGATTCAGGCGGCGTCAGCCGACCAGGTGGTGAACATGCTGCTCGAAAAAGGATCGCGCAACGACGTGATCCGGCTGGTATCCGCCTACGAATCCGGGCTGTATGGCATTCAGCGCATGGTTTCGACTAATGGATATGAATTACGCCGTCAGGCGGCGTTAGCCGAAGTGCAATCCACCAAGCTGAAGGCTGCAGCGGCTGCATCGGCGATCGCGCTGGTGCAAACCAGGCTGCCCGGAGGGGAATCCACCGACGGCGCCGTGTTTTTCTCCCATGAGGGCAAACCGCTGACCGGCGGGCACGTGATCGTCCAGACCAATACCGACACGTTTGAGTTCAAAGACGAGTAACTGTCTCGTGCAGTGAGTCAACTCGACTCATGTTGAGGTCGTCTCGTGTTGCCAAAAGCATCCAAACTCAGTGCATTTGACATGGCCCTATATTTGCGTTCTCAAACATGACTCTGTGTCACTTTCCTCTAAAACGCGACGTATCTTTCCACTTATTCTGGCGGCCCTCCCTTGTTTCTGCGGCACTCCGAACCCAACAAGTGCTGTCAATCCCGGCGCTGCCTGGGCAGCAGATCACAAATCCAACAGCCGATGGACAAGGCAACCTCATCTTCAGTGCGAATGTATACACCACCAGCGGTGATCCGGCGGCTCAATCTGCCCGGCGCGGTCGCCGGCGTGATGCAGGTCAGTTTCCTGCTGCCGATGTCCGCGACTACTTCCAGCTCCCGTTTCAGCTCACCGTAGGCGGTTGGCCGGCACCGGGTTCTTTTGTTGTTTTGGTTAAGGAGTAAAAGGCAATGGTCTTTCACTGGTCGCAACGTACAGCAGCCTGTCTTGTTTTGGCGGCCGGAATCTGCCGCGCGCAACTTTACACCGTTTCCACCTTCGCGGGCGGCGCGCCTCCGCCGACGCCGGTTGCAGCCGTCAATGCATCGATCGGCCAACCCACGGGAGTAGCCGTGGATCCGGCCGGCAATCTTTACATAATGAGTGACAATTGCGTATTCAAGGTCGATCAATCCGGCCAGATGACGCGGTTTGCCGGCACGTCCAGAGGCGGCTATTTGGGTGATGGCGGACCGGCAACTTCAGCGGAACTATACGCTCCGACATCCCTCGCCTTCGATAGTGCCGGGAACGCTTATATAGGGGACTACACCAACTATCGGATTCGAAAAGTATCTCCGAGCGGCGTCATCAGTACGGTGGCCGGCGGTGGTGGAACTCCCTACCCGAATCAAGACGGCATAGCGGCGACGAATGCCGCCATCGCACCGCCCTTAGGTGTGGTTGTTGATCACGAGGGGACGATGTATTTCTCCGAAGCGGCACGCGTTCGAAAGCTTGGGTCGGACGGGGTCATCCAAACGGCCGCGGGTAACGGTGTGCGTGGGTACTCGGGGGACGGCGGGCCAGCCCAAAGCGCGCAGGTGAACTTTCCATACGGGCTGGTGTTCGATGGCGCGGGAAATCTATATATTTCTGATTCCTCCAACAATGTCATTCGCAAAGTGACACCGGCGGGCATCATCAGTACCTTGGCGACGCCGCAGATGGCGAATCCGGCTGGCCTCGCCATGGACGCGGCTGGCAATCTTTACATTGCGGTCCAAGGCTCCCCATACAGCGTTCCGAACAACGTCAACCGTATTCTCAGGGTTTCACCCAGCGGCACGGTGGCCACAGTCGCGGGCAATGGCACGGGTGGATTTTCCGGCGACGGAGGCCCTGCGACAAGCGCGGAACTGAACGGTCCTTCGGGTGTTGCCGTAGATGCCCAAGGCAACCTGTACATCGCCGACACACTGAACAATCGCGTTCGCAAAGTGACGCCGGATGGAACTATTACGACCGTGGCGGGCAACGGCCTGTCCCTCTATTCGGGTGATGGCGGTGCGGCAGTGGCAGCGCAGTTGAGCGGGCCGCAAGGGCTGGCGGTGGATGCCGGCGGAGACTTGTTCATTGCGGATACCGGGAACAACGTCGTTCGAAAGGTTGCCGCCAACGGCACGATCACCACAGTTGCCGGCAATGGCACCGCGGGATTTTCGGGGGACGGGGGACAGGCAAAGGCCGCGCAACTAAACGGCCCGGCGGGAGTCGCTGTCGACAGTAACGGAAACGTCTTCATCTCGGATACGGCCAACGAAAGAGTGCGAGAGGTCTCCGCAGATGGTGTCATCACCACTTATGCGGGAAATGGCAGTTCACCACCGGCATCGATGAACCCGATGCCGGTCGGGGACGGAGGCCCGGCCATCAGCGCGGAACTCTCCACGCCATTGGGCCTGGCGGTGGATGCGGCCGGAAATCTCTACATTGCGGATGCGCAAGACAATGCAATTCGGAAGGTCACCACAGACGGCATGATCAACACAGTCGCATCTGGCGGGTACTTTGTGGCAGGTGGTTCGAGCCTTGAGCCGGGTTATCCCTCGAGCGTCGCAATTGATAGCTCCGGAAACCTGTTCATCGCCAGCCATGCCGTTGCCATCGACGGTTCGGATAACGCCTATCTGGCCGGGTGCATCACCCGCATCGATAAGGTGTCCCCCGGCGGCGCAGACGCCGCGATTGCGGGCTCCTGCGATACCCATACCGAGTATGCGGGCGACGGCGGCCCAGCTCTCAATGCGCAATTCGGCAGCGGCGTGGAGACCGCAGTTGTAGGCCCGCAGGGAATCGCGGTCGATGCCGCTGGCAACGTCTACGTCGCCGATACCGGGAACAATGCCATCCGCGTGCTGAAACCTACGAACAAATCCGCGCTCATCGGCGCCGTGGTTGATGCCGCGAGCGAAACCGATCTTCCCCTTTCACCCGGTAAGATCGTAACTATTTATGGATGGGGGCTCGGCTGGCCGCAGCTTCTTCAGTATCAGGTTGGGCGGAATGGCGAAAGGATCGGGACCAACCTTTCCGGCACCACCGTTTCTTTCAACGGGATTCCAGCGCCGGTCATTTTCTCATCGGTGTCCCAGATTGCGGCGATCGTACCCTATGAGATTTCGGGCGACACGGCGGAAGTGAGCGTGACCTTCAACGGAGAGACCACCCAATCGTTCTCAATCCCCGTTGCGGCTTCCGCTCCCAGCCTTTTCACATTGAACGAAACCGGCGCAGGACAGGCAGCGGCGTTGAACGCGGATGGAACCGTCAATACAGCGGCCAACCCGGCTAAAGTGGGAAGCGTGATCTCGGTGTATGCGACCGGGGAGGGTAAGACGTCTCCGGCGGGGAGTGACGGCAAGATAGCATCGAATCCGTTGCCTCATCCGGTCCTGCCGGTCAGTGCTACCGTAGACGGCCAACTGGCGAAGGTTCTTTACTCGGGCGCCATGGCAGGCGACGTCGAGGGCTTGATGGTGGTCCAGGTTGAGATCCCAAGCGGAGTACAACCCGGAGGCTATGTGCCGGTAAAAATACGCGTCGGTTCGGCGAGCAGTCAGGATGACATGACGATTGCGATAACGCCATAACGATTGCCGCCAAAAGGCGCTACAACGAGAACCGCGCGCGGTCGGCGCTGACGGCGGCGCCTACAATGGCGATCTCATCGCTGGTGGGGACGACCTCGAACAAGCTGCCCTGCAGCGGGCTCATGCGCACCATGTCGTGCAGGTCGACGTTGAGCCGCTCGACGTCCACGAAGCGCGCATTGGCGCCGGTGAGGTAGAACTTACCGGGCCCATCGAGATGAATGCTGGTGGCGGTGGCGGCGGCCAGCGCGCGATGCCAGAGCCGCACAAACGATGTGCACCGTGCATCGCCGGACTTGGCTTCAGCGAATACCTCATCGGGCTCCATATCCAGGAAGCGGCGGCGCATCGCGGCGTGCCCCATGATGCCTTCCAGGTGGCCGACGCCTCCGCACCCGCAAAACTTCTCCTTGGGATCGAGTGTGACGACGATGTGGCCGCCCTCCCAGACGCCTTCCGCCTGCGGATAGCGGCCATAGCCGATGCCATCGCCTAGAGTCCAGACGCGCACCAGGCTTTCCAGTTTTCCATGTGTCGCGGCAATGCCGGCGGCCATGGCGTCGGCGTCGTTCAGCACGAGCACGCGCTGGAACGCCGCACCCAGAGCGCCCTGCAAGTAAAAGCCCTTGGTCTGTTGGAGATTGGGCGATTCTTCGATTCGTCCGTCGCGGATGATGCCGGCGAAACCGATGCCCACGGCCTCTACCGGGGCGCCACCGGTGACGAGTTCGATTTGGCGCCGGACCAGTTCCCCGATCTCCTCAGCCGGGACGCCATACAGTCCTTCGGAATTTGATCCCGGTTCGGGATACATGCGCACCGGCCCGGCGACATGGCTGCCTTCTACGAGGCCCGCCACAATCCGTTCTGACGCCATGACGCCGACGATTTTCGCCATCGCAGCTCTCCTCGGGCTAAAGACGCGCCAGCTTGTTCAGACCGTTGAACGCCGCGGCTTTGTACGCTTCGGCCAGCGTGGGGTAATTGAAAACTGTGTCCACGAAATACTCTACGGTTCCTTTGAGTATTAGCACGGCTTGCCCGATGTGGAGCAATTCGGAGGCTCCTTCTCCGATGACGTGCACACCCAGCAGTTCCTTGGTTTCGCGGTGAAAGATGATCTTCAGACGGCCGGTGGTATCGCCGCGGATCTGGCCACGGGCGATCTCGCGATAGTACGCGACACCGACCTCATAAGGAACGTCTTCGTCGGTCAACTGCTCCTCGGTTTTTCCGATGAACGAAATCTCCGGGATGGTGTAAATTCCGTAGGGGTAGTTGGCCGGGTTGGAGTGTGTCGTGTGCCCGAAAGCGTGGGCCGCAGCCAGGCGTCCTTGTTCCATGGATACCGATGCCAGGCTGGGGAAGCCGATCACGTCGCCGGCGGCGTAAATGTGCGGCTGGTTGGTGCGGTACTCGGCATCGACCGGGATACGCCCGCGCGCGTCGGCGGCGATTCCCGCCGCTTGCAGGTTCAGTTCATCCACATTTCCCTGCCGCCCGACGGCGTAGAGCAGAGCGTCGCCCGAGATCTTTTTCTTACTTTGCAAATTGGCAACCACGCCGCCATTGGGAGCTTCCTCGACGCTCTCCACTTCCTCACCCAGGCGCATGGTGACGCGATGATCGCGGAGATGATACGAGAGCGCCTCGACGATTTCAGAATCCGCGAATTCCAGCAGGCGCGGCCGTTTTTCCACCAGAATCACGCGCACGCCGAGAATGGCGAACATGCAGGTGTACTCGACGCCGATGACGCCGCCACCGACTACGATCAGAGTTTTGGGCACGTCCTGCATTTGCAGGATCTGGTCGCTGTTGACGATGGTTTTGCCGTTCAGCGGCACTTTGGCAGATACGGCGGGTTTGGTACCGGTGGCGATGATGATGTTGTCCGCGTGGAGCTCCGTTAACCCCAGCGAATTCGCTACGCGCAGGTGGTTGGCATCCACGAAGCTGGCGACGCCGGTGAGCACCTCGACGCCGTTCCGTGTGAGTTGCGCCTGGGTTACGTCAATTTCGGTCTTGATGACGTGCTGCACGCGAAACAGCAGATCCGACATGCAGATCTTCTCTTTCACACGGTAATTGATGCCGTAGATGTTCTGGTAATAGAAGCCGGAGAGATGCAGCACGGCTTCGCGCATGGTCTTGCTGGGGATGGTGCCGGTGTTGATGCAGGCGCCGCCCAGGACTTCGCGGCTTTCCACCAGGGCCACGCGCTTTCCGGATTTGGCCCCCTGGATGGCAGCGCGCTGTCCGGCGGGTCCGGAACCGATGACGATCAGATCAAAGTTCAGCATCTGGTCTTGGGTGGCTCACCTCAAGAGTTCATTAAACCATGACCGCCTGCGATTTATGTTGCGATACGATGACGGCGGGGAAGAAGCGCGGACGTGCCTCGGATTTGGGATTTGGAGGGGCGGGCGCCCGTTGGGCCGCGCATTCGAAGCCGCATTCCTGTGGCGCGACGCGCATCGTCGCACGCAGTGTGACATCCATTACGCTACGATGACGCCATGAAACTGCGGAACTGGATTGCCCTGGCGTTGGTTGGTGCGACGGCACTGGCCCAGGAACAGAGGCCCCGCACGAGAGACGCCGGCATCGTGACGGGAATTCTGCCCACCGGAACTCTGAACGCGATTACGGACGTTGCCGGTGTGCAGGTGGGCCATACGACACTCATTCGCGGCGACGACCTTCGAACTGGGGTCACTGCCGTTCTGCCCCATGTGCGCAATCTTTTTCGCGAAAAGGTGCCAGGGGCCGTGTTCGTCGGCAACGGTTTCGGGAAGTTGACTGGCTCCACGCAAGTGAACGAGCTGGGTGAAATCGAGACGCCGATCCTGCTCACGTCCACGTTAAATGTGCCGCGCGTGGCAGATGCGCTCATCGACTACATGCTGGCACTCCCTGGCAACGAGGATGTTCACTCCATCAATCCTGTCGTAGCGGAAACCAACGATGGCTACCTCAACGATATTCGAGGGCGGCACGTGGGAAAAGCAGAGGTTATCGCCGCCATCGAAGGGGCGAAGGGTGGTCCGGTGGAGGAGGGAGCAGTGGGAGCCGGGACCGGGACCATCGCCTTCGATTTCAAAGGAGGCATCGGAACGTCTTCGCGGCGTCTGCCGGAATCGCTCGGCGGATATACGATCGGCGTCCTGGTACAGAGCAATTTCGGCGGCGTACTGAGCATCGGAGGAGCGCCGGTGGGCCGCGAACTCGGGCGGTACTACCTGAAGGGGGAACTTGAATCGGCTAACGGGCGGAATCCGGCGGATGGCTCGGTTATTGTGGTGATCGCTACGGACGCGCCGGTGGATCATCGCAATCTCGAGCGCATGGCTGCGCGGTCGATGATGGGTCTCGCGCGCACGGGCTCGGCGGCGTCAAACGGCAGCGGCGATTACGCCATCGCGTTTAGCACGGCTCGCGGTGGTGCACTCGTTTCAAATGACGCCATGTCGCCTCTGTTTCTGGCGGTGATCGAGGCGACCGAGGAGGCGGTTTACAATTCGCTGTTCCGTGCGACCACCATGACTGGAAATGGCCACACGGTGGGTGCGCTGCCGCTCCATCGAACGATTGAGATTCTGCGGAAGTATGGCGTAATACGGAGCACACACTAGCGAAACCACGGGGCGGGTGAGTTAATCCAACAGGCATGGCACGCATGCAAGGAATAGAGCCGCCACAAGCCGGCTTGTTCGTTCGCTTTGTCTACTGGATGGTCCGGCGAAAAGTCGGGCGCGTTGTCCTTCCGATCAAAATCACAGCGCATCATCCGAGGCTGCTGCGGTCGTTGGTTGAGATGGAAACAGGACAGGCGGCAGCCCGGACGGTCGATGCCGGGCTGAAGTCGCTGGCGTCGGTGAAAACGGCGATGCTCATCGGGTGCCCGTTTTGAATCGATATCGGTTCTGCCGTGAGCAGAAAACAAGGCGTCACCGAGAAGAAGCTGATGGCACTGGACGATTTTGAAAAGAGCACCGTGCTCAACGAAGAGGAGAAGCTGGTACTGCGGTATGCGGGCGCCATGACTGAGACTCCGGTCAACGTCTCCGACGAGCTGTTTGGGCAACTGAGAGAACGCTTCACGGGGAAGCAGCTTGTCGAGCTGACCTCGTCCATCGCGTGGGAGAACTATCGCGCGCGCTTCGATCATGCGTTCGGTATCGAAGCCGAGGGATTCTCGAACGGCGCGTTCTGCCCGCTGCCGGACCGCAAGCACGCCTAAACGCGTCGCTATAATAGGTGCCACGGCGGAATGCACAGCCGGGGAGCGAGGCAATGGCCGATCGAGTGATCCGTCCCAGCATGAAACAGATCAAGGTGCTCTATGTCCTGGCGCTCATTGTGATCATTGCCGCGGCGGCGGCGTATGCGAATTACCTCTATCGCCAGGACCCGGTCAGATACCCGCCGTGGGTGCCGGCGATCGCATTGATCGTGCTGCTGGTTCCGATTCGCCGCCAGATCCGCCGGCAGGCTGTCAAGGTGACCATCTCAGGCGACAAGCTGCGATACGATCTCGGCCTGCTCTCGAAAACGACACGAAACATCCAGCTCTCCAAGGTGCAGGATGTTCGCGTGGACCAGTCGCTTGGGCAGCGCATGCTGGGAGTGGGCGACATTTCCATCGAGACCTCAGGCGAAGCGAGCCGTCTGACGCTCGCCAATATCGACAATCCGCATGCTGTGGCGGATGAGATTATTGCGGCGTCGCAGGAGCATGGGCGGCAGGTGCAGGGGGGCGGCAGACCGTAAGCGTACCCTAAACGCCTGTTTTCGAGAGACAGACCATCTCGTGAGCACTGTACTTCTTGCGAGATCCCCTCATTCCACCTCTGGTTGCGATTGCAGCCGGAATTCTGCTCTCGCGCCTGGTTCCGTTCGAGACTCGTGAGCTAGCGGAGCTGATTGCGGCGTTCGGCATTCTGACGTTGTTTTGCCTCTGGCGGCGGCTCCGTGGTCTCGCAGGCGTCTGCTGCCTGCTGGCGCTCATTTCCGGGGGCGCTTTGGTGGAGATAACGCATCGGCTGCCAGCGCGGCCGGAGTTGAACACCGACGCTTCGGAAATCTCGATCCTCACAGGCTGTGTAGTCGAGCCTTCTGCCATTTCGCCCGATCGCGACCAGTTCACGCTGGAACTCGAACCGGGCGCGCGCCTGCGAGTGAGTCTGTATGTTCGCGAAGGGGAGCAGCCGCCGGTCCTGCGCTATGGCCAGCGCGTCGAACTGGACGCGAAGGTGCGGCCCACGCACAATTTCAACAACCCCGGTTCGTTCGACTACGCGCATTACCTCGCGCGTGAGGGAGTCTATTGGACCGGATCGGCACGCGCCGCGGAACCCATCCATATTCTGCCGGGCCAGTGCGGCTCGGCTTTCCGGAGCGCGATCTTTCGGCTGCGAACGGCAGCGGTGGACCGGTTGGCGCGTCTCTATTCCGGCAGCTTGTACGAGACGGGCATGATGCAGGCGATTCTGATCGGCGAAACGGCGAACTTGGACAAAGCCTGGACAGAGCAGTTTCGCTCCACAGGAACGTTTCACGCGCTGGTGATCTCGGGGGCGCATGTGGCGGTACTGGCGGCGTTCCTGTACCTTTTGCTGCGGCTTTTTTTCGTGCCGCCGGCAACGGCGAACCTGATCACGGTGCTGGCGATCTGGATCTACGCGCTGGTGACGGGCTTTCAGGCGCCGGCGGTGCGCTCGGCCTCCGGCTTCACGCTGTTCATGATCGGGCGCTTCTTTTACCGCCGTGGCCGTGCCATGAACCTGCTGGCGGCCATCGCGATTGCGTTTCTGGTGCTCGACCCGGAACAGATGTTCGACGCCAGCTTTCAGCTTTCGTTCGGCGCCGTGGCGTTTATCGCAGCATTCGCGGTTCCGCTGCTTGAACGGACGTCAGGCCCGCTAACGTACGGTATCCGTGGTCTTGCCGAGAAGGATCGCGACCTGCACATGGAGCCGCGCGCGGCACAGTTTCGCGTGGAGTTGCGTCTGCTGGCCGAAACGCTGCGTCTGTGGACGCGTTTGCCGGAACGCTTTTGCCTGATCGTCGTTGCCGTTCCCGCGCGCGTTCTGCTGTTCTTCTACGAGCTGACGCTGACGTCGGCCATGATCCAGATCGGCTTGGCGCTGCCCATGGCCATATACTTCCATCGCGTCTCGTTCTCCGGTTTGTCGGCGAATGCCGTGATCGTGCCGCTGCTGGGCCTGGCGGTCCCGGTAGGCTTCATCGCCGTTTTCACGGGATGGAGCGTGCCGGCGCGGATTGCGGGGTGGCTGCTGGGGGCTTCGCAATCGGCGGCGGCTTGGCATGCACACTGGGAGCCCAACTGGCGGATTCCGGGCCCGCCGGTGTGGCTGGCAATCAGCATCACGGCCGCGCTTGTTGTCGTTTCTTTGTTGGCACGAAATGCATCGCTCCGATGGCGAATATTGCGGCTGGCTTCGGTGGGCACGCTGGGTCTGCTGCTGGGGTTGATGATCTGGCATCCGTTTCCGCCCGCGGTCGTTCCCAGGTCCCTGGAGATGACGGCGATCGACGTTGGCCAGGGGGACAGCATCTTCCTCGCGCTGCCGGCAGGCAAGCTGCTGCTGGTGGATGGCGGCGGCATCGCGAGTTTTGGCAAACGTGTCAAGACCCGCATGAACATCGGAGAAGATGTCGTCTCGCCCTATCTTTGGAGCCGGTCCATCCGAAAGCTCGATGTGGTGGCGCTCTCGCATGCTCACGAAGACCACATCGGCGGGCTGCCGGCGGTTCTTGAAAATTTCCACGTAAAGGAACTTTGGACAGGCGCGACGCCGGAAGAAAGTCCCGAATGGGCCAATCTACGCCGCAAAGCCGAGCAGCTTGGCGTCAAGATCATTCACCAGATGCAGGGGCGGGAGTTCAATTACGGCGGGGCGAAATTTGAGGTACTGGCGCCGTTTTCGGATTACCTGCCTGCCAGCATGGCGCGCAACAATGACTCACTGGTGCTGCGGCTAACCTTCCGCGAGCGCTCGCTCATCCTCAGCGGCGATGTCGAACGGCAGATCGAATCCGAACTGGTCGCCGCGAATCTGGTTCATCATGCCGACGTATTGAAGGTGGCACATCACGGGAGCAAAACATCAACCACGGAGCCGTTCCTGGAGGCGGTACATCCCGCGTTTGCGGTAATCTCGGCCGGTTTTGCGAATCTCTACGGGCATCCCAATGCGGAAGTGGTGGAGCGTTTGCAGCGCGCTAATATCGATGTGCTGCGCACCGACCAGATGGGCGCCATCACTGTCCGCACGGATGGCCACCGGTTTGAGGTCGAGACGCAGGTTCCTGGGCTCTAGCGATTGGACTCTTCGCCCGCTTGTTCAGCTTCCACGGCTGCCGCCGGGCCGGCTTCCCGCGCCTCGGCCAGCACGCGCTCCGCTTCTTCGAGCCGCGCTTTGGGAACCTGCACCTGGAATTCGAACGCAGGAATCTGCGGCGTCCCGACCACCATCGAGGGAACCCCGTTCGCTTCCAAGACGCCATGAATCGCGTTGGCCTCCATCTCGGCATCGTGATTCATGGAACTGAACAGTGTCACCATATCCAGATCGTGTGAGGGATCAAACTCGAAGCTTTCCGTATCCTGTGGCATGACATCCCCTTATTATCGACGGGTAACAGTCGAGGTAAACGGGCGCTCGGCTTGTCATTTTCTAGCATATCGCAGCGCCACATACAGTAGAATAAAAGAGCATCCTAGTTAGGTTGGAGGGAACTCGATGGCAGAAAAAGACGAAGGCGGGAAGCTCGGCTGGTTTTTGGCTGGCGCAGTCCTGGGCAGCGCGGTCGCGTTGCTGTATGCTCCCAAGTCGGGGAAGGAAACGCGCGAATTTATCAATAAGAAAACGGGGGAAGGGAAAGAGGTTCTGGCCGAGACCAGCAAGGAAGTGTACGAAAAAGGCCGGGAGATTTACGATAAAGGCAAGCAGATCGCCGATGATGCGGCGGATCTGTTCGAGCGCGGCCGCCGGCTCGTGCGCGGCTAAGGCCGCACGCCGGATTCGCACATGACGGCCCGCGCGACGGTGGGTGATTTCGACATCACTCTGGTCCGCGCGGGGTTCTACTGGTGGGACGGCGGAGCGATGTTCGGCGTCGTTCCGAAAACCCTCTGGAGCAAGCGGTTCGAAACGGATGAGTCCAATCGTGTGCGCCTCGGTTTCAACTGTTACGTTGTCCGCACGGGCGAGCACACCATTCTGATCGAAACCGGCGCGGGCGATAAGCCTGACCAAAAAGCGCGCGAGCGCATGAAGCTGCCGGAAGCCGCAACGGCGCTGCCGGAGACTCTGGCGGGGCAGAGAATCGATCCGGAGTCTGTCGACATCGTCATCAACACTCACCTGCACTTCGATCACTGCGGGGGGAATACGTTCCTCCACAACGGCGCGGCACGGCCCGCATTCCCGCGCGCGCGTTATTACACCAGGCGCGGCGAGTGGGAACACGCGCACGAGCGGCACATCCGCGACCGCATCAGCTACATCGACGCGAACTATGATCCGCTGGTTGAGAGCGGCCGAATGCAGTTGCTCGATGCGGATTTCCAGGTTGTCCCTGGAATCGAAATGAAACTGGCACCGGGCCACAATCGCGACATGGTCGTAGTTACGGCAACTTCCGCCGGCCAAATGTTCTGCTTCTTCTCGGACCTCGTCCCCACGGTTGCGCACGTCACGCCTTCATGGGTGGCGGCGTTTGATCTGTATCCGTTGGAGGCGATCGACACGAAAAGCCATTGGTTGGAGGAAGCGGCTCGCGGGCAGTGGCTCTGCGGATTCGGGCATGAGCCCGAGGCGGCGTTCGCCCGGATCAAGAAAGCGGGGCAGTCGTTCTTCGCTTCGCCGTGTGCGGAAGTGGACATTGGACAGGCGGGAACGCCGGTCCTACCCTGAAGAAAAACTCATGAGTGCATCTGCGTTGTCCTTATCCGAATTTCGTAACGAGCCGGTCGTGGATTTTTCCATTCCGGCGAATCGCTGCGCCATGGAGGCGGCGCTGGAAGACGTGCGGGGGAAATTCGGCCACGAATACGACCTCCTGATCGGCGGCGAGCGTTTTCAGACGGCGGAGAAGTTGCGCTCCATCAATCCGTCGCGCCCTGCTGAAGTGGTGGGAGTCCATCAAAAAGCCACGCCGGAGTTGGCGGCTCGCGCGGTGGAATCGGCCTACGCCTACTTTTCCGAATGGAGTTTGACAAGCCCCGCGGACCGCATCCGAAAGCTGCTCACCGCCGCCCGCTTGCTGCGAGAACACAAGTTTGAGTTTGATGCCTGGTTGGTATATGAGGCGGGAAAAACCTGGCCGGAAGCGGACGCTGACACCGCGGAGGCCATCGATTTCTGCGAATATTATGCTCGCGAAATGCTGCGCCTGAGCGGACCCCAACCCGTGGTGCAGATGCCCGGCGAAAAAGACGAAATGCGCTACCTGCCGCTGGGCGTGGGAATTGTGATCCCGCCGTGGAATTTTCCGCTGGCCATCCTCACCGGCATGACGGTAGCGGCGCTGGTGACCGGCAACACGGCAATCATTAAACCTTCGAGCGAAACGCCAACCATAGCAGCCAAGTTTGCGGAGCTTCTGCTGGAAGCGGGCTTTCCGGCCAAATCGTTCGCGTTTCTTCCAGGAAGCGGCTCGGCTATCGGGGATCTTCTGGTACAGCATCCCAAGACGCGCTTCGTCGCGTTCACGGGCTCGCGCGACGTGGGCTTGCGCATTAATGAGCTGGCCGCCAAAACACAGCCTGGCCAAAGGTGGATCAAGCGCGTGATCGCCGAGATGGGCGGTAAGGACGCCATCATCGTGGATGCCGACGCAGATCTGGAAAAGGCGGTCGATGGCGTGGTTGCTTCCGCATTCGGGTATCAAGGCCAGAAGTGCTCGGCCTGCTCGCGCGCGATTGTGGATGAACGCGTGTACGACGAGTTTCTGAGTCGCGTCAAGCAGAAGACACAAGTGCTCGCCGTTGGGGCGGCTGACAACCCGGGAAGCTATATGGGCCCGGTAATCAGCGAGGGCGCCCGCCGGACGATCTTGAACTACATTGACATTGGATCAAAGGAAGGCAAACCAGTAGTGGGAGGCGGTCCGGCGCCGGGCGACGGCTATTTCATCCAGCCGACCGTGATTGCCGACGTGCCATCGACTGCCCGCATCTTCCAGGAAGAGATCTTCGGGCCGGTGCTCGCCATCACCAAGGCTAAAGATTTCGAGCACGCTCTCGATTTGGCCAACGATTCGCAGTATGGCCTCACTGGAGCAGTGTTTTCCAACACGCCGGAGCATGTCCGTCAGGCGCGCGAGCGATTTTTTGTGGGCAATCTGTACGTGAATCGCAAGTGCACCGGCGCAATGGTGGGCGCGCACCCCTTCGGCGGATTCAATATGTCGGGTACGGATTCGAAGGCCGGCGGCCCGGACTATTTGCTGTTGTTTCTCCAGGCCAAGTCCATCGCCGAACGCGTGGCCTGACGCGTGAAGACTTCGAAGGGTCCCCAATAATACGGCTTGCGGAAAGCTCCGCCGGAACGAATGAGGTGGAGCTTGGCACCGCGTAGCGCGGCGGCGGGATCCCGTCCTCCGCGCCACTCGTTGTAGAACTCCTTCATCAACACGGGCGCGGCGGCGTCATCGACATTCCAGATGCCGGCCACCACGTTGTGCGCGCCCGCGTCGAGAAATGCCCACGAGAACCCAATCAGACCCTCGCCCGCGTACGCTTTCGCGCCGGCGCTGCGGCAAGCCGAGATGGTGACCAGTTCCGGGTCCAACTTCAGATCAGCAACCTCGCTGGCATAAAGCTTGTATTTGCCGTCGTGCGGCGAAAGGATAATGGCGGAATTCAACGGACTCTCTTCGTTGGCGCTGGCATGCGCGGCGAAATGGATAGCGGTGAAGGCGCGTGGATCGGCTTCGCGAAAATGCTCCGCGTAAGCGTCAGCTCCGGCATAGATGGTGCGGTTGGTTTCAGCGAAGCCCGCGGCGATTTCGCGGATTTCCGCCTTCAAATGCGGAAGGGGAGGAAATTCCGGATCGGCCGGCAGCGGATCGCCGATGATCAATAGCCGCGGAGTGCGTGCGGGCTGCGCCCGTGGCGAGCGGAGAACACCCAGCGACGGCGCCAAAGCGACGGTGGCGTCTTCGATCCAGTAGTGCGGCTCCGGTTCCTCCGCGACCAGAGTTTCAAAATTCACCTCATGCAGCCGGCCGTCGGGAACGATGATCGCCCGGCCCGTCTGTTTCAGCAACGGCTTCACGGGGCCGAGCAACGTGCCGTACAACTGGCGCGCGGCTACGCCTCCGGAGCTGAGCGGATCTTCGAGATTCTCAATCGACCTGCGGTGCTGCTCGATGAGAGCATTGATCGCAGACTCGGCGGGCAGAACGAACTGCGAAACGCCTTTCGCGGTTACAGCCCACAGATAGGAATGTTTCGGCGCCAGCCAGTAGGAAAGCAGGACGGAACCGGTCTCGCGCGCCAGACCGACCGCCTCAGCCGCATGAAACGCCGGCAACGCGGCGGTGCGGCCGTCGAGCTTCTGCATGAGCAGCCGGGCGCGGGAGGACTCCGCAATTTCGAGGGCTTGCTCTTTCCGGCCCTGCTCCGCCAGAAAGCCGACGTAATCCTGGTAAAAGCTGGCCTGATAATTGCGAAACGTGATCTTGGAATCGTCGCGGCTCAGCGCCAGCCATTCGCGATCGAGCACGCGGACGGCGGCTGCGTATTCTTTCTGAGCGGCTTCGCGCTTGTGCGGCCGGTACAACTCTGCAAGCCCGGAATGCGCCTGCCACTCTACGTTCGGCTGATGTGTCTTTTTCGCCAATTGGATCGCTGTGTGAAAGGCGGATTCCGCTTCGCTCCCGCGTCCGCGCGCCGTGGCGATGAACCCGGCGTTGAGTTGCACGTAGGGAGCAAGCTCCTCGTTTGCCGGTCCCGTCGCCGCCAGGTGATTATATTTCTCGGCTTCGGCCCACTTGGATTGATCAATGTAAGCGCGGGAGATGTTGTTCTGCCAACGCACGACATCAGCCTTGTTTCCCAATCCCTCGGCGATTTCGCGTGCCCGCGAGTAATACGAAACCGCCTTATCGTAGTCCCCGCGAACGTGGTGAATCGAACCCATATCGCCAAGCCACAACTGCTGGTCGTCCATCATTTGTATCGCCCTAGCTTGTTGCGCGGCCGAGGAAAGCAGATTCAATGCACGCTCGGAGTCGCCGAGGCGGAAGTAGCAGGCGCCGAAATCGCCCAGGCATCTTTCATGCAGCAGGCTGTAGGACCCCTTCCGGGCGGCCCGGTCCGCCGCATCGAAGAATGGGAGAGCCTCGTCGTAGCGGAACTGGATGAATCGGATGTGGCCGAGGTCGAGGGATGCGTTGGCGATGAAGTACTGGTCGTTTTGTGCGGTCGCAAGTTGAAGCGCGTGGTGATAAGCGGCGTCCGCAGCCTTGAAGTTGCCGTCCAAAGAGTAAGTCAGCCGACCCAGTCTTAGCTCGATCCATGCAAGTACCGGCTCTCTCAGCCGGGAGGCCCGGTCGTGCGCCTGGGCCAGGAGTTTTCGCGCTTCCTCCGGCCGGTCTGACTGCCGTTCAAATTCTGCCCGATCCATGAGCAGGCGGGAAACCAGCTCGGGTTTTTGCGAACTTGTCCGCGCTGCACTTTCAAGGGCGGGTCGCGCGTCGTCAGCGCGGCCTAGAGTCAGCAGGATTTCAGCCTTCAACAGCTCAAATCTTGCTGAACATCCGGAATCTGTTGCGCTCCTGCAAGCCTGGATCCCCTTGTCTGCTCGCGCCAGAGCGTCCGAAAGTTCGCCCTGCCTCCACGCTTGCTCTGCCGCACTGTAGAGAACGTTTGTAGAAGGACGGAGAAAGAAACGGCAGCAATTCAGTACAAGAACCGAGCAGATCAGTAGCTCGCTTAGGTGCCGCCTTTGCCACCAACGCTGATTCCCCCGCCGCCACCCGAGCCGGGGTTGTTCAGCTCCAGTCCGATGAGCTGTATCCACTGCGCTGTATGCTCGTGGGTGTGAATCTCGCGAGGTAGCCACTTCCAGTCCGCGAGAGTCACAATACCAAAGTTCGGAATCTCGATTCTACGCGTGTCCGCGGAGATTGCGACTTCGCCGCAATCCAACTTCTCGCGCTTGCCGGGAGCACCAGAAATCCCCAAGGGCTCGATTTCCGGACCTTCGCCTGCAAAGTACTCCTTCCTGCGCGCGTCGCTGAACTCAAACGGCTCCGGCAGCGCCAATTCCTTGCCCAAGCGGTACGGTTCTCCGCAAATCCTTAAATTCTTGATCACAGGCCGAAGAGGTAGGATGCGGGGACCTGTACGTCGAGCCGGCTGGCGATACCAATCCTCGCGATAGACCGCCATGATGCCCGCCTCGATCTCGTCCGCGGTCAACTTGCCTTTCACGTTCAAGTTCTTTAAGCCGGCTTTGGCGACTGCCGTATAAACGCCCCCGCGCGCCTGCCTGGTGACAACATGTACCCAACTGCGTGTGAATGAGATTTCCGGATGGCGGTGGTCGCCCGTCTTTTCTTTGTGTTTGAAGGGAGCGCGGCCATGAAAAGCCAGAGCGAATTCCGGGCCAAAGTCGTCACCGCTGCCATTGGTGAAGCGGAAGTGCGCCGCTAGTGCCTTGGCGCTGAAGGTGAAGCTCTGAGGTTCTGTCGCGTTCTCATTGCGGTTAGCCACAGTGACCTATTTTAGCGTGGAAGCGAGAAGGTTCGACGGCCAATTTCCGTCGAGTTTCCCGATTGTTTGCCGCGCAACACCAAAACATATTCCCCGGGCTCGAGCGACGCGATAGGCACGGCTAACTGCAGTTCCTGGGATTCCCCCGCCGGTGCCGGAAGCGATTTCACCGACCGCACAGCGCTCTTGGCGTCCAGAATCTGATATTCGAATCCCTCGAACTTTTGTCCCGGTAGCACGTCGAAACGCACTCCGAGGAACTGTGCGCCTTCGGGTACTGCGATTACGGCTTGGCCTCCGCGCGATGCCGCCGCGACCGCCACGGTCGGGTAGAACTGCGGCTGGATTTCACTGGCGGCTGGGGCACTCCGGGTCGGCAACCGCTCTACGCCGATGCCAACGATCAGGGCGAGGTTTAGCGCGGCCGACGTCGCCAGCGTCCACCAAAACCGGCGGCTCGGCCGGCCAACCGAGCGCTCCAGTTCTTTGGCTCTCTCTTCCGTGAGCGCCTGTGTCGCGTTGGCTGCGAAAATCGAGGCGGATCGGACCTCCTCGGCGCACTCCGGGCATTCGAAGAAGTGCTCCTCGAACGCGGTTCGTTCCTCCGGCGGGAACTCTTCCAGGACGTAGCGTTCCGCCGCCTGGATGCGGACAGCAGTCTCGTGGTCCATCAACCCTTGTCTCCAATGGGATAGTGCACTCCGGCTTTGGAGCGTTTCATCTGGCGGAACCCGCCTCCCGCGTGAACTCCTGCCGAAAGCGGGCTTTGGCGCGAAAAATCAGCACGCGGAGGTAATCCGGCTGGACGTCAAACCGGCGGCAGACTTCCGGGGAAGTCAGGTCCTCGAGAAAAATCGCCCGCAATAGCTTGCGGTCACGTTCGTCGAGTTTATCGAGAATTTTTTTGACCTGCCGCTGCCGCTGCTCGTTGATCAGGAATGCGTCCGGGTCTTGCCCAGCGCTTGCTCGATCGTCGAAATCGCGCTCGGACGGTTCATAGCGGTTCTCTGAACGAGTCAACTCCAAAGCTACGTTGTTGCAAACAGAGCTGACAAACGCGCCGAGTTTTCTGGCATCGCGGAGACCGTTCGGGTCGCGCAACGTCTTCAGAACGCGGCACAACGTCTCCTGCTGGATGTCTTCCAGCAATTGCCGTGTGCGTACGCGGCGTCTCAGCTTCAATTGGATCAGCTCGCCGAAATAACTGGCGAAGTGCTGCTCCACATGGGAGTCGCCGTCCCGTAACCGCCGAAGATAGTCCTCGTCGAAGGTTTGAAACTGCACTGTACGCCTGCAATATCGTGGGACAATTATAGCGTCGCCCGGTTGGTTTTTGAAACCTGTGTTAAGCTAGCGGATGCCCCGACTGGAAGGGGACCAAGAAGTCATCAGCACAGGGTCAAATCCTTTCGACGCGGCACAGGCTTCGCGCCTGTTCCCACGGGGCGCTTTCGGGCGCCCCGTTTCTGTGACACCCCTTGACGAAATCGAACAGTCGTTTTAGACTGCCGTCCGCTTGGCTTCGTGAATCTGCTGCAAGCTCCACACGCGCAGGGGCTCTCGCTTGCGCGCGCCGATGGCCTCCACCGCCGCCCGCGCGCCGCTGAGCGTCGTGATGCAGGGCACGCGAGACGCAACGGCGCTGCGGCGAATGGCTTTCTCGTCGGAGAACGAGAGCGCACCGGTAGCCGTGTAGATGACAAGTTGGATGGTGCCCGCTTTGATCAGATCCACCGCGTTCGGCCGCCCTTCATTCACCTTGAAAATGACCTTGCAGCGCAACCCCGCCGCCTCGATCGCTGCGGCCGTTCCGCGCGTGGCCACCAGGTTGAATCCCAGTTCGGCGAATCGGCGCGCCACCTGCGCGGCCTCCGACTTGTAGCGCTCATTCACACTGATGAAGACGGTACCGCTTTCGGGGAGCGGTGTGCCTGCGCTTAATTGAGCCTTGGCGAATGCCTCGCCGAAACTTTCGCCCACGCCCATCACCTCGCCGGTGGAGCGCATTTCCGGGCCTAGCGCCGGATCCACACCCGGAAATTTGTTGAACGGGAAAACGGGAGATTTCACAAAGCTTTGCGGCACGGGCAATCTTCCTGAACTGATGCCGTGCGTCAAATTCGTCATCTCTCTCAGTTTCCGCCCGAGCATCAAGCCTACCGCCACCTTGGGCAGCGGCACGCCCGTGGCTTTGCTGACATAGGGAACCGTCCGCGACGCGCGCGGATTCACTTCCAGCACGTACACCACGCCGTCTTTTATTGCGTATTGCACGTTCATCAGGCCCACCACTTTAAGCGCCAGAGCCAGGCGCACCGTGTAGTCCTCAATGGTGGCCACGTCGTTGGGCTTGAGCGACATCGGCGGCAGCACGCAGGAGCTATCGCCTGAGTGCACGCCCGCCTCCTCGATGTGCTCCATAATTCCCGCGATCAGAACATCCTCGATATCACCGAGAGCGTCCACATCGACTTCCGTTGCATCCTCCAGGAACCGGTCGATGAGCACCGGCCGCTCCTGCGAAAACGTCACGGCTTCGCGCATGTAGTGGCGCACCGTTTCTTCGTCGTAAGCAATCACCATCGCGCGGCCGCCGAGCACATAGCTCGGTCGCACCAGCACCGGGTAGCCGATCCGCCGCGCTACCTCGCACGCTTCCTCCACACTCGTCGCCGTGCCGTTCTGCGGGCACGGAATGCCGAGATCTTCCAGCAATTTGCCGAATAGCTTCCGGTCTTCGGCGAGATCGATGTTTTCAGGATCGGTGCCGATGATGGGAACGCCAATTTTTTTCAACGGTACCGCGAGATTGAGCGGCGTCTGCCCGCCGAACTGCACAATGACGCCGTCCGGCTTCTCGGTATCGTAGATGTTCAGCACGTGTTCCAGCGTGAGCGGTTCGAAGTAGAGCCTGTCACTGGTGTCGTAGTCCGTCGAGACCGTTTCCGGATTGCAGTTCACCATGATGGATTCAATGCCATCGGCTTGCAGCGCAAACGATGCGTGGCAGCAGCAGTAATCGAACTCGATGCCCTGGCCGATACGGTTGGGCCCGCTACCCAGGATCATGACCTTCTTGCGCGCCGTTGGCTCGGCTTCGCACGCCCATTCATAGGTGGAGTACAGATACGGTGTGAAGCTTTCGAACTCCGCCGCGCACGTGTCCACCCGATTGAAGACCGCCCGGATGCCCAGTTCCTTGCGGCGCGCGCGCACGGCCAATTCGGCCACGCCCCAGGACTTCGCAAGTTGCGCATCGGAAATGCCGTATCGCTTCGCCGTTGCAAACAACTCACGCGTCGCGGTTTCCAGCTTTCCGTTCTTCACCTCACCTTCGAACTCCACCACCTCGCGGACCTGCTCCAAAAACCAAGGATCGATCGCCGCCCGCTCATGAATCTGTTCAACCGTCTGTCCTGATTCGAATGCAAACCGGATGTAGTTCAGGCGATCGGGCGTGGGCGTGGTGAGTTTTTGCGGGATCAGGCTGGGATCGAACGTCTCCGAGCCGAATTTCCTGCCTGTTTCCAGGCTGCGAATGCCCTTCCACAGCGCCTCTTTGAAAGTACGCCCGATGGCCATCACCTCGCCTACCGATTTCATTTGCGTGCCGAGGGTCGGGTCCGCACCAGGGAATTTTTCGAATTGCCACTTGGGGATCTTCACCACGACGTAATCGAGCGTCGGCTCAAACGACGCCGGCGTAGTCTTGGTGATGTCGTTGCGAATCTCGTCCAGCCGGTAGCCCACCGCCAGCTTGGCTGCGATCTTCGCGATGGGAAATCCCGTGGCTTTCGATGCCAGCGCCGAGCTGCGCGACACCCGCGGGTTCATTTCGACAATCACCATGCGTCCGTTCGCCGGATTGATCGCGAACTGGACATTCGACCCGCCGGTATCGACGCCGATCTCGCGCAAGCAGCGGATGGCGGCGTCGCGCATCATCTGATATTCGCGATCGGTGAGCGTTTGCGCCGGGGCCACGGTGATCGAGTCCCCGGTGTGCACGCCCATCGGGTCGAAGTTTTCAATCGAGCAGATGATGATGACGTTGTCGGCCAAGTCGCGCATCACCTCCAGCTCGAATTCCTTCCACCCCAATACACTCTCCTCGATCAGAACTTCGTGCACCGGCGAGAGCGCCAGGCCGCGCTCCAAAATCTCTGTCAGGTCTTCGCTGTGATACGCGATGCCGCCGCCGGTACCGCCAAGCGTAAAACTGGGTCGCAGAATCGCCGGATAGCCGATGCGCGCCAGGAACTCGTGGCCGTCCTCGACGTTGTTCACCAGTTGCGATTCCGGCGTTTCCAGTCCAATGCGCAGCATCGCGTCCTTGAACAGCAGCCGGTCCTCGGCTTTCTTGATAGCGTCAATCTTCGCGCCGATCAACTCGACGCCGTATTTCTCCAGCACTCCCGATTCCGCCAACTCCACCGAGAGGTTCAGCCCGGTCTGTCCGCCCACCGTGGAAAGCAGCGCGTCGGGCCGCTCGATCCTGATAACTTCCTCCAGATACGCGCGGCTTAACGGCTCGACATACGTACGGTCGGCCAGTTCGGGATCGGTCATGATCGTGGCGGGATTCGAGTTCACCAGCACCACTTCGTAGCCATCCGATCGCAGCGCCTTGGCCGCCTGCGTCCCCGAATAGTCGAATTCGCACGCCTGGCCGATCACAATCGGGCCCGAGCCCACGATCAGAATTCGTTTGAGGTCATTTCGGCGCGGCATGCGTTAGCGGTCCGCCATGAGTTTGACGAAGTCATCGAACAGGTAGTGCGAATCGTGCGGCCCCGGGGCGGCTTCGGGGTGGTATTGCACACAGAACACTGGGTGGCGGCGATGCCGGAAGCCTTCCAGCGTTTCATCATTGAGATTCACGTGCGTGATCTCGATATCCGCCGGGTTGAGCGAATCCCGGTCCACGGCGAAACCATGATTGTGCGACGTGATCTCGACGCGCTCCGTCAATTTGTTGATCACCGGGTGGTTCGCGCCGCGATGCCCGAACTTCAGCTTGTACGTCTTCCCGCCGCAGGCGAGGCCGAGAAGCTGGTGCCCCAGGCAGATGCCGAAGATGGGGACTTTCCCCATCAGCTTTCGAATATTGCCGACCTGCGTTTCGAGCGGCTCCGGATCGCCGGGGCCATTCGAAAGAAAAACGCCGTCCGGGCGGAGCGCCATCACGTCCTCGGCCGAAGTCAGCGCGGGCACGACGGTAGTCCGGCAGCCCACCTGGGCCAGCCGCCGCAGAATGTTCTGCTTGATTCCGAAATCGTACGCCACCACGTGATAGCGTGGCTCCGGCGCCCGCGGAATCTGCTCTGATGGCGAGCACGGGTCTACGGCGTGCGTCCATTCGTATCGTGAAGTGGTGGAAACGCGGCTCGCCAGATCGAGGCCCGTCATTGTGGGGATGCTGCGTGCCCTCTCCACCAGCTTCATCGCGTCGGTTTCGATGGCCGACAAAACCCCGCGCATCACCCCTCGCGTGCGCAGATGCCGCACCAGCGCGCGCGTATCGATCTCCGATACCACCGGGATGTTTTGCTTCTCCAGATATGTTCGCGCCAGCTCGTCCGATCGCCAGTTGCTGGCTATCGCCGAAAACTCCCGGACTACCAACCCTTCGATATACGGCCGCGTCGATTCGTTATCTTCCGAGCTGGTTCCGTAGTTCCCGATCTGCGGGTTGGTAAGGATGACAATCTGGCCGGCGTAGGAGGGATCGGTGAAAATTTCCTGGTATCCGGTGAGCGCCGTATTGAACACGACTTCGCCGGCCCGCTCTGCGGGCGCACCAAAACTTCTGCCTTCGAAGACGCTGCCGTCCTCCAAGGCCAGAACCGCTGGGTTCAATAGGCTGTTCCTCCTGGGATTGAGTAACCCTTATTTTAACGTAGACCCGGATTTTTTGCGGGCCCTTTTTCTGGGGAGGAAATCTTCCGTCTCAGCCCACGACGACCTTGCCCGTCATCTTCGGGTGAATCGAGCAATAGTACGGATACGCACCGGCTTTGTCGAGGCGAAACGAGAACCGCTGATCGGTATCCAGTACCGGTGACGCGAACACCTTATCGATACTGACGACGTTGTGCGGGATGCCGTCGTGGTTGGTCCACGTAATCGTCGTCCCCACGTGTACTGTGGCCGCGCTGGGACTGAAACTGAAATTATCGATCTTGATCGCGTAGCCGGAGCCTGTGCCGGCAGCAACAGTGCCCGCGGCAACTCCCGTCGCTTCGCCCGACATCGCTCCGCCGTCCGCTAGCGGCGTATCCACGATCGCCAGCGGGTGCCTGCCCCTCACATAGCTCACCTGCGTCAGCCCCAACAGGCTGCGCAATTGCTCCGCGGAAACCTTCATCGGGCCGGGCGACGGCGCCGCTCCGGGTTTCGGTTGCGGGAAAGCCGTCGAGGTCGCGGTGTGAAATGTGATGTTGCCCTCGACCTTCTGCATGGTCTGGTGAATGTGACCGTTGAGCACCGTGACCGACCCAAAGCGCTTCAAATACCCCAGCGCTCGCTCGCCATCGTCGGTTCCCCAGCCCCAATCCTGATACACCACCCACAGCGGGACGTGCGCAAATACCACGATCGGCGTGCTGCTCTTGAGCCCTTTGAGATCATTGTCCAGCCACTCCAGCTGTTCGTTGCCGAGCCATCCCAGCCCGCCTGCCTTCAGGTTCATCACGTTCACCAGGCCGATAAAGTGCACGCCCTTCTGCTCGAAGCTGTACCACCCATAGCCCTTCGTCTTCTTGCCGTAGCGCTCCAGGTATTGCTTGCCGTTATCGCCGAGCACGTCATGCTCGCCCGGAACGAAGAACACCTGATCGGTTTTCACCGTCTTGAGGATCTGGTCTACGGCGTCGAACTCCTCCGGCTTCGACAGGTGGCTGATGTCCCCCGTATGAATCAGAAAGGAGGGCGGAGAGGGCAAAGCGTTGATCCGGGCTACCGCCTCCTGCAAGGTGCCGATGACGTTTTCATTCGCCGGTTTGTTGAATCCGATATGGCTGTCGCTGATCTGCACGAAGCTCAAGGCGTCGTGATGCATGCCGCCGTGGTGGGTCTCCTTGCTGTATGCCACGCCACCTCGCATTGCCCATACCATTCCCGTGCCGGCCCAAGCCATGCATTCAAGGAATCCGCGGCGGTCCACGCCATCTTCGCTCAGGAGTGTGTCTTTGATCGTTTGGGTCATAATTCCTGCTCCATGTCCGTTTACTGCCCGACGCCGAATCTTATTCCTTCGTCATACGTCAATTTCATGTAGGCTCAACGTCGGGGAAT
>Ga0335081_10003342_pt1 | contig 25235 bp, 19 predicted proteins | sample Lox_Sample_35_FD_206713 | JGI IMG/M metagenome (GOLD analysis project Ga0335081, IMG submission 206713) | Soil microbial communities from Loxahatchee National Wildlife Refuge, Florida, United States - Lox_Sample_3.5 | ecosystem: Environmental > Terrestrial > Soil > Wetlands | place: USA...
CAGGCGCTTGCGCTTCTTCGCGTCCTTGGCCCCCTCGACCTTCAGCCGGGCCGCCTTGGTCTCCAGGTAGGTGGAGTAGTTGCCCTCGTAGGGGTAGGCCCGGCCGCGGTCGAGCTCGAGGATCCACTGGGCCACGTCGTCGAGGAAGTACCGGTCGTGGGTGACGGCCACGACGGTGCCGGGGTACTTCTCCAGGTGCTGCTCCAGCCACTGCACGCTCTCGGCGTCCAGGTGGTTGGTGGGCTCGTCGAGCAGCAGCAGGTCGGGCTGGGACAGCAGGAGCCGGCACAGCGCCACTCTGCGCCTCTCCCCGCCGGACAGGCTCTTGACGTCGGCGTCGGGCGGCGGGCAGCGCAGCGCGTCCATGGCCTGCTCGACCTGGCTGTCCAGGTCCCAGGCGTCCTTGTGGTCGAGCAGCTCCTGCAGGCGGCCCATCTCCTCGAGCAGCTCGTCGGAGTAGTCGGTCGCCATCTTCTCGGCGATCTCGTTGTACTGCTCGAGCAGCTTCTTGGTCTCGGCCACGCCGTCCTCGACGTTGCCGAGCACCGTCTTGGTCTCGTCGAGCTGGGGCTCCTGGGCGAGCAGGCCCACGGTGTAGCCGGGCATCAGGCGCGCGTCGCCGTTGGACGGCTGCTCCACGCCGGCCATCATCCTGAGCAAGGTCGACTTGCCGGTACCGTTCGGGCCCACGACGCCGATCTTCGCCCCGGGCAGGAACGCCAGCGTGACGTCGTCGAGGATGACCTTGTCGCCGTGCGCCTTGCGCACGGCGCGCATCGTGTAGATGAACTCAGGCATGAAGTCAAGCCTACGGGTACGTGCCCGTTGCCTGGTCCTGGAGTTCGCTGGTTGCGGCCGTGGCCTGGCCGGACGCGCGGGCGTACACGCGCACCCGGTCGCGCCCGGCGTCCTTGGCCCGGTACAGCGCGTCGTCGGCCGCGGCGAGCAACGCGAACAGGTCACGGCCGTGCTGGCCGAGCACCGCCACGCCGATGGAGACCGTGACGCTGATGCGCGCGCCGGCCGCGGCCACGCTGAGCCGGGCGGCGCTGGCGCGCAGCCGCTCGGCGATCCGGCAGGCGCCAGTGTCGTCGGTACGCGGCAGCAGCACCGTGAACTCCTCGCCGCCGAACCGGCCCACCACGTCCGATTCGCGTACCTGCTGCCTGAGCTCGGTGGCCAGCGCGCGCAGCACCTCGTCCCCGGTCAGGTGGCCGTGGCTGTCGTTGACCCGCTTGAAGTGATCGACGTCCACCAGCAGCAGGGCCAGCGGTGAGCCGGCCCGCTGGGCCCGGGCGACCTCGGCGTCGGCCTCGCGCTGCCAGGCGGCGGCGTTCAGCAGCCCGGTCTTGGCGTCGGTGCGGGCGGCGGCGGTCAGCTGCTGGTGCATCAGGCTGCGCTGCAGCAAGATGACCGGCGGCAGCGCCACCAGCAGGAGCAGGTGGCTGAGCGCGCAGGTGACCGTGACCAGGACGCCGACACAGGTCTCGGCCAGGTCGAGGAGCAGGGTCTCCCGGTCCCGGAGCATCCTGCTGATGGACGACCCGGGTTCGGCCAGGTGCGCGGCGACCGCGACCGTGACCGAGCTGACCACCGCGAACAGGACCGCGCACGCGACCGCGGTGACCACCACCGACGGGCGGGTCAGCCAGCCATGCGAGCCGGTCAGCGTGGCGGCCGCGGTGCCGGGGGCGACCAGGTGGAACGCGGCCGAGGCGGCGGCGCCCGCCAGCCCGAGCGCGGCCGGGCCGGACACCCGGCGGTAGACCGGCATCTGGCGGGCGCGCAGGTACAGCACCGCGCCGATGACCACCGGCGCGAGCAGCGCGTACAGCGGCGGCAGCAGCAGCGCGATCGGCAGCCACCACGCGGCGAGCAGGCCCCGCGACACGCCGGCCGGCGGGCCGAGCCGGCGCATCGCCTCGATGCAGATCACCGCGGCCGCCAGCAGGGCGCCGAACAGCAGCAGGTCGGCCGCCCGCGGCGGCGTGTCAGTCAGTTCCCAGCCGGTCAGGGCCAGGTCGCAGGCGAGGACGGCGAGCACGTACCCGATGAGCAAGGCCGGCATCGTGAGCAGCGGCCGGCGCCGCGGCTGCCTGAGCACTCGCCGCGGGCCCCGCTCCCGTTGCCCTATCGCCTCTTGTACCGCTGACATGCCCCCTGCCCATCATGAGCCAGGCTTCCGAGGGCCCGCGAACCGCGAGCCGCTAATCACGTTAGGTGACATAGTAGATGCGAGCCGTGCCAGCGCGCTGCGAAACCGGAATGTTGCCCCGCGTGATTTCCGGGGCAACATTCCTGGTGTTGAGCTGCGAATCAGAAGGAGTCCGCGGGTACCGGGGAAACCATGGTCCCGGCCATGTTGTCCTCCCCCGGCTCGCCTTCGGCGAGGACCCGCGCGGCGAGGTCGGCTTCGTCCAGATCCCGGCCGAACTGCTCGATCGCGTCTTCATCGATCAGCCCGTCTGGCCCGTCGGGCAGGTCGTCCGGTTCCCCGGCCAGGTCGGGGTTCTCGGCGGAACCGTCGCCCGCCGGCTCGTCTTCCGTGTTCACGCGCTGAGGCCGCGGGCGCATGTAGTTGGCCGGGCCCCGGCTCAGGTCATGTCCCACGGTGTCCGCCGTGATCTCGATCGAGATCCTGAGCTGGCCGTTCTTGTCCTCGAAGGTGCTGGTCCTGAACCGCCCCTTGACGATGACGGGGTCGCCCTTGTGCAGGCTGGCCCGCACGTGATCGGCCAGCCGGCTCCAGCAGCTGACGTTGTAGTACGAGGTCTCGGCGTCGCGCCACAGCCCGGTCGCGCTGTCACGGTAGCGAGGCGTGGTGCCCACGCGCACCTTGGTGAGCAGTTTCCCGGTCGCGGTCGTGCGAATGTTCGGGTCCTGGGCCACGAAGCCGACAAGGGTCACGTATCCGCCCTGGCTCATAGCGATCCTCCTTGAGTTCCCGGCGGCCCCACGCCACCGGGTCTCCTCCACCGTGCCGGACCGTGCCTCCCCGCCGCCGCCCCGCGCGCTCCCCTGTGGATAACTTCGCCGTTACGCACGATCTGTGGACAACTACTTGCCATCCGCAACACGGCGTAGGAAAATGCACCCCGCCCCGGGTGACCGCATCCACGGGGGCAGGGGGCGGGAAGCGGGTCAGAGGCGGTTGATGAGGGCTATTTCTTCGGGGGTCAGGGAGAAGCTGAAGAGGTCGAGGTTCTGCTCGATGCGTTCGGGGCGGACGGACTTGGGGATGACGATGACGCCGATGTCGAGGTGCCAGCGCAGGACCACCTGGACGGGGCTGACACCGTACCTGGCGGCGATCTCGGCCAGCGTGCGGTCGCGCAGCCTGGTGCCCCTGAGCGGGCTGTAGCCTTCCAGCGCCACGCCGCGCTCGGCGTGCTCGGCCAGCAGGGCCGCGTCGTACCGGCCCGGGCTCCACGGGATCTGGTTGACGGCCGGCCGCTCCCCCGTCGCCTCGGCCAGGTCGTCGATCTGGCGCACGCTGTAATTGCTCACCCCGACCGCTCGGGCCAGGCCGTCGTCCCTGACCGCGAGGAACTCCCGCCACAGCGGCACCAGGTTCCGGCCGCGGGGCGGCCAGTGGACCAGCCACAGGTCCACGTAGTCGGTGCGGAGCGCTTTCAGGCTCTCCTCTATGGTGGCCCGCACGCGGCTGGCGTTGCCCGGCGGCAGCTTGGTGGTGACGAACACGTCGGACCGGGCCAGGTCACTGTCGGCGATGGCGCGGCCGACCTGATCCTCGTTGCGGTACATGGTCGCGGTGTCGATGTGCCGGTAGCCGACCTGCAGCGCGTGCCGGGTGGCCTCGTAGGCGAGCTGGCCGTGGATCTGCCACGTGCCGAACCCGACCATCGGCATGGCGACGCCCTGGCCCAGGTCCGCTGCGGGGATCTCGGTATCCGTCATGCCCCAATTGTCCGATGGCGGGAGGGGAGGGGAAAGAGGCGCGGCTAAGCGAGGGTGCGGATGGCGGAGGCCAGGCGAAAGGGGCGCTAGGGCGCCGGTCGGGCAGTCATCAGGCGGACGGCGGGATTCTCATGATCGCGAAGGAATTTCAGTCCCGGGAGTCCCGGGAGACTCAAAAGCCTTCGTGATCATGGAAATATGCACGCCTGTTCGAATCGGCGCATCTGGTACTGGGCACTTGCGGGAGCTGTGATGCCGAGGAGACTGCTGTTACCTGTCCGATGCGCTAGGCGAGGACGGCGCGGATGGTGCGGGACAGTTCGGCGGGAACGTCGGGGACGAGCAGGTGGGTGCCGTCGCGGACGACGTCGCGGCCGCCGATCACCACGGTGCGGACATCGGCCGCGCTGGCGGCGAAGACCGCGGCCTCCAGCGCCAGGCGGCCGGGCGTGCCCGCGGTCCGCGGGCTGTCGAGGGACACGGTGACCAGGTCCGCCCACGCGCCGGGCGCGATCTCCCCGGCGTCCGGCCAGCCCAGGCTGGTATGCCCGGCGGAGGTGGCCGCCCGCAGCAGCGTCCCGGCGGTGAAGTGGCCGCGGGCCCGGCGGGCCAGCCGTTCGGCGTGCTCGACCCCGCGGGCCTCTTCCAGCATGTCGATCACCGCGTGGCTATCACTGCCCAGGGTGAGCGTGCAGCCGGCCGCGGCCAGCGCCAGCGAGGGCGCGAGGCCGTCGCCGAGATCGCGCTCGGTGGTCGGGCAGATGCAGGCGAACACCTCGCTGCCGCCCAGCAGGTCCAGGTCGGCGGCGCTGACGTGGGTGGCGTGCACCACCGTGGTCCGCGGCCCGAGCACGTCCTCGTCGTACAGCAGCTTGCCGGGCGAGACGCCGTACAGCGCCTGGCAGGCGTCGTTCTCGGCCTGCTGTTCCGACATGTGCGCGTGCAGCGGGGCGCCGCACTTGTGCGCCCAGGCCACCACCGCGTGCATCTGGTCCCGCGGGACCGCGCGGACCGAGTGGATCGCCGCGCCCGCCTTGGCGTGCGGCGAGATCATCCCGTGCTCGTCGAAGCCGAGATCCGCGGCCCGCGACGCCCACCGCGTGGCGTCGCCGTCGCCGAACCGCAGTTGCGGCCCGGCCAGCGGCAGCATCCCGCCCGGCTCCGCGGGAGCCAGGCCGCCGGCCAGGTAGCAGGTGTCGAGCAGCGTCATCCGCAGGCCCGCCTCGGCGGCCGCCTGGACCAGGGCCCGGCCCATGGCGTTGGGGTCCGCGTAGGGCCGCCCGCCCGCCTGGTGGTGCAGGTAGTGGAACTCGCCCACGCAGCTGATCCCGGCCAGCGCCATCTCGGCGTACACCGCGCGGGCCAGCCGCAGGTAGCGGTCGGGGTCGAGACGGGCCGCCACCTCGTACATCCGCTCCCGCCAGGTCCAGAACGTGCCGCGGTCGGCCTGGGTGGTGCTCCGCAGCGCCCGGTGGAAGGCGTGGGAGTGCGCGTTGGCGAAGCCGGGGAGGGTGAGGCCCGCGAGGTGTTCCGCGTCCGGGGCCGAGGTTCCCGGGGTGACGGAGGTGAACCGCTCGCCTTCGGCTTCGATGGTGACGTCGGAGGCGAGACCTTGACCGGGGAGCCAGGCCAGGTCGGCCAGCCAACGGCGGACGGTCCCGGCGAAGGTCGTCACGGGGCCATCGGGACGCGGACGCCGCGTTCGGCGGCGACGGTCGCGGCCAGGTCGTAGCCGGCGTCGGTATGCCTGATCACGCCCATCGCCGGGTCATTGGTGAGAACCCGCTCGAGCTTAGCCGCGGCGAGTTCTGACCCGTCGGCGACGCAGACCTGGCCGGCGTGGATGGAGCGGCCGATGCCGACGCCGCCGCCGTGGTGGATAGACACCCAGGACGCGCCGGAAGCCGTATTGACCAGCGCGTTCAGCAGCGGCCAGTCGGCGATGGCGTCCGAGCCGTCGGCCATCGACTCGGTCTCCCGGTACGGCGACGCGACCGAGCCGCAGTCCAGGTGGTCACGGCCGAGGACGATGGGCGCAGCCACGTGGCCGCTGCTCACCAGCTCGTTGAAGCGCAGGCCGGCCAGGTGACGCTCGCCGTAGCCGAGCCAGCAGATCCGGGCCGGCAGGCCCTGGAAGTGCACCTTCTCCTCCGCCATCCTGATCCACCTGGCCAGGGGCTCGTTGCCCGGGAACAGGTCGAGGATGGCCTGGTCGGTGGCGGCGATGTCCTTCGGGTCGCCGGACAGCGCGGCCCAGCGGAACGGGCCCTTGCCCTCGCAGAACAGCGGGCGGATGTAGGCGGGGACGAAGCCGGGGAAGTCGAAGGCCCTTTCGTATCCGGCCAGCAGGGCCTCGCCGCGGATGGAGTTGCCGTAGTCGAAGACCTCGGCGCCCGCGTCGAGGAAGCCGACCATGGCGGCGACGTGCACGGCCATCGACTCGCGGGCTCTTCTGGTGAACCCCTCGGGGTCCTCGGCGCGCAGCGCGGGCATGTCCTCGAAGGCGACCCCCTGCGGCAGGTAGGTGAGCGGGTCGTGCGCGGAGGTCTGGTCGGTGACGATGTCGATGGGGGCGCCGCTGGCGAGCATGGCCGGGAAGACGTCGGCGGCGTTGCCGAGCAGGCCGATGGACAGGGCCCTGTTCTCGTCCCTGGCGGCCTTGGCGCGGCGGACGGCGTCGTCGATGTCGTCGGCCTGCTCGTCGAGGTAACCGTGCTCGATCCGGCGGGTGATCCGGGACTGGTCGCACTCCACGCAGATGGCCACGCCGCCGTTCATGGTCACGGCCAGCGGCTGCGCGCCGCCCATGCCGCCCAGCCCGGCGGTCAGCGTGATCGTGCCGGCCAGGGAGCCGCCGAACCGTCTGGCCGCGACGGCGGCGAACGTCTCGTAGGTGCCCTGCAGGATGCCCTGGGTGCCGATGTAGATCCACGAACCCGCGGTCATCTGGCCGTACATGGTCAGCCCGAGCTGCTCCAGGCGACGGAACTCCTCCCAGGTCGCCCACTGCGGGACCAGGTTGGAGTTGGCGATGAGCACCCGCGGGGCCCATTCGTGGGTTTTCAGGACCCCGACCGGCTTGCCGGACTGGACGAGCATGGTCTCGTCGTTCTCGAGGTCTCGCAGGGTCGCGACGATGGCGGCGTAGGCGTCCCAGCTGCGGGCGGCGCGGCCGGAGCCGCCGTAGACGATGAGCTGGCCGGGATGTTCGGCCACCTCGGGGTCGAGGTTGTTCATCAGCATGCGCATCGCGGCTTCGGCGCCCCAGCCCTTGCAGGTCCGGTTGGGACCGCGGGGCGCGCGCACTGGTTCGTGGGTCATCTGCCCATCATGGCCGGGCGGAAATCAGGGTGACAAGCAGGCCAGACGGTTGCTAGGTTCGGCGCCTGTGAGCGTTATGCGATACCGGCTGCGAGTGCAGGCCTTCCCGCAGGGGGTGCCAGGGGGTCGACCCCCCGTGGAGGCAGGGCCTGCGCGAGCAGCCGGTGCAGGTCGCACGGGCAGCAACCGCAGCGGGGTTCTTGCATAACGCGAACCTTTGGATAGGACACTGTGCGGCGGGTATCGGTGGTGGGCACCTCGGGGTCGGGCAAATCCACCCTGGGCCGGTCACTGGCGGCCGCCCTCGGCGTGGAGTACCTGGAACTCGATTCGGTCTACCACCAGGCTGACTGGGAGCCGCTGCCCGACCCTGAGTTCCGGCGGCGGGTCGAGGCCGTGGCCGCCGGGGAGGGCTGGGTGATCGACGGGAACTACAGCAAGGTCCGGGACCTGGTGTGGGCCCGGGCGGACACCGTGGTCTGGCTCGACCTGCCCAAGCACACGGTGATGCGCCAGGTGATCTGGCGGTCGTTCCGGCGGGCGGCCGGGCGGGTCGAGCTGTGGAACGGCAACCGGGAGCGCTGGCGGAACTTCTTCACCCTGGACAAGGAGGAGTCCATCATCTCCTGGACGTGGCAGACGCACGCCAGGAACCGGGCCAAGTTCGAGGCGGCGATGACCGATCCGGAGAACGGTCACCTCCGGTTCGTCCGGCTTACCAGTCCGGCGGCGGCGCGGCGGTTCCCGCGGTCCTTAGGCGTTGACCAGCTCCGAGGGCTCGGCGATGACGTCGACCAGGGCACCATTGCGCATGACGGTGATCGAGAGCGGGCGGCCGATGGCGTCGGCGAACATCAGCCGCTGCAGGTCCTGGGCGACCGCGACCGGCTTGCCCGCCACGGTCAGCAGCAGGTCTCCCTGGCGCAGGCCGGCCCGGTCGGCGGGGCCGCCGGGCACCACCTGGGCCACCAGCAGGCCGGTGCTGCGGCCGAGCCGCTCGCGCCAGTTCGCGGGCACCGGGCCCGGCACCATGGCCAGGCCGAGATAGGCCCGGCGCACCCGGCCGTCGCGCATCAGCGCGGAGATGATCCGCCGCGTGGTGTCGTTGACCGGGACCGCCATGCCCAGGCCCACGCCGGCCACCGCGGTGTTGATGCCGACCACCCGGGCGCTAGCGTCCGCCAGCGCGCCGCCCGAGTTGCCCGGGTTGAGCGCGGCGTCGGTCTGGATGACGTCCTCGATCACCCGGTCGCGGGCCGGCAGGGACCGGCCGAGCGCGCTGACCACGCCGGCCGTCACCGAGCCGGCCAGGCCGAGCGGGTTGCCGACCGCCACCACCAGCTGGCCGACCACCAGCTTGTCGGCCTCGCCGAGCTCGGCGGGCTCCGGGGTCGGGCCGTCGGCGCGCAGTACCGCGAGGTCGGACAGCGGGTCCGCGCCGACCACCCGGAAGGGGGCCGACGTGCCGTCGGAGAACGACGCGGTGCCGCTGGTCGACTTGCCGACCACGTGCGCGTTGGTCAGCAGGAACCCGTCACCGGTGAACACCACGCCGGAGCCGAGGCTCTCCCCCGAGTAACCCTGGGCGCGGCCCCCGCGCGATCCGCCGCGGGGCACGCGGAGGCTCGCGACCTTCGGGGTGAGCCGTTCGGCCACACTGGAGACGATCTGCGAATATGCGTCTAGAGGGTGGTTGGCGTCCATGACATCTCCCAGCCCGTCCAATGATTACAGGATTACACTGTAACCACGAGGTGGGAGGGGTTCTTACCCGCGGGTGTTCCGCCTGAAGCTGAATCCCTCAGGGCGGCGGCTACCCGCAGGCACCAGGGGTGGTCAGGTCCAGCATCCCTTCGAGGTCCGCGGTGTCGTCAGTCATGCCGGGTCTGCGTCCGGGCGGGGCTGGTCTTCTACCATCAGTTAGGTGTCCTCCGTGTTCTCGCGGTCCTCGCGGTTTTCGCGGTTTTCCCGTCCCGCGCCTGTCCCGAGTGAGGTTTGGTGTTCGCTCATAAGATCGTGGGCTTTACCGGCCCCGAAGACGTCCAGTGGACCGAGGTGGAAGAGCCGGAGGCCGACGGCGGCGTGGTCATTGACGTGGCCGCCGCGGGGGTGTCCTTCGCGGACCTGCTGCAGACCAGGGGGGCATACCAGATGCGAGTGTCCCTTCCGTATACGCCGGGCATAGACGCCGCCGGGGTTGTCCGGTCCGCGGAGCCTGGCCTGGGCCTGCTCGCGGGCCAGCGGGTGGCGGTGCTGGTGTCGTACGGCTGCTGGCAGGAGACGATCAGGGTCCCGGCGGAGCGAGTCCTGCCGCTGCCGGACGGGATGAGCTTCGAGACGGGTGCGGCCGTTCCGCTGAACTACCTGACCTGCCTGTTCGCGCTGGTCCGGCGGGCGCGGGCGCAGCCGGGCGAGACGCTGCTCATCCACGGTGCGGCGGGAGGCGTCGGGACCGCGGCCATCCAGCTGGGACGGGCGCTGGGACTGCGGACGGTCGCGGTGGTCAGCGACGAGGCGAAGCGGGAGTTCACGTTGCGCTGCGGGGCCGACCATGCCGTGCTGAGCGACGGCTGGCTCACCGCGGTCCGCGACCTGCTGGGGGAACGGGCGGTCGACATCGTCGTCGACCCGGTCGGGAGCGATCGGATGACCGACAGCCTGCGTTCGCTGGCTCCGGAAGGACGGCTGCTCGTGCTGGGGTTCAGCGGCGGCGAGATACCCACGGTGAAGGTGAACCGGCTGCTGCTGGGCAACACCGGCGTCCTGGGGGTCGCCTCGCGCGAGTTCTTCGAGCAGCGGCCGGCGACGGTGGCTGAACTGTGGACCCGGCTGGCCGAGTTGCGGCGAAGCGGAGTGCTGGACGACCCGCCGGTCGAGCCGTTCCCCTTCGCCGACGCCCGCGGCGCACTGCGCGCCATCGCTGATCGCAAAGCCAGGGGCAAGGTCGTCCTCAGCAGGTCCACGCCCCTGCGTCCCTGAATCAGGAATCAGGCGCTCGCCCGTGCGGCAGCGCCCCAGACCAGGACGATCCAGAGGTCGGTGAGGGCTGGGGTGTCGATGTACAGCGGCAGCTGGCCGGTCGCGGGCGGCAGCGGGGCGGCGAGCATTCCGCTCCGCAGGCGGAATGTCGTAGCCCGCCCCTACGATGAGCCGCATGGCAGCGGGCCTGGAATTCGAAGAGATCGCCTGGCTGCGCGCGAACAGCCCGGCCTGGCGGCTGCTCCGCGCCGACAGCGCGCCGCTTGTGCTCAGCTTCCTGTACCGCGTGTTCGTCGAGGAGAACGTCCGCTCGATTCCCGCCGCGGAACTCGCCAGCCGCCTCGACGATGAACTGTATGCACGCAACGAGCGGGTACCGCACAGCTTCCCCAGGCCCGCGAGGGCGTACCTCGACGACTGGGCGGCCGCGGATTCGGGGTGGCTGCGCAAGTATTACCCCGAGGGCAGCGACGAGCCGCACTTCGACGCGACCCCGGCGGTAGAGAAGGCGCTGCAGTGGGTGCGCGCCCTGGCCGAACGCGACTTCGTCGGTACCGAGTCCCGGCTGAACACCATCTTCGACCTGCTCCGCCAGATCGTCTTCGGCACCGAGCCGGACCCGGCGGCCAAAATCGGGGAGCTGAGACGCCAGCAGCGTCAGCTGGACGGCGAGATCGCCCGCATCGAGGCAGGCGAGGCGACCATGCTCGACTCCAGCGGCGTGCGTGACCGCTACCAGCAGTTCGCCGCGACCGCCCGGGAACTGCTCGCCGACTTCCGCCAGGTCGAGGAGAATTTCCGCAAACTCGACAGGCAGCTCAGGGAGAAGGTGGCCGGCTGGCAGGGCGGCAAGGGGGAACTGCTCGACGACGTGCTCGGCAGCCGGGAGTCGATCGCCGGCTCCGACCAGGGCCGGTCGTTCCAGGCGTTCTACGATTTCCTGCTCTCCCAGGCCCGCCAGCAGGAGCTATCAGACCTGCTCGAGCGGGTCCACCAGCTATCAGGCAACGCCGAGAGCGACCTGCGGCTGCGGCACGTCCACTACGACTGGCTGCAGGCCGCCGAGGCCGCCCAGGCGACGGTACGACAGCTGTCCGAGCAGCTGAGGAGGTTCCTCGACGACCAGGTGTGGTTCGAGAACCGCCGGGTGATCGACCTGCTGCGGGACATCGAGGGCCGCGCGCTCGGCCTTCGCGACGAGCCCAGGGTCGATCTGACGATGGAGGTCGACGCCCCGGCCCCCGGCATCACGCTGCCGATGGAACGGCCGCTCTACACTCCGGTCCGCAAGCCGCGCCTGGACAGCGACCCCGTCCGGCCCGCCGGAAGCGACGACGAGACCGACCCCACCGCCCTGTTCGAGCAGGTCTACGTCGACCCGGGCCCGCTCCGCGGGAACGTCCGCGCCGCGCTCCGCCGCCAGCCGCAGGTCGGGCTGGCGGACCTGATCAGCGCCGCACCGCTCAGGCACGGTGCCGCCGAGCTCGTCACGTATCTGTCGCTCCGCGACGACACCTTCACGGTCGTCTACGACGACACCAGGTCCGAACAGGTCAGCTGGACCGGCCCGGACGGGCGTGACCGGACCGCCACGCTGCCCCGGGTCACCTTCGCCCGTGCCATCGGCCCTGTCACCGGGAGCACGCCATGACCGAGCCTGACCTGTCGTCCGCCGTCATCTCGCTGATGAAGGGCGTCGTCTACCGCGACACCCACGACCGCGCCTGGAAGCACCTGCTCCAGTTGCAGCCTCGGGTCAGGGACTACGTCGAGGTGCTCGGCCTGCAGGTGGTCATCGACGAGGCCGAGGGGTACGCCTTCCTCCGCCAGCGGCCTTCCGACGAGGACGAAGCCGATCCGGTACCCAGGCTGATCCCGCGCCGCTCGCTGTCCTTCCACGTCAGCCTGCTGCTCGCGCTGCTGCGTAAGAAGCTCGCCGAATTCGACGCCCAGGGCGGCGATACCCGGCTGATGCTCACCCGGGACCAGATCACCGAGATGCTCCGCGTCTTCCTGCCGGCCACGAGCAACGAGGCCCGCCTCATCGATAAGATCGACGAGCACATCGGCAAGGTGGAGCGGCTCGGCTTCCTGCGCCCGGCGAAGAACGGTGAGCAAACCTACGAGGTCCGCCGCATCCTCAAGGCGTATATCGACGGCCAGTGGCTCGCCGACTTCGACGCGAGGCTGGCCGAGTACGCGGGCCTGCTGACCGGCGACGCGACCGGCGGCGGAGTAACCGACGGAGACGACGAATGACGACTGGGCAGCCGCTCAGCGGCTTCCGGCTGGCCCGCCTCGAGGTACGCAACTGGGGCACGTTCGACGACCTGGTGTGGACGCTGCGCGCCGACGGCCGCAACACCCTGGTCACCGGCGACATCGGCTCGGGCAAGTCCACGATCGTGGACGCGATCACCACGCTGCTGCTGCCCGCCAACCGCATCTCCTACAACAAGGCCGCCGGCGCGGAGACCAGGGAGCGCTCGCTCCGCTCCTACGTGCTCGGCTACTACAAGTCCGAGCGCAACGAGGCGACCGGCAGCACCAGGCCGATAGCGCTGCGCGACGTCACGAAATTCAGTGTCATCCTCGGCGTCTTCACCAACGAGGGCTACGCCGCCACGGTCACCGTCGCCCAGGTCTTCTGGATGAAGAACGGCGACATCGGCGGCCAGCCCGACCGGTTCTACATCACCGCCGACACCCCGCTTTCGATCGCCGGGGACTTCCTCGAGTTCGGCGGTGACATGACCCGGCTCCGCAGGCGGCTGAAGGCGACGGACGGCGTCCGGCTCCACGACAGTTTCCCCGAGTACGGCAAGGACTTCCGCCGGCGTCTGGGCATCGAGTCCGAGCAGGCCATGGAACTGTTCCACCAGACCGTCTCGATGAAGTCGGTCGGCAACCTGACCGAGTTCGTCCGCGAGCACATGCTCGAGCCGTTCGACGCCGCGAAGGCCACCAGGGACATCGTCGCCCACTTCGACCACCTCACCAGCGCGCACGAAGCCGTGCTGCGCGCGCATGCGCAGCTCGACGCGCTCGCGCCGCTGCTGAAGGATTGCGATGCCCACGACGCCGTCACCGCGGAGATCGTGACGCTGGCCGCGCAGCGGGCGGCGCTGCGGTACTACTTCGCCGATCACAAGGCCCGGCTTCTCGACGGGTTGCTCGCCGAGCTTGATTCCGAACGGACCAGGCTGTCCGCTCAGCGCAAGGAGCTTGACGCCCGGCTGGCCGACCTCCGGGAGCGCGAGATCAGTCTGAAGGTCCAGCGCGCCGGGCACGGTGGCAACCGGCTCACGGAGATCGAGCGGCAGATCGAGGAGAATGGGAGGACCCGTGACTCCCGGATGGGCCGGTATCAGCTCTTCTCCGAACTCCTCGCCCAGGCGGGTCTTGATCCGGTGGAGACGGCAGAGCATTTCGCCGTCCGCCGCCAGCAGATCGACGCGGCCAGGGGCGCTGTGAGCACCGAGCGCGCGGACGCGCAGGACAAACTCGCCGATGCGCGGATCACCAGGCAGCACCTGGACACGCAAGCCGCCGAGGTGAATGGGGAGCTGCGTAGCCTGCGCGAACGCAAGAACAATATCCCCAAACGCCAGCTGGACCTGCGTACGCTGCTCTGCCAGGAGCTACGCCTCAAGGAAGATGCGCTACCGTTCGCCGGCGAGCTGATCGCGGTCCGCCCGGAGGAGCCCGACTGGGAGGGTGTGGCGGAGCGGCTGCTGCATTCCTTCGCGGTGTCGATCCTCGTCCCCGACAGCTACTACCGCGCAGTGTCCGACTGGATCGACGGGCGACACCTGCACGAGCGCGTGGTCTATTACCGGGTCCCGGCCCTGGCCGCCACGATAGCGCCGCCGGAGCCCGGCCGCGGCACGCTGGCCGCCAAGCTCGAGGTGAAGGACACCGAGTTCGCGCCGTGGCTGGAGCGTGAGCTGGCTAGGCGGGCCGACGCCGAGTGCGTCGAGACGATGGCCGAGTTCCGCCGGGCGAGCCGGGCGGTCACCAAGGCTGGGCAGATCAAGGGCGGTGTCCGGCACGAGAAGGACGACCGGTTCCGAATTGACGACCGCAGCAGGTACGTGCTCGGCTGGAGCAACGAGCGGAAGATCGATGTCCTAGTCGGCCAGGCCGCGGGGCTCGCCAGGCAACTCGCCGACGCCGACCGGATACAGGCGGGATGCGAGACGGCGGTGGATGCCGCCGTCGCCCGTGGACAGATGCTCGCCGGGCTGGCACAGACCCGCGACTTCGCGGAGATCGACTATCAGTCGGCCGTCAACCGGATCGCTGAGCTGACTCAGGAGCACGCGAAGCTGACGGCGGCCTCGGCGGAACTCGCCCGCCTGGATGCCGACCTCAAGGAGGTCGGCCAGCAGATCGAGGCGGCGGAGCAGGGGCGATCGGAAACGGACGGCAAGCTCGGGCGCGTGAAGCAGTCCATGTCCGACGCGAAAGCGGAGCAAGAGGAGGCGCGCGCAATCCTCGCCGAGCCGTCCGGCACGCCGGCGACGGCACACTTCGACGCGATCGGCGCCCTGCTCGCCAAGGCCGGGCAGGCGCTTCCGGACAAGCCCGCCGCGTGCGACCGGGCCGAGAACAGCGCCGCGGGAGAGCTCATGTCCTTCGAGGCCAGGCTCGGTGAGCGCAAGACGAGGCTGGGCAACAGGATCGTCTCGGCGATGACGAATTTCCGCAGCCAGTATCCGATCGAGACCAGCGAGCTCGACAGCGCCGTCGAGGCCGCCGATGGCTACCGGGAGCTGCACAGCCGGCTCGCCGACGACGACCTGCCCCGTTTCCGGCAGCAGTTCAAGACGTACCTGAACCAGAACACGATCAGGGAGATCGCCCAGTTCCATGCTCAGCTGAACCGGCAGTCCAATCTGATCAGGGAGCGGATCGGCACCATCAACACGTCCCTGGTCGACGTGGACTACAACCCGGGCCGGTACATCAGGCTCGAGCCCCAGCCGACCCCGAGCATCGAGATCAGGGACTTCCGCGCCGACCTGCGGGCGTGTACTGACAACACGGTGTCACCGGGCACCGCCGACGACCAGTACTCAGAGCAGAAGTTCCTGCAGGTCAAGGGGATCATCGAGCGGTTCAGGGGCCGCGAGGGGCAAAGCGAGGCGGACCAGAGGTGGACGCGGCTGGTCACCGACGTGCGGAACTGGTACACCTTCACCGCCTCCGAGCGGTACCGGGAGGACGACAGCGAATACGAGACGTACGCCGACTCCGGCGGCAAGTCCGGCGGGCAGAAGGAGAAGCTCGCGTACACGATCCTCGCCGCCTCGCTCGCCTACCAGTTCAAGCTCGAGTGGGGTGCCGCCAAGTCGCGGACCTTCCGGTTCGCGGTCATCGACGAGGCCTTCGGCCGGGGCTCCGACGAGTCGACCAGGTTCGCGCTCGAACTGTTCGGGCGGCTCGGCCTGCAACTGCTGATCGTCACCCCGCTGCAGAAGATCCACGTGATCGAGCCCCACGTATCGGCGGTCGGTTTCGTCGACAACCCGACGTCGAGATACTCCCGGCTGCGGACGCTGACGATCGAGGAATACCAGGCGGAACGGCTAGCGCATGTCCTCGGCGCGCCGATCGCTGCGGCAGTGGCCTGACATGGGACGGCCCGGCGCAGGCAAGCCATGGACCCGCCCCGCCGACGTGCGGGAGGCCGTGCGCAGGAAGTGGCCCATCCTGCTCGCGAATTTCCTGGCCGGGCAGGACTGGGAACCGCTGTCAGTCCCGCTGCGCAGTCCCGGCCCTGCCGAGATCGGCGAGCGCCTAGCCGACGTCCAGACCTGGGCCGCCGAGTGGGGCCGGGCCGGGCGCGGCCCGCTGCGGGTGGAATGCAAGCGAGTGGGCGGCCGGGTGATCGGCACCAACCAGATCCCGTGCCGAGCCTGGCTCGACGGCTACGACCAGGCCTGGGAATTCCTCGGGGCGCGCCAGCAGGTCCGCCGGCTGACGGACATCGCCGAGCAGACGAAAGCCGAGTGCCCGCGCGTGATCGGCTGGGTTGAACGGCACCCGGTCAAGGCCCTGGACCTAGCCTCCTGCTGGACGTACCTGCTCGCGACCGTCCGCTGGGTCGACGAGCGCCAGCTGACCGGCATGTACGTCCGGCAGGTGGACGTACCGGGGGTGGACACGAAGTTCATGGACAAGCACAAGCGCGTGCTGACCGAACTGCTCGACCTCCAGCTCGACCCGGCCAGGATCGACGCGACGGCCCCCGACTTCGAAGGCCGCTACGGGTTCCGCCGCAAGCCGGACTACGTGCGCCTGCGGACCGCCGTCGCCGGCGCCCCCTACACCGAGCTGACCGTCCGCGCGGACGAGCTCGCCGCCCCGCCGCCGGGCGTCACTCATGCCTACATCGTTGAGAACGAGATCACCTACCTGGCCTTCCCGCTGGTCCCGGACGCGATCGTGATCTTCGGCGGCGGCTACGCGGTTAACATCCTGGAGAGGCTTGACTGGCTGGTCACCCTGGATCTGGCCTACTGGGGCGACCTGGACACTCATGGCTTCGCGATCCTGAACCGGCTGCGCCACCGCTTCCCCCATGCTCGCTCCATCCTCATGGACCGCGAGACCCTCCTCGCGCACCAGTCCCAGTGGGTGCCTGAGCCGTCCCCCGCAAAGGCCGCTCTGGACCTGCTTACCCCGGCAGAGCAGAATCTTTATCAGGCCCTCATCACTGGCACCTTCGGTCCCGCCGTCCGGCTGGAGCAGGAGCGCGTCAACTTCGCCTGGCTGCACCAAGCCCTGCAGGACAGAAACAAGGACCAATCTGGAGTGCGCCGGGTGATTGGCTTCTAGCCGAGGCCAGCTGCTCCCGTCCGCTTGGCCCGGCCGCCCAGAAGGTGCCACTGGAGCGAGGACTGCATTCGCCGTAACGTGTGGGTTATGCCAGAGCCTGGTGAGAACCCCCGGCCGCGACCAGACCCGAGGGCTTTGTTGTCCAACTGGATCACCTACGACGCGCCGATCGCGGTGAAGCTGCGGATGGCCGCGTCCAACACCTTCATCAAGCTGCGCAGGCACCAGGCCTGCTGCGGCAACAACGGCCAGCCCGGCTGTTGAATGCCGGCCGACCCGCCCCGTGAGGGCGGACCCGACGCCGGAGACCATCCGCACCACCACGGGCACGAGCACGGATAACCCGGCCGGCCTGGTGCCGGAGATCCCCGTCGGCAATTATCAAGACGAACGCAGGGAGGGGATCATGGATGTTCCGGCGATGTTCCAGAGCGCGGTCGCGGAGTTCGACGCCCGCGTGCGGCGGATCGGCGATCACCAGTGGCAGGCAGCGACGCCAGACGAGGACTGGAGCGTCCGCGACCTGGTGAATCATGTTGCCGGCGAGGATCTGTGGGCGCCGCCGCTGCTGGCCGGATCCACGATCGCCGAGGTGGGTGATCGTTTTGACGGCGACGTGCTCGGTGCTGATGCCAAGGCCGCCTGGACGGCGGCATCTGCCGGGGCGGTGCGGGCGGTCTGCCAGGACGGGGCGATGGACCGGATCGTCCACCTGTCATTCGGCGATTTCCCCGGCCGCGAGTACACGCTTCAGCTGTTCGCCGACCACCTGATCCATGCCTGGGACCTGGCCCGCGCGATCGGCGCGGACGAGCGCCTGGACGCCGGGCTCGTCGCATCCTGCGCGGCATGGTTCGAGGCGGCGGAGGATGCTTACCGCAGCTCGGGCGCGATCGCCGCGCGGCCGCCGGTGCCCGGTGATGCGGACGCCCAGACCCTGCTGCTGGCCCGTTTCGGCCGGCGCGCTGTGCGCGGGGGTGGATCCCCGTCCGGATAGCCGGGCTCAGTACCCGTAGTGAGCGTATGGCGCCCAGATGAAGGGATTTGCGGGGTCCGTTTCCTCCCGGAGCCCCATGATCGCCGCTCGCAGCGCCCGGGCGGAGTCGTGGCCCGTCTGGCCGAGCGTGCTGTAGAACGTTTCGGCGGCGAGCGTGGCCGGAGCGTCCTTGATGGACCACATGGTGGCGATGACGTGGCTGTAGCCGATGAACTGCATCGCCGCAGCCAGGTGGAGAGCCTCGTCCGGGTGCTCGTCGCTTCCGGCGGCAGTCTGGCAGGCGGACAGGAAAGCGAGGCAAGGGCCATGGCCAGTTCCGCCGCGCTTCCGGCACGCCCTTGGTCGCCGGCCGGCCAGCAGGCGACTGCCCGCCGCTCGGTTTCCACGGCCCGCTCCAGGTCCCGCAGCTGGCCGGCCCGCTCGAACTGAGCCAGTTGCACCTGCGCGAGGGCACTCAGGCAGCCCGCCCGTTCACCGGGATCCGCAGGCAGCCGTGCCACCGCTGCCGCGGCCGTGGCGGCGGCCTCGTCCAGGTCCGCCTGGCTCCGGGTGAGCCAGTACCGCATCAGCAGGCTCGCGGACAGCGTAGCCAGCCGGGCGGCCCGCTCTGAGTCGCCTGATCTGGTCGCCGCGACGGCCTTCCGGCTCGCGTCGATCGCGGCGTGCAGGTCTGCCTGGCTCCCGGTGTCCCGGTACTTCTCGAAGGTGAATTGCCCGAACCTGGCCCACCGCCACGCCGCGTCCTTGCGCTTCCAGGGAGAGGTCTCCCTCGCGCCCGCGCCCGCGAAGAACACGCATGCCTCCAGGTCCGCGAGCTCTCGCGACCGGTGGTACCTGCGGTTCAGGTGGATGGCCAGGTTCGTCATGATCCTCGCGCGGTCCGAGTTGAGCAGCGGGGTGCTGTTGTACGCCTGCCGCCCGCGGGCGATCGCTTCGTCAAGATCCGCCGGGTCTCCCGCCGCGGAGAACCGCTGGCTGAAGCAGATCGCCAGGTTCCCGAGGCACCGGGTGTATTCATCGCTGCCAACCGGGGCGGCGGCAACCGCGCGCTCATACGCCGCTATCGCGGAATCCAGCGCGGCCGGGCTCTTCCGCCACTGGTATATCCGGTCGGCGAACTCGGCACGCGTACCCTGGACTTCACTCCCGAGCCACGAGGCCGAGCGCAGCAGGGCGGAATGCCCCCGGCTCTTACTGGAGCGCCCCCCGGCGGACAATGCCGCTACCCGCAGGCCAGCGAAATGCGCGGGCAGCGAAGAAAGCTACGATGCTGCACTGGCGTTACTGAGTTCCCGCCCTTAACGTTTTCCACGTCAGCCTCGTAACGTCACGACAGACACGTAAAACTAGAATTATCAGCCTAGCCGGCGAGCGGAGAAATGGGTGCCAGCCGAAGACGCGCCATCGGATTGCAGTTACGAGGAGTCCACGGCCTTCAAGTGGACGGAGGAAGCATTCGAGAAGCTCGAGAACGGCAAGCTCCGCGGCGAGGTGATCGCCAGCCGCGGAATCGTCCGCTCCCGCGTGTGGGGAGAGTGCCCGGCCTGCGGGCACGACCTCGATGACCGCCAGACGCACACCGCGGTCACCGGCGTCTTCGGCGGTGAATGGCGTGGCACGGCCCGCAGGGACGACGGCACCGGGGGGGCTGAGCCGGCTTATTATCAGGTGGACGTGTCATGCGGCTGCGGGCACGCGCATCCTGGCGCGCCCGCCGGGCGGACGGGCTGCGGGGCAAGCTTCCGCGTCGAACTGCTCATGCAGCCCGACGAGAGCAGCGATCAGGCATGACAGCGGAACAGCCGCCCCGGGCACGTAGGCCGGAGAACGCTCCCAGCCCGGCAGATCTCGCCGAACGAGACAAGTACGCCACTATGGCGGGCGGATCTGCCGAGGCGGTCAGGGGCAGCGCCAAGACCTGGGAAACCGCGCTGACCGCGTTCATCACGCTGATCACCGCCGGCGTGATCCTCAAGGGAAGGGACTCAACCGCTGACCTGACCACCGTCTGGCGATTGCCTGTCGTCGTCCTGGCCGGCGGCGGGCTGCTGCTCGCAGTCGCCGGCCTATGGCTGACCGTCGCCGCCGAGGCCGGCACCCATCCGCAGGCCAAGACACTGCAGGACATTCGCGCGGCCCACGGGACTCTCGATGCCTACCAGGCCTACCTGGCCGTACGGGCGGCGCATCGGCTCCGCTGGGGTATCCGGCTTGCCGCCGCCGCCATGACCCTGCTGATCACCGGCGTCATCGCCACCTGGCTTGCTCCGGGACCGGCGACCGCGAGGACCTACATCGCGGTCACTCACGGCCACTCCGTCACGTGCGGAACCCCGGAGCCAGCCTCCGCAGGCCAGATGCGCATTTCCGTTCCAGGCGAGAGCCAGCCGGCCGTCATCCGTATAACACAGATCACAGCAGTCACGCTAACCACGGCCTGCCGGTAACTGGCGCTACCAAAGTCCAAGGTGAGAGCCGCCGCGGGATAGCCAGCGGAGGGCAGCGGCGTTACGCTTCGCTGCATCATCCTGAGCGGGAGGCGTCGTGATGGCAGGGCCTGGAAATGAGATAGCGGCAGGTGCCGGGGGCGGTGGCCGTCAGCCGGAGTGCCATGCCGACCGCGAGCACCGCGAGCAGGTGATCCGCACTCTCAAGGCCGCGTTGGTGCAAGGCCGGCTGACCGATGATGAATACGGCGCGCGGTCGGCCCAGGCGTCCGCCTCACGGTCCCATGCCGAACTGGCCGCGCTCACCGCCGACCTCCCCGTCGGCCGGATGGATGCTCCGGCCCGGCCGCCGAAGGCCAGCGACGTCCGGGCGGGCATCTGCGTGATCGTTGCCGCGGCCAGTGTGCTTGCGGCCATCCTGGTGTGGAGCCCCGACGACTTCCTGGCGTTTTCGATGGCAGTGCTCGCCGGTGCCGCCCTGCTCGTGGCCCCGGTCATCACCGCAGGCCTGATGGCCGACGTACGGCATCAGAGGCGGTCCGGCGGACAGGCTAGGACGCGGAGTCGGGATCGGCATCCACGGGATTGACGGCCGGCTAGCTGTCGCGGGCGGCGGCTAGTTCGGTGCGGAAGCGCTCGTAGTCGCTGAGTTCACGGCCGACGGGGACCACAACCAGGTCGTTGGCGACGGTGGCGATCCCGGCCAGGATGTCGTGCACCGCCTGTTCACGTTCGCGGTCGGCGGCGAGGACGACCATGTTCTGGCACCACGACGAGATCAGCCAGCCCAGCAACAGCAGCGCCACCACCATGACCCCGAGCCAGGGAACCAGGGAGACGTCGCTGATCAGCGCCGGCGGCTTGTGGCCGGCGCTGGACCCGCCGAACGCCAGGATCAGTACGATCCAGATCAGGCCCGCCAGCATCAGTGCCATCAGCAGCCACTGGGTGAGCGCGATCAGCCGCCACCAGGGGGTCACCTTGTCACGTGGCGGCAGGCCTTGTGCCACCGCTTTCCCGAGAGCCGGCTGGGCCTCGTCGGCCCGGGAGCGCGCCGCCGTCCGCACGGTACGTGACCAGGGTTGGGGCAGCGAGCCGCCCACCTCGCCGGCGAATACGTTGATCGCGTTGTCGATGTCGGGCCGCTGGGCCTGCCCGGCCTGGCCGGGGTCGCTGGCCACCAGCTTGTGCGCCGCGGGCGCCTGGCCGCGCAGTCGCGCGGCCAGCCGGGCGGGCGGCCAGCCGATGTAGCCCGCGGCGCTGCGCTCGCGCACGCCGTTCAGCGTCTCGGTCACCGCCGCCGCTCCGGCGGCCTTCGCGAACGCCGCGGTCAGCGTGCCGGCCGGACCGGCGGGCACGTAGATAGCCGGATCCTCGGTGGGCTTGCCGTCGCCGTTGCCGTCCGGCGTCGCGTCTTCCCACGGCGGCCGGGCGGAGGACGAGGGGCGCGTCGGCGCGGCGGTCGTCTGCCAGGGTTGCCAGCCGGCTGCGCCTGCCCGCCCGTTGCCCTCGTGTTCCTCGCCGTCCGCCTGCTCCCAGGGCGGCCGGGCCGGAGCGCTGGCCGGAGCCGGCTCAGGCGCGGCCACATCCGCGGCGGGCGGCACCTCGGGAACGGGCGCGGGGGGCAGCCAGCCGGGCACCGAATCCCCGGCGTGGACCGCGAGCTTCTCGAGCAGGGCATCGACGTCCGCCGTGATCCTGTCGGTCGCGGCCTGCCGGGCAGCTACCGCGCCGGCCAGCACGCGGCGCAGTTCGTTGAGGCCCACGCCGGTGGCCGCGGAGGTCACCAGCACCTGGACCTCGGTCAGCCCTTCGGTGTCGAGCAGCCTGCGCAGGTCGGACTCGCAGTCGGCGGCCTGATCGGGGCTGAGCGTGTCGACCTGGTTGAGCACCACCGTGGTCACCGCCGCGTGCCCGGCCAGCGGGACCAGGTAGCCCCGGTGCACGGACGCGTCCGCGTACTTCAGCGGGTCGAGCACCCAGACCAGCATGTCCGCCATCTTGACCAGGCGGTCGACCAGCGCGGCCGAGCCGGTGACCACCGAGTCGTGGTCGGGCAGGTCGAGCAGGAGCATGCCGGTCAGCGATGCCTCGCCGTCGTCGAGCGCGCTCGCCCGGGCGTAGCGGTGGCGCCGCTGCACGCCGAGCCAGTCGAGCAGCGGCGCGGCCCCCTCCATCCCCCACACGCAGGCGTGTGAGTGCTTGGTGGTCGGCCTGGTCACGCCCGCGGGTGAGAAATTCGCCCCGGCCAGCGCATTGAACAGCGAGGACTTGCCGCTTCCGGTACCCCCTGCCAGCGCCACCACGGTGTGCGAGGCGGACATCCGCATCCGCTCGCCCGACCGCCGCAGCAGCGTTTCCGCCTCGGTGATGAGTTCCTGGCTGAACCCGTCGGATCCGGTTCTTCCCGACCCGATCTTGGTCAGCTCCTGGAGCGAGGTGAGCCTGGCGGGCAGCCGCGGGTGCGTCAGCCCGGTCACCCCGATCGTGTTCGTTGTCACCTAACCGCCTCGAGCGAGAATTCCGCCTGGTACAGCCGGATGGCCGCGACGTCCTCGCAGGCCCCGGCCGCGTCGATCACCTCTACGAACCTGACCAGTTCCTCGTCGAGGAGCAGCCGGACCCGGTCGAGCAGGTCGGCGCGTGCCCGGGCCAGGATCTCGGTCAGCACCGCCGCGCCGAACGCCGACGCCAGCATCCGCTGCGGTTCGGCGTCGACGCTGCCGGGCCCCGGGCCGGCCGACGGCGTGGTGGCGGTCTCGCCGAGCATCGCCACCAGGACCACCAGGCTCAGCGCCTCGTCGTCGAAGGAGACCCGCCGGGCCGCGGGCCGCTGATCCTTTGCATCCACCAGCCGGGCCAGGTGGTCCTGCCACGCCCCGACCGCCCGCGCGGCCCGCAGCGCCAGGTCCGGCGAGGACCGGCTGAAGGCGGAGGCCTGGGCCGCGTCGGCGGCCTTGATCTCGTCGGCGGCCTTGATGTCCGCGTCGGCCGGATCGCCGCCTCCGCTCTGCCCGGCGGGCCCGAAGACGGACTCGAACACCTGCTTCGCGCGCACGTCGCGGGCCCGTTCGGCGGCCGCGTCCGCGAGCAGCACGGCCCCGGCGGGATCCGCGCGCCAGCTGCCCTCCACCGCCTCGGCGGCCCGGTCCGCTATCGACACGATGTACGACTCGACGGCCGAGCGGAGCGCGGAATTGAGCGCCGCCACCCGCGAAGGCCCGCGGCGGGCGCGCTTGCCCTTCTTGTTCCCGCTCCTGGCGGTCTTGGTGCCGCGGCGCGGCCGCAGGTCGTCGCCGACCACGCAATCCTCCCAGCGGGCGAGCACCTCGCCGCGGAGCAGACTGCCATCCTTCGTCCCGGCGCTGGCTTCGGTGAAGGCGTTCTCGTACGCGGTCTCCGCCGCCTGCCGGAGCTCCGCGCGCAGCACGACCTGCGCCTCGACGTGCGCGGCTATGGCCGGAACCCTGGTCTTGAACGTGTCGAGCACGCCGGACATCGTCTGGGAAAGCACCGCGACCCGGCGGTCGGACCGGGCGGCGGTGTCGGCCAGCCAGTCACGAACCGGCTGGTACGCGTCGCGCGGGAGCATCCCGTTGATGAGCGGGGTCTCCTGGATGACGAAGCGGTTGGCGGCCGCGATCCCGTTCGCGTCGAGCATGGCGCTGAAGTGGTCGACGAGTTCGGTCCGGTAGGCCTGCGGGATCCGGGACAGGACGACGCCCAGGGAGGCCTTGCGGTCCCGGGCATGCTGCAGGATCTCCCAGACCGGCCCGTCGGCGTACCGGCTGGCGCTGGTCATGAACAGCCACAGGTCCGAGGCGTCGAGGAACTGCAAGGCGAACTCGTGGTGTGCCTGCACCACCGAGTCGATGTCCGGCGTGTCGAGCAGCGCGATGCCGCGCGGCATGCCCTCGCTCGCCGCGAGCACGAGCAGCCCGTCCCGGCCGGCCCTGGCCAGGCCTTCCTGCCTGACCCTGGGCAGCGTGGGCAGGAAGTTGTTCTCGGCGAACCAGTCGATCTCGTCGGGATGGCAGGCCAGGACCGGGCTGTTGGTGGTCGGGCGGCGCACGCCGGTGGCGCTCACGTTCGCGCCGACGATGCTGTTCACCAGCGTGGACTTCCCCGCGCCCGTCGAGCCGACCAAGGCGACGAGCACCGGGGCGGCGGACCGGCGCATCCGGGGCAGCAGGTAGTCGTCGATCTGGCTGAGGAGCTTGCCCCGTTCGGCCTTGACCTCGGCGGAGCCGGAGATCTGGAAGACAAGGGGGATGGCGGCGATCCGCTTCCTGAGGTTGAGCAGGGCGGCCTCGAGCAGGCGCGCGTCCACCCGGGCGTGGGGCTGATCGGCGTCCTGGGAACGGGCCGCGGCGGCGGGCTCGCCGGCGGCGTCAGGCACGTCGGCGTCAGGCACGTCGGCGTCAGGCTCGACGGCGTCAGGCTCGACGGTGGCCCTGGGCTCAGAATCGGTGACGGGCCCGGAATCGGTGACCGGCTCGCCCGCTTCGGACTGCGTTGCTTCCGGGGGCACGGCCGCGAACTGGACGGTCTCGTCCGCGAGCGGCACGGCGTCGCCGGGAGACGCCGCGTCGCCGGAAGACACGGCATCGTCAGGAGACACGGCATCGCCGGAAGACACGGCATCGCCGGAAGACACGGCATCGCCGGAAGACACGGCATCGCCGGAAGACACGGCATCGCCGGAAGACACGGCATCGCCGGAAGACACG
>Ga0335081_10003343_pt1 | contig 25235 bp, 25 predicted proteins | sample Lox_Sample_35_FD_206713 | JGI IMG/M metagenome (GOLD analysis project Ga0335081, IMG submission 206713) | Soil microbial communities from Loxahatchee National Wildlife Refuge, Florida, United States - Lox_Sample_3.5 | ecosystem: Environmental > Terrestrial > Soil > Wetlands | place: USA...
CCGCCTACATGGACTTCCTTCAAGGGAGGGACCTGATGTACGCGAAGGATGAGGGCCCGCTGCGCCAGTCCTTGCAGTTCTTCCAGCATGCCCTGGACAGGGACCCGCGTCTCGCTAGGGCCTACGTCGGGATGGCCCAGGCGCACCTTTCGCTCGGGAACGGGGGATTCGTCTCTTGGGCCGAGTCAATCGAGGCCGCCAAGTCATTCCTAAAGCGGGCCCTGGTTATCAACGAGAACCTGGCCGAGGCGCATTCGCTCCTCTCTCGTGCGGCCTTCATGGGGGACGAACCATTCTCCGTCACCGAGTCCGAGGCGCGGAAGGCAATAGAACTCAACCCGAACCTGGCCGACGCCTACCAGGACCTCGCTGACGTGAAATCACTCGAAGGCGCCCCTGAGGAGTGGGTCCGCCTTCTCGAAACTGCCTATCAGCTCGACCCTCTCTCTTCCAGGGTGATCGAGAGGCTGAGCGCCGCATACCTCTACACGGGGAGGGAGACCGAGGCCCTCAACCATCTTCGGAGGACGCTGCACCTGAACCCCTTGAACACCCACCGATGGATGAGCCTCTACTACACATACAACGGGAAGTTGGACGACGCAGAGAGGGAGCTTGCGCAGCTGGAAGCCCTCGCCCCAGCCTGGGAGTTCACGATGCTGATCAAGGGGTATCTGGCAGCGCTGAGAGGAAACAGGAAGGTGGCTGAGGAGATGATCACTGCCCTCGACCAGAGCCACAAGACAGGTTGGGCCCGGTCGTCTCTGGCGGGGTTCATCCGTTACGCCCTTGGGGACATGGACGAATTCTTCACGTACATGACCAACGCCGCCGAAGACCACACCCTGCGGGCCACGGACCTGATGTATTCCCCCCTCTTCGCCAAGGCGAGGGAAGACCCGCGCATGAAGAAGGTCTTCGAGGTGTCGGGGGTGAAGTTCCCTTCGGGTCCCCGAAGCGGCGTTGAGCCCTTGTAAGACTCGGTGGATAAATCATCCCACTCGGGGTCACATTAGCGGCAAGACCTAACTAGTGCTTCGACTCCTAAAGAAGATGCAATGTATTTTTGTGAAAGTTGTGGCGCGACAAAGGGAGCACTTAACGTAGGATGCCCTGCGTTCTACTCAAGAGGGCCCCACGTCTACGTGGTGGGGAACGTGGAAATGACCTGCACGTACTGTGAGGGCCATCCTGGGGGGCCGGGGACGCGCTGCCCTGGTAGAACACTTGGAGGCAGCCACGACTTCCAAAGCGCCGCGACGACTCCCGGGCCGGGGCATATGAAGGGGAAGACGAAGCTTCTGACCGCCCACTGAAATGGTTGCTAGGAAGGGTCAAGGGGCAATGGCAAAAGGAAACGTTTTACTGTCGTGCTTGTGGAAGGGTCAACAGCTGTGACTCATACCAGACACTCGCACAAGAAGAGACATCATCGAAGCGTTTACGACCACAAGCTCCGCAGGAAGTAGCAGAAAAGCACACCTCTAATCGCTCGGGCTTCGTTCCTTCCGACTCTGCTTTGCGCTAGAACGGAGGGCCGCCCGTCGTTCTTGCCCCCGAAGCTGACTTCTACAGGGCCCTGGGCAGAGTGTGCAGGTCTCTTCGAGGCCCATGAGAAGGAAGTTGACCCATCAATCATGAATCTGCGCTCCACATGGCTTAACTGCAACGAGAACAAGGACTCTGAGAAGGCGCAACAAAAGCGATGAACTCGGATTGGGTCGTCGTCGCAGGCTTCGCAGTTGCTTCTCTCCTCGTCGTCCTTGTGGCTTTGACGTGAGTCGACTGCCGCAGGGTTTCCCGAAGAGAAGGGCGGCGCATGCTCCCGCTTATGCTTTCAACAACCCTCATTACGAGTAGGTGCAGATCGAAACCGTCCAGGCGCCGTTGGGAGCGTAAGCTTGATTCAAGGAAGTGCTGGTGACGACAATGACAAACGTGCCGTTGAGGGAGGAGGTCGTCGAGTAGGCCGAAGTCCCGACCGTGCTTATGGTGGGGGTGCTCACCGTGCTGACCACGGTGTAGACGTAGGCCGTCCCGTTGCCTGAGGTCACCGTCATCCTAGAGAGGGCTATCTCTTCGGCGTCGCCTTCGAAGTAGCTGACAGCGGTGCAGGCACCGGTCATTTCCCCGCTCTGGCGGGTGCTCGCCCGTAGGCTGGTCTGAGACAGGGCGATGTAGAACAACGCGGCTGCCACGACTACCAGGACGAAAACGATGGGAAGGGTCCTAGGTGCCTTCATCGGGAGGTCGTGTCCTCTGGGCGAGTCGCCGGTAATGGCCTATCCGTGAGAACGGATTCGGCAGAGTGGGACTCGGTCCAAGCGGTCGAATTCGGAAAACGAGACTTTGCGGGACCAAGCGCAGGGGCTTCCGACGCTTAGGGCAGGAAGGGGTTTTCGACTTCGCCTAGACGAATTGTGCAATCCCTCAGAGTATTCATGTAACAATACCCCCCTTAAATCTCCAATCCTTATATCGCAATCAGTAAGACGTTGATATCTGGGCGATACCTGCACGCCTAAACGCGAGAGCGTCGACATCATCTCCGAAATACTGGGCTACGTAGCCGACGGGGTAACCGCGAAGACGCACCTGATGCAAAGGTCGAACCTCGATTCAAGAGCGATGAAGAGTTACATGGCCGTCATGGCAGAAAAAGGGCTCCTGTCGTCAGAGAAGAACGGTTCCCATGAATTGTACCACCTCACCGACAAGGGTAAAGACTTCCTACAGACTTACAACACCTTAGAGAGATACCTCGATTAGCACTTTGGGAGGGCAGCGACGTCATCCGCGACTGTGAACCTTCGCCCTTCTGCTTCTACCAAGCCGAACTCCTTCAAGAAAGTGAGGACCTCGATGACCTTTGAGATCTTTACGCCTGACTTTACAGCAATCTCCCTTGGCGTCAGCGCGCTTTCTTCTATCTGGGCAAAGACCTCGGTGACGATTCGCATTCAAACCTACGTAGTAGCGAACATGAATATATTATCTGGGGAGTTGAGACATGTGATTCGACCACATGGTTGAAGCACGTGGTCGACCCATGTGGTTGACCCACGTGGCTGATACACGTGTGATACCTGCGGTATTGGTATAAAGCGAACGGGCGCTCATTTGCACGATGTCAAGAAAATTAACTAAACCTATCATTGCAATCCTCATGATCGGCGTCCTCGCTATCGGTGTGGCTGGATTCGCAGTAGCTGATGGCGGCAGTTTCTTCTTCGTCGGAAGCACGAACACCGTGACCCAAGTGAATTACCCCACAACTACCGCTACGACGACACTCACAACTACAGGAGTCACGACGGTGACAGGTACTCCTTACCAAACTCTTACGACGGTCACTGCGTCAGGAACTCAGACATACACAGCCACCGTTACACAAACTACTGGCGTAGTAACCACGTCCACAGCGACCGCAAACGAAGAGTACTACAATCCGCTCGCAATGTACTATGTGTGGTCCAACAACACCGGCTTCTACCGCCAATTGGTCCCATGGTCAGCCACATCAACAAGCACTTCTGACACTGTTACCGAATCTGTCGCTGGTGATGGTGCCGTGACAATGGCAATCAATCAGGTCTCCGGTGGATACAACGACCTCGGCTACTACTATGTCTACCAGAATCTGAGTCCCGCCTGGTTAGCAACATCTGGAGATTCCATTACTGTTTCGGGTACTGGAACATTCGCGATAAACCTCTGGATCAACCCTGGAAACTGGGGTTGGGGTCCGACTAGCGTTCCTGGAATCGAGGTATACACTTCAGGCACCGGTACATATGGTCTTGGAACAACGTCAGGCACCACACAAACAATTACCTACAATACACAATTCCAAAGTTGGCAAGGTGCAGGATTGATTTCATGTAATGGTAGCTTCACTCCAAGCAGCGCTTCAATTGCAGATGTCACGGCTGATTGTACGGGTGTCACATCATTCGCCCTCTGGGTTGGTGTTGGTCCAATCTCTCCAGGCACCGTGTCAGCCACGATAGACGCAACCTACTCGACTCCATAGACATGATAGACAGTGGGAGCCTTCGGACTCCCTCTCCCGTTTTGTTTTTGCCATCTTCTGAAGCGAGTTGTTGCTGTCAATGAGAGGAGTGTTCACGAAACGAATTCTTGTGAGCGTCATCATCATGGTTTTCGCGGTAACGGGAGTGGCAGTCGCTGAAGGTGGCTTCAGTCCTTCCAACGTCACGGTGACCGAGATGCATTACTCGACCACGACTATTACATCAGGCTCCAATACGTATGCTTCGACAGAGACTCTCACGCCCTACGAGACCCTCAGTACGACCACGGTGTGGGGGACAGGGTCCTACACAGTGACAGTGACTAAGACAGGTTGTGCTTTCAACGGGTACTCCAAGGTTGACAACGATGGTTGCCAGAAATCAGTGACAACGACAACCGAGACGACGGCCGACTACTACATGCCACTCGCCATGTACTATACGGCCACCACGAACAGCCCTTTCTATCGCCAACTGAAACCGATAGTGATACCCGCACCAAAGCCGCATGACTCGTCGTACGTCGAGACAATCGGTCTGGGGAACAGCGTGTCCCTCACGATAGTCTCGAACTCGACCGCTTACCGCGACCTCGGGTTCTACTACGTGTTCCAGAACCTTGCTTCCCTCAAGGCGTTGCTAGCGTCGGGTGGTAGCCACACCGTCACGATAACAGGTACAGGCTTCGCCGTGAACCTCTGGGTCAATCCCGGGGCCCTAAAGTGGGGACCTGGTCCGGTTTCGCCCACAGAAGTGATCACCAGTTCTACCGGCTTTGCCCAGGGCTCCAGTGGAACGACGGGGACTCTGACCGTTAGCTCGTCAACTCCGTTTCACATGACCACAGTCGCCGGAAGCTGCGCCGCAGGAGGGACCTACACGATATCGCAGTTGGTCAGTACTTGCGGCATCAGCCCAACGACCCCCTTTGCCCTCTGGGTTGGGATAAAGAGTAGCTCCGCAGGCACGGTATACGCCACAGTCAACTCGATTTACTCATCTCCGTATCCGTAGACGGGAGTCTTCGAACTCGATGACTGTCTCCCTGTACTCGCTGGCGGGATTCGCTAAGAGTCAGCCATAGCCCTTTGCAGCTGGCTCGGAACCATCTGCTCCTGCGAAATCTTGACGACACTGTTATTACAGGTGCCCAAGTTGCTGCGGCTAGTGGGATCGCGAGACATTGCAGGTTGAGAGGAGGGCGATTTCTAGCGCAGTCATCGGAGGGTTGGTAGTTGTTATCCTGGTTGTCGCCGGTGTCGGTGGGTACATCCTAAGTCAGAGTAGCGCCTCAGGAGGCAGCACCACCCACTCGCAAACTTTGCAGAGCAGCTCTTCACTTGGCACTTCCTCGCAAACGACAAGCTCCAGCGTCGAAACTTCGCAGCTGCCAACTGAAACCTCGTCAACCACACAGCTATCGACGAGCGCACAGTCTTCCAGCACAACGTCTAGTGTCACTCAGATTACGAGTCCTGGCGTTGCATCTCCAGCTTGTTCGGGGGAGGATCTGTACGACCCGTTCAATGGGCTCGTCTATGTTACCGTTACGAATGCCAGTCTTTCCCAATTTCAGCCGTTCCCCGTATTTACCGACATTTTGAACGGGACGCGAGTCATAGGTTCGGTCCCTGTGGCTGGTCCGATGGTGTGCAATCCTGCAAATGGATACGTTTACATCATTACTGGCAATCTTGCACTAGGAAGTTCTCAGGATCGGCTCTTCATAGTCAGCGGTGCGAACATCATCCTGAATGAAAGCTCGGGAATTAGCTGCGGATCAAACGTGGTCAACTACTGCAATGGAGTGGGGGGAATGCTCTACGATTCCACCGACCAGGACGTGTACATCGTGGCTTCTCTCAACACAAACACGGTTGTGAATGTGGTTCAAGGAGCCAACATAGTGAGTGACGTGGTCAGCTGGAGCGGGGTTGGCGCGGGGTGCATGGCCCTGGACTCGAGCAGTGGCGACGTGTACGTCGGTGCTTCCTATTCTTCGGTGATCGATATTCTCAGGGGGACATCAGTCTCTGGAAGTGTCACTACGGGGCTGACTGACTGCCCGATAACCTATGATTCGTCCAACGGCTACATATATGTTGGTCAAGGGCCGGGTGGGACTTCTGTAGTAGATGGTAGCGCACTGATTGCCAGTATCAAAGCCCCGGTCTCGTGCTTGGACTCCCATTGCCTGCTGTTCGATGCGGGCAATTCGCTCGTCTACGCCGAAGGGTACGCCCAACTCAACGTGATAGACGGTACTTCCCTTGTCGGGACGCTCAACTTCACGCACTCGATCTTGGAAGGGATGGTGGTAAATCAAGGAAACCAGTACCTGTACCTCACTGACGCCTTCACGAATGGATCGACGACCAACATTGACATCATCTTGGGGACGAACCTCATTACGAAAGTGGCAATCGATGTGGGAACTGTGGGCGTGGACCCTGTGAATGGGTACACCTACATGCTCAGCGCACCACTCTATAATGGCATCGGCCTGACAAACAATACCCTGCTGATAGTATCGGGTCGGACCATAGTCGCCAACGAGACGCTCAGTTCATTCAACCCGGTGTCGACGGCCTACGACCCGACAAACGGCGAGTTCTATGCAGTCGTCCAACCTGCAATATGGGAGTATGGTAGCTGGGCCCCAACGGGAGTAGAAGTGTTCGTTCTGAACAATACCACTCTCGAGGCCGCTCTTAGTCTGATTAGCAGCTGAGAACAGTCCCCCAATTGTTCATTCAGTTCAGTCTGTCGCCATGAACTAGTTTCTGATTTCGAAGGGAGGGGGTCACTTTGGGAGTTTCTCAGCCCAGCGCTCGGCCAGCGCCTCCCATAGCTCAACCCGGTGGCTTCGGCCCGCTTCTTTTCTCCATTCCTCCACCACGTATCTTCGCAGGCGTAGCCACACTTCGATGACCTCCCGATGCCACTCCACAACCTCTTTCTCCAGACCCCGATTTCCCTTCACGAGGAATGCCAATCTGTCGTAGGCGACAGCGAGCATCAGAGCGTCCCTTTCGGGAAGGTCGTCGGGCAGAGGGGGGAGCGGCTTGCCTGGCGCGACGCTTTCAAGACTGATTTCGCGGAGGACCTTGGTCCTTACCTCCTGTACGTCCTTCCTTCCGACCTCTGTATTGATGTAATTGGCGATGACCGTCCTGGCTTCCTGCCTGACGATCCGAGTTTCTTGCCAAGCCAGGAAGAACAACAGACATGTCACCATGACCAGAATGACGGAGAGTACCAAGTTCGGATCGATCGCGGTCAAGATCCTAATCCCTCAGCGCAAAGCCTCGAAATTGTCTCATAAGGGTTTGGACAGCATCTCGCTCATCGCGGTGACGAGACCCTTCTATCGTCTTTTTCTCATGAACGGGTTACTGCTTTTCTCGGGGCCTTTGTAATTCTCGTTTCGGGGGCAGTGCGACCCGCACTTCTCGTATGCCGGGTGGTTGTGTCCCTTCTCTTCCACCTTCTGTTTCGCTTCGACCCGCTCTCGATAGGATACCAAGGCCGGGTCCGGCATGTCGTAGGGGGTCCCCAAAAAGCCTTGGGGCCAGTCGACTGGCGAAAGGCATTTACGGTCCTACGGAAGCCTCGTCCCCCGAGGGGTCGTGCTTGCTGAGTTCTGAGATCATCGGGAGGGAGGTAATCAGTTCTCAGGGAGAGAAGCTCGGCACGGTGTACGACGTCCAGTTCGACGAGAAGGGATGGAATGTCCTGGCCCTCGGGGTTCAGCTCGAAAAGGACGTCGCCGACAGATACAACCTTGGGCATCGATTCCGGAAGATGGGGGTCATGATCGAGGTGAAGCACGTTCAGGCGGTCGGCGACAAGGTGATCCTGACGGGGTCCAGCAAGGAGCTCCTGCAGCTCATCACGCCGTCTGCACCGTAACATGGTATTCTCTTCAGGGCTAAAGCAACGGTGTCAGAGCGGGATCGCCAACTCCCTCCTCCTTAACTGAGCAACGCCCCGACCCGATGTTGGGAGCAATCCTGAATGAGTGAGACAGAGCAACAGGGACCTTCCATAGTCAAGGGGATGTACCATCTTTTCCTTGGGAACACTACCTACACCATCCTTCTTGCCGTAACCGCCATAGTCGTAGGGAGGATACTCGGCCCTTCTGGCTACGGGCTGTATGCAATCGCACTGATTGTGCCCCCATTCCTGTTCTCGGCAATCAGGCTGGGGCTTGATTCGGCCGCGATCAGGTACGGCGCCAGGCTCCGTTCTGAGGGCAAGGAAGAGGAAGCCGTTTCATTCGTCTACGCCATGACGATTTTCGGCGTCATAATGGCCACGGCCTCATCGTTGGTCTTTGTGGGTCTCTCAGGATGGATAGCGACCGACGTAGTCGACAGGCCCCAATTGGGCGCGGTGATCATCCCGATCGCGATGCTTTCGGTCATCGGACAAGCCGCGTACTACATCACCGACCTCGGGATGACGGGCCTTGGGAGGTTCGGATGGGCCGGCCTGGTCCAGGCGTTCCAGGGGGCGACGAAGCTTGCGTTCTCGGTCGGGCTCGTCCTTCTCGGATTCGGGGTGGCAGGCGCTGTGACAGGCTATACCGCCTCATTCGTTGTGTCAGGTATCATAGGAGTGGCCTACATCGCTTGGCTTGCTCATGGAAGACTCCCCAAGGGGATGAAGGTCAACTTCCGCGAGGGGGCGAGGTACGGTTTCCCGATCTACCTGTCGAGCCTGGCGACAGGTTTCGTCACCCCCGTGCTCAGCACAGTCCTAGCGCTGACGGTCTCCAATTCCCAGATCGGGGGGTACGCCGAGGCGAATACTTTCAACACCCTCATCGCGCTCTTCACATACCCGATTTCGACCGCGCTCTTCCCCCTGTTCAGCCGAAGGGTGGATGACCACAGGACCCTGGCGGGCAGCTATCAGACGGCCGTGAGGTACACCGCCCTCTTGGTGGTCCCTGTCGCTGCGTTCATCGTCGCCTTCTCGGGGCCTCTGATGATCACGTTCTACGGAAGGGCCTACTCGTTTGCGGGCATTTTCTTATCCCTGTTCGCGGTCACGAATCTATTGGCAGGTGTAGGTAGCCTGGCGTGGGGCGCCCTGCTCAACGGCATTGGCAGGACGAGGGATGTCATGTGGACGAGCGCCCTGGGGTCTGCGGCCTCTGTAGGCGTCGGCGTGGGATTGATAGCGGTGATAGGAGTGGCAGGCGCAATAATCGGCCTGATGGCGGGGTCGACCATCACCCTAGCTGTCGGGACCCTGAGGGTGCGTAGGAGGCTTGAAGCTGGCCTCGGCCTCATGAAGGCGTGGAAGTTCTACGTGGGGTCAGCCCTCGCCGCGGCCCTGAGCTGGCCGCTTTCGTGGCTTGTGCATACTCCAGAGTTCGCTGTGGCTGCGGGCGCGTTGGTGTTCGTCCTGCTCTTCATCCCCATCCTAGCGCTTCTCAGGGCCCTGGACGAGGAGGACATAGGAGCGCTGAGAGGGTACATTGGGTTCTCAGCTGTGGTCTCGAAGCCCCTGGAAGCGGCGATCTGGTACTACAAGCTGGTGCTTTCAGTCGTAGAACGCGGTCCTTAGAAGCCGAATGGGTCTCGGTTCCTGCAATCTAGACCCGTGAATCTCGGACCTGCGCGTCTGAATTTCAATCCCCATCCCCTTATTTGAGAAAGCCAATCATGTTGGCGTGGCCAAAGCTTTTGGGCACGCTGTGCACAATCCTTTAGCTGGATTACCTGCCCTCACACTCTCATAGATTCCGAACACCGCCGCACGAATTGTACCTAGCGTAGGATCAGGGGCGAAGGGGGACCAATCTTTCGGCATCTTGCCGGTCTCTCGAAACTCCCTCAACATCGCCCCATTCCCCGGCAAGAACATTTCACCAAACATTCCTCCTAACTCACTCTTCTTACTTTTGCTGCGTTTACTTTGCGCCTTTATGCCCTTTCTCTGCCTCGTCCCTCCCCCAAGCAGCAGTTCTAGGTAATCTTCTGGGGCATAATCTAGAATGAGTTTGGCGAGGTCAGGGTATCCGCTTTGGATATGTTGCCATAGGAGAGACTTCTTCCGCCTTCCTGGATTCGAAGTGTCAATCAACTCTTCGATACGCTCCTCAACAGGGATTCGTTCCTTCCTGTATCCCAACCATTTGTAGACTCCACTCTTGGCGGTCTCGGTCAATGGAAGACTGAAGAGCGAACGCGAATGCTTGATTGCCAGCCTGTACCTAGATAGCTCGTTCGCATCTGCGTGGGGCTTCGGCCCCTGTTTGATTCTGAGTCTGCCATCAACTCTCTCAATTGTGTTCCCATAATTCCGGACAACATAACGGTCGACATCCTTCTCGACGGCTTCCAAAGACACATTCGCGAAGAGCGGGTGACTTCTCGCCCGATCTGTCAGCTCCTTGTTTGAGAGGCCTGGGTGCTGTCTAATCAAGTTCAAGTAGACTGTATCTCTTTCTGTCCTTCGTTTGCGCGGCATTTGTCCCCAAGGCTCCTAATGCAGGGACAAATATAGTATGCATGATAGGACGATGAAGAGTCTCGTAATCGCCTTCGACGATGCGGAATTTGAGCGCCTCAAAAGAGCAAAGGGCGCTTTGACTTGGCGCGAGTGGATCCTCTCCTTCGCGAGGGAATCCAAAGAGAAGGAGGGGTCATGGTGAACTATCTCGAACAGGTCGCCATGGCACTTCAGGTCATGAAATTGGCAGATGAGGCTGACCTTTCGGGCGAGGAGCGCTCCGAGGTTAAGCGGATCGCCCGCTGCTATATCGAGGCATGCCTGAGCACCCCCGCCACTCCGAGCGGAAGAAGAGGGGACCAGTAGATGCCGGAGAGAATCATGAACTTCTTTTCAGAGAGGGGACGAGAATTCCTGAATGCAGCGTCACTCGTCGCTCCACAGACACTTACGATCGGGTCTGCAACAAGAGAAAAGGTTCGGGGCCAAGACAAACTGGTTATCCGATTCATCGAGATCCCTAACCCATGGATCGTCAATCGGACCAATGCGATAGTTCTAGTGACCAAGTTCGGACCTGACGTAGACACCCTCGTGGGGAAGAGGATCACCCTCGAAGCTCTACCTACAACCTACGCGGGCACCGCAACAATGGGGATTCGCGTCGTAGATACCCCAGCAGATAATCACGAGTCAGCGGAACTGATTCGCACTCCCCCAACAGCCTCCGACTGGGCAGCGCACATCGACAATTATCTTGGCCGACGGTGGAGGCTGCTTCCACTTCCCAAGTATTCGAAGAAGCCCTTCCCTGGCGAACACTGGGTAGACCAGCAGTTCGACCGGAGCAGCCTATTGGAAAACGTGATTCATGAAGGGAACCTGGCCGTGGAGGCAGGGGCGTCAAAGCTCGTCATCCTTGACCTGGACATAGACAAATTGCCGAAAATCCTGGACCCCAATGTTTCCCTCACGCAGAAGACGGCCAGAGGATACCAAATCTTTCTCGCTGCGCCCTTCGACAGCAACCTCTTCGCAAGTCTGAAGCAGGTCGTACCTGAGTTAGATGTGCCCAGGGTAGACGCGATGTACGCTGTCTTGCCACTGTCACGCACATGCACGCGCGACCACGGGAGCAAGCATGGCTGCAAGATTCACGACCTCCGCATGCGAGCCTGGATTGGCGGAGGCCTAGAGGCACAGGTCATCCCATTCGTCGAGTTTGCCAGGAGGGTCTTGAAGTGAACTCCGCCGATGTTTGGTCTCCGTTCGACGATGACGCCTTCGGACGATGGGTAGTCGCAGCGCGCAGGAGAGCATCCCAGGTGTTTCACCTACAGAAGGCCCTCCTCGATGACGAACACCGAGCCCTGGAAGCGATGCAAAGCAGTCCCTTCCTCACTGATTTCGAAGAGAACTACAGAGAGAGGATGGCGTTTGGGAAGATCACGCTGACTTCGGCCGTCGAGAAGATACGAAGCGCCAGCTGGGTCCCTGCCGAAGTCATCGAGCACATGGTGAAGCACGTAGCGCTTACTCCACCATCGGAGGAGGAAATCGCGCGCTACCAGGAACTAGAGCGCGAGAAAGAGCTCGACCGCCTGAGGGCGCAGGCATGGAGGCAACAGGCGGCAATGGCCGAGGTGGCACGTTGGCTCAGAGGGCTGGAGAGGAAGAAGGCTCCCCGGCGGGGTCGCTTGACCTATTTGAGAGCAGTGCAGGTCAGGGGCAAGCTACACCACTACTACGACATGCGGAGGAGGAGGAGCATTAGCGTTCTCGCCTACATGAGACGTGCAAGGATCTCCAGGGCGATGCTCGCCAGGAAGAGGATGGAGGGATGAAAATGAAAATGTCGAGTTCCCAGGCTGCTCTGGTCTCCACCAGCACGGTTCAGGCGCAGGCCGAGAACAGGAGGGCCCTCGATGACCCCTGGTTAGGAAGAAACGACGGTCCAAAGGCCTTGAAGACGCCCAGCCGCGGGAGCATTCGAGGAGGGTAGCTGGCGATGGTTTGCTACGCGATGCTCAAGGAGGCTGCCCTGCGGAGGCTGAAGCTGAGGCTACCTCCGCTGAGCGAAGAGGAGATCCGGGAGCTCCTCAACGTATCGACTCACGAAGAGGTCCATGCGGCCATCGAGAGGCTCAGCGACGCAGAGCTCTTCGCGATTGTGATGGAGGCCCTCCGCAGAAAGCAGAAGCGGCCGGTGAAGCAGGAGGAGATTTCTGCATATGCCTAGCGAGTTTCTCTTCGAGTATTCGGTTGCAGGCCTTACAATCAAGGTCTACAGGGGGAACGGGCTCCTAGCTTCAATTGTGCGGGACGGCGTCGAGTACCCGCCAGAAACCCAACTCGAGCTCGACTACGAGGGGAGGCTGCTTGACACGAGCAAAGCACTTCTCACGCGCGTTCTCCAGAACGACCTGAAGCTTGACCCTTCGGTGATTAATCAGGTCGAAGCATCTTTCTACTCAAGCGAGCTCGCTGAGAAGCTCAGGGAGAAGTCAGGATCAATCAAGCTCAGACACATAAACGACATCGAGGACCCAGGTCTCGCGAACAAGCTTGTCGAAGTGAGCGCGCTCATCACCTCGGGCAGCACTGTGATGACAGTCCCGACCAAGGTCCTAGCGACAAGCGAGAACAGTCGCGACGAGAAGGACTTCTACGCAGGCGCGACCACACTGCCCCTTGAGGTCGCCGGCGTCGGAAAGGGAAGGAGGCTCGGTGTATACAAGCGAAACTTCCCCACGCTCAAGGGCGCGAAGTTCGAGGAGGAAGACTACAGAGCACTCTACATGGTCAATGTGAGGGCGCCAATCTTCTCCCTTGAGTTGGATGATGCGGGCAGGCTCATCGATGATGTTGGCAGGGAGTACAAGGCGCACGAACTCTACTTGATTTCTGACAAATCGGCCGACTTTCCACCCTCGACGCTGATTAGGGCCACCGGCTGGGTAATTCCCCACCCGCGAACCAGCCGCCCGGTAGTGGTTGCAGACAGATGGGACTTCCCAGAGAAGATTGAAGCATACGACCTGGTGAAGTTGAGGCAGCTGAAGTCAAAACTCGATGGGTTCCCCTCGATAGATGCCAAGGTCGGCTGGATTCTCACCGAGTTCGAGAAGTTCTCGGGAATTGTTAGGAGGGGAAACGTCGCGCTGGCGAATTTACTGGGCTACTTCACTCCTCTATGGCTAAAATTCGACAACGATGTCCAGCGAGGATGGGGCCTCATATTCGTGGTTGGAGACACTACGACGGCGAAGAGCGAAACGTCCAGGAAGCTCTTGAAGCTCCTGAGGGCCGGGACATACATAACCGCTGAAACAGCTTCCCAGGTGGGGCTGACTGGGGCAGCGGTCCCAACAGAGAATCAGGGATGGATTATCGATTGGGGATTCATTGTTTTAGAAGACAGGCGCCTGCTCATTGTCGACGGGGCGCAGAAACTTTCGTCTGGGAACTGGGCTGCACTGGCAGAAGCCGAGCGGTCTGGGAAGGTGTCAATCACCAAGGCCGCCAAGGCGCAGGCTCCGTCGAGGACTAGGCAGATCAAAATTGCGAACCCTCGCGATGTGGAGAGCCCAAGATACGGCACGAAGGCAATGAGGGAGTTCCTCCACAGCGTGCAGGCGCTTTCCACTGTTCTAGATCGCACTTCTGTGGCACGGCAGGACCTCGCAGTCTTTGTGCGGAGTGAAGACGTGAAGGCCGAAGAGGTCAATGCAGTAAACGCCCAAGTCTACGACCAAGATCTTGGACTCCTCACTGACGCTCTCAAGTGGGCGTGGAGCGGGGGAGCCGAAGTAAGATTCGATAGCGAGGCTGCCAAGGAGATACTCTTGCAGGCCACGCGGCTGTACAAGAAATTCCACGTCGAAGAGATTCCGCTCGTGTCAATCGACATGAAATGGAAGCTGGCGCGCATGAGCGCCGCGCTCGCGGCTATGGTGTTGAGCACGACCGATTTTACATCGGTAGAGGTGAAGAAAGAACACGTCGAATACCTTGTGACCTTCATCGAGGCAGAGTATACGCAGGCAGGATTACACGCCCTGGCTGAAGAGGAGTCACATGAGGTTCTCGTGCAAGAGGAGGCAACGAGACTAATCAGCGAAGTTGCCTTCGAGGTCTTTTCTGAATATGACTCGGACACAAGACAGAAGGTGCTTGCCGACAGAGCAGCGGTCGAGGGGACTGTGCTGCGGATAATCAAGTTCGTTGTTCAGCAAGGACATGTAACAGCGGAGCAACTGAAAAACCGATTCGAATTGACTGAAAAGAAGACTCTCAGGCCCCTGATTGCGACGCTGACAAGTCTGGGATTGATGAAAAGGGGTAATGGTTTCTATCCCACAGCGAAGGCTATCCAACTCGTCAAACTCATGGGCTCGCCGGGTTTGCCGGCATTGCCAGGCTCAGAAACGAACTCCTAGAGAATCGCATCAACAAATCGAGTCGATTGTATGAGGTCTCTAGAACGCACTCCCTTTGGTCTTGAGGCCGGCAATCCAGGCAAAGGCGGCAAGATTGAGGATGCTTGGCTCAGGCATGCCTACGACGGTTATCCCCGCGAAGTCTGGGACGAAAGCAGGTTCCGCAAGTGGCGGCAAGTGAAATCGAAGGAAGAATACCTCTCGTTCCTTCGTGAACAACGTAACACCTCCGGCCCTGCTCACACTTCCATCAACGTAGCCTTAGGCCCGGTGCTTTCCTCCCGATACGCGAGGCCATGGATCAATAAAGTGCTCTTGGAGCTAGATGGCTCTGGCGGAAGGCCCGATACAGCCTATCAGGAGATGCGCCGCCTCTACTCTCATCTCAGGCTGAAGTTTGACTCGGAACCGAGGGTCTACTACTCGGGTCACCGCTCATTCCATGTCTTCGTGGACTTCACACCACTTCCATTAGACAACCCGGTAGAGGCCCAGCGAGAGCTTGCACAGCGAATTGCGAAGAAGCTTGACCTTAAAGGGCTCGACCTCCAAGTCTTCGGCGAAAGGAAGCTCTCTCGTATTCCACAGACTCTACACGAGGACACTTGTTGCTATTGCATTCCAATTAGCCCCTTCTGGAACCTTTCCGAAATCAGGGCCGAATCGCGAAGGCCCGACAGGTTCGAGCCAGTCAGGGTAACATTCGGAGAGAGGGTTGCCAAGGAGCTCAGACGGATAGACGTCGAAATCTCTTCAAAGCCGAAGTCGGAAGTGACGACGAATGGTTCGGCCTCGACAGGATGGATCGAGAAGTTATTCCAACATCCCGTTTCAGATGGGAGGCACCGCCTCCTATGGCACGTTCTAGCACCGTACTACGTGAACGTAAAGAAGCTCCCAATCGAACAGTCGGAAAGCGAGCTGAGGGAGTACTTCTCGAGATGCGCAGAGCTTCAACGGCTCAGCCCTTCAACTTCCTCGTTCTACCGTCAGATTCGCTATTATCTGAAACTCGCCGAGAGGGACGGATACCCGCCCTGGCGCCTCGAGACAATCCAGAAGAACGACCCCCAGCTCTACGAACTTGTCTCGAAGGTTCACGCTTGATCAAGCGCTACTCATTCGCCAACGAGTTGGAGACGGACGAGATTGGTGAGACAGACTAGGAGACAAACAAACCCATCACTCTCGCAGCGCTGGTCGGAAAGCGCTGGAACTGCACCGGCGTCATGCCTTTATCAGTGTGCAACAGACTTGACGAGCAACTCAGGCGGCACCGATGCTTCATGGGTTCGAGTTATGCCCAGGCAATCAGGCGGTTGAGAGACGAGGGTATCGATTGATGAAGCTCGGGCAGTTGGAGCACCACTGGTCGAGCACTAAAGGGCAGCCGGGCTTTCCCCATTCGCCAGGGGTATGTTCGACCTGTTCGTCGGCCAAGTCTCCTACACCCTGCCATCTTCATGCAAGGCCCAGCCTTTGGCAGGCGAAGGCTGCCCCCTCCGCAAGAGCTTCGAACTTCTGAAACCCGACCACGCATGGCACATCCCCTATGCTGGCGAAGGTTTCGAAGCCGCAGTCAGCGCCTCCGAGGACGTCGTTCGGGTCGAGCCTGTCGATGCTGGCAAGCCTTGCCATCTCCCCGACAATGGGGCCTACATTGTCCCTCAGGAACTCGGGGAGGGCCCTACTTCGCCCCCCAACAGAAACCTGCGTCACATGAGTAGAACTTGCTATTTCTCGCTACCTACGCTGAGAAAACCTCGTCTTGAAAAGGAGCAAACCCCTGGGCATGAGCATGTATTGCACCCTTGAAATCCGCCAGTTGGATGTCCAGAATCAATCTGGCCGCAGAATAAGACCCTGACCCAAAAAGAGCGAAGACGACCCTGAGGGGTAACTTGAAAAGCAGGTTCGAGATTTCGCGTATTGGTGAAAACCTTCCGAAAGCATAGCGATATCTTCCCGATTCATACGCTTCTCCGATATTGTAAGTCCGCTCATGCTCGCACACGACTTCGCGAGTCCTTATCCAACTCTTTCCCCTTTTTTTGATATGTAATCGAATCCACTCGTCTTCCCAGACATTGATGTTTGGAATATTGATATCTTTAACCAACGATGTCCTGATGATCGTGTCTCCGGTAAACCCCTTCGTCACTATTTCACTTGGATCAGGCCTGTGCAGGATTTGTGCAATCCTGGACATCGATTTGTCGATTTTATCCAACCTATCATCAAGAGGATAGGACCCCAGGCCCTCTACGGCCCCAATCCCATCGTCATCATGTTCGATGTAACTCTTCATTGTCTTCCAAAAGCCATCCTTGATTCTTACATCAGTATCGATGAATACAAACCACTCTGTATCGACGTGTTTAATCAATTCTTGGCGCGCCAATCCCCTCCCTTTCAAATTGCTTGTTAGCAGGTGATGAACCGGAAGTAACTTGCAGATGCGATCTGTAAACTCCACATTCAGAGGGGAGAGCGAGGGCACGCAAACATCTATGGAGTCAACCTTCATGGTTCATCTGGCCTCCACCCCCATTTCCCCGTCGAATCGAATTCAAACTCGCTACTTTCTCCGATCTAAACTCAATTGTTGAATGAGTACAAAACCGCATTGTTCGAATCGTAGACAAGATTGGTGTTTTTCTCCAGAATGGATGTCAGGTTTGCTAACTGACTCACGGTAAAGTAAGCATTTGCTCCGTAGGAAGAGCTTACATCGCCGTACAAGCCATTTCTTAGCTCATTACTAGTGAATACTAGAAGATTGAGGTGAGATCTGAGATCACTATACATTCCCGATGCTCCACCTTGACCGTAGGACGAAAGAAATCCTCCGTAAGGGATCAAGATGATTAGAGTGGTATAAATTGCAGGGTAAGAGGCTAGTTGGCGAAACATTATCGAGGAAACCCCTACGGAAGCACCTATCAGATACTCGCGGTTGGAAAACGTCGAGATAAATGGAACCAACCCCAGCGATTCCGCACCTACTTTTGATGCGAATGGCCCTTGGGATACCGTGTTCTGGAACGAGATGCTTGAAGAGACCGCGTTTATTGATGCAAGCGAAACAAGAATTACAATCAGCGTGATGCCCAACGATTTCACTGGTACTTTTCCGACTGCGGCAATTATCATTATTGGGAGTAATAGAAGAAGTTGGAGGAGCCATGGATACTCAAAGCCGAAGTTGAGTCCCTGATAGTAGACGAAGTAGGAGGCCGACCATACCAAAGAAACGCCGACCATAACCGCGAATAGAAAGAATTGTTTGCTCATGTTGCCAATGGACGCACGGATTCTTCTTTGGAAAATGTACAATAAAGAAATTGAAACGATTAAGGCGGCCATTAGCCAGGCATACGACTTTTCAAGCAGCAGGAGCAGGACGTACTCTAAGAGCCCTGAAGCCGAGTATGATGATAGGCCGAAGGAGACCTGAGTTATACCTCCGGTGAAATAGGCCATCAATCTTTGATCCAGAGATCCGAGGTCGAAATTTCCAAGCAAGTAGAAATAGTATGACTGAAGCGCGGCAAGAGCTACCAACGGAACTAGGACGTAGGAAAGTTGGCTAAGCAACCGGCGGTTGTCTGAACCCAATCTGTCCGAGACGGCAAGGACAAATACATACGCCGACAATCCTCCGACGATAAGCAAAGGTTCGGTTTGATGAGTAAACAGCATGCCCAGGAAGATTAGAACTAATACCGGGCTGTGTATTCGTATCTTGCCTTCGTCGACTCCTTTAACGAAGACGAAGACAAACAGCAGAAACAAGGATTCATTGATGCCATGAAACTCGAGCCCGTAGAATCTTCCAAGGAGATCCAGGCTCACTTCGGAATATACGCTTAAGCAGAGAACGATGAAAAAAGCCCTTCGATAAAAGGATCTGCTACTTCTTACGAATTGCCAAATGTACCTTCCAAAAACGAAGGCGCCCAAGATTATAATGATTAACGAAACAGGCAAGTAGGACAGTGCGACGAGGGGCGCACCGGTGACCAAGTTGAGCTCGGCCAAAATAATGCTAGAACCAGGAGTGAAGCTAAGCAGCGCTTGAGTGTCAGTCTGCCAAGTCCACCCTGGAATATTGAAAGTCAGGTTGTTGATGTAACTATTGGAAATTCCCGTAGATCCGAACTGAGATAGCAGTCTTGCGGCGATTACAGAAGAAGAGTCGAATGGATCAATTTGGTTCTGCAGTGCGACATAAACCAGTATGATTAGTAGAATGATTGCAACAAACAGCAACCAGCATGCCAGTCCTTGGCGCATCTTCATCTCCTCGTATCTCCTTTCGACAAGATGGTTACGGTCCAGATCCTAATAGGTCTGCCCAGTTTAAGTGGGCGTCATAGCGCAGAAAGTACTTGCCGCAACATTGAGGATCGGCGCCGTAGTGAAAAATCTGACACCGCTCTATCCCTGCACTTTCTGCTCTTCTCAGAAACGACCTCGAGGTTCCAGTAACGCGAAATGAGATTCGCAGCCTCTAAGGGATTGCCGTCGGGAATTATGAAACCGGAATCGCCAACGACCTCGGGCAGGGCACCCGCATCGCTGACAACCGGAACACACCCACATGCCATTGCTTCAGCAACTGCCACTCCAAAGCCCTCATGCCTCGATAACTGCACATAGAACCTCGCCCTTTGATAATATGATATCAGTTGATTACCTGGAACCCTTCCTACTAGCAGAACATTTTGCAAGTTAGATTGACGCACGATCTCCGAACTGCATACGGCCCCGATAATTACGAACACTCTGTTTGGCAGCAGAGAGGCCACTTTGAGGAATCTGTCGACGCCCTTCCTCGTGGCTTGCCCACCGGAGACGGTGATAACGAACTCTCTGTCTAGGGCCATGCTCATCTTGAACTTGTCTGTATCTACCGCGTGACTGACGACAGCGTACTTTTTCGGATTACAAACTTCCCTCATTTCCATAGCTGTGAAATTGGAAGGGCAAACCACAATATCTGCGTGACTAATTGCGAGCCTTGAGAGCACTATATTGGTCCTCGACCGCAAAGTTGCCTCAGGATCAACGGCTGGGGAATCTGATACTTCGCTCCCGAAGATCATGACCACGAATTTCTTCCGCAAGACCTTGGACAATATGAATGAGAGAAGGAATGCTCGGCCACTTGCTGCCCAGCTCAGGACCACCTTGCAGTTGACCATCGAGAATACAACCTTGGCGGTATTCCGCTGATTGTAATCTACATCTACCACCCGTTCAATCTGGCTCAGAAGCTGGAGATCTTGCAAGACAAATGAAGAATTGGATTCATGTACAAATGCCAGCGTGCGAGAATCGTCCGTCCATCTGCGAGCTGAGTTTCCGTCAAAGTATCGCTGCCCTGGAACCTTCAAGTATCGCCCAACTCCGTATCCGGTAAGTACTGACAAAGAAGGGTTCTTATTAGAATCATGAGTTTGTCTGAGAGGGCTGTAGGAGACGCACGTAGGAGCCGAGCAATCTGGTCTCCATGACTTCCCAATTGAAGGTCGATCTAAACGCCTGAAAAGCGGAGTCTGCAAGCTTGGCGTAAAGCGCCGCATTGGTGGCTAAGTTTACTACGGTTTCCCGCAGTTCCTGAACATCATTCCATTTGACTACGATTCCACACCCGAACTCTTCAACATATTGGGCCTGGTAAGTCCCTGACGAGACCAAAGCGGGAATCGAACGTGAGAGAGATATGAAGAATTTCCCCGGAGTCGAGAACTCTCTATTGAGAGATGTCGGAGCGTAAAGACAGGGTATCAAGTCTGCTTTGTTCACTAGAGCGTTCAAGTCGCTATTCGGAATCCAGCCGAGGAATTTGATATTACTATATCGCTCTTCCAAGTCACAAAGCCAACGTTCCAGCTTTCCGCGCCCCGTTAGATACAGGGTAATCCCACTTAGTCCCGCAATGGCATCGACCATCAATGGAATCCCTCTCTCCTCACTCAAATCACCGCTGTAGACCAATGAGAATCCGCTCTCCGACCTCTCATGGCCTCGACCCTCTGTCAGCGATGGCACATTCATCACGCTGACCATCTTCTCCCTCTGAAAACCGAAAGCGCCAAGGTAGCTAATGACGCGCTCGTTAACGACGATCGTCAAGTCAACGAGATCCTTTGTGAATACAAGCACCCAATGCTGCATCAAATTGGTTAGTGGAAAGAGCCAAAGCCAACTTTCGGGGAGGTCGTGCATATCCAGCACCAACTTCATGCTCTTCAACTTAACGAACTTCGCGAAAAAGCCGACAAGCAAGGTGTCAAAGTCATGGCAGTGGAGTACATCGAAACTGGAGACAATTAGCTGGATGGAACACCAAGCGTAGAAGACAAAGAGTGCAGGGACAACTAAGATTGGTTCGCGGGGGGGTATGGCAAGACGAAGAGTTCTCGTCTCGACCCCATCGGAATATCTACGTCTTCTGGGCGTCTCCTGTGTTTTGTCCTGGCACCTATCCCACACAAGAATTGTCACCCTATAACCACGCTTCGCCAATGAATGAGCTTCCTGCAGCGCCCTGGCGTCAAACGGTGCCGGATTGGATTGGAGCATGGCAATGCTTTTGGTCTTGCTAATGTCCATTGTCAACCCCTCACACAGATCCAGCTTGCATCACCAATCGACAGTTGGTGACCCAATGAATCCGGGAAATCGCATGGGCATGTTCATCCGAGGTCAACAATGTGAAAGTGCTCAATTCATATGAATTTCGGACAGGCACACTTCTTCACCCTAGAACTTGCGGTCTTCTGTTGAACAGATTTAAATCACGTTCTGATATTCCCGTTTCAGACGGAAACCGTAGCAGGAACCATTGAAGAAGTTGAAGGGAGTTCGGAAAGTAACTGGTTGACCCCGAGTGTAGGAGTTGCCATGGCTGTCCGAAACGAGGAAAGATGGTTGGGCGATGTGCTTGACGCCCTTGAGAGACAAACGCTTCCGTTATCGAGAGTCGTAGTTGTAGATGACGGCTCTATAGACAATACGCCTAGAATAATAGCGCATTACCGGGCGGAACCCCGATTCAATCTTAAAGTAGTAACGCTGCCATATCACCCGAAAAGTAAAGTCTCCACGCCTGAACTCGCCCGAGTGTGGAATGCCGGAATTGCCCTACTGAGGGATCCTCCGATTCCGGCTTATGTGATGATCCTTGGTGGTGACACATTACTACCACCTACTTACGTTGAGCAAATCATCGCGAAAATGGAGCAAAATCCTAACTTCGCCGTCGCGAGTGGCTGGATTGTAGGGGAACCATATGATGCGGATGCACCCTACGGCTCGTCCAGAGTCATTAGAACTCTATTCTGGACCGAGGCAAATGGAATGCAGTTTCACGTCAGTTATGGCTGGGAGGATTGGGTGCACCTGAAGGCTCTTCAAATGGGTTATCAATCCTGCTGCTTTAGGGAGATTCATTCGTATGTGTTGAGGAAAACAGGCAATTCGAATGGAGTAAGCTATGGAAGGGCCATGTATGTCGAAGGCTACCATTGGCTCTATGCCGTGGGGGCATCTCTTGTTAGGTCACACTACTCACCCAAAACTGCTGGGCAAATATTGAGTGGATACGTGAGACCAGGAAGGATTCCAAAACTCGATGTGAGTGATTGGGTAGGAAACACCCAAAAGAAATCGATTCCGAAGAAGGTCTCTCAGGTGCTCAGGAATCCATTGCGGAGGTAGAATGGAGAGGGATGTTGGAAAGTGAATCTCATTAGCAGCCTCGTATAGTATCTGGCACACTCAAGCAGGCACCCTAGACTACGTCTTTGAACTTGCTGAACAACCCTACCAGTCGACCTCTCATTATATCCCAATTGTATGTCGACGAGAAAGCGTTGATGCCTCCTTCATGGAAGATTCTGCGCACTTCAGGGCTCGCTTGAAGTTCAATAATCACTCTTGTGAGGTCAGTCTCATCTGGATCAATTACTGGCCCAGCTTCCGCGTGCTGCACAATTTTCGCCCCCGAGGTACCTTCCCTTACTACGACAGGGACACCACAGGCCATAGCCTCGAACATCTTTACTGGAAGTAGAAGGTTCGAGTTCGGTCCAGAATTGCTTGAGACGGCATAGCAGAGGTCGCTCGCCTTGTAAAGTATCAACAGATTACTATATTCCAACCACCCACGGAAATCGAAGACTGAACTGAGACCCTCTTGGACAACCCTTCTTGCAAAAGGAGATAAGGTTGAATCAGGTCCAACAATAACAACTGTAAACGAATTAGGTTTAATGGCTGAAAGTTGTTTTGCAGCTGTAATCAACATCTCCGTGTCATACTCCTGCCTCACCTTTCCTGCAAACAATATCACGAATCTGTCCTCTAATTTCATCAAGGCCTTAGCATTACTTGGCGAGACGGATGGAATCTCTGCAATGGCAGGACAGTTGTAGACCGTCGCAATTTGCACTCCTGTTATCTTACTTACGTAACCGGCGAGGGCTTCGTTGCATATGACGACGCCGTCTGCAAGGCCAAGTCCAAGGTACTCCAATCGACTCACTACCTTCGCAATACTTGGTCCGTACCACTCGAGGTAGGAACCAGGGCTGAATTCATGGAGGTCGTAAACAAGGGTAACACGGTTGTAAAAGAAAAGCTTGACCAGCATGGATCCTACCAATGTGCTAAAGTCATGGGAGTACAGGACGAGCTTACGTGAGTCTCTCAAGTGAGCTGTGGCGGTCGCCAGTATTGCCATCTGCAAGATCATAGCCGAGACTGCGTACCACACTCGAGAGTCCGCAAGTATTCTAGATCTGCCAATCTTGAAATTGTGAACCGATACACCAAACAGCTCTTCTTTTGCCTTCCTGCTTCCAGACCTGTCCCAACATAGAACGTCTACATGAAATCCTTCATCGCGAAGTACTTTTGCCTTCCGACCCATAGTGGAGTCCATGGCATAAGTGTTTGCGAAGACAATCAGAACCTTCCGTGTGACAATGGTTATGACGAATCACTCCATCCTTGGACAGACTACTCCGGGTTACGACCCATTGTCAAATGCCTCGAGAAGGATATTTCATACCGGGCTAGAAATTGGGGCGAGGAACGCGCTATTGACTCGACCCCTCGATGAAGCACGGCGGTTTGGCCCTGTAACTCCAACAACAAAGCTACGAATAGCATATGATGATTCGTGGACTTAAATAGCTTGAAGACCTTTGCCCGGTTGAATAGGAGTGAAATCCGCCCCAAAGTGGTTAAGCGTGGGAATTGAGTCCAAGATTCATCCCTCAGTTGTCTTTGTACCATGGGAAGGTAAAGAGACGAAAATCGGTAGAGGAGTGAAAGTTGATTCCGGATCTGTAATCTATGGGGGAGTAGACCTAGGAAATGACACGGTGATTGGGCATAACACAATCATTAGGCAGAACACCCGCGTAGGTGTACACTCGGTAATTGCCAATCTGTGCATGCTTGAAGGCGACACCTCCATTGGCGAACACACACTCATCCATTCGAACAACCACCTCGGTAGGAAAACGACCATAGGAGACTACGTCTTCATGGCGCCAATGTGTGTCACGACAAACGACCCGAAGATGTACTACTATAGGAAGGAATACTCTCATAGCGGTGCGCACTGGAAACTCTTGCAGGGCGCCACGATTGCTGATGGCGCCAGAATCGCGGTCTGTGCCGTATTCTTTCCCAAAATCCGCGTTGGCAAGCATGCGGTGATTGGGGCAGGTGCGGTAGTGACAAAGGATGTTCCGGATTATGCCGTTGTATTCGGAGTGCCTGCGACGGTCAAGGAGTACGTGAAGGAAGAAGACGACCTAATTGTGCGCTGTAGGAGAAGACACATCTAGCTGAACGGAACGCCTCGCGGGCGATTAGTAATACTCACACTAACACCGTGGAGACTCATCTAACTTCGAACTCCGAAAAAGAGGAGCAGGAGTGGAGAAATGATCGGCCACCAGTCCTTCAACGGTTGAATCTTTGAGTATCCGCCTTTATGCCCAAAGGGGTAGCTCTTTGACACAGGCACCTCCTCCATTCTGTACCCGAGCGACAGAACCTTGTAGTGAAGATAATACTCTAAACTGTAACCGTTTAGCCAATCTTGGTTAAGATTGATCCTATGGTCATCTAGAATGCCAAGCCGATAGCAACGAAAACCATTCGTTACGTCGGTACATCTCCTGCCTGTGACTATCGTCCAAATCATGGGATACAGGCGATTAAAGGCTTGCCGGACGAAAGGCATTCTCTCTCTCTGACCGCCGGCTGC
>Ga0335081_10003344_pt1 | contig 25232 bp, 23 predicted proteins | sample Lox_Sample_35_FD_206713 | JGI IMG/M metagenome (GOLD analysis project Ga0335081, IMG submission 206713) | Soil microbial communities from Loxahatchee National Wildlife Refuge, Florida, United States - Lox_Sample_3.5 | ecosystem: Environmental > Terrestrial > Soil > Wetlands | place: USA...
CGGAGCATGCAGGCCGTCCGAGTTCTCAAGCCGAATGTCGGCATGGAGGACAGAAAAATCCGCTCCTGAGGTGGAGTGATGAAACGGCCACTCAAAATGAAATGAAAGCGGCAGGGCAGTCAGGGTTACGTAGATTCGTTTGGCGTCTTTCGCAGGTTCCGGCATGGCCTATAGAAGCGACATTGTAGCGAAGGCAGCGAGGAAATCCCACTTGCAGCCAGGTTGAATGAGGGCTTTTGGACAAACGAACGCAAGTTCACAGTCTGAAGCGGTGGCAGTTTTCCACTGTTTACTTTGTCGATTCCGCATCACCGGGTGAATAGCCGGGCATCAAAGCTGCCGAGTGAGATAAAATTTACAAACTACAAGGATCGAACCGCTTATGTCCCCTGCCGTTTTGATTCTGTTTTTTGCGATTGTTCTGGTTGTGTTTGTCGGCAGTGGAGTGCTCGGGATGCTCCAGAGCCAGAGGCGGCGTTTAGCCAGGACAAAGCAAACGCCGTCAAAGAAGCCGCAGGCGATCACCACTTCTGAAATTCGGCGGCGAAGCAAACGGATTTACAACTGAAGAGCGTCGGAGATTCCACTTAGGCCTCGCTGACGACCAAAGAGGCGCGCGGAGAATCCCACTTAGTTGCAAGTTAGAGTCTTGGCGGCGCTGGTGCGGGTTAGTGTGCAGCGACCTGCTCTGACAGCATGGATGCGATCTTGGCGAGCAGTTCTTCCATGGGCCGGCCGCTGTCGATGTTGCCGTCGACCTCGGGATGGCGTGCGCCATCGGCATGCATGACGAGGACGCGGGCTCCGCACTTCGATTTCTTCACCATATAGGGCAGATGATGGCGATCATCGCGGGTGAGGCTCGAACCGAGAATGACCAGATCGAAGGCGCCCCTCTGCAGCGCATCTGTGACCGGCTTGCGGCCGATCGCCGTGGTTACTTCATGGCCAGCTTGCTGTATGGAAGGTGTTTGCGAGGCAAGCACCTGCTCATTGCCTTCGGCGTACAAAATTTTCAACCGCATAGGTGCGTGGTTTTGTGGCATGTTCGATGGGCCTTTCTTTCGTCGGACTTGTCACGATAACAACCGACGGGCGGGCGAGAAATATCACCGAAGTCCAAGGCCTGTCGCGTAAACTGCGGTGAAACCGAGTGACGGATTACTAGGGATGCGCAAGCGCGCGATTTTGTTCCCGCATAGAGCGCGAGATTTCGTGCGGCTCGCTCAGATCTTTTTCGACTTCGCTCAGGACGAGCTCTGGCGTCGCAAAAGGAGCTGGCTGGGGATGACAACCGGCCGGAGGGAGTTTGGTTGTACAATGGCGGGCTCCGGAAAACTCCGTGTCGAGCGGAGCCTTCATAATTTGTAGATCAGGTGAGCGAACGCGGAGGAACTTCTTATGCGCCAGCGAATGATCTGCATGCTTGTGGTGAGCTGTTTGGCGTTGCGGTTGCAAGCCAGGGCCCAGCAGGCGGAATCTCAAAGTACCTCGTGCAACTTTGAGGATGGCAACCAGATCACCGTGCAGTACAACACCTCGGATTCCAGCAAAGACCAGCCGCGCAACGGCAAAATTTGGGCGCCGGGCGGTAAACCGATGGTCTTGTACACTCAGGTGCCGCTCACGCTTAATGGCGCAACCATTCCGGTGGGCGCTTTCAGCATGTATGTGCTGCCGGGGAAAAAAGACTGGACGCTGATCGTGAACAAAAACGTCACAGCCGGCAGTGCATATGATGAGAAGGATGACATTGCCCGCGGCCCCATGGAACTGGGAGAGATCGGCCAGCCTATGAAAGAGTTGCAGGTGTCATTTGCGCACATGGCACCCAAGCAATGCAACATCCGGATCTATTACGGAAAAGTTGGAGCATTCGGGGAGATTGATGAGAAGTGAGTGGTTTGTGGTTACGCTCGCTTTGACGGCGGTGTTCTTCCCGTCTTTGTCACGCTGTCAGGCCATTCCTGAGGAGGCAATCCATCACACCAATCAGCTAACCGCCGAAAATAATGTTTATCGCGGCTTCCGACGAGAACTGGGGCCACGCGAGACGGCAGAGGTCGGCCACATTACGCGCGATGAAGTGCTGATCGTGCTCTGCGAGTCGGGCACGGAGCTTACGGTGCGAAGGGCTGACTCAAGCATCGAGAAACTATTGAATGGGAATGTCCGGTTCCTTGCAGCTGGCACGACCGCGCAGGTTCAGAACGGCAATGGCGACAAGGCCCAGATCATAATTATTGAATTGAAGAAGCACTGGGATGACGAGATGCGCCCTTGCGCGGCCCCCAGGAACTGCAGTCACGTTATCCGTATAGGGGACCAGCCCATTGGTGAAACCACTGATCTTTTTACGAACGGTTTCGTGACAGTGCAGCAGCACCGGCTCTCACGCGGGGGAACACTGACCAGTTCTTACTTTTCTGCCACAGGAAAACACCATCTGTTCTTCACCGCCTTGAGCGAGTTGCACGCGAGTTTCGACGGGAATGAGGAGGAGCTTACACGAGGAGAGACATCCCTATCGGACGCCTCGCAGGTGGAAATCAGCGCTGGAAAGGGCGAAGCTCGATGGGTGGTGATTCGCGTACAGGATGTCAGCTAAATCGTTCCGTCCCGCTCTGAGGGATATTTTTTCGTGCGATTGTAATGCTTCGCGTACTCCGGCAACTCCCGCGCCGGATCCAGCCGCGGATCGTTGATCGGTTGACGCGCGACCAGTTCCAACGGAATGACTCCCGCCCAAGTAGGAAATGAATAATCTTCTTCGTCATCGATGGGCGGCCCCTGGCGGACTTTCGAAGAAAATTCCGAAATAGGTAGCCGCAATACGGCCGTGGCTTTGAGTTCCTGTTCAGTCGGCTGACGAATGTCGTTCCAGCGGCCCGGCAGAATATGCTCCGAGATCACTCGCAAGGCCTTGAGCTTTTCTTCCTGATCTTTGACCTCGCACGCCATGCCGAGCACTACCACCGAGCGATAGTTCATGGAGTGATTGAAAATCGAGCGGGCCAATACCAATCCGTCGAGCAACGTCACGGTGACGCAGACCGGGACGCCCTGTTCCAGATCTCGTAGCATGCGGCTGGCAGAGGAACCGTGAATATACAGCTTGTCGCCGTCGCGGCCATAGCCCGTCGGAATGACAAATGGCTGGCCGTCAACCACAAACCCGACGTGGCATACGAAGGCTTCGTCAAGGATCGCGCAGGCGGTTTCACGGTCGTAAAATCCCCGGTGTGGCTCGCGTACAACGCGAGTACGAGGTGTGGGCGTGGACGTGGCAGACATCTGCAGGCTCCCGGCAATCGCGAAGGATGGAAGCGACAGATGAGTGTAGCAAAATGGGCGTTCCTGCCAGTGTTACGATCTAAGCTTTCCTGAGTGTCACGTATGAGTCGCGAATCCCGCAGAGTCGAATCGCCTCGCGTCGTCTGCGTCGAGGACCTGCGGCCTGTCGCGCAAGGACGCGTGCCGAAAGCGGTGTTCGATTACCTCGATGGCGGGGCCGAAGGCGAAGTGACGCTGCGCGAAAATCGGAGGGCATTTGATGAGGTTACGTTTCGCCCGCGACACGCCGTAGCCGTACAGAAATGCGATTTGCGAGCGCGAGCTTTGGGTTTCGATCTCTCCCTGCCGATCATGCTTGCTCCGGTTGGCTACAGCCGCCTTATGCACCCGGGAGGCGAGGTCGCAGCGGCACGGGCCGCGGGGAAAGCGGGAACGGCCTACATTCTCTCCACAATCTCGGGGCACAAGCTGGAATACGTTCGCGCAGCTTCGGACGGGCCGGTGCTTTATCAGCTTTACCTGATGGGAGGGCGAGGCGCTGCGGAAGCGGCGATTGAACGGGCAAAGAACGCGGGTTTCAAAGCACTGGTGGTCACAATCGATACGCCGGTCTCCGGAATTCGCGAACGCGACTACCGCAATGGGATGAAAGAGCTCATCAGCGGGACCGTGTTTGAGAAGATTCCATTTCTCGGGCAGGTTGTCTCCCGGCCCGGCTGGCTGATGAGCTTTCTGCGCGATGGAGGCTTGCCTGATCTTCCAAACGTAGTGATCCCGGGACGCGGCCCTATGCCGCTCGTGGATATCAATGCCGCTCTCGCCAGTTCTGCCGTGACCTGGGCAGATCTGCGCTGGATTCGTGAACTGTGGCGCGGACCGATCGTGGTGAAGGGCGTCCTTACCGGCGATGATGCCAGGCACGCCATTGACGAAGGAGCAGCGGCAATCTCCGTTTCCAATCATGGAGGACGCCAGCTCGATGGTGTTCAGGCTTCGCTCCGCGCTTTGCCTGAAGTGGTACAGACGGTTAACCGCCAAATCGAAGTCTGGATGGATGGCGGCATTCGTCGCGGCACAGATGTCGTCAAGGCCCTTTGCCTGGGCGCAAGCGCGGTTCTCTGCGGGCGCGCCTATGCCTATGGACTGGCCGCAGCGGGCGAAGCCGGCGTATCACGCGCGATCGAGATTCTTCGAGTTGATCTGGAACGCACGCTCCGGCTGCTGGGATGTTCTTGTCTGGTGGAACTCGACCGTTCTTACGTCAATGTTCCCAAGAGCTGGGAGTAGAGCTTCTGCTGAGAAGGTCGATCACACAGATTCGACCACAGAAAAGAGGGTTGCATTTTCTGCAACCCTCTTTTTTCTGCAACCCTCTTGCGGTTGAAGCTGTGCGGCAGTTACCGCCCGTGATGCCCTCCGCCACCGCCACCATGCGAACCGCCACCGCCACCATGCGAACCGCCACCGCCGCCGTGCGACCCGCCACCGAAGCTGTGCGAGCCTCCGCTGCTGTGCGATGGGGCCGAGTAATGACCTCCGCCCGAAGACCCGCCGAAGGAGCGCGAACCTCCATAGGAGGACGATCCGTGAGAGTATCCACCGGAGTAGCCGCCGTAGGGAGCGCTGCGGGCTGCTGACGATCCACCGTAGGAACGAGAGGAATAGCTTCCATTCCCGCCGTATGAGCGGCCGGCCTCACTCGATCCGTACGAACGCGATGAGTAGCCTTCGTTCGATCGCGACCCAGCGCTGCCCGACGAGTAGCTGCCAGGCGCCGGCCGGACCGGACCGGTTGGACGCGGAACATTCCGGATCGAACTGGAGCTCGGCCCAGATGGCCGCGCCGCTTCTGACGGGCGCCCAAGGTTACCGGCTGAACCCGCGCGGCTGCTCTCATTGCTTGCCGTTGGCGGGCGAGGCACGGACCGCGCCGAATTGGTCGCCGGGCGATTCGCCGTCTCTCCCGTCGGACGCCTGCTTTCGTTCTCTGCACTCGGTGGACGGGGCACATTGCGCGAGGCCGAGCTTCCAGCCGATGGCTTGGCCACGTTCCCTGGCGTGCTCGTACGTGCGCCAGCATTGACGTTGCCGCGTGCTTCCGTGGTTGCGCCACGCGAACCGGCCGGAGGTCTCATTCGACTCACGGTTGGACGCGAAGTTACCCCCGCCGAGGGATGAGCTGCAGCCATGCCGGCTTTTGGCCCGAGCATTGCCGAACGGGTTGGAGTAACACCCGGTCTTCCCAGTGCAGGTGCGCCACGAGCAGCGCTTGCGGACACATGGACCATATTGCTATGCACGGGCAACCCATGCTGCAAGGTGTTGGCCGAGACTGCCGTGAACCCGCCCCTATGCGAAATATTCGCGTAGTGAACTCCGTTGACGCTTCCACGAGCCACAAAGTTGTTGAATGTCCCGTGATAGTGGTTGATGTTGACGATGCGCGTGTTGTAGATGTTCACCCCGCGGAAGTATCCCCAACCTGCGTGATACCACGGGAAGAACGGCTCGCCCCAGCCCAGCGGACACCATCCGAAGCCGCCGCCGATGCCAAAGCCGAACCCGACACCCCAGTGCGGCCCGCCGAACCACGCAACCAGACCCGGCGCGTACCAGCCGCGATACCACGGGCCTAGATACGGCCCCGGAGCCCATCCCCAACCTCCGCCCCAATAAACCCAGCGTCCGTAGTGGAACGGCGCGAAGCCCCACGGAGCGTTATCCACCCACGTCCATCCCCATGGCGAAATCCAGTCCCACTGACCATCCGTATAGGGAGCCCAATCCGGGCCGACGCCACTTGGCTCCCAGACATTTCCGTAATCGGGTGTTTCCTTCCACGTGCCGTACTCGTCGAGATCTTCCGATCCGATCATGTCAGGAGAAACGTACTTCGCTGAAGCCGAAGTATCGGCGTGCTGATCGCGTACGCGGCACCAGTCGTCGAATTGATCAGGCTGTGGTGCAGCGTGAATGTCGTGCGCCAATGAAGTGCCGTTGCTGAATCGCGCCTGCTCGCCGGAATGAACCGTGACAGGCTGCCCTTGTCCCGTAGCCTGACCTTCGCCACTCCAGACCGTCACGAGCGTGTAATCCGCGTTGGGATCGACGTCCAACCGGTAATCGCCAGGTTTGGAAATCGTGAATGCCAGGTTAGGCGTGTCAACCTCATAGACCTCGCCGTTGTACAAGTGACGGATATGGACATTCAGCGCGCCCTGGTGCAGTTGAACCTGGGCGGAGTTGTCCGTGACATTGGTCAACGTCAGGCTGCTCTCCGCGCCAATGCGCAAAATGCCGGTACCCAAATTCAGCTCCGCGCGCGAATCTTTGTCAGCCCAGATGTTGTCGGCATTAGTGAGTGGGCGATTGACCGAGCCCTGGACCCAATCGTCAGTTCCGTGCGGCTGAACGGAGACGGAGCCTGAGAGATACTGGAGGCGTGCTACACGTGCGGGGGGCCCCTGATCGTCGCCCGTGCCATTAGGACCGTTGGGACCGTTCGGACCGTTGTAATTCGGAGGCGGGCCGGCTTGATCAGGACCGGCGTTGTCCGGAGCGTTCTGGTCTGGATATGCCTGATCCGGCGCCTGGTTCGGGTAATTTTGATCGCCCTGCGCCGGATAACTCTGATCAGCGCCAGGGGGCGGCGGTGGCGCTTGCTGCGCCCATCCAGCAACAGCCAGGGCGGCACACAAGGCTGCCAAAGAACCCGCATGAAAAAGACGGTTGAAGAGCTTCATAGTTGTCTCCCGGAGGCTACGAGCCGGCACCTATAAACAAGCGCAACTCTTAACCACCTCACTTACTCTGATGTTATAAACCCGCTTATGGCACATGAGTTGCGAAGCGCAGATCCGGACAATCGGCAGAAAATCTTGCCAGACGCTCGCAATTACGCATCTTTACTTAACTACGCAGATGGCGTGGATGGGGTTGCAGCCGGTGCAGACGCGGCAGGAGCTTCCGACGGAGCGTTGTTGACGATGTCTTTGAGTTCTTTGCTTGGCTTGAAGAAGGGAATTTTCTTAGCCGGAACCTCCACCCTGTCGCCTGTTTTGGGGTTGCGCCCGACGCGCGGTTTGCGCTGACGCGTACGGAAACTGCCGAAACCGCGTATCTCGATCTTGTCGCCGACACGAAGCGATCGCACGATGCTGTCGAAAATGGTTTCGACGATCACTTCGCTATCTTTGCGAGTTACTTCCGCGAGACGGGAAACTTCATCAATCAGATCGGCTTTTGTCATACTTTGTTGTTTGCTCCATTGCATTGTCGAGTGGGGTGGTCTTACTCCGGCGACTTCACATCCATCCCTGTAACCCCTAACCTTCTCAAATTTCGAGGCTTCGGCGCAAGAGGGAATTTGGGAACCGGCCCTGAACCTCACCAGCCACGTCCAAAGCTTTATTCTAGTTTCGGGCGCTTCGCCCTCTCAAAAGAGTTTGCAGCTCAGGTGATCACTTGTGTCCGGTAACCTCTTGCACCCTCCTACGTCAAACTGCTACCAATATTTGACCAAGGGTAGGCAGAGATAAATTCTAAGGAGCCATTCATGTCGCACGTGCGTGTTCTCGTTGGCACTCATAAAGGCGCATTCATTCTCACCTCAGACGGCACGCGGCAGAAGTGGGAGGTTTCCGGGCCGCACTTTGCAGGGTGGGAGTTGTATCACCTCAAGGGCTCGCCGGCTGATCCCAATCGCATCTACGCGTCGCAGACCAGCGGATGGTTCGGCCAGATCATTCAGCGCTCCGATGATGGCGGCAAGACCTGGTACCAGCCGGGAACGCCCGTCAAGATTGATCCCGCCGCAGGCCCTCCAAAACCCGGGAGCAACAAGTTCGTCTACGACACTGCGGCGAAACCGCTCACCACGCACCAGTGGTACGACGGAACTCAACATCCATGGGAGTTCAAGCGGGTGTGGCATCTGGAACCCTCGCTCACCGATCCCGATACCGTATACGCCGGAGTGGAGGACGCAGCGATTTTCTGTTCAACCGACGGCGGCCAGAACTGGCATGAACTGCCTGGACTGCGCGGCCACGGTACCGGCCCCAAGTGGCAGCCGGGGGCCGGCGGCATGTGCCTGCACACGATCATTCTTGATCCCAGCAATCCGAAGCGGATGTGGATTGCAATCTCGGCCGCCGGAGCATTTCGAACTGACGATGGCGGGGAAACCTGGAAGCCGATCAATCGCGGCCTGCGTTCGCAGTATATTCCCGATCCGGATGCGGAGATTGGACACTGTGTTCACCACATTGCGATGAGCGGAAAGAAGCCGGGCACATTATTCATGCAGAAGCATTGGGACGTGATGCGCTCGGACGACTCTGGCGACAATTGGAAAGAGGTCAGCGGAAACCTGCCTACCGATTTCGGTTTCGTGATCGACGTTCACGCGCATGAGCCCGAGACGATCTATGTCGTGCCGATCAAAAGCGACAGCGAGCATTTTCCACTTGAGGGTAAGCTACAGGTGTTCCGCAGCCGTAGCGGAGGCAACGAGTGGGAGGCGCTGACCAAAGGCCTTCCGCAGAACGACTGCTACGTAAACGTCCTTCGCGACGCCATGGCGGTCGATTCTCTGGATAGATGCGGCATTTATTTCGGCACCACCGGTGGCCAGGTGTACTGCTCAGCCGATTCGGGCGATAGCTGGAGCCCCATTGTTGAGAATTTACCGGCAGTTTTCTCGGTTGAGGTGCAGACGATCGGGTGAGATCAAGATTGCCGAATATGCGAGCGCGGCGGACGGTGGCGTTTCAAAATGGGTGGTCGCTTGGCGGTACGCCTTCCTTCGGAAATGGTGGAAGCGCTCAAGCTGGAGAAGGGCGATCACATGTGCTTGGCCGAGATGCAACTCACGATTTGTAATCCGTTCCATCTCCCGCCGAGTTTTCCTACACGGTTAACGTTTTAGCCGCGACTTCCACAGTTTCTCCACAGCAATTCTCTTGCGGTATATTCAAACCAGGCCTGTTCTGGCGCACAATTCTCTTCTCCCTTCATGGCCGACCGCGGCGATTTCGCTCAGACACTCAAGCAGCAGGCCGACATCGTCCGCATTGTCGGTGATTACGTCAAGCTGAAGAAGGCGGGCGCACAGAACTTCACAGGGCTGTGCCCGTTCCATGACGAAAAGACCCCGTCGTTCGGAGTGCATGTCACGAAGCAATTTTTTCATTGTTTTGGCTGCGGTGCCTCCGGTGACGTGTTTGCTTTCGTGCAGAAAATCGAAAACATAAGCTTTCCGGAAGCGGTCAGAACGGTCGCACAGAAGCTAGGCGTTCCTCTGCCCAAGGCGGGCTATGACAGCCCAGCGGAGGCACGCGACGCCAAAATAAGGATGGCCCTCCTTGATGTGCACGAAAGGGCCTGCGCTTTTTTCCAAGAGTGCCTGAAGCGCCCGGAGGGTGCATTTGCACGGCAATATCTGGCGGGACGCGGATTGAACGAAGAGATCATCGCCCGGTTCCGGATCGGCTATGCCCCGGATTCAGGGTTTCTGCTGAGGGACCGGCTGCGAGGTGAATTCGATGAGGACTTGCTGCGGGACTCAGGGCTGTTTTCCTGGAAGGAGAGCTCTGAGCCAAATGCCGGCGGCAAATCAAACTCGGGGTCGCTCGACTCCGCCCGGGATGACAAGCGGGCAATATCGGCGATGTACGCCAAATTTCGTCATCGCGTGATGTTCCCCATCAGCAACGAAAATGGCCGCGTGATCGCCTTTACCGGTCGTGCGCTTTCTGCGGACGAAAAGGCGGGACCGAAATACTTTAACTCACCAGAGACAGCGATCTACTCGAAGTCGAAGGTCCTGTTCAACCTCGATAAGGCGAAGGAAGCCATTCGCAAGCTGGACTACGCCATTCTGGTCGAGGGCCAGATGGATTGCATTTCGGTGTATGCGGCGGGCTTCCATAACGTAATTGCCAGCTCGGGAACGGCGTTCACCGAGCTACAGGCGCGATTGCTGGGACGTTTCAGCAAGCAAGTGGTGGTCAACTTCGATCCCGACACCGCCGGGGCGAAGGCCACGGAACGAACGCTGGGGCTGCTGGTGCAGGAGGACTTTCAGATCAAGGTTTTGACCCTGGAGCCCGGATTCGATCCCGACCTTTTTATCCGACGGAAAGGTAAGCAAGCCTATGCAGATGCGCTAAAGAAATCGCAGCGTTATTTCGATTATCTGATTGAGCGGGCGCGGGCACAGTTCCCGTCCCGCAACGCCGAGGGAAAAATAAAAGCGGTGAATTACCTGCTTCCGCATGTCCAGCGAGTTCCGAGCCGGATCGCGCGTGACGAACTGGTGAATGAAATCGCCCAGCGGCTGGGCATAGACTCAGCCGTTCTCCGGCAGGAGTTGAAGCACGCAGCGGTCAGCCGCTCGGCGGCCACGATGAAAGCCACGCCTGAAGCGCAGGTCACTGATGCGGAGAAGATCCTCATTCGTGCTCTGGCTTCGGTCGGAGAGATACCCGCTTCCGACGAGCGCACTTCGTCCCGCGAAGGGGCGGACGAAGAGTTCGATCCCGCCCGGCAGGCGCAGTTTGCGCTGCGAAGCGAGCACCTTCATGCGGGACTTGCCACCGAATCGCTGATCGACGCGCTGCTGGGGGCTACGGGAGCGGAGGACCTTCTTCAATTGGCTGCCTCGGACAGCGATCGCGCGCTGCTGGCGGCGATCCTTCTGAAGCAGGAAGAACCGTTGACCGTGGAGGGAGTTGAGGGGGCTATCCGCGCCCTGAGGCGCAAACAGATACGCCGCCGCCTGGAACAGCTACAAGGCGAACTGGTTGGGATCCGCGACTCCGAGGGCCGTCACGCACTTTTCAGAGAGCGGGAGCGTCTGGCACGGGCCCTGAAGGACGCCGGGACGCTGGAAAGTCCAGCCGCAGCAGGGCTTTAAAGGGCACTTTCAGTGCCGTCAGGGTTGAAACTTAATGTACTGCTTCGCCATCTAAGTTATTAGTCGCGAGGGACATAGTAGAGGCGGGCGCCGGTTTGACGGAAATTGCGGATGGGCAAACCCGTAATTTCATGCTACACTCTGAAGGTTTGTGTCGGCGAAGTTCCGCCATTTACGTTCCCACCGCTAAAATTTTTCCACGTCCTTCCCAGGGGGACGAAGAGGACAATCCGTCTTGGCTCTTGACGACAAATACGACGATATTAAAAAGCTGATCGACACGGGGAAAGAGAAGGGATATCTCACTTACGATCAGGTCAACGACCTCATCCCGCACGACGTGCACTCACCCGAAGACCTCGACGATCTGCTGACCACCATCGGCACGCAGGGAATTGACGTGCTTGAAGGCCCGAAGCTTCCTTCAGCCGCACTCGATAAGAAATTCGACGAGGAGGAAATGGGCGAGGAACTCGATCTCGACCTTACTCCCGGTGCGCTTGAAAAGACCAACGATCCAGTGCGCATGTATTTGCGCGAAATGGGCACCGTACCGCTGCTGACGCGCGAGGGTGAAGTTGAAATCGCGAAGAGGATTGAACGGGGACAACTCCGCGTGCTTAAGGCTCTTTCTCGTTCGCCGATCGTCATTCACGAACTGTTGGCATTGGGCGAAGACCTTAAGAAGAGCGTCCGCTCGATCAAAGAAGTCGTGACCTTCGACGAAGAAGAGATCACCCAGGAAGTTCTGGACCAACGCCTGAAGGAGTTCACCGGCAAGATTGATGAACTGGCTAAGGCTTACAAGAAATCCGGACAACTGGCCGAGAAGTTCGCCGCAGTAACCCAGAAGAAGAATCCGAAGCTGTATCGCCGCTATCGGATCGCACTGGCCCGAGGTGTGGTGGATGTTTCCCTGTGTGTGCGCCGCCTGGGATTTACCAACAACGAGCGCAAGCGACTGATTGATCGTGTCAACAAAACTGTGGACACGATGCGCTCACTTGACCGCCAATCGAACAATTTGGAAAAGAAGGCAGAAGCGACCCGCAGCGAAGATCAGCGTAAGGAATATCGCAGGCAGGCGCGAGCGGTTCGCAACGAACTGGAAAAGCTTGAAGTTGAAACCAGCGTCTTGTTCCTGGAGCTCAAGCGCACGCAGCGCGAGATCATCCAGGGTGATATGGACGCCGAGCAGGCGAAGCGGGAGCTCATCGAAGCCAACCTGCGCCTGGTCGTCTCGATTGCGAAGAAGTACACGAATCGTGGCCTGCAGTTCCTTGATCTGATCCAGGAAGGCAATATCGGCCTGATGAAAGCGGTTGACAAGTTCGAATACCGCCGCGGCTACAAATTCTCGACCTACGCGACGTGGTGGATTCGTCAGGCCATCACGCGCGCAATTGCCGATCAGGCGCGCACTATTCGTATTCCAGTGCACATGATCGAGACGATCAACAAGCTGATTCGAACTTCCCGTCAGCTGGTCCAGGAATTGGGCCGCGAGCCAACGTCGGAAGAAATTGCGAAGCGAATGGATATCCCTGTCGCCAAGGTCCGTAAAGTCCTGAAGATTGCGCAGGAGCCGATCTCACTCGAAACTCCGATCGGCGAGGAAGAAGATTCGCATCTGGGCGACTTCATCGAAGATCGGGCGGTAGTTTCGCCGGCCGAAGCCGTGATAAACGTGAACTTGAAAGATCAGACTTCTCAAGTACTTCGCACCTTGACACCGCGCGAGGAGCGGGTGATCAAGATGCGCTTCGGGCTTGAAGATGGTTCCGAGCATACGCTCGAAGAAGTCGGCCAGTCATTTGCCGTGACTCGTGAGCGCATCCGGCAGATCGAAGCCAAAGCGCTGCGCAAACTTCGCCACCCATCGCGTTCGCGGAAGCTGCGCGCGTTCATGGATGGAGTAAGAGACTAGAGATCAATGAGAGGCGGGCGCCTTGCCCGCCCGATTTGTCCAATTACCCCAGCGCCAACTTGTAAGGTTGGCTGCGTCCGTGATCTTGCGCAACCCACACCGCCCTTCACTACGAGTATTAATTGCGATTACAGTCATAAGGTGCTCTGACTATTTTGAGGTGTTTCAGGCTACCAGCGTACCGGGCAGAGGACGTTTCCGCCGCTTACGAAAAATCACTTCCAAATTTTCCCGCCAGCGCTCACCGATGGCAACCAGTGTCCAGTCGATCTCGGGCGAAAGATACCGCAGCAGAGTATCGGTCGCGGGATGAATGTGCAGGGTGGGAGCCACAAGCAGAAGCATCGGTTTCTGAGGCGACAATTCCTTGTTCGAGAAATATCCCAGCTTCTGGAACTCGCCGCGCTGATGGTGCCAGGCAACCCGCGACCAGTAATCTAATCCCTGAAGCGGTAGATGGATGTCCTCATCGGCTTTGAGCTCAAGAACAGCAAGGCGGTTCTCGCGTGTGACGGTGAGCACATCAATCATGCCGCGGTCTAAGCCGGAGAATGCAGGGACCTGTGAATAGACGCATGTTGGATCGAGGCAGTCATCGATTGCGCAAATCTCCTTCCCCACCAGCGCTTCCAGCCAGCGCTCGGGATGCATACGCCACAGGGGATGATCTCTCGGGCCATCGAGGTGGCGCATTTCGCCAATACTGCGCACCAGTTGCTCAAACGCTTGAAAGTTCGCAACATTCAATATTCTCTCCGAAGCACCCAGCCCAAACACAATCTCCGTCGCCGAGTTGAGCGATGCTCGATCGTGCGCGAGACGTGCCTTGGCGAATTCCAATCCCTTGCCGCGAAAAGCGATTTCTGCGGGCGAGAGGACTGCCACCTCAACTTCCGGCATCAGGGCGTGTACTGTCGCAACCGCGTTAGAAAACCGCTGCATGGCGGCGTGAAAATCAAGACTGTGGAGCAAATGCGTGTCGATGTTTCCGTAGTCGCAGACGTCAATTTCTCGAACGGAGTGTTCTTTCTCTTCCAGTTCGTATAGCTGCCACTTGGCGATCGCGCCATCGAGGTGCGCGATCCGCTCGCCGCTCAGCGCGGAGCAACCCGTGGGGACGAACAGCTTCAAACCTTCAACCACCAGCTTGCCCGCGTGGGTTTGCCGGCACAGATCGAGCCACAGAATTCCAAACGTCAGCGCGGAATCGATTGAGGCCTGGGTCTCTTCCGCGCTCACTCCCAGCACTGCAAATGCCGATTGTCCGCGCTTGATCAGACCGCGTGCATAGATTGGCCCAAATGACCGCTCAAGATTCATGCTGGTGCTCAATTGAGTGACTTTGAAGCCAGCGAAACTCTTCTCGAGAACTCGATGCAGAACGCGCTGATAGGCCAGCCGAGCTGCCCGTCTTACCGACGGTGCACGCCGATCGCGCTCGCGGCAAATTTCAAGTTTGCCCGGCTCAGATTGCCCCAGACGCTGCACCGTGAGTCTTAGGACTTCGTTCTTGATTTGCGCATCAATAACACGGCGCACGATATTCCGCTCGCTCGACCATAGATGAATGAGGCATTTGTTGTGCTCGCCGGAAATTGAGTATTTCGACTGGGCGAGGTCGAACAAGACCGCCCCGTCTTCGATCACGACGGCGTCTCGCGCCAAGACGAGAAAATCTTCAAGCGTTCGAGTGAGCGAATCGGGAGTCACGCCGGAATTGTCTGTGGCTTTGACGATGCAGGTCTGTGACGAGTGAACATGCTCGTCACGTGCGAAAAATCCCAAGCGGGGCGTCCACGCCACACATGCCATGTGGGATAATGAAAGTTCCGCTTCGAGTCCTTCCAGATACAGGGGCATCTAACCAACAGTGGAAAATAAACGATTTTTCTTTGAACATTACGGCCTGACCGAACGCAATCTTGAGCAGTACCTGGCTGCCGCGCTGTCTGCGGGTGGCGAGTACGCCGATCTTTATTTCGAGTATCTCTCCTCCACTTCGCTCATGGTGGATGAATCCATGGTGAAGTCGGCTTCGCAGGGCATCTCCGCAGGCTGCGGAGTGCGAGTGGTGGCGGGCGAGCGCACCGGCTACGCCTATACCGATGATCTTTCGCCGCAGCGAATTCTGCATGCTGCCCGAACCGCGGCCTTGATTGCGAGTGGGCCGGCAAAGACACCTTCCGTGGGATTTCAGCAAACAGCGGCGCGCAGTCTGTATCCCGTGACGCTGCCATCGGTTGACGCGGAGATTACCGCGAAGGTCGAATTAGTGATGCAAGGAGACGCGGCGGCGCGCGCTTACGATCCGCGAATTAAAGAAGTGCGCGCCAGCTACGCGGATGAGCTGCGAAATATTCTCGTCGTTGGTTCTGATGGGACATACGCAGAAGATTCTCAGCCCCTGGCACGAATGAACGTTTCCTGCATCGCCAAGACCCATGGCAACTCCGCTCGCGGCAGCGCCGGCGGCGGCGGCCGTGTGGCTCTAGATTTCTTTTTTGGTGAGAAGACACCGGAATACTTCGCGAAAGAAGCCGCGCGGCAGGCGATTCTGCAGCTTGACGCGCGCGAAGCTCCAGCCGGGGAGATGGAAGTTGTACTCGGACCTGGCTGGCCGGGAGTTTTGCTGCACGAGGCCGTCGGCCACGGGCTCGAAGCCGATTTCAACCGCAAGCAGACGTCAGCTTTCGCCGGTTTGATCGGCAAGCGCGTCGCCAGCGAAAAATGCACCGTCGTCGATAACGGCACTATGCCGTGGCGCCGCGGATCGTTGAACGTGGACGACGAAGGCAATTCCACGCAGGAAACAGTTCTCATTGAAAACGGAATTCTGAAAGGCTACTTAAGCGATAAGCTCTCGGCTCGCCTGATGGGTATGTCAAACACAGGCAATGGTCGACGCGAGAGCTACGAGCACATTCCGATGCCGCGCATGACCAACACGTACATGCTGGCGGGCGAAGACGATCCTCAGGACATTATTCGATCGGTAAAGCGGGGCATTTATGCCGTGAACTTCGGCGGCGGGCAAGTAGATATTACCAACGGCAAGTTTGTTTTCTCCGCGTCGGAAGCCTACTTGATCGAAAATGGCCAGGTGACTGCCCCAATCAAAGGCGCAACGTTGATCGGCAACGGCCCCGATGTCTTAACTCGCGTTTCAATGGTCGGCAATGATTTAAAGCTCGATGAAGGCGTGGGCACTTGCGGCAAAGACGGCCAGGCAGTGCCGGTAGGCGTAGGCATTCCGACGTTGAAAGTTGATCGCCTTACCGTGGGCGGCACGGGAAAGAAAGAAACCGGCGCGTACATGCAATAGGAGCGACAACTTCCACTACCAGCGCCGCGCCTCCACTCCGTACTCCCTAAGCATCTTCGCCGCGTCCTTATCGAAAGAAACGAAGATCTCAGCACCGAGCCATCTGCCTTCATATGCAATGACGCCGTCCGCAAAATCGCTTCCTGGCTCTTGAGTGTTCTTTGCGGAATTTCCTTGCGACCCGTGCGGTGTTGTTCTGAATTGCCAAGACCGCAAAGCACGCAAAGAAGGACAAGCCACCAAGTTTGCTGTGATAATAAGTTATGTCTTCCGTTCAGCTCGAAAGCTCCGAAGTTGAAACTAGTCTTAGCGAACTCGCCCAGCACCTTGTCTCCCGCGCCATGCAGTGCGGCGCTTCGGCCGCCGAATGCGTTATTCGTGAGGGCGACGAGTTCTCGACTCTCGTACGCCTGGGCCAGGTTGAAACACTGAAGGAATCCGGCTCGAAATCAATAGGCGTGCGAGTGTTTTTCGGCCAGCGAGCGGCCAGCACATATTCCAGCGATTTTTCACCGTCCGCGCTTGATCGCATGCTGAACTCTGCACTTGAGCTGGCGAAGATCACCTCCGAAGATCCATACGCCGGAATTCCCGATGCCTCGCAACTTGGCATGCTGAAAGGCAATCTCGACCTATATCATCCCGACGTTTACTCGCTCCCCGGAACAGAGCGCATCGCTTATGCGCGCCGGGCGGAACGAGCCGCACTCGATTACGATCCTCGCATCAAGAACTCGGAGGGCGGATCGTTCGACGCTGCGACTGGCCGAAAAATTCTCGCCAACTCGCACGGGTTCGTCGGCGAATATCAGCGGTCGTATTGTTCCATCGCCGCGGTGCCGATCGCGCAGACCGACAGCGGGTCGATGCAACGGGATTACTGGTTCTCCGTGGCCCGCAGCTTGAACAGGCTCGACTCTCCCGAACATGTCGGCCAAATTGCCGCCCAGCGTACGATTCGCCGCCTCGGCGCGAAGAAAGTGAAAACGGCGCAGGTTCCGGTCGTGTTCGATCCGCTGGTTGCGGTCTCCATGCTCGAGCACATTTTCGAAGGGGTGAACGGCGACTCGGTTTATCGCGGCGCTTCCTTCCTCGCGGGAAAGCTTGGTCAGAAGATCGGCGCCGATCATGTGAACGTAATCGACGACGGCACTATACCCGGCGGCTTCGGCACGGCGCCCTTCGACGGCGAAGGCATTCCCACCCGGCGAACTGTTGTTATCGAGAACGGAGTCCTGAGGTCGTATCTTTTAAACACATACACCGCAAGGAAGCTCGACTTGCAGACCACTGCGAATGCGTCCCGTGGTTTGGCTGGAACTCCGGGTATTGGGCCGGGGAATTACTTTCTGCGGCCTGGAATGAAGACTCCGCAGCAGATCATTGGCGGAATCAAAGATGGTTTGTACGTGACCGAATTCCTGGGGCACGGGGCGAACCTTGTCACTGGTGACTACTCACGCGGCGCTTCAGGTCTATGGATTTCCGGCGGCGAGTTGGCCTATCCGGTGGAGGAGATCACCGTGGCAGGAAATCTGAAAGAAATTTTCCTCAATATTTCCGAGATCGGGAACGATCTCGAATTTCGCGGCGCGGTGGCGAGTCCCACAATCAGGATCGATGGGCTCACCGTCGGCGGCGAATAAGCCCTCGCGGTCAGGTCACTGCCTCAACCCCATCCACCGTTCCGACACCACGATGGAGTTCCCGGGATTTTGGGGATCATAACGCACTGATGTCGGAACCCCCAGCCGGCAGGAATGCAGATTGATCCACTGCCGCAAGTAAGTCACGTCCTGCGAAGCTTCGTACGACACTCCGGCAACGTCATACTGAAACAGCAGCATCGTCGAGGGTTTCGTCGGAGTCGCGTTGATCTCCTGCACGTCAATTACTGTGCCGTCCGTGATCCGGCCCACCTGCTCGAGCCACTCGCGCCGCTCGCGCTCCAATTCTTCAGGGCTTTTCGGCTTGCGACGGGTAAGAAGATAGCCGAGCAGAAGCGCGCCCGTGCCACCCAGAACCAGGCTGTAAGAACTGATTGGAGTCATGTGCTGCTGAACTTAAGTGGATTGGCCAACTTCCCTATCAGCATAAAGCCACCCGCCAATTTCCGGAAGTAGTCGAACAGTTACGAAGGTGGAGCGGTGCGTTACTAATCTTTATCGTTGTCATTGCCTCTCCACCGGCACCGCTTCCGCCGCCGATGTGTGATCGTGCACGATCTTCCACCCCTGGGGCATTTTTCGAAAAATGAGCGTGAACACACCGTGAGGAGTCTTTCCATCTGGCATCGTCAGATGCCACTCTCCACGAACGAAGGCAGCGTTCTTCCCGAGTGACTGGATGTTCAGTCCCGAAAATTCCAGCTTGCCCATCTCATGACCTTCGCTCTGATAAGTCTTGTGATAGCGGTCGAGGGTCGCCTGCCATCCTTTCATTACTTTAGCGCCGGAAAAAAATGTGAGATCGGGCGAGTTCCAGTATCCGGCCATAAAGCCGTCGAGGTCGTGCCGGTTCCAGGCCTCCACTTGATCATGGAGAACCTTTTCGACGGCTGCCACATTCTTGTTGTCGCTGCCCATCGCAGGGACGGTTGCGATCACGACGGCTGCCAGGCACAGCACAGCAAATGCACGATGCATGTTGTGTCCTCCGAAACATCAGTGGCATAACCCGGCATGATCGCTAATCAGCGAAACGGCCGGCAACAGAGTGCTAAAAGTTCTACGTGATACAATGACCCGCACCAGCAACTAACTTTCGTTATTAGTAATCATCCAGCGGCTTTTCTCAAACGACACGGAATTTTTGTGGCAGAAGAATCCCCGACAGCATCCGTCGTCACCTATGCCGACGCCGGTGTCGATATCGACCGGGCGAATAAGACTAAGAAGCGCATCAAATACCTTGCGCACAAGACCTTCACCCGGAGCGTTTTGAGCGATATCGGCGGTTTTGGCGCACTTTTTGCCGTTGATAAGGAAAAGTTCATCGATCCCGTGCTCGTTTCCAGCGTTGATGGCGTCGGCACCAAGCTGAAAGTCGCCTTCGAGATGAGGGTCCATCACACGATTGGCGCCGATCTGGTGAACCACTGCGTCAACGACATTGCGGTACAGGGAGCCGCACCCCTTTTCTTTATGGATTATCTCGCCACCGGCAAGCTCGATCCCGAAGTCGCCGAAAAAGTGGTTGAAGGATTGGCCGAGGCTTGCAAGCACAATGGCTGCGCATTGATTGGAGGCGAGACGGCAGAGATGCCGGGTTTTTATCCGGAGGGAGAGTATGATCTCGCCGGATTTATTGTTGGCGCCGTAGAGCGCGACAAGGTCATCAATGGAAAAAACGTCCAACCCGGCGATGTGATTCTGGGACTGGCATCGACGGGCCTCCACACGAATGGATATTCGCTGGCCCGCAAGCTGCTCTTTGAAGTTGCCCACTACACCCCGGAATCCTACGTGAACGAACTTAAAGGCAAGGTCGGCAACGAGCTGATGAAAACCCACAAAAGCTACTGGCCTGGCGTGAAACGCCTGATTGCGGGCGGCTGCGTTTCCGCCATGGCGCACATCACCGGCGGCGGCATCACAGAGAATCTGCCGCGTGTACTTCCACGCGGAGTCGCGGCCGTCATTGATCTCGGTTCATGGCCGGTTTTACCTATCTTCCAACACCTGCAGCAACTGGGGAACGTGCCTCAGGAGGAGATGCTTCGGACTTTCAACATGGGTCTGGGCATGCTGCTGATTATTCCTTCCGACAAATTCAAGAAAGTGCAAACCTTGCTCGACCGCGCCGGCGAAAAAGCATTTACAGTCGGCAGAATCGTGAAGGGCGACAGAAAAGTCATGTACACCTAGCCCGATTCGGCGTAAGTACCTGCTTCGAAGCGGTATCCCACCCACGGTTCCGTCACGATGTAGCGGGGGGAAGAAGATGTTGGCTCGAGCTTCTTCCGCAGCTGTCCAACAAAAACACGAAGATACTCAACCTGCTCCGCGCTCTGCGCTCCCCAAATGGCGCTGAGGAGCGCACGATGCGTGAGCACCTTCCCGGGATGCCGCGCCATGTAAACCAGCAAATCAAACTCCTTAGGCGTGAGATGCACCTCACGGTTGCGCAGCATTATTTTGTGGGCGGCCATGTCAATGTGAAAGTCTCCGATATCGATCGCTACCGGAGATTCCTCCGGGACAGGTACACGCCGCAGCGCCGCGCGCACGCGCGCCAGGAGTTCCTGGATACCGAATGGCTTGGTCACATAATCATCTGCGCCCACATCCAGCGCTTGCACCTTGGTGCGCTCTTCGCCACGAACGGAAAGTACGATGATAGGTACGCGGCTGGTAGCGCGCAGCCGGCGGCACAGTTCCAGGCCGTCCATGTTGGGCATGGAAAGATCAGTAATCACCAGGTCGGGCGTCCAGTCCTTCATGATTTCCAGCGCGGTTTCGCCGTTATTTGCGACGCGCAAGTCATAGCCCTGAGCGGAAAGGCTAGTACGCAGCACACGCGTGATCTGGGCCTCATCATCCACTACGAGTATGCGGCGATGTTCGCTCATCCAGTCTTGGCCTGTACCGGTTCCTGGGTGACAATGTGCACATCGACCGGAGGTGCATCGCGAAGGAATTTGTGAATAGCGGAGAGATATAGGTACTTTCTCCAGCCCCGGGTGGCGGAGCGCCCGAACACCACTTGCGTGATGTGTTTCCCGCGCACGAACTGGGCGACAGCTTCAGCCACGCTCGAGCCCTCAAGTCTGGTTATCTGCGCGCCAACGTTTTCGGCAAATTGAATGTTGGCGCCCAGGGTTTTCTGATTTGCGGGCTCGGTGTCCTGGCCCATATCCACATAAATCACGTGCAGTTCGGCATCGAGAGCCTGGGCCATACGGGCGCCGCGGGCGATCAGGTATTGCGCATCGGGGTTCGAACTGATGCAAACTGCAATCCGCTCCCGTACTGCCACGGGCGATGCGGTCGATTCCTCTTTCTGTCTATACGATTCGAGGCTTCGGTCCACCACCTGCGCTACTTGACGCAACGCAAGTTCGCGAAGAGCAATCAAATTTCCCTGACGGAAAAAATTACCCAAAGCCCGCCCAACGCGCTCGAGCGGGTAAATGTCCCCTCGACGCATGCGGTTTTGCAAGGCTTCCGGCGTCAGGTCCGACATAACGACTTCATCTACCCGCTTCATTACCCAGTCGGGAACGGTTTCGCGAACGGTGATGCCGGTGATGCTTTGCACTACGGGCGTGACGCTCTCCAAGTGCTGGATATTCATGGTCGACAGCACATCAATGCCGGCCTCGAGCAGTTCCAAAACGTCCTGATAGCGCTTTCGATGTTTGCTTCCTTCCACATTGGTGTGGGCCAGTTCATCGACCAATGCAACCTGTGGTTTACGCGCAAGAACGGCGTCAACATCCATTTCCTCGAAAATTGTGCCCTTGTACTCCAACTTCTTTCTGGGGACTATTTCGATTTGCACAGCCAGATCTGCGGTGGCTTTGCGCCCGTGAGATTCGATGACGCCAATTACCACGTCCTCTCCGCGACTGTGGCGGCGGATGGCTTCGCTTAACATCGCAAAGGTCTTGCCGACGCCCGGAGCATAGCCGAGGAACAGCTTGAAGACGCCACCCTTCTTCGTGGGCGCCGCCTCTTCCAACCATTGTTCGGGAGTTTTCGTCATCGCGGCTATTTTCGTTGAGCGGAGTGAAATTGTCGAACGTAAGTTACAATCTCGGCGTGGAGCGCAAGGTCTCCGCTTACGCGGGTTACATCGCAGCTACAGCCATGGCTGCTCTCGTGGTGCTTTGTTACCACCTGCTGCTGGTCAAGCTAAATCCTACGACGGTGGCGCTGACGTTTCTGGTTGGGGTTTTGATCGTCTCTACAAACTGGGGATTATACCCGGCCATTTTCATGGCGCTTATCTCGACCCTTGCGTTTAACTTCTTTTTTCTGCCGCCAGTCGGAACACTGACTATCTCTGACCCTCAAAATTGGGTCGCTTTGGGCGCGTTCCTGATCACTGCCGTGATCGCGAGCGAACTCTCTGCCCGCGCCCGCCGCGAGGCGCGTAGCGCGCATGAACGCCGCGCAGAAGCGGAGAAGCTTTATAAATTCAGCCAGGAACTTCTCTCGACGGAGAAGATCTCCGAGTTGTTGAATGTGACCCCCAATTACATCGTGGAGAGCTTCGGAGTGGAGTCGGCAGCAATCGCCCTGACCGATCGGCCTGACGTTTACCGCTCGAGTTCGGTCATCGACAGACTTAAGTATCACGATCTGCAACTGGTAGGCGCCCGTGGAGAGCCGCAGATCAACTCGCAGGAGCAGATCGCAATTATTCCCTTGAAAATGGGAGTGCGATCGGTGGGGAGCGTGGGCGTGTCGGGAATAACGCCTTCGCGCGAAACGCTGGAGTCGATGGCCAGCCTCATTGCCATTGCAGTCGAGAGAGCGGGAGCCATCGAGAAGTTGAGCCGGACGGAGGCAGTGCGGGAAAGCGAGCATTTGCGCTCCGTGCTGCTCGATTCGGTCACGCACGAATTTCGCACGCCACTCACCGCGATTAAGGCGTCCGTTACGACGATGCTGGCCAACGATCACCTGGCGGAAGATCAGCGCAAAGAGTTACTCACGGTAATCGATGAGGAGAGCGATCGCCTCAACCGGCTTGTGGGCGAAGCCGCCGAGATGGCCCAGTTGGACGCCAACCGGGTGGAACTTCACCTTGGCTCGCACCCGATTACAGAGGCTATCGAGGACGCGCTCGTTCGGTCGAAGCAGGTGTTGCAGCAGCATCCGGTTGAGGTTCGCGCTGCGAAAGATTTGCCTCTGGTGCGCATGGACACGGCGCGAATCTCCGAAGTGCTCATGCAATTGCTGGAGAATGCAGCGAAATATTCGCCGGCCGGCCGGGCTATTCAAATTACCGCCGAAGCACGACGGCGCGTTCTGGTGACGAGCGTGGCTGATCACGGCCCAGGAATTGACGATCTGGAGCAGTCCCTAATCTGGGAGAAATTTTATCGCGGACGTGATCAGCGCATGCAGGTGCAGGGTACCGGCATGGGGCTAGCCATCTCGAAGGCCATTATCGAGGCGCATGGCGGCGAGATCGGACTCACGAGCCAGTTAGGCCATGGGTCAGTTTTTCATTTCACTCTGCCGCTAGCCTGACCTCCGCGTCCTGACCTACGCCCCCGATCGAGCAGGCTGAGTCTTCGCATACGTCAAATCGTCTACCGGACGATGATGGGAATTTCCATTGGCGCTGCCTCGCGGGCGCATATCATCGCGCAAGTCCTTCATATGCTTCACGATATTCCCCACCCGTCGCGCAACGAAATTCATTGTGTCAGGATCATCTTCGATTTTTTCGAGGTCCTTGATCGCCCGAGTGAGAACATCCATCAAGTAAGCGTCATTTTTTTCAAATTGCATTTTTCACCCTTCCTGTTGATTTCGTACAAACCCCAGCATCTCCTAACGGGGCTTGTCAGGTACTACTGAATGCCCCTATCTGCGGCGCAATCGCCTTTGTATGCTTTCTTACGAACAACATTCATCTCCCACCGTTGATGCCCGGGAAGATCGAAAAAGAGGTGGTGCCTGGTTACACGTATCAAAGCGAGGTTTTCGGCCCGCAGCACCGCCGGAAGATATTTCACCTGTGAGTCATAACGTCCAACGTACAAAGCGCAGTCCACACGCACCGCCACTTCATACCGGTAATACGTGCTGGTCAGAGGAGCATCCGCGGGATTGCCGCTGCCAAACTGATACTCGGGTGACTGGGCCGGCTCCCGAGTGACCCGCAGAATTTTTCCCGATTGAAATTCGTCTACGGATGTTGCCAGCGCAAGCACCTGAGTGCTGGCGACCAATAACAACAATCCAATTAGACCTTTCATCTTCCTCTGCAGCACGCAATCGGGCGTGCAACCGATCAACGGATCCGCTTTTCTGAAGCAATGCGTTAGAGTTTCGGGGAGATTCCGACGGAGCAATATCTAATCTGCCCTGGACTAGGCGATCAGAAGAGCAGACGAGCTCGGCGGGGGCCGGTTATAAAGGGAGGTCGCGAAGAGGATGCTCGGGACAAGCCGCTTTGCCCGTGCGGGGATGGGGAAACTGACAACAATGTGGAAACCGGCTGTGCATGCGGTGGGAGCAACCCAATGATCGGCATCGCGATCCATATTCTGCCGGATGGCTTTTGAGCACTGGCTTGACGCAGAAGGTGTAGCCGAGGCTGAACTCTCGAATATGCGAGTAACCAGCCCCACAACTATGGATGAAATTGCGATCGCCATCAGCAGGATGCGCCACGATCGCAACTTTCGCGAACGCCCGGTTTGTGTGCCGACGGCCATTGGTCCTGCTGATTATAGACCTGAAGTATGTCGTGAGTGTTGACAAGACGGGACTCGAGGCAAAAAAAATCGCCTTCGCATTGCAATGCGAAGGCGAGACGATGGGTTGGGCGAACTAAGGCAGGTAATAACGGAAAGACGTGAGGAACATGTTTTCAGTGGCCTGCGGCTGGCCACCGACGCCCCACCACGTATTCCGCTCAAGATAGGAGTACTGCGGACCGAACTGGATGCGCCCTTTAGGACCCACATATGGCCGATACCAGAACCCGGCAGTGGCTTCCATGATGGCGCGGGTATCGCCCGTGCAATTGGACAACGAACCGGGGTCGAAGCCGTTGCTCAACGGCGTTCCGGCGGAGCCGACGACCGG
>Ga0335081_10003345_pt1 | contig 25231 bp, 21 predicted proteins | sample Lox_Sample_35_FD_206713 | JGI IMG/M metagenome (GOLD analysis project Ga0335081, IMG submission 206713) | Soil microbial communities from Loxahatchee National Wildlife Refuge, Florida, United States - Lox_Sample_3.5 | ecosystem: Environmental > Terrestrial > Soil > Wetlands | place: USA...
CCGGTCAGAATGTCGTGGCGCTTGATGTGCGCCAATTCATGCAGAAACACATGCCGGAGTTCGTCGCGGGTGAAACTGGAAACCAGGCCCGTTGGCAAAAGCAAACGCGGACGCACAAAGCCAAACAACGTCGGGCTTTTGACCGCCTCCATCTCAACCAGCGTCACCGGCGTGGAGACGCCCATGAGGGCCTTGCAATCTTCGAGCAAACTGAGCGTTGGCTCGTCAATCAATGGTCGCAACCGTCCCACACGGCGATGGAATCGGTATTGACTGATGACGGCACAACTGGCCAGGAGAAAGGCACCCGTTGCCCACAGCCACGCCAGCCAGTGGACGCCAGACGAAGGCAATGAAGCGGCTGCCGCTTCGGCATTCAAATTAGAAACGTCCACGGTCTGGACGGGACTAATTTCCAACTGCGCCTGGTGCGCAGCAGCGGGCATTTTCAAAACATTGAAAAGGCTGGCTGGAGAAGGAATGGTCCACGGCAAGGCCAGACGCAACAGGACCAGCAGCCATAGCGCGTAACGCCAGCGCGGCTTCAAGCGGCGCCCAAGTAGCCATTGAGCCGCCAGCACTATCAAAATGAGAATGGAAGCTTCCCCTGACATTTTCAGCAGGACCGGAAGAGGGGCGGATATTTCTTGCATAAAATGTGGTTAATCAGGGTTCTTTAGCAGATGCCGCAATTCCCGGATTTCATCCGGAGAAAGTTTGTCCCGCTGGACGAAGTGCGCGAGCATGGGCTTGAGCGACCCGCCGAAAACGCGCTCCAGAAACGACTCGCTGGCCGCGTCAACACAATCTTCCCGCCGAACCAGCGCGCGATACACGTAGGCGCGTCCTTCCTTGCTGAAACCCAGGACTTTCTTTTTGACCAGCCGGTTGAGAAAGGCTTTGGCAGTTCGGGGATGCCAGGAGGCGTCGCCCTGCTGCAAAGCGGCGATGATTTGGCCTGCGGAACATGGCCCTTGGGACCAGACCACCTTCATAATTTCCCACTCGGTTTCGGAAATGCGCGGCACTTTGCTCATGGCTTTTTCATAACGATTAAATTTGTAATCGTCAAAAGATTACATTGTTAATCCATAGTGGTCAACAGAATTCTTTCGTCTTTTTTTGCCATTTTGCCCGCCAACAAATGGCTACTCGCCAGGGAAGGAGGATTGACAGGTGGGTTTGGAATGATACTGTATGGATATACAGTATGAATGCATTGACGCGAAAACAGCAGCAGATTCTGGATTTCATCCTGAAATGGCAACGGACGCAGGGCGCCACCCCGACTTTCCAGGAAATCGCCGACCAGTTCGGGTTTCGCAGCCTTAACTCCGTGACGGAGCACGTGCGGCTGTTGCGGCAGAAAGGATGTCTCGAATCCGAACCCGGCAAGGCGCGCGCGTTACGGGTCATTTCTCCGCTGGCAAAACTGCGGAGCCGCATTGTGGACATTCCGCTGTTCGGCACAATTCCGGCAGGCTTGCCTGAGGCCCGTGAGCAGGATGCTGAGGGCTGTGTTTCGGTGGATGTCGGGAGCGTCGGGTTCAAACCGACGCGGAACACGTTTGCCTTGCGCGTGGCGGGCGACTCGATGATTGGGCGGCACATTCTTGATGGTGATATTGTGGTTTTAGAACACGGCCCGGACCCGCGCAACGGCCAGATCGTCGCCGCGCTCGTTGACGGTGAAAGCACACTGAAAACCTTCATCGTGAAAGGCAGCAAGCCTTACCTTAAAGCCGAGAACCCGAAATATCCCGACTTTGTTCCAGCACAAGGGTTGATGATTCAGGGCGTGTTCAAGGCGCTCATCCGAAAGGCGAAGGAATGAACCATGCCCCGCACCATTGTTCATCTCGACGCCGACGCCTTCTTTGCATCCGTCGAGCAGGCCGCCGACACGCGGTTGCGGGGCAGGCCCATAGCCGTCGGCGGTGAAAGCCGCGGCATCATTGCGTCAGCCTCCTATGAAGCGCGGAAGTTTGGCATCTATACACCGATGCCTGCGGCCCGGGCACGCAAGCTTTGCCCCAGGCTCATCGTCCTGCCGGGCGACTACGAACGTTACGAGCAGTTTTCCAACTGGATGTTCGGCTACGCCTACGACTTTACGCCGGACGTGGAACAAACTTCGATTGATGAGGGCTATTTCGACCTGACGGCCAATCACAAGAAACCGCCGGTCGAAATCGCACTGACGATTCGCAAGGCCATCGGCCAATCGCTCAAGATCACCGTCAGCGAAGGCATCGCGTCAAACAAGCTCGTCAGCCAGATCGCGTCCAAGCTGAACAAGCCCGCCGCGTTTCAAACCGTGCCGGGCGGACAGGAGAAACGATTTCTTCATCTGCTGCCGAACCGCTGGCTGCCGGGCATCGGGCCGAAAACCGCCGTGCGCTTGAATGCGGCGGGACTGGCTCAAATCGGCCAGGTCGCCGCGACGCCGGTTGACATGCTCGCGTTGCTGCTCGGCAGCCAGGCGCCCGTCCTGCGGCAGTTCGCCAACGGCATTGACGAGCGCCCGTTGATTCCCGCCAGTGAGCCGCAGAAATCATACAGCCAGCAGGAGACGTTCAACGAGGACGTGACGGACGAGGAATATGTCGAAGCCGTGCTTCGCCGTATGGCCGACCGGCTGTTTGCCACCGTGCGCGAGGAAAGCCGGAGTGTGCGGACGCTGACGGTGAAGGTGCGTTACAACGACCGCGACGAAAACGGGCGCGCTGAAAGTCTGCGCGAACCGACGGACCTGGAAACGGACATCTACGGGCGCTTGCGCGGGCTCTTGCGGGAGGCGTGGCAACGGCGGGTGAGTCTGCGAATGGTGTCCCTGAAATTGTCCAACGTGTATGATGGCGTGTTCCGCAGCGAACTGTCGCTCGAAACCGGCGCGCAAAACCACGCCGCGCGCGAACGGCTCGCCGGTGTATTGGACGAATTGCGGCGCAACAAAGGCTGGTCCGTTGTCGTGCGCGGCCACGACCTGCGATTGCGCAACGCGCCTCGTGACGTTGTAGCAGCCGAGATAACGAGGCTCACTTGTCCAAATCGCAAATCGCAAATCGCAAATCGGAAAGGCACGGGCTGCTACATCCCATTGCGCGTCCGCAGTTACTTCACGTTTCTGGATTCGACGCTTTCACCCGCTGCCATCGTCAATTGCGCCAGGCAACATGGTTTGTCGGCCATCGCCCTGACCGACGTCGGCAATCTGCACGGTGCCGTTGAATTCGCACAGGCCGCAGAAAAGGCGGGCATCAAACCAATTTTCGGAACGGAATTGCAGGTTGGACAGCATCCGCTCTTGCTCTATGTCGAATCCGCGCGCGTTTACCACAATCTCAATCGGCTGTTGTCACTACGGGCCGAGAAGGACGACGAGGAAGGTGCCGTTGCTGCGCAGCAACGCCGCCCGATTCAGTTTGAACGTCTGGACGGTTTCACCGAAGGACTGATTGCCGTCAGCCCGGACTTGCGGCTGGCCGAACTGTTTCCCGGCCGTTTCTATCAGATGGCAACGCGGACGGCCCAGTCTTTGGTAGGGACATCGCGCTGCGATGTCCCCGCCCGCGCAGCAGCGGGCGGAACCATTGCGCCGCTGGACGCGGCGCGGACGGCGCAGCGCGCCGTCCCTACCCACATCCCCACGGTCGCGTGCCCGGCGACCCATTACGTGCTGCCCTGTGACCGGCTGAAATACGACATTGTGCAATCCATCCGCACGTTGACGTTGCTCCGCCAGGAACATCCGTCCAAACGCATGGACGGGCGCTTTCATTTCCGCACACCGGCGGAAATGGCAGCGGCTTGCAAGGAACACCCGGACTGGCTTGCCCACTCGCTCGAAATCGCCGACCGTTGCAACTTCGACATGCCGTTCGGCAAGCCGCAGTTTCCCGCGTTCGCGCCGCCGGACGGTTCAACGCCGCGTGAGTTCCTTCACCGGCTCGTCATGGACGGACTGCGCCGTCGCTACGGCGAACGCGCCGCCGCCATGCGTCCGCAGGTCGAACAGGAATTGAGTATCATCGGCGCCGTCGGTTACGAAGAATATTTTCTGGTCGTGTGGAACATCCTGCAAGACTGCCGCGCGCACGGCATCGAATGGATCACACGCGGCAGCGCGGCGGACTCGCTCGTATGCTATTGTCTCGGCATCTCCGATGTCTGCCCCGTCCGCTTCGGCCTCTACTTCCGGCGCTTTCTGAATCAGGAACGCATGGCGCTGAACAAACTGCCGGACATTGACATTGATTTCCCGCACGACCACAAAGACGACGTGGTTAACCTCATCTTCGCCAAATACGGCCGGGAGCAATGCGCCGTGGTCGGCGGCTTCTCCACGTTTCAGGCTCGCAGCGCATTCGCGGACGTGGCGAAGGTACTCGGCGTGGCTGAACGCGAAGTGCGCCGCTTCACTGAACATTTCCCGTGGAGCTTTGGCGGCGGTTGGATACCGGATGAACACACGCCCAGTGGCGGAGCGAAGTTGCGCGAATTGCTCGCCGCCAGTCCTGAGAACCGCGATCTACCATTGAATGAGGAACCGTTCAAGACTGCGTTGGACATGGCGGAGTTTCTGGACGGCTTTCCGCGTTATCCGAAAATGCACCCGTGCGGCGTGGTGCTCTCGCGTCAGCCGATGCATGAACTGACGCCGACGTTCATTTCCAACAAAGGCTATCCCACCACGCATTTCGATATGGACGCCGTGGAAGTCATCGGCCTGGTAAAGATTGACGTGCTCGCGCAAGGCGGACTGGCTGCAATGCGCGACGTGAAAGCGTCGCTGGCCAAACGCGGCGTCACCGTGGACTTGAACGCGCTTGAACCGTGGCAAGACCCGCAGGTTTGGGAAATGATTTCCGGCGGCGCGCGGGCGGTGCATCATATTGAAAGCCCGGCGATGACCGGCCTGTGCCGCCAATGCAACGTGCGCGACATTGACACGCTCATCGCCATTGTGAGCGTTATCCGGCCCGGCGCGGCCAACGAAGGCAAGAAGCTGGCGTTCACGCGGCGCTATCAAGGGCTTGAGCCGGTGACCTATCCGCATCCGTCACTCGAACCCGTGTTACGGGACACGTTCGGGCTGGTGGTTTATGAGGAACATATTCTGCAAATCTGCGAAGCGTTTGCCGGATTGCCGCCGGGCCGGGCGGATGTTTTGCGGCGCGCATTGAACAAACAGAAGCGCGCCGTCATCGGGGAGATCCAAAAGGAGTTCTTTGCGTCGGCGCGGGCGCGCGGACATGCGCCGGAAAAGATTGAGGAAGTATGGGGACTGGTCGCGGGCTTTGCCGGTTACGCTTTCTGCAAAGCCCATTCCACAGCGTATGGTGTCGAGGCGTATCAATCCGCCTGGCTCAAGCGGAATTACCCGGCCGAGTTCATGGCGGCGGTGCTGACCAACGGCAAAGGATTCTATGACCCGCTGGTGTATGTGCTGGAAAGCTACCGGCTTGGATTGAAATTCCTGCCACCGACGGTCAACGAACCGGGACCGGATTTCAAAGCCGTAGGTGGAGGATGGAAGATGGAAGATGGAGCGTCCGGCGAGGACGCCGAACGCAGCACGCGAGGCGCGTGCGCTCCCCGCTACATCCGCGTGCCGTTGACGCGCACCAAAGGGCTGGCGGAGCGCACCATCAAACGTCTGTTGGCCGATCGCGAGCGCGGCATGTTTGTTTCACTCGCCGATTTTCACCGGCGCGTCACGCCGTCGCCGGAAGAAATGGAAACGATGATTCGCGCGGGCGGCTTTGACGGGTTTGGCCAGACACGCACGCGGCAGTTTTGGGAAGCGCAGCAGCTCCAGAGGTCAGAGGTCGGTGGTCAGTGGTCAGCAAGCGGAAGCCATAACTTGGAATTTGATTTCGGCGAAGCCGCCAGCTTTCTTTCAGCCTTCAGCCTTCAGCCTTCAGCCTTTCTTTCGGAGCCTACACGACGCGAGCGGCTGGAAGCCGAGACGGAATTGTTCGGTTACGCCGTGAGCGGGCATCCGCTGGAATTGTTTGAGGACGTGGCTTGGGACACGTATTGCCCGGTTGCGCGGCTGGGCGAGCACGTCGGCGAAACGGTGACGACGTGCGGGCTGGTGGTGGAGCAGCGGACGCATCACCAGATTACCGGCGAGCCGATGAAGTTTCTGACACTGGCAGACTGGACAGGTATGGTGGAAACGGAATTGTTCGCGCAGACTTACAAGAGTTACGGGCTGGCGACAGTGCGGTACCCGGTGCTGGAAGTGACCGCGACGGTCGAGCCGTTCGAGAACGGACGGGGCTTTTCATTGCGGGTGTTGCGGGCGGGAAAGCCGCGAAGGAAGTTCGGCCAGATTCAACAAAGAACGAAACTTTAATTTGGCGCTTCACAATTAAAGGATGAGCCGCTATCTTTTAATTCGTCCGGCGGGAATTAAAGCTTGTTTAACAGTGAATTAGCGATGAACCGTGGATTGACTGGTCATTACGTTCCGCTCCCTTCGGCGGCGGGGGAGAGGGCTCGCGCCTTTGTCCCAAATCCGTTGCCGCCAGACCCGCCGCTCGTCCTGGATGCCGAACTTCAGGAACTCGTCGAGAAAGCCATGCTTGCCTTGGGCCGGCTCGACGGTTTGACCACCGTCCTGCCCGACCCGACCCTTTTCCTCTACTCCTACGTTCGCAAAGAGGCTGTGTTATCGTCGCAAATCGAGGGCACGCAATCCAGTCTCTCCGACCTGCTGCTCTTCGAGCATGAAGGCATCGCCGGCGTGCCGCTGGATGACGTGCAGGACGTCTCCAATTACGTCGCCGCCATGAATTACGGATTGGCGCGGCTGGGGAAACTTCCGTTGTCACTCCGATTATTGAAGGAAATTCACGCCGTTCTGCTCTCCAAGGGACGCGGCAGCAAGAAAGAGGCGGGAGAATTCCGGCGCTCGCAAAATTGGGTGGGCGGCTCGCGGCCCGGCAACGCTGTTTTCGTGCCGCCGCCGCCCGACCTGTTGCTTGATTGCCTCGGCGCGCTCAAAAAGTTCCTGCACAACGATCCGGTCAAAACGCCGCTGCTCGTCAAAGCCGCGGTTGCGCACGTCCAGTTTGAAACTATCCATCCGTTCCTTGACGGCAACGGACGCCTGGGCCGCCTGCTCATCACGCTTCTGTTTTGCGCGGAAGGCGCGCTGCGCGAGCCGCTGCTTTATTTGAGCCTCTACTTCAAGCAAAACCGCCAGCAATACTACGACCACCTGCAATCCGTGCGGCTGACTGGCGATTGGGAAGCGTGGCTGCGCTTCTTCCTTGCCGGCGTCGAAGACACCGCAAATCAGGCCGCGCAGACCGCCAAAGCCCTGATGAGTCTCGCCGCGGGCGATGAGAAGCGCGTGCAATGCCTCGGCAAACCCGCCGGCTCCGCCCTGCGCGTGCATCGGCTGCTTCAGGCCCAGCCAATCATTTCCATCGCCACGGCCAGCAACGAGTTGAAGCTGACCGCGCCAACCGTGACCGCCTCGCTCAAGCATCTGGAAAAACTCGGTATCGTGCGCGAAACCACCGGCGGCAAATACGCCCGGCTCTATGCCTACGACAAATATCTGAAAATCCTGAACGAAGGCACTGAACCGCTCGAATGAAAATCCGGCTCGCCTGCTGAAAGCTGACAAATCAAAAATCCAACGGCATCAGAACCCGATTCCCCCGCCGGATGACCCCTGCGAACTGGACAGGCATCGTGCAAACGGAATTGTTTGCGCCGACCTACAAGAGCTATGGACTGGCGACGATGCGTTGTCCCGTGCTGGAAGTCACCGCGATGGTGCAGCCGTTCGAGAACGGGCGGGGCCTTTCCTTGTGAATGTCGCGTGCAGGAAAGCCGCGAGGCGTCGCCAGAGAGTGGAGGAACAGGACCATCAAGAAGCTTCCACAAGAACCGCTTGATAATCCATGTCTGCGCTGCCGGCATTCAAGCGTTGGCTCAAGACAGGAAAACATTTGTATTCTTCGTTCCGTTGGGGAATATGGAGACATCGCAACGTTGGACTTGCTCTGGCAGTTCCGCCTGTTATTGGGGCCGGAGCGCACGAATAATTGGTCAGATGAAAACCGTACTCGTCACGGGATTCGAACCTTTCGGAGGAGAGAATGTGAATCCTTCGGCGCTTGCTGCGCAGTCGCTGGACGGGAGACAGATGGCCGAGCGACGCGTGGTGGGCACGGTGTTGCCCTGCGTTTTCGGAGAGTCGCTGACGGTCCTGGAGCACGAAATCCAGCGCACACGGCCCGATCAGGTGATTTGTACGGGTCTGGCCGGAGGACGGGGAGAAATCAGTGTGGAACGCGTGGCCATCAACATTGAGGATGCCAGCATTCCGGACAATGCCGGAAATCAACCCCTGGACCACCCGGTGGTCCGAGGCGGGCCGGCGGCGTATTGGTCAACACTGCCGATCAAATCCGTCGTTGCGGCATTATGGAAAGCAAATCTGCCGGCGGTGATTTCGCAGAGCGCGGGAACTTTCGTCTGCAATCATGTGTTTTACGGCCTGATGCGATTGCTGGCCCGGATGCCGACGGTTCGTGGAGGATTCATCCATGTTCCGTACTTGCCGGAACAGGCCCGGTCTGCCGCAGACGGCTCGCCAAGCTTGCCGCTGAATAAAATTGTCCGCGGGCTTGAAATTGCCATCGAGACCAGCCTCACCACCCGACAGGACCTTCGCGCCGTTGGCGGCGCCATCTGCTGATGCCCGTGCCCCGCCTTGAACTTCCGTCCGGTCTTTGGGCCGGGCACTACGTGCAATTGTGGATGAAGCATTCCCAGCAGATGACCTTGGAGTTCGCGGATGGCTTGATACGGGGCGACGGCGCGGACGGTCTGGGTGCGTTCACCATTGACGGGGAATATCGTGTGGACGAAGGGGAAGTGCGAATGGGTTGGATCAAAACCTACCAGGCCGCGCACAGTGTGCTTTATCTCGGCAAACTCGACGGCGGGCAAATCGTTGGGAAATGGAAATTTTCCGTCTATTCAGGAACGTTTGCCCTCAGCCCGGCAGTCGCAGCCGGCACCCTGCAAGTGAAAGGATGGATCTTATGTTGAAGCCCAATCCAACTCCCCAGTCCCGTCCGGCAACAAATGCGCCGGCGCCGGCCACGCAACTGTCCGTTCCAATTGGACCCCGAGTGATCGAGGTGCTGGATGCAGCTTACCGTGCGCGAAGACCCATGCTGTTGGAAGGCTCAACCGGCATCGGCAAAAGCCAGATCGTCGGCGAATTTGCCTGCTCCCGCGGCCTCGGGGTGGTCGTGCTGGATTTAAGCCTGCTGGAGCCGCCGGATTTGGTAGGGCTGCCGGTGATCGAAGCCGGGCGAACCAGCTATGCGAGCCCAGCCGAACTGCCGAGCCAGGGCTGCGGAATCTTGATGCTCGAAGAGCTTAATCGGGCGGAAATTCCCGTGATGCAACCGGCGTTGCAGCTCCTCTCGGCGCGGCGATTGCACGCCTATGAACTGCCCGAAGGCTGGACGTGTGTGGCCGCGATCAATCCGGAGGACGGCGATTACCAGGTCAATCGGCTCGACCCGGCGTTGCGGTCGCGCTTCCTCCAGCTTTCCGTTTGCGCCGACCGGGACACATGGCTGGGCTGGGCTGCTCGAACCAACGTCCACCCCGTCATTACGCGAATTGCCCGCGATCATGCCGACGTTTTCGAGCAGGCGCCACCGCGTTCATGGACGTATGCCTCTGACCTTCTTCATGTGCTGAGTCCCGAGGAGCGGGCGGACACGGAATTTCTGCGCATTCTGTTGCGCGGCTATTTGCCGGCACCCTGGGCAACGCTCGCAGCGGAGGCGATGTCTAACTATCCGGCTTTGCCGGAACTGGACATGGACACAATGCTCGGCACTGGTGGTGAAGCGGTGTTGTCAAAGCTGATTGGTGAGCTCGACCGTTCGAAGCGCAACGATGCCGTGGCAATGGTCGCTGCCGAACTGCGGCGCCAGTTCGCCGGACCGGAGCTTCGTGCGCGCGTGGAGAGCGGTGCTGTCACCCTTGAGTCGCTTGAAAAACTGCTGACGCCATTGCCGGGCGACTTGCGTGAGCAATGCCTCGAAAGCGCGGTGGAATCGGCAGCAGGTCCGGTGCTTCTGTGGCAACTCGGCTACGACCCGGCCGGCATCGCTGCGAATTATGGCAGTTCGCCGTTGCGCAAGGAGGTATTCAACTGGCAGCGGGAAATGAAGTTGCATCGGGTGCGGCTGGTGACCGCCACCGTAACACGCTGGCTTGAGGAAACCCGCGGAGAACAATTGTCCAGGGATGGCGCGGCGGCGCAACTGGCCATTCTGGCGTCTGACGCGGGTCCGTTCGGCCAGGACCTGACCTGCTGGCTGCGCGTCCGCGGGCTGATTCCGGAAAAGAAGACCGTATGAACGAATTGCGCCCGTCTGTCACTGCCGGCAAACTACGGCTGGGCTGGTTTGAGCTGATGCTCGATGAATCGCGCTTTTTGCGGCGCTATCCCCATTTCGCGGGCGTTTTGGCGCGCATGGAACCAATCGCCACGAACACCGTGAAGGTGATGGCGGTCTGCCTCCGCCGTTGGGATGATCCAGACTCGGGGTTCCAGCTTTTGGTCAATCGCAATTTCTTTGAGCGCCAACCCCAATACTTCGCAGGGGTGCTGCTTCATGAGATCCAGCACGTTTTGCTCGGGCATTTGACCATGGCGAAATTTCATCATGTCCAGCGTCCGGAAGTCATGGAGTTGGCGATGGAAATTTCGGCGAATGAATTCGTCCGGGAACCGCTTCCGGAGCACAGCGTGGACATTCAACGATTCTTTCAGCATGGCATCCAGCCCGGCCAAAGCACCATGGAACGTTACGCGTTGCTGGCCACCGCCTGCCGGAACGGCGGAATGAAGGTGCAGGACTCGTGGTTTTCACAAATGCAGGACACGCACCGGCCCTGCCAGGCTGGAGCCGGCGGCGGGGCGGGCGTAGGCGACCTGCTGGATGCGCGGAGTGACGGCGCCACGGTAAGAAATTGGAGCCGGTCAAGATTGTTTGGCCTGGGAACGCCCACGTCGGAGGCCAAGCGCCGCCGGATGAAGGAAGCGATTGCCGCGCATCTGGCCGGTGAACACGGTGGCGCCGATGATCCGTTCCTGGACGACACGGTGTTGCGCCGCGGCAAAGAATTGTCGCGGGTGCTGTTGGATTCCGGCCCGCGCGGCGAACTCAACTGGCCGCGGGTGTTGCGGGAGGCGTTTCCCCAGCGGCGGCAGGTTCAACCTGATTACTTGAGACCGAACCGTCGTTTTCCCAGGCGGGTGGGCGAAATACCGGGCAGACGGCGCCGGCCACCGAGGCCGAAGCTGCTGGTGGGAATTGATACCTCCGGAAGCATGAGCAGCGCGGCCCTCGGCCGGGTGTCCCGGGAGGTGCAGCGGCTGGCACGCTATGCAACCTTGACGCTCGCCGAGTGTGATGCGGCAATCCATCGCATCTATCCCATGGCTGGGCCGCTGGGACCCTTCGTCGGCGGCGGGGACACCAATTTTGTGCCGGTGTTTGATGAGGCCCGGGCGGCGCGCCGATTCGAGGGGCTGGTCTATTTCACCGACGGCAAGGGGAATCTTCCCAAAACGGCGCCCGCAGTTCCTACCTTGTGGGCATTAACGCACAGCGACCCTTTTCATCCAACCTGGGGGAAGGTTGTGGTACTGCCTGAGTGAGCAGGATGTCCAACCTGGCGGTTGTCTCGGCTTGCAGGCGCTTCATGGTTTCCAGCGTTTGATTTTCAGGATGCGACCGAGGAGGATTGCGCATAATGGGTTCACGACATTTGTTTCAAAAGTTCATCCAACAGCCGGTTTAATGACTTCCCGATGTCGGCCGGATCGGAGGCTGGCAAGTATAAGAATGTTCGCCCCCAGCGGTCGAAGCTGCGGATGTTTTTTTCGCTTCGGTTCCAACTGAATTGGAGAAGCCGCTTTGGTGTATCCGTAAAGCTTGCGTAAACAATTGGCGAGTCATCGTCCTGTAGAGCCATCCACCAAATTCCGCAATCAATTTTGACCTGCTCATCACGTTGGGATCGGCCTCTGATTTCCGCCGCCACCCAATAGCCTAGTTGGCCCCGGGTCCTGTCCGCTTCGGTGAAAACTTTACGATCCTTTAAAGAATGCCATTTTTCTCTCCTTTCGATAACGCCCGAAAGCAGCTTGATCATTTCCTGTTCAAAAAATGCCAGCGTCTCCCGTGCTTGGGCATAAACATTCATTCCTTGTTTCAAGAACGGTTTCGTTTCTTCATTCATATTGGTTCGCACAGTTAAGGTTCAGGACGTCCAGCCACCGCAATACCATCTGAATTTGATTTGGGCCTGGCCTTTGCAGTTTGTCCAGCCGTTCGAGGCAAAGTATTTCTGCCTCAATCGTGCTGCAAAAAGCCCAAGCCCACGCGCGCCAAAAAACGGACTCGTGCCCATGCCACAAACATTTTCGCAAGCCGCGGACAACATCTTCCCAAAGGATAGTTTCAACCTTGATCGTTTCGCGCTCGGCGTGGGCCTGTGCCACTTCGTTCCAAGACTGCTGGGACGTGGCGGGAATAAGGATGAAATCATTCCAATCACTGTCCGGCGTCGTCTTGTGCAGTTTTTCGGCGGTCTCGAACGTCTTTTCAAAATGTGGATCCCAGACTTTGACCTCGATGTCAGCGTTCTGTTTCGTGTTCCACGTAATGACGATATCTGCTCTGCGGTCATCTACGGGCACCTCGCGATCCACCGTCGGCGATATAAATGTTTCGATCTGACAGTCCATGTGTCGGCCAAATAATGACTCCGCCAAATTGCCGGTTGCGGATGTTTCCAACAGCCAGGCCAGCCAGTCCGACCAATCCTCCTCCCGATTGAGGCGTAACGGGCGGAATTTCCTCCAGTCAAGGATTGTTTGGTCGCCACAAAGCGGCCGCAGCCTCTCTTCCCACTGACGTTCCAAGTCCTGACATTCACGGATACGAGGAATGATGGCCTGACGGGACTTCTCGATTAACCCTCTGATTGCCTGCCAGCCATGAACGGAACGTGCAGCCTCAATTCTAAACTTTTTGAGAAAGTCCCAAGAGTATCCCTTGTCACTTGGCCAAGTTTGCACCGACTCGTTCATATTTAGAATGTTTAGTCAAGGTCAGCTTCGCCAGAAACATGGGAACGCTGAAAGTCAATCTTTTTCCGACCGAGCCTGCGCGTTATCCAAGCCAAACTCTCATTTATGACCTGGCGGCGGCGTTGGATTGTTTTCGCAATCTGCGACATCTCTACGGTCACAGTTGTCAACAAGCGTCTCAACCCTGCCTCTTCCACCACATCAATACGGAATGCACGCTGTTCCACACCAATGCGGGTGCGAAGTAAAAAACCAATTTGATGTACACGCCGGTACTGTGGCCTCCTGTTGCCGACGAAGCACTCGACCAGCGGGCCCGAAGTTACAAAAATTGGGTAGTAGAATTGAAGATTTAGATCCTCACCTCTTCGGTCCAAATGAAATGCTTTACCGTGATCACGTTTGTGTGCCACTACCGCCTTGGCTAATACTTCAAAGTCCTGAAATAATTCAATCCTCCCGCCTATCGTATGCCCAGCTTCAAACACCGGAGAATTGGCTCTCTTCTGTACGAGCTTCTTCGATTCATAAACCGCACAGAACTGGCTGGCGAGACGCCCTGTTCGGTAATAGTGATGAAACTTTTCAATTCCCAAGAAGTCCGCCAGAGACCGGACGGTCTTGCCTCTTCGTGCGATTTGCAGAGGCAAGCCCGATACTTCCACGGGCCCGAGAAATAAATTCATTCGAATTTCCTGCTGGGTGAAGAAGACAAGCGGGCACTGGAGATTTTTACAGGCGATGAGCAGCATCGGGAAAATAAACTCAAGTCTCCGTTTTCCAATACGCTCTGCAGAAATGGCTGAGATGTCTAACTCGCGAAGTTCTCCCGTCTCAAAGTTGTGAAATCGTTCGTTTGGTGTTGCCTTAAATCCAAAACTTTCCACAAGTGGCACCAAACGCTGTTCCATCAAATATCCAGAGCGTGCAATTGCCTCACGCATGGGCTCGGTTTATACGCTGGCAGCTTTCATTTATTCTGGTTTTTAGCCGATATGGCTTTCTAGGAGATCATGAGGCGAGGAGGTGGTGGAGGGTGGAGTCTAGGAGGTGCGCGCCGAGGGTGCGGGACTGGCCGGCCAGCAGGTCGAAGTGTTTGAAGAACGTGGCGCGGGTCATGCGTCTGTGATTACCCTCTTTTTCAATACGTAGTTTAATACCTAGTTTATGAGTTAATACCTAGTTTCCGATTTTCTCCCATTTTGCGCCCCGGCCAGTGCCGAGGGACTTGATTTTCCTTTCCTTTTGCAGCCGGGCCAGAAGGCGGCGAATCAAATCCAGGCCGACGCCGGGACATTCGGCCTGCAAATCGGCGACACGAAAGGTGCTGATCTGGCGGTCAACGGCTGCCAGCACGGCCTCGGTCTTTTCCCCGCGCGGCGATTTGAGCTGGCCGACACGCTGCTCGAATTCCTTGCACGCCTGCGTGAGGATGAACAGCAGAAAATTCATCGCCGGCCACGGGTCGTGTTTGCCCTCGTGCCAGCGGGTGGAGCTTTGTTCCAAGACTTCGTAATACCGTTCTTTGTTGTCCTCAATGATGCGTTCAAGGCTGATGTAGCGTCCGGCTTCGATGCCGCAATGGTAACACGCCGACAGGAACAGCAGGCGCGAGACGCGGCCATTGCCATCACGAAACGGATGGATGCACAGGAAGTCGAGGTTGAGCGCGGCGGCGAGGACGAGCGGGTGAACCCATTTCTCGCGCGTCCCGCGATTCCAAAGCTCAATCATCTCGGCCATCGCCTTGGGCGTTTGTTTCGCGGGCAGGGTTTTGAAGCGGACGCGGCTGCGCCCATCGGCAAAGGTCTGGATGATGTCCACGTCCTTTTCCTTGTATTGACCCGCATCCCAGATTTCGCCGCGGCAGAGCTTGTGAAGTTTCTTGATGGTGGCTTCCGATATGGGGAGTTTCGCGCCGCTTTCGTGAATCAATTTCAAAGCATCGCGATAGCCGCGCACTTCCTCCTCGTCCCGGTCGCGCAAGGCGGGTTTGCCGAACATCAGCGTGGCCACGCGGGATTTGTCCACTTCCACGCCTTCGATGCGATTGGAGGAAACCGCGCTCTCGATGAGTGCGTGTTCGCGGAGGATTTTAAGTTTCTGCGGCGATTGGCGGGTGTAAAGCTCCTGCCTGCCCTTGGATTCGGCAAGATCGGACAGATACCAAGTGGTGCGCGTCGGGATGGCCGGCGGTTCGGCGGCGAGTTGTCGCAAGGTCATCATGGCTGATTGGTCTCTTCGGTAAGAATGATAATTTTGTAGATGGCAGGTATGTCGTGTGGCTTCACGCGCCGGTTTTTGTCCGCCGGTGCATCACTCACCCGCTGAAACTTGAAGCGACCGGCACAGCACCAGACATCATCACTTTCCTTTTCCTTTATCAGAACCGGAATGACCGGCTTTTCAGGGATGAACATTTCGGCAAACCGCTCCCGGCCTTCTCCGTAGCCAACCAGAACTTCATTCGGTGCTTTCGGATTCTGCCAACGGTTCAGGGCAAAGCCAACCACACGACCATCGCGATGAAGCGCATAGCGTGGCGGCCTATCCTCGGCATCCAGTTCGTCGAGGATTTCCGCCCAGTGGTAGGTTTTGCCTCTTTCCAGACTCATCGTTCCAATGCCTGCTGCAATTCGTGTTTCAATTGTTCGCGGGTGTCATTCACGGCGGCCAGGAGTTTCTGGTATTCGGCCAGCAGTTTGTCCGGGTCGCCGTGACCGGGATCAACCACGTTCGGGTTCTTGATGTCGAGATTGTAGCCGGAGTCGCGGATTTGCTGGATCGGCACACGCCAGGCAAGTTCGGTTTCCTTCCGCTTGGATGCCTGGCCGGCTCGGCTCCACCACTTGCGCTCTGGCTCAAATTCGCTGATGTGGCTGGCGTAATGAATTTCGTCCGAATGTCCTGCTCGCTGAGGTCTTTCTTATTCATACGACAGCGGCGCCGTGGCGTTTTTCAGGTGCGTCCGAGGTAGTGTCTCTTTCCGATGGAGCAACCCAGCGCATAGTATCAGTGATACACGGCTGCCGACCGTGAACCCGTTGAAAGTTTCTGACTGTTTCCCATAGGCCACGCAGACAGGCAAGCCACGTAAAAGGCTTTGCCTCACGTGGTAAACATCGTAGGACGGAAAGTGGGATTTGCAATGGTAAAACTCTTTGCAGATTTGCCGCGCTCTTGTTGAAATCAAGGCATGGCTGCCGGAGGACCTGGGTTCTTTGAACCACCCGGTTGAGCGCTTTTCACTTTGCAGAGCTGGACGTGGGTGAAAACATCCTTCACTTCTTTCCATTCGCGCTCGCCTAAATCAACGCGAACCTGACCTCGGGAAGGCCATTCCTCATAAACGATGGCGATTCTTCCCGCGTGAGTGCCGGCAATGACCAGGACAAGGTCGCCTTTGCGGAACGGGCCGCCATTTGTCCAGGCACGGAAATGCCAAAGCATCTTGAAAAACACCCACGATACCGCGAATCCGCATATCGCTCCGATAAAAACCAAAGCGAACATTTGCGGCAAGTCAGTCGCCTGAATCGCAATCGTCAAGTCAACGCCAACTGCTATTCCCAACAACCCGGCTATCCAAACATGTGTGTGCGCGAAGAGCTTTTGCAGCAGCGAAGGTTTCACTGGACAACCAAATACCGGAGCGTGGTCGGGAACCGGCCGTGGAGGCAGTGGGGGCAGAATCAACAGATGTTCGCGTTTAACCTTGTCCTTCCACCAGGCGACGACTTCAGGAAATAACTCCAGCAATCGTTCAACGAGTCGGCCGGGATTGTCCCGCGGTCTTAAGAACAACCGACGCCATAACGGTTGGTCCAGACGAAACCATCGCTTGCCGCGTGCGGGGATCAGCCAGCCGCGAACCAAGGCAAAATTTCCGGGATATATATCTTCGGGGGCAAGGTGACGCCCGCCGTACTCGATGCCGTTCAATGGGGCCTCGGTGAACTGGACAAAGAAACCCGGACAGCCGCGCCTGGCTGACAATACGGCGATAATCTGCATCGCGGCGTCCGTCCGGCGCCGGAAGCAAATCAGACTCGGCTGTTGCCGGTTGTCGCGGACGAACCCCAGCAATTCGAGATGCTGAAAAAACCGCTGTTCCAGGGCTTCCCCGAGCGAGGTTTTATCTTGTTCCGACATTATTGTGCTTTTGGATATTTCCCGCGGGTATTCGGATTGGCTGACAAGCTAAGGCGCAGGCGGCGAGTTGGAAAGCGGGAGTTGAACCATCCACGCGAACCGGGTTGAATCTGCGCATGGCTGCCGGGCAGCTCTGGCCATCCCGAATACGGAATGCGGAATGCGGAGTGTGGAATTCAGATCGTCCGGCCTGCGGCCTCAACGGTGTTTCTCCCCGACGACCCTCACCCGGTCCCGCAGCGGCGGGACCACCCTCGCCCGCTACCGCGAGCGAGGGACAGGCCGCGCGGCGGGGCGTTTTATGGGCCGGGGTTGGCCGCCTGATGGTAGGGCTGGCCGGATTTATACAGTTTGAGCAACTGTTCAGTCCTCTCGGCCACATCCTTTTGCCCTTCTGCCACCGCCAATTCATGGGCTTTTTCGGCCATGGCCACGGCCTCGGTGAAACGGCCGGCTTCAGCGTAAGCGGTGGCCAGGATTCCGACCAGCGCGGCGTCTTTGTTCCGGGTCATTTGACAGGCCCGTTCGGCCAGCCGCACCGCCTCATCGCTCTTGCGCAGGTGCGGATCGGCAGCGGTGGCCCGCAACCAGGCGAGACTGCTCAGCGCGACCACCGAATTGCTGTCCTGCTCGAGAGCCCGTTCGTAGTGATTGATCGCGTCCACCGGGCGGCGGGCATCAATTGAAACCTTGGCCAAGTCCAGCTCATCCTTGACGTATTCGTTGCGCAAGGCTTGATACTCGACAATCAGATTGCTGACGTGTCCCTTGAGTTCGATGATGTGCTTGCCCAGTTCAGACGGCGCGCCCCCGATGGCGCGGAGATTTTCATAGATGCTGTAATAGCGCCCGGCGGCGATGGCGGTGGACAGCCCGATCAGCACGATTGTCAGTGGTATCAAAACCGGGAACGTTTCGCGCAACGCCCAAGCCGGAGCCGGCCCGGCCGGCAGCTCTTCGCCTGTGCCTGACCCGAAGGATTCCCGCCACCGCTCGCTCATCAGCATCAGGCTCAAGGGCAGGATCTGCATGAAAATTCTGAATTCGTTGATTCCCCCGTACAGAAACTGTCCCCCCAAATAGATGACAATCACCGCCATGTAGGGCAGGAACCGTCTGCGCCAGCCCAGCGCCAGGACTGCCAGCAGGGTTCCCGCATTGACGAAAATAACGTGGTTGAGCGTCGGCGAAAAAAAGGTTTCGACATTTCCAATCAGCAACGTGCGTCTGAACAAATCGATCGGGCTCGTCGCATTGTTCATGGAAAAGGCCGCCACGTGCAGATGCAACTGGCTTAACAAAAGCTTTTTTCCCAGCACATACACCGCGACGATGGCCACAAAAGTCAGTATCCGCTTCCACCATTTCCACTGGCCGGCAAACAAGGCCAACAGGGCGCAGACCAGGACGGTTTCCTTGAAGAAACACCCGGCGCAGGTCGCCACCGCCATCAGGAACATTTGCCGGCGCGCAAAAAACAGGATCGCCAGCGTGAAAAATAACGTGCCGGGCAGGTCCCACGGGTAAAAATACAGGCCGGAGGCAGGCGTGAAACCATACATCAGCCCCGCAAAAATACCCAGGTTGATGAACAGCGAATGGCGCAGGGCAAACATGACGGCCAGGAACAAGAGAAACAGCCAGACACTTTGATACAACCCGAACAGGTTTTCGTACTGGCCAACACCGAACCGGTTGTCTTCGACCACAAAATCAAACAACCACCCGGACAAAAGCAGGCCCGACAACCGCCCCTTCCAGACATCGCCGATTTTGTCCAGATGAAAACCCGGAATTGAACACGACGTGAAGACCCAGCCGTTGGTGTAGTTGTTCGGGCTGCCGACGGCAAAATATGCGACGAGAAAATAGTAGGTCACGCACAGGGAAAGGGCTACGAACAGCTCAAAAAACAGCAGCCGCCGCTGTGTCGCGCCCGGCGCGCTCCAGCCGTGCAGCAGGCCGGCCTTGAAGGAACCAAATTTCAAGTTCGCCAGCCAGCCTGCACTGTTGCCCAGATTCATGGTCGTCGGGAATGAACTCTAACACAGCACATCGGGACGACAAGACGCAAGCCCGCGCCGGGGTTCAAGCCGGCGTAACTGGACTCCGCTGCCAACTCCCTCGCCCGAGCGAGGAGAGGGACGGGGTGAGGGGAATTGAGCTTGAAAATATTATGCCTCCTCACCCCGCCCTCTCCTCCTTAGGGGAGGAGAGGGAGAATAAATGGTGCTGGCGCAAAGTCGCCCCCTGTTTAAGCAGCCGGTGCCGGCCGGGCTTCCGCCGGACACGGCGGAAAATTTGCGTGCAGCCGCTGCCGTTGTGAACAAGTAATTTTTGTGTGCTGCAACGCCTTTGGCTAGGATAGTCCCGATGGCCGGCGCTTACGAACTACTGCTGGACGCGACGATTCAACATCTGGAGGATTTGAAATCGCGCGGCGTACGCTACGTCGCCGTTTCACCGGAAACACTCCGCGCCCTGGCTCAACCGATTTCCGTTCGTGCGCCCCGACCGGATTCTCCACCGGCGGCCAAGCCGCCAATTCACTCCGCACTCCGCACTCCGTCCACCCTCCGTAGCAGAGCTACTGCGGAGGACGGGCGCTCCGCACTTCCACCGCCGGTTGCCGAGCAGGAAACCTTGCTGACGTTGCCGGGCGAGACGGTTCCCCGGCCGGGTCCGCCGCTCGATCCGCAGGCAAAGGCGGCGGCGTTTGCCGCGTTGCGCGAGCGGGCGCTGGCCTGTGTCAAATGCGAACACCTCGCGTCGTCGCGCAAAAATGTCGTGTTCGGCGTCGGCAGCCTTGACGCACAAATCATGTTCATCGGCGAGGCGCCGGGGGCGGACGAAGACGAGCAGGGCGAACCGTTCGTCGGCAAGGCCGGCCAGTTGCTCACCAAAATCATCCAGGCGATGGGCCTGCAACGCGCGGACGTTTACATCGGCAACATTTTAAAATGCCGGCCCGACACACCCGGCCAGAGCGCCGGCAACCGCAAACCAAGCGCCGACGAAATGGCCACGTGCATTCCATATCTGCACGAGCAGATTGATTTGATGCGGCCCGGGGTCATTGTGGCCCTGGGCGCGACAGCGGTGGAAGGGTTGCTGGGCAAAACGATTGGCATCACCAAGCTGCGCGGGACCTGGAAGACGTATCGCGGCATCCCGCTCATGCCGACGTATCATCCGGCGTATCTGCTGCGCAACCAGGCGATGAGCGAGAAACGCAAGGTGTGGGAAGATATGCTGGCCGTGATGGAAAAGCTCGGCATGCCCGTCAGCGAAAAACAGCGGCGGTTTTTCTTGAGAGGTTGATCTGCAAATTCCGCGAATTAACGCGAAATCCCTCTCTTTGTTTCGCAGCAAGGCAGCGGATTGCCGCCGGAATGCGGTGGTGTGGTTTGGAGTTCCGCGTTTACGCGGCAAAGGGTGATGATGCCCGCCCGAACCGCCTGAAGGCGGAACTCCATACCGGGACGGTACCCGACATCCGCCTGGTTATAAACGGTTGAAGGCTTTGTAGTTTCACCCATCCGGCGAGGCGGGTAAACTGAAGCCGGAATTCACATGAGCCGTCGCTGGAAAATTTTGGTTATTGCAGCCGTGGCGCTGGCTGCGGTGGTAATCATTCCCGTCATTCGCCACTATCAACTTCGCGCCGCGACGGAAGCTTACATCGCCGAACTCAAAGCCAAGGGCGAGCCGATGGATTTGGCGCAGGTCATTCCGCCGCCCGTGCCGGCGGAGCAAAACGGGGCTTCAAATTTTTTGAAAGCAGCCTCACTTTTGGACACCCACTGGAATGTTTTGGGCAGCAATCCGCCGCCGGCCATGCGCATGGTCGCACCGGGAAAAGCCATGCTGGGTTGGGCGCAATCCGATATACGCAGCAGAGACGGAACAAATACATGGGGAGAAATTGAAGCTGCGCTGGCTGAAGACAACGCAGCCTTGAAATTGCTTTCCCGAATTACCGAACATCCAATACTTGATTTTAATCTCGATTACAAAGATGGCCCTGACAAAATTAAAATTCTTCACCTTGCTTCGCTGAAACGATCCGCGCAAAGGCTGTCAGCGGCAGCGATGGATGATTTACATCGTGGAGATACGGCTTCTGCCGTCAAAGATGTTTCCGTGATGCTCGCGCTAGTGAATGGAGCGTCGCATGACCGGCTTGTTATTTCCGAACTGGTGCGCATTGCAATTACTCAAATCACCCTGGCCGTCAATTGGGAGATTTTGCAATCTCCGAATCTGACCGACGCACCGCTTGCTGAATTACAACATGATTGGATGAAGTTGGAATTCATTCGAGCAGAAGAAAGTGCAATGGCATTGGAACGCGTGACAGGCGAAATTTCACTCACGAAGTGGAGAAACTCCAATTCTGAACTTCAAAACTATTTCGACGCATGGTTCAAACTTGCACAGCCCGGCAAAGAGGAAGGGTTTTTTGACAGAGTCAGATTCAAGGCCCAAATTTTCAGATGGCGATATTGGTGGTCCTATCCCGACGAATTGCGCACTTTGAAAGGCTATCAGATATTCCTGGAGACCGTGCGCTTCGCGGAGACAAATTATTCGTGGCAAACGGCGTTTCAAGAACAGCAAAACAAAGTTCAAAAACTGAGGATTGATAGAAACAGCGCGGGTTCGGCGTGGTTTTCTGATTCGAACAAAATTGATCTGCATTCGTTGATGTCTGCGTCCGTGTTTTCTTTAAACGCAGTTTTTTACCGAGTATTGCGGGCGGAGACGGCAAAGCAGATGACAGAGACGGCCATTGCTTTGAAACGCTATCAACTCAGACACGGAAGTTATCCGGCGGACTTGGATTTGCTGGTGCCAGAATTTATGCCCGCGGTTCCACTCGACCCGGTGGATGGCCAGCCGTTGCGTTACCGGCGAAACGCCGATGGCACCTTTCTGCTTTATTCTGTCGGCGAAAACGGCAAGGACGATGGCGGCGATCCTTCGTTGGAAAACGGTGTCCAGTCTTCGAGTTACTATTGGCAAAGCCCGCATACACTGGATTGGGTCTGGCCGCAGCCGGCGACGCCTGAAGCGATCCAGAACTTTTACGAACATCCACCCAAATAATTTTGCGTTTTGTCAATTCGCGGATTGATTCAACCCGGTTTTCCGCTATAAACCGTCCGTGCTCAAATCCGTTTTCCAGCCGCTCATCGCGTGGTATCTCGGCGCGCTCAAAACCGGCGGCTATCCGCTCGTCGTGCTGCTGATGACGATGGAAAGTTCCTTCCTGCCGTTGCCCAGCGAAGTCATCATCCCGCCCGCGGCGCATCTGGCGTGGTCGGGCGGCGGCTTGAATCTGTTCAACCAGCATTTCTCCGGCTGGCCGGCCCAAATCGGCATCGTCCTCACCGGCGCGTTCGGCTCGTGGCTGGGCGCGACGATCATGTATTGGCTGGCGCGCCTCGCCGGCCGGCCCCTGGTTTTGCGCTATGGCCGGCTCGTTCTGTTTCCACCGGAGAAACTGGAAAAGGCCGAACGCTGGATGTCGCATTACGGTGCGGCGGGCGTGTTCGTGGCACGGCTGCTGCCAGGCGCGCGGCAGCTCGTCGGCATCCCCACCGGCATCGCGCGGATGGATTACCGGCTGTTCACCCTGTTCACGTTGCTCGGCGCGACGATCTGGTGTTCGGTGCTGTGCTGGCTCGGCGTCAATATCGGCGCCGACATCACCAAAGGCGAAATGCACCGCGTCCTATTTTGGGTCGGGGGCACCGCGCTCGTGCTCGGCGGACTTTATTATTTCTTCGTCCACCGCCATCTGCGAAAGGAGGCGTAGCCGCAATCTCCAGATTGCGTCCGACCCAACGAATCCACCCGCGCGCCGCTTGAAAGCTGCAGCTGCAATTTGTTTGTGCGCGACTCGAAAATCGCGGCCAGCAGATTACTTCACCAGTTCAAGGCTGAACGGATATTTGTATTCCTCGCCGTTGTTGGCCTTGATGCCGGCGATGACGGCAAACACCAGCCCCGCGAGGCCGATTAAAATCACAATGGGGATCAGTAAAAAGCCGACGCAGAAAAATGACAGAATCACGGCAACGACCATGCCAACCAACGCCGCAATGGTCACAGTGATCTGAAAATTCAACGCCGCCTTGCCGTGGACATTGGTGGAAGGGATTTCATTCTTCTTGATTTGCCAGACCAGCAGCGGGCCAAGCATGTTACCAAAGGGGATAACGAATCCGGCCAAGGCACTGAGATGGCACAACATGTTCCAAGTACGGGCCTGGCTTTCGGGACTCGACGGCGGTGGGGGCGTTGCCGCTTGCGGCGGTTGGGCGGACGGCGGATTTTGGTTGTCAGGCATAGGTTTCCTTTCGTTGGGTTCGACCGCTCAATACGCGGAATCCTCTCCGGGCGCAAGCGAAAAATTTTGGTTAAAATTCCTTTGCGTCTTCGCGCCTTTGCATGAAATTCAGATGTGCCTGCGACCGAAGCCATCCGCAAAAGAGCCAGCACGCTGCCGCACAAGCCGGGCATTTACCTGATGAAAGACCGGTTCGGCACGGTCATTTACGTCGGCAAGGCGCGCGACTTGCGCAAACGCGTCAGCCAGTATTTCCATCCGTCCCGGCGCCTGGGCTGGGACCTGAAATTCAACGCGCTCGTCGAAGCGATTTGTGATTTTGATTTCCACATCGTTCGCAGCGAGCCGGAAGCGTTCCTGCTCGAAGGCAGGCTCATCAAGGAATTTCGTCCGCGTTACAACGTCAGTTTCCGCGACGACAAACGGTTCCTGATGCTCAAGGTGAATTTGAACGACCCGATACCGAACTTCGCCTTCGCGCGATTCAAAAAGGACGACGGCGCGCGCTATTTCGGGCCGTTCTCGAATGCGGGCGCGTTGCGCAACACGCTGGCGCTGGTGCGGCGGCAATTCAACCTGCGCGGCTGCCGCGCGTTCGCCCCCGGTGAAAACGATTACAAGCATTGTCTCTACGCGCATTTGAAATACTGCACCGCGCCGTGCATCGGCAACGTCACGCGCGAACAGTATCTGGAACAGGTGGTGGCCGCCTGCGATTTCCTCGAAGGCCAGTGCGCGGAAATGCAGGAGCAGCTCGAAACGGAAATGAAAAAGGCGGCCGCCGCGCGCGATTACGAAAAGGCCGCCAGCCTGCGCGACCTCATTCGTGATTTGAATGAAACGACGAAGAAAGAGAGGAAATTCGCGCGCGTGCCCTACACGTTGCCGCTTTCCATCAACCCGGGAGACGATCTGGCTGAACTGGCAAACGTCCTCGATCTGCCGAAGCCGCCGGAACGCATCGAGGGTTTTGATATTTCCAACATCAGCGGCACATTCGCGGTGGCCTCGCTGGTCAGCTTCAAACATGGCCGGCCTGACCGCTCGAATTATCGGCGGTTCAAAATCAAAACAGTGGAGGGGCAGGACGATTTTGCGAGCATGGCGGAGGTCGTTCACCGCCGCTATATGCGGCTGTTAAATGAGTCGAAGGTCGAAGGCCGAGAGTCGAGGGCCAAAGGTTTGGAGTCCCGCCTTCAGGCGGCAAACCGGCTGAAGCCGGAACTCCATACGTCGAATTTACCGGATTTGATTCTGATTGACGGCGGCAAGGGCCAGCTCAATGCCGCATACGACGCGTTGAAGAAACTCGGCCTCGGGAAAATTCCCGTCATCGGACTGGCGAAGGAGTTCGAGGAAATTTACCGGCCGGGCGAAGGCAAACCGCTGCGGCCCGGCCTGGACCATCCGGCGGTGAAATTGTTGCAGCGCATTCGCGACGAATGCCATCGCGTGGCGAACAGCTACAATGCGCAACTCCGCATCAAGCGGATTTCGGAGAGTGTGCTGGACGAATTTCCGGGCATTGGGGAGCGGCGCAAGCAGGCATTGTTGAAAAAGTTCGG
>Ga0335081_10003346_pt1 | contig 25228 bp, 14 predicted proteins | sample Lox_Sample_35_FD_206713 | JGI IMG/M metagenome (GOLD analysis project Ga0335081, IMG submission 206713) | Soil microbial communities from Loxahatchee National Wildlife Refuge, Florida, United States - Lox_Sample_3.5 | ecosystem: Environmental > Terrestrial > Soil > Wetlands | place: USA...
TACCTCCTAGCCTTTATTCGCAAAAAAGCAAGTCTGCCTTTGATGAGTGCATTCCAGATTGTTGCTTATAGTTTGAATCTGGCCAGCCTCACAGATGTATGGTTCTGCGTTAGTCCGGGCGGGCAGGGGGTATACCGGTCCAGCCTGGCTGGCGACAAATCCGACCTGGCTCCCGGGCTATTCACTCCTGGCCGAAAGAAACTTGAGCGCGGCTTCAGTTCGTGAGCGTACGTGTAATTTGTGATAAACGTGTCGAAGGTGCCAGCGTACGGTGCCATCGGTGAGGCCGACGCGGGCGGCAATTTCTTTGTTGGGGAAACCAACCGCCAGCAATTCCAGGATTTCGCGCTCGCGCGGAGAAAGACCTTCCACATTGGCCGCGGTGGCAACCGGTTCCTGGAAGGAAACGATTACCTTGCGAGCAATTTCGCGCGACATGGGCGCACCTCCCTGCTGCACCTCGCGGATGGCGGAAAGGAGCTCTTCGGGGGTGCACCGCTTTAAAAGATAACCGCAGGCACCGGCCCGCAACGCCTTGAATATCCTTTCGGTATCTTCGTAAACCGTGACCATGATGATTTGGACCGAGGGCATCAGTTGTTTGAGCCGGGCAGTGCATTCGATGCCGGAAACATCGGGCAGGTGAATGTCCATCAATACGATGTCTGCGCGATGCTTCGGGATTTCCTTAAGGGCTTCTTCGGCCGTCGCACAAGCGCACACGCACTCGCATTCCGGATCCGCCTTGATAAATTCCGCGAGGCTTTCGCGAATGACCCGATTGTCCTCGACGATGGCGATTCTGGTCATGGAATGCTCAGTGCAAGGGCAGGCCGAACCGCACGGTTGTGCCCTTGCCGCTTCGGGTGTTGACTTCAAACCAACCACCCAGTTTTTCCAGTCGTGCCCGCATATTGGCCAAACCATCCATCCCTTCTGTCTGGTCGGCTCTGGCCCAACCCCGGCCGTTGTCGGTGATGGTCAAGCGGGCCTGTCCTTGTTCAACCTGGATGTTCAGGCGCACCTCAGTGGCGCCCGAGTGGCGCACGACATTGGTCAGCGCCTCCTTGAACGCGAGAAACAATTGGTGGCGATGGTGCGAGTCCACGGCATAATCAGCGGGCTCGAACGGGCCTTCGAGACGCCAGGCAATGTTGGCCAGGCCCAGGAAACGCTCGGCGTAAAGAGAAAAATAGCTGACCATCGAGGCCAATGAGTCATGTTTGGGATTCGTGGCCCAAACGATTTCGTCCAGCGCAACGACCATCTGGCGCGCGATGTCACTCATTTGCTGAAGATAACTGCCGCGCCTTTCGAGCGGCACCGAGGCAGTTCGCGCCCTGGCTCCCAACATGGTGATTTCAGTGAGGCCTGATCCCAGTTCGTCGTGGAGATCCTGAGCAATGCGCGCCCGTTCCTGTTCCATGGCATGTTGTTGCTCGGCACGCTGTCGTTCCCGGATTTGGATTTCAAGTTCGGCGGTGCGTTGCTCGACCTTGCTGCGAAGCTGAGTAATCCAGAGTGCCGTAGCAACCAGGACGCAGGCCAAGGCACCCAGAATGACCAACAGTTTTTCCAATGTCCACCAGGGCGGGCGTGCCAGCACGCTAACATCCAATGGCGAGCTCAGCAGCAACTCGAAGGAACTGATATCCTGACCTGCTGCGTGGTTTCCGCTCTGGGCCGCGTAAACGCCCGTCAATGCCAACCGGCTGCCGATGGCCAGAGATTGCACCCAACCGTTCGCGCCATTCAGCCGCGCGACAAACGTCCGCACACCGCTTTGCATTTCCAACACCTGGTCCGTCGGCGTCCGGCGCACGCTGGCCAATAAACCTTCAACCCGCACCCGCGTCGAATCGTGGCCCGCGCGCAACAAATCGTCAGACTGCAGTTTCGTTGCCTCCGGCAGCGAGGCGCGGCCCGTGCACCGCGCCGCGGCGTCGCGCAAAATGGGCGAGCCGTTGTTCAACAATTCAGGAAAACCCACCACTTCCACCAGATCGCCCGGCTGCAAGCGGGTGGATTGCTTCAGTATGAACCGCACGCCATGGCCGCCCTGCGTCATGAAATATTCCGGGTCTTGCGCGTAAATGATTTGGCCCGAAACCTTCACCCGTTCCAACTCGCTGGCCTGAGGATCAAACAACAGCAATTCCGCCGGTGTTTTGTCGGGACTGGAGAACAAATCCTCCGGCGCCGGCTGGCTCACGGTAATGTCGGCGTTGTAAATCCGGATGGTGCCCAGCTCCACTTGATGGGTGATGTAATCCCAGGAAGCAAACAGGCAACCGCGAATGCGAACGAGCGCGTTTTCGTAACGTGCCAGTTCTTCGCCATTCGCGCCATTCACGCGCAGTTCGATGTTGATAACCCCGCCGCGCGTGCGCAACGTCAGTCCGTTCGTCAGCACCGTCGTGACGATGCCCTGGACTTCCACATATTGTGCGTCCAAACTGCCGTTCATCAACTGGTCCCAGGTTGGCCGGACCGGCTCCGGCACGCGTCCCAAGCCCAGACTGCTCACCTGATGCGCATTCACAATTGGAGCAAACAGACTCGGATCGGTCGTGCCCTCGACTTCCAAAAACTCGCCAACCGCCGGCGGCGCCGTGCGGCTCTCGGAAAAATCAACGACGTAAATGCCGCGCGTGGAGTCCTGGACAGTGAACGCCTGATGTTCCGGCAAAACGCTGGTGACCACGCCGCGGATTTTAACCAGGTACCCGCGCTGCGCTTCTTCGCGTTTCAACCGATGGACCTCCCAGGCAGTTGTCAGCACCGGCAGCACCCCTGCGTTCGTGTTCAATGTTGCCAGCGCCTCCGGCAGCGGTTTTAGTATTTCAAGTTCGTTACGCGTCGGCACCAGCAGAATTCCGGGAACAATTTGGCCCTCGGTTGTGTAGGCGTTCAGGCAAACGCCGGTCGCCTCCACCGTTGAGTTGCGCAGGAGCGCCGGGGACAACCCGGCAGTATCACTCACCTCCAGCTGCAGCCGGCTGCCGCCGGCGCTTAACTCCAAATGCAGGCCGCCGGCTTCTTCGCGCGCCAACTCGACCCGGCCTTCTGTTTCCGCCCACCGGCCATTCTCGTCCTCGCGCAAGGCCTGGCCGATGATGATCCGGTGAGGTTTGGGAAGCGTTGCGCGCCCGACCACGGTCATTCGCAAGGGCGGTGCGCCGACAAACAGACGACTCCCGTCATCCGACGTGGTATAGAACGTGTAAACTCCGGCGCACGGCACCTCCAGATAACCGGTGAATTGCAGTCCCACATGTTCCTTGCGATAGATCACCGCAAGATCGAAGTTGGAGACCACGCCGCTTTTGACGGTGGCCAGTTGGCTGAAAGCAGGCAACCTTTCGCCCTCCACATCGTAACACCGATAATCCAGACCGTTCACCCAACGGCCCGTTCCACCGGCCGGGCTGGCCTCCGTACGAAAGAGTGCGGTGCTTGGGATTTTCTGGCGAGGCCATCCCGGTCCGGCGTAGTCCACTTCCAACCCGTATTTCTCGACGCCGTTGAACCAGTCCACGCGGATCGGATGCCGCCCGGCGTCCAGATAAACCGCGCCGGATTTCTCGATCATGTCGTGAACCCCGTCGTTGTCCACGACCGGCCCTTTGGCCCCAACTCTGAAACCGGCGCCCGACGGCGTGATCACGCCGTTGCCTTCCAAAAGCACTGTATGCCCTGATGCCACAGATTCGTCGTGCAAATCCATCTCTAACTCCTCGACCCCGGAGTCGTCCTTGAAAACGAGTTTTCCCTGCATTGGATTTATCCACCAGACATCACCTTGAAGACGGATGTAGTAGCTCGTTTTGGGATTTTGGGCGGCTAGAAGGCGAAATTGGTGGACGTTGGTTACCTCGACCGAAATCTGACCATCGGGAGTCGAATCCGCTCGCGCAACCTGGACATTTGTCAGTCCCGCCAGTGTCAGTCCGGAGCAAAAGGCCATTTGCCAGAACCGACCCAAGCAAGATGCACGCATACGGACAAGCATATCTCTTGCAGGTTGTCTTTGCATCAGGAATCTACCTACGCATTCGCTTCGGAGGCGCGATGGTACCCGGGAAACATTTTACTCAGATCGGGCTTGCGTTTCCGCGACCGGAGCAGGAGCAACCGCCTCCATGCCGGCTTCCTTGAGCCCGCCGGGCAAACCCCTGACCTGAATGTGGCTGCGTAGCATACGGATTGAACGTGGCGCGACCGAGATCGCAGGGTTTCTCCTCAATGTGGTTCGACCGTTTCTAAAGGCGAGGCTTGTGTTGCAGGCTGTAGGCCCAACACATTCATGGCGGGAAGCGGATGGCCCTTGGCATCAAAAAGGGAGTTGGCATCAGGCCCGCTCCAGCGGTTGGTGGAACCCGGAATAAAAGTGGCTTCGGGGTGCCAGTAATTCACCCCGATGCCGCGTCCGCCGGGCGTTTCCTTGACCGCCCTGATAAGGTCAATCAGAAACTGTCTTTGCCCCTCCGGTGTCATGGGCCAGACCATGTTCTTCGCCGCCGCCGGGGAAAGGCTGACTTCTCGAGAAGGATAGGCTGTCTCGACTATCATCACATCCTTGTGGTAACGCTTGACCGTATTGTGCAGGTTATTACGCACATTTTCCAGCGTGCCGTGCCAGTTCGGATAGTAGCTTTGGCCAATGATATCGTAGTCAACGCCGGCTTTGGTAAGATGATCGAAATACCATTTGGTAATAGGCCAGTCGCCGCCACAGTCAATGTGAATGACGATGCGGACGTGGTCCTGAGGCGAGGTGACAGAACGCACACCGCTCACGCCCGCCTTGATAAGCCGGATCAGATGGTTCCATTGCCTGGCATCATTGTAGGGTTCGGGCGGCTTGATCACCTTCACATCTCCTCCAAACACCTTGACGGTCGAAGGCGGGACCTTCACCTGGCCGTCGGGCCATAACATTCCACCTGTAATCTCGTTGCCGATCTGCACAAAATCTGGTGTGGCACCGGCATCCTTCAGCGTCTTGATGACCTGCGCGGTGTACGTCCGGGTTTGTGCCACGAGCGCATCAAAGTCCAAATTGGTCCAGGCAGCCGGTTTGTTCTGCTTCTGGGGATCTGCCCACCAGTCGGAATAGTGGAAGTCGAGCATGAAAGTCCCGCCTGCGTCCTTGATGCGCCTGGCCAGTTTTGTCGTGTATTCAAGTCCGTTGACTCCATTGCGGGGATCAACCCAGATCCGCAGGCGGAAACACGTCCAGCCGTTCTTCATGAAAATGGCCAGGGCATCACCCGGTTTGTCTCCATCCATGTACACTCCGCCCCGCTGCTCGACCTGGGAGAGCGTGGAAATGTCCGCCCCGAGATAAAAGGGCAGGGGGGTGATTGCAGACACGGTGGTGGAAGTGCTGCTGACACATCCCGCCGTCAAGAGCAGCGCAATGACGGATCCAATACACAAATAAATACACGGGTAGAACGAGAACAAGCTTTGACTCTTCAAGTAGCTTTCTTTGGGCATGGAGTTATTTTCCCAACTAAGGGGCTCTTTGCCTAGCCCCACAATTGTGCGGGTTTTTTGAAATCGGCGCCCGGCACAAGTGATTAGCATCCAGGTGGTTGTGCTACCCGGGTTGACCGGGTCTGAAACGCGCGCTCGGTTGCGCTTCGTGTTCTGAAACTGATCGTAATCGGCGCGTGGTAACTACAGAGAACCATACCTTTGTGAGGCTAGCCACGATGCCCAAAGGGCGATTATTGTATCGCCGAGCAAGCATTAACAGTGTACCGTAAAGCGGCGTGGGCTCATTGCAATAGAGACGGTTTGTTGAACAAGCCAACGCAAGATACGCAGTTCATATGAGTTGTCGGCTACCACCGCTGGTCGCATCGAAATTATCGAAAACCAGACCTCGCTTCCAATCTGGTTTTACCCTGATTGAATTGTTGGTGGTTATTGCCATTATCGCGATCCTGGCGGCTATTTTGCTTCCAGCCCTTGCCGCCGCGAAAACCCGGGCCAAGCGCATCCAGTGCGTATCCAACCTGAAGCAATGGGCCACAGGCTTTCATTTGTACGCCAATGACAACGATGACAGCATGATGGCGAGCTGGACTGATCCTGAAGGGATGTGGATGTTTTCTTTGCAGCCGTTTATTCCGGGATCTTCTTACGGTGGGGATATGTGTTACTGCCCGATGGCAACCACCACGCGAGACACCCTGAACGGACCGGGGGGGCCTGGCATGTGGACTCAAACAAGCACCACTTTTCTGGCGTGGGGAATATATGGCACAAACAGCTATCCGACTCCGCCTTATGGCCAACCCGGAATGGCTGGCAGTTATGGCGTGAACGGTTGGATGGCCAACCCTGCTGACCCGGCCGTCATTGATCCCGGCGGTTATTGGCGAAAGCTGACAACGGCCGGCCGGTTCGCGAATGCGCCACTGTTCGCTGATTGCGTGTGGGAGGGAGCGAACCCGCATAATGTTACCGACCCGACTTTTGGTTCATTGAATCAGCCGCCGGCGAATTCAGGCGACTGTGCGCCACACGCCGAGATGCAGTCTTTTTGTATTCCCAGGCACACAGGCACAGCGCCTCTCAATATGGCGTTCATAGACACCTCGGTCCGCAACACGGGTTTGAAAGAACTTTGGATATTGCCGTGGAGCAGGATTTACGACACCACGGCGCCAGCCCCGATTTGGCGCAAGTGGATGAACGGTTACCAGTAATCAAATCAACCGCCAGCTGAACTTCCAATGCTTGTGACATTCTTTGTTTTCGCAAAGGAACTGATTTAAACCATCCAAACAACACCACAAGATTATGAAAACAATATTATCCATGGTTGTTCTTCTCGGAACACTCCAACTTGCATTTGCGGTGACGATCTACACCGAAGATTGGGGCAATGCCAACACGTCGGTCCAAAACACCAGTAATCTAGGGTTGGTCGGTTGGGGGCTGATTGCCAATCGTAACGGCGGGGTTGGGCCTTATAACGGCATCTTCCCTGCCTCGGGCGCGACCGACCCTGACCTTGGCTTGGGATTGCCGCCGAATACGGTTTATCTTACCGGATTGTCCGGAGCCACAACCAATCAACTGGGTGGGCCAGCGATGATTTATACCACGTCTACCTCAGGCGCCGGAACCTTTGGCGATGCTGCCTTCCCCAGCGCCGGGATTGATCCGACGGCTTACACCAACCTGACTTTCAACGTAGAGATTCGCAATGATGGCGGAAACTGCCCTAATTATTTTGCCGTTCAAGTGGGAGGGTCTTGGTATGTGGCGACCAATAACCTGATACCCAACTTCGCCTATGCTTACCCCAACTTTACCAATTGGTTCATGGTTTACACCAACTCGGCATCCGTTTGGAATAATCTGACCACGAACATCGGCTATGTGACCATCGGTTCGCAAGCCGGAGCCGATTTGTCCGGTCCAATCACCGGGATTGGCATCGTTGAGCAGACCAACACTGTCCCGGGCGGCAATAATGGAATGACTTATAACGAGATCGTCATCAATCAAGGTCTGAGCGACTTCCCCAGAATCCCGGCGACCAATGCTGCCCCGGCGATTACACCGCAATACGTGTACGTTGGCGGCGGGGCGTCGTTTGTGTCGTCATTCGCGGGCTCACCAACGCTGGTTTATCAGTGGCAGACAAACGGTGTCAGCCTGAACAGCGGCGGCAGAATCTTCGGCGCCAACACCACCATGCTCACTATCACCAATTGTAACACCAATGATGCGCTGGTCACCTATTCATTGGCAGTGACCAATCTTCTGGGCAAGGCCACCAATAGCGGCCTGACTTTGATCGTCAGCAATGTGCCTTCGGGTCTGTTGTATTCGGAAACATTTCCTTATTCAGGTGTAGCGCCCGGCACTCAGGATTTGCCGATCACCGGCGTTGGTTGGGCGAGTGCTGCGGCGGCCGGCAATTTCGGCATCTACCAGGATGGCGCCGGTCGGGGAGATGTCTTTTCTTATTCACCGACCGCCACAACGAATCTTTACTACACGACGACAACCAATGACATCGGCACATCCGGGTTGCCGTTTGTGGCGATTAATCCCGCCAATTACCCGGCTATAACCTTCCAGTCCAAATTCGGGGCGGGGAATGCCCCCGGCCAGGTTTCCGGAGCGGTCAGCGTTTATTGGGCGGTCTCGATGAACGGGACGTGGTATTGTTCGCAGCAAGCCATAGGCATAAGCCTTGCCGCGCAAAACAGCTATCTGTACAGCCAATTGGCTTTCGACCCGGCGGTTACGAATTGGAACAATCTGACCGTCGCGGGCAATGTGGTCACCATTGGCGCTCAAGCCGCCAGCCCCTTGAGCGGAAACATCACGGGCGCGGGTCTGGTTTTTGTTCATCATGATGCGACTGGTTCAGACATGAATTTCCAGGATTTTGAAATTGTCACAAACGCGGTTACGCCTGCGGCGCCGACGATTGGTGCCGACTTTCCGCTGGACGTGGGTGTGCCGGCGGGAGGCGGCGCGAGCTTTGGTGTTGCCACTACCGGGGGAACACAACCCTTTACGTACAGTTGGAAGACCAATGGTGTTCTTGTTCAAGATGGCGGGAGAGTTTCTGGCGCTGCCACGCCGACGCTGACCATCGCAAGTTTAAGCAGCGCCGACAATGGCATGCAGATTATCGCTTATGTCACCAACTCTGTCGGCGGGGATGAAAGTGATAATTATTCCGGATTTCCCACTTTATTGACAGTAACCAATCCTCCCGTTGGCTTGATATATCTGGAACAATTTCCTTTCGTAGGACCGCTGACAGGCAATTATCCCATCAGCAGTGTTGGCTGGGTGGAGGCCGTTCCCAACGCTCCCAACGCGCTCTTCCAGAGAGGGACAGCGCTAACAACTTCTGCCAGCGACGGCGCGGTTTCTGCCAGCCTCGGATCTGCGGGCACGACTGTGTATTACGCGACGACGGCCACTGATACCAACCAGTCTGGACTACCCCTCCCGAATATCAATCTGGCGGCTTATCCGAGTTTAAGCTTTTCGGTGGATATTGCGCCAAACTCGGCGAGTGCCAGCAATGTCACGGCGTATCTGGCAGTGCAACTCAACGGCACCAGTTGGTATGTTGCCAACAGCGCCTTGCTGGGGCCAAATGCCGCGTCGAATTCGGTTTACTCAACTTATACAATGGCCTTTAACCCTTCGGCTGCGAACTGGAAAAACCTGACTGTGACCAGCTCGGGTGGGTTAATCGGGTCATCGGCGGCCGGCAATTTGGGCGGTGTGATGACGGGGGCCGGTCTGGTCTTCGTCACCGTCGGGACTGGAGGGGCGTTCAACTTCGATAACTTTGCAATTACGGGTACCGGCATTGGCGGCATTAATATCAGCCAGCCGGCGGGAGGCTACGCCAATCTAACTTGGGTTGGGAATCCCGCCGTGAACCTCCAGAGCACAGGGGGGTTGAGTCCCGCGAATTGGCAGGATGTGCCCAATACCCTGGGGCTTTACTCACTCCCGGTCTCCGTGACCGGAACACAGCAATTTTTCCGATTGGTTGAGCACTGAAATAGTCAGACCCGAAATTCAGACAAACTGCAAGCGGTCAAAGCCGCTTGCAGTCTTTTTGAGTTGTGTTCCCACTTGGTTTAACGGCAGGTTTTCGTAATGACCAGGTTTGAACGGAAAGCTGCATCGGTAATGTGTCTTGCCCTTGTGGCTTCGACGATTGCCGTTGCGGACAGCCACACCATTACGATTACGCCCCCAAAGCCGCCGGTCACCGAGGGATTCAAAATGGGGGAAGCGCGCAGCCCTGACGGCACAACGTTGACGCTGGACAGCAATAGCCTGTTGCTCGATGGAAAACCCTGGACACCGGTCATGGGCGAATTCCATTTCGCGCGCTATCCGGCGAGCGAATGGCGCGAGGAATTGCTGAAGATGAAGGCCGGGGGCATTGACATCGTGTCCACCTACGTTTTCTGGATTCATCATGAAGAAATCGAAGGACAATTTGATTGGTCGGGATCGCGAAACCTGCGGCGTTTCATTCAAACCTGCCAGGAAGTCGGCTTAAAAGCGGTTGTGCGATGTGGTCCCTGGGACCATGGCGAAGTGCGCAATGGCGGTTTTCCGGATTGGCTTCTGAAAAAAGGCTGGGAGACACGTTGCAACAATACCAACTATCTTGACAAAGCAAAAATCCTTTATGGCGAGATTGCCAAACAACTTGATGGGCTGTTCTGGAAAGATGGCGGACCGGTCATCGGCATCCAGTTTGAGAACGAATACAATGGCCCCGCCGGGCATTTGTTGACACTCAAACGCATTGGGCGGGAGGTTGGACTCGACGCGCCAATCTATACGCGAACCGGCTGGAATCAACCTTCGGGGCAGATGCCTTTCGGCGAATTGGTTCCCCTCTATGGCGTCTATGCGGAGGGTTTTTGGGACCGGACGCTCACACCGATGCCCGCGGGCTATTGGAAAGGATTTCAGTTCTCCTATTTTCGCATGGATGATGCCACCTTCGGTGAAATTCCCGGTGAAGGCGGGACCTTGGACCCGCCGGACGCGGTACAATATCCGTATCTCACCTGCGAAATTGGCGGCGGTATGATGAACAGCTACCACCGGCGCATCCTTTTCAACCCTGAGGACGCCGAATCCACCGCCCTCATCAAGCTCGGTTCGGGAAGTACCTTGCTGGGTTACTATATGTATCATGGCGGCGTGAACCCCGAAGGCAAGTTGACCACCTTGATGGAATCGCAAGCCACGGGGTATTGGAACGATATGCCGGTTAAAAACTACGATTTTCAGGCGCCGTTGGGCCAATACGGTCAAATCCGCCCGCAATATCACCTCCTGCGACGCCTTCATCTGTTCCTCCACGAATGGGGTTCGGTCCTGGCTGATATGCCAGCGACGATGCCGGATCAGCGGCCACGGGGTAAGAATGATTTCAGCACTTTGCGCTGGTGCGTTCGTTCCGATGGGCAAAGCGGATTTGTTTTCGTAAATAATTACCAGCGTCTGCAGGACCTGCTTCCGAAAAAGGGAGTGCAGTTCATGCTCAATCTGCCCTCCGGTCGGCTCACCTTTCCGCAGCATCCAGTAACCATTCCATCTGGCGCATGCCTTATCTGGCCATTCAATCTCGATCTTGGCCATGGCCTTCGGCTGGTTTGGGCTACAGCGCAGCCGTTGACGGCCATTGACGACGATAAAGTGCGCACCGTCTTTTTCTCCGAAACAGAAGGCGTTCCCGCTCAATTCGCCTTCGAAACAGACGGTTCAACGGTCGAAGTCCTTTCCGGGCATCTCACGTATGGCGGAAACATCAACCTTCTCCGCGACGTTAAACCCGGCACTCAAGCCGCAGCCAAAGTGCACCTGGCCGACGGCAGGATCATCCGGATTGTTCTTCTCGACCTGCAAAGCTCCCTGGCTTTGTGGGAAGGAAGCTTGCAGGGCCGCGACCGGGTATTTCTCACCCAGGCCGGCCTCGTCCTTGATGGAAACGAGTTGCGCCTGACCTCCACGGTTCCCGCCAACCTCAGTGTGTCCATTTATCCAGCCCCAAGCTCGCTCACGTGCAATGACAGCAAGCTCGCGGGTGTAGCCGATGGCGTTTTTCAACGTTTTACCCCGCCAATACCTCGGGTCGTGAAATTCAACGCCACCTTCAAAAGTTTGCAGGTTGCCGGGCCGCCACGGGAAATACCCTTCGGCAAAATCGAGCAACCTGTTGCGACCGCTCCGCTGGATTCGGACTTTGAAAAAGCAGCAGTTTGGCTTGTCCGAATCCCGGAAGGCATTGACCTCGGCAACGATCCCATCCTTCGTTTTCATTACGTCGGCGATGTCGCCCGCGTAACGTTGGACGGAAAATTGATTACCGACGACTTTTACAACGGCAACCCCTTGGATGTCGGTTTGCGCCGTCACACCCCCGACATTCTCAAAGGTGACCTCCGTATTTCGATTCTCCCGCTTTGCAAAGACGCGCCCATTTACATGGCCCGGAAAGCGTGGCCGGATTTTAACAAGGCGGGCAGTGTGGCCGTGCTCCAGCGCGTTGAAATCGTTTCCCGTTATGAATTGCAGCTCACGGCCGCTGAATAATGTGCGAATCATCGGTTACCTTACAACCGGCGCGCCGGCAGAAGAATGCTTATTCCGGTAGGAGGATACTGCTGAGCACCTGCCAGGCATAGAAAAGCGGAGGCTCGAGCCGCGGGCCTCCGCGCATGTGCATTCAAGAAGTATCAGGTTCTATTTGGCCGTACCGATTGCAAAAATAGTAGAAATTGATACAGAACGTAAAATTAACCCTGTAAAGACGAACTTCAAAGTCTCCGTGTGTGCCGCGTGGGATTCAATTGGTGGAGCGATCATGCTGCTCGCCGCCGGTGCCCGGGCAGATTGTGTTCCGTGGATTCCGTCTAATGGCCTGGTGTTCCCGCCTGAGGAGCGGGTGCGGCGCTCGTTGGCTCGGGAGCGGTTTCTTTGAGAAAATTATCCAGTACTTCCAGATAGGAATCGAGCGCATCGCCGGCTTCGGGACCGAGGTCACGTTTGAGCGCCCGCAATTGGTCTGCTGACGACCTGGCCTCGCGCCGAAGGTCATTGATGTTCAGTTTCCCGCTCATCAAGCCACTGAGCATTGCATCGTAGTTGCTGGCCGCCCCGGCGTTGCCGGCAAGCATTTGCTCGCGAATTTGCCGGATAAAATTCGTGTTCGCGCCCAGATTGCGAAACGCTGCGGACAAATCCGCGTTGGTGCCCGCCAAGGCAGGCAGTGAAGCGGCAGCCGGAAGATTAGTTGGTTCGGGGACTTGCGGGGAATGCGTCGGCTCATTCGGTGGGGTGGCGTTCGTGCCAAATGCAAGGCTGGCAATACTATTCCGCGGCACATTTATTTTGCCCAGTACTTCGCTTTCCAATACCACGGTATCTGCCGACACAGACAACACTTTGCCGGAATAACGGTCGCCATTTTGCATTTCCACCAGGTCAGCGCGCAGTATGTGTGCGGCAATGAGCAGGATAACAACTCCGGATAAGGCGAACGGAAATCTGGTCCTCATGATGAGAGGGTAGCCCATCGGCGGGTTCTCCGCAAATAAAGCCGGTTCGACCGTGCCGCATTGCTGAAATGCGGCGGGTGGCCTTATTACCGGGCCGGCGGGCGGGGCTGATCAGCTTCAACAAAGTCAACAGCCGGTGGTGCGCATGCCGTGCAACTCAAAGCGGCTTTGGACCGGGCCTGTTTTTGTTTCGGCTGGAAATTCTCGGCCTCGCCAGGCCGTTCACGAGCAAAGACCTCGGTGTCAACGCAGAACACCTTGGCCGGTTTCTGACGTGGCCTGAGGTCATTCAAGGCGTGTCCAGGTTCCTGAACGGTTTTCCGGCCGACCGCGCGAATGCGCCCGTCTTCATGGTTACCGTCCGCGCCCGGAACTGAATCAGGACTTTGTTTTCCATTTCAGATTCCTGCTTTATGGCGGGGAAATGCGTAGTTAGCTTTGAGAGCGCAAGTTATGTGTCGGACGAGCTACAATTGCGTGAATTTTGCAGTATTTGTGGAGATTTTTTCAGGAAATGCTTGCCTTGATTGCGAAACCATGCGAAAAACTTCCAGTCATCATTAATTTGAGTTTGCGTTGGCATACAAACTCAAGAAGTTCAGTTTCGTCAGGAGTATGAAGGAGCAGTGCGAAAACGGGAGGATGTTTCGGGGGGGGATTTTACCGGATATTGAAATTGATTCCCGGCAGCATCGTTGTGCTTTTACTTTGATCGAACTGTTGGTCGTCATTGCCGTCATCGCCATCCTGGCAGCGATTTTATTGCCGGCGCTGGCTGCGGCCAAACAACGGGCCCAGACGATCAGATGCCTCAGTAATATGCGGCAATGGGGGCTGGGTTTTCATATCTACACCGACGATAACAATGACTTCGTTCCTGAAGAAGGCAACACGGTTCAAGCAATAAACTATGCAGGCTCGCCCGGGACTGCGGATAACCTCGACTACGCCTGGTATAATCGTGTGGCGCCATCCATATCGCAACCGTCGTTGCTCAGTCTTTACGGCGGCTATGGCAATACGTTCGATCCGCCCCTGCCGGGCAGCCAAAGTATTTATTCCTGCCCCAGCGCGCCGGATCCTAATCCCAAATTTTACAAGTTGTCCACTCCGCTGGATGCAATCAAGAAAGCCTATTTCATGTATGGAGAAAACAGCCGTCTTTGCATCAACTTTGGCACCATTGTCAGCACCGGCGTCCAGCAGACCCGGCTCTCCAATATTATCAAGCCGACGGATACAATTTTTTTGGCCGAAGTAAATGGAAACGCAGTGGACGCCAGCGGGAATTCGACCGCCGGCACAGCCCAATCCAATCAGACGGGTTTTTATTGCAATTTCGCGCGGCACGGTTTTAACAAGCTGGACAACTTTGCCATGTGCGACGGCAGCTCACGTTCAGCCCGAACCAATGATTTTTGGGAAACGCAGAACGTGGCGGATGGAATCAACTCGAACCCTCCCAACACCGGTCAATCCGAATGGGCAACACCCCGCGCCATGTATTGGTATCCCTCGCCAACGACGCCAAATTGATTTTGCAAGGTACAAACATACAAAGAATTCAATCCCTGACCCTGAATAATATGAAAATGAAATTAGTCTTAAAAATCATGTGGGTTGCGGCTTTGGCCGCCGCAACGGGTTTAACGGCCAACCGCGTTTCGGCCCAGACAGTGCTGGCCAGGTGGACCTTTGAAACCAGCCAGCCGGGAGTGGTGGATGGTCCCGCTGTGCCCGGCCCTGGCAATTGGATCACAAATATCGCGGCTGAAGTCGGCAGCGGAACGGCAGCGGGCTGGCACTCCGGTTTTGGAACGCCAACCTATTCCTCTCCCGCGGGAAACGGTTCTGCCCATTCGTTCAGCTCCAACGGTTGGACTAATAATCCTGGCGATTTTTACCAGTTCGCCGTCAGTACCACCGGCTACACAAATATTATTGTCACCTATGACCAAATCAGCAGTTCCACGGGGCCAGGCTACTTTTACCTGGCTTACGGCACCGATGGGGTCAATTTCTCGCAATTCGGCACCACTTATATTGTGAGCAACGCTCCGGTTTGGAGTGCCGGCTCCGCGAATTCAGCCTATTCCCACACCAATAATTTAGGTTCCATCACTACGATAACCAACCAGCCGATTGTTTATTTCCGCATTGTGGATGCTTCCAATGTAAGTTCGAGTTCTGCGACCAACACTCCTCCCGGTACGGGCACCGTTGGAACCGCCGGCACCGACCGTATTGACAATTTCACCATTATCGGCACGAGCATACCGTTATCGCCTGACATCACCGGCATTTCGCCCTCCAGTGCCACGGTCAACGCCGGCAACACTGCGGCGTTTACATTGGCCGGCAACTTCGGCAATCCGGTGGCGAGCAACTATTGGTACCAGATCGTCGGTTCAACCACAAATCCGGTTACCGGCGCCACCACGACAACTCTGACACTGAACAACGTGCTGGCCGCGAACGCAGGCGATTATTTTGCCGTGCTCTCCAATTCTCTCGGTTCTTCCACCAGCGGGATTGCTTCGTTGACCGTCATTGACCCGTTCATTCTCGCCGAGCCGGCAAACACGTATGGATTATTGGATGGCACGGTGCAATTCACTGTAACGGCAGCGGCCACATCCCCGGGTTATCAGTGGTATTTTGCCGACACCAGCGGCAACATTATCGCTCCCGTGAGTAATGGCACGCGTGGCGATGGGTCAGGGTTTTCCGGAGCGATGACGAGCACCCTTACCTTTACGAACCTGCAATTAACCGACCCGACGAATTTCGTGGTGGTGGTCACCGGCACTTATGGCGCGGTCACCAGTTCGGTAGCCTCGCTCCTCGCAGTGGCCAACACGGCAATCCTGGCATTTTGGGACTTCAATGGCAATGAATTCACCAATCTTTCCCAAAATCCAGACTGCGTTTATTATCCGGCGTCTTACTTGGGCGACGGCACCGCTACGGCCGTTGGCACGCCCGACAGTCCGGGCGACATCTTCAGCCTGTCATTCTCTCCCTTTGTAGCCACTACCACGGCGGATCCCGCCGACGGGCCGGGTTTTGACCAAATCATCCCGGGCGTGGACCATCTCCCGAACTTTTCCTGGGGTACAACCCTTTATCCGGCCAGCGGAAACAACAAGTTGAACGGCGTTCAATTCAAGGTCAGCACCGTCGGCGCGAAAAACATCAGGCTTTCCTACGACTCACGCGTCTCGCCCACCGCGAGTGATTACGAGCGGGTGCAATACACGACCAACGGAACCGACTGGATTGATTATCCTTCCAGTTCAACGTTTGGCGGCGTGTCTGGCAGCGGCGCCGGCGGCTGGCTTTCTTTCAACAATAATCTCACCGGGTTCCCGGGTGTGGCCAACAATCCCAACTTCGGTCTGCGCATCGTCACGGAATACCAAAGCACGGCCACTTATGGCATTGGAACCACAAATAATTACGTCGGCGCGGCCAATACTTACGGCGCAGGGGGCACGGTGACATATGATCTGATCGGTGTCTTTGGCGACGCAATTACGAATAACAATATGCCGCCGACGGTTAGCGGGTTCATGGACACCAACACGGTGGATTACATCCCGGTCACGAATCATTTCATGGTCAGCGATGACACCACGCCGCCTGACTCGATGACGTATTCGGCCGTGTCGCTCAATCCCTCTACGGTCAGTCCGAGTTTCGCCTTCAGCGGCAGCGGGCCCAATCGAACCCTGATCATCACGCCTAACAGCATTCGGGATTCGGTTGATGCCGCGCCGATATTGGTCACGGTGACCGACGCGAACGGGGATTCCACGGCAGCGTGGTTCCTGCTGACGTTGACGTCGCAAAACCTGCCGCCGACGAATTCGCTGACGCGGTTGCAAGCGACGAACACTCTGGCAAATACGCCCATTACGATTCCATTTACGGTTGGTGATGACCGTACGAGCGTGGCCAGCCTTACTTATTCTGTGGCTTCCGATAATAACACGCTGATTCCGAGCGCGAACGTCGTGGTCACTCCCAACGGCGCTGCTCCGACTGTCACCATTACGCCCGCCGCCAATCAACCTGGTGTCGGCGTCGTCAGTGTCACCGTCAATGACAATGATACGCTGGAGCCGAAGAGCACAACGGCAAACATCGCCTTCATGGTCCGGCCCAACACGAACGTGGTGGCGATTGACTACTTTAACTATGACAACAGCGGCTCGCTGGACACAGTCGGCGCCGGCTTCTGGCAGCATCTTACCGGCGTTTTTGGCCAATTGCAGGTTGGCTCGGGCGCAGCCGCGGTAGATACGTCCGACGACACGGAGAATTTGCAAACCACGTTGCTGGGCGGGCCATACAGTACTAATGGCGGAGCGGTCCTGTACGCCAGCTACATTGTGAACATGGATCCGGCCAAGATGCCCGTCGTGAATGGCACGTACTTCACGGTCTTCAATGACGGGTCGGGCGCCACCGGCCCCTACGAATGCCGCGTGGTGGCGGCCACCAACGGCGCGGCGCCGGGTTATTACCAGATTGGCATTAACAACTTCAATGCCGCAAACGGGAATAATAGCGCGATGTTCCCGCAAGACCTGGCTCCAGCCAGCAACTATGTCGTGGTCACGTCATTGGTCGTGTCCAATGGCTTCTCGACTCTCTGGATCAACCCCAGCAGCCAATCGTCCCCCAGTGTGGCAGACACCACGCCCGCTCCGAGTTCCACCAACCTTTACAACATCGCTGATTTCGAGCTCCGCGAGTCGGGCGGCGCCGCCGGGTCAATCGGACTGAGCTACCTCAAAGTCGGAACAACATTCGACTCCGTGTTGCCGTCGCTGCACGTTCAGCCAGTCGGAACAAATGTAATCGTCAACTGGTCTGACCCGACGCTGGGTATCCAGTCAACGACCAACCTCTCGAATCCGTTCCTGGATGTGCCCGGGGCAACTCCGCCGTACACCAATAACGCCAGCGCCAACAGCGCTGTGTTCTTCCGGTTCAAACGGTAGATCGGATTCCTCAACCTCTCAATCACGGGCGGCCGGGCACGGCCGCCCTTTTTGTTGCCGTTTTCCTGGAATAATCGTTTTCTTTGCTGGACGGAGCCAAAGCAGATTGACAATGTGGACGCATGTTTTCTGAACCGGCCGAAGGGAAGCCGGCAAACCCACGAGCGCGCGACGGCTGGCTGGGAATTTTCCGGCCCGCTGCGCCCGCGCCGGTCACGCTCACCGACCCGGCCGAAATCGCAGCAAAATATCGCCGCTGGCAGACCCGCGTCCTGTTTTTTTCAATCGTCGGCTACGCAACTTTTTACTTCGTGCGCGTCAATCTTAGCATCGCGATGCCCTTCATGGAACAGCAGCTTGGAGTTACCAAGGAACAATTGGGTCTGTTTTTGACGCTTTCGGGCGTGATTTACGGCGTGTCCAAATTTGGAAACGGCTTTCTCGCCGACCGTGCAAATGCCCCCGTCTTCATGTCCATCGCGCTGCTGGCTTCGGCTTGTCTCAACCTCGGGTTTGGATTGAGTTCGACGGTTTTAGCGTTGGGGCTGGTTTGGATGTTCAATGGCTGGTTTCAAGGCATGGGCTTTCCGCCTTGCGCACGGTTGATGGCCAACTGGTTTCCACCAAAACAACTCGCCACCAAATTCCCCATCTGGAACACATCCCATAATGTCGGCAGCATCGGGATTGTTTTGTTGTGTGGATTCCTCATGAGCGGAATCGTTTTCCCGGCCTACTGGCGGATTTGCTTTTTTGTGCCGGCGGTGATAGCCGTGGTTATCGCCGGTTTGCTTTGGTTCATGCTGCCCGATACGCCGCCATCCATCGGGTTGCCGGAGTTCGCGGGCACACATGTTGACCTGCCGGAAAAAAAATCACACGAGGATTTCAAGGCCTTCGTCTTCCATCAGGTTTTCTGCAACAAATACATCTGGATGCTCTCGATGGCGAATTTCTTTGTGTACACCATCCGCTATGCCGTCTTCAATTGGGGACCAACCATGTTGTTTGAAGTAAAACACATCAAGATCCTGCACGCGGCCGGCATGATTGCGGGATTTGAAGCGTTTGGGGCGATTGCCGCGCTGATCGGCGGTTGGATAACCGACCGTTTTTTTGGCGGACGCGCCGGGCGCGTGTGCGTCTTTTACATGGCGCTGGCGGGCGTTTTTCTCGTTATCTTTTGGAAAATTCACACGCAATCCGAATGGCTGATGACTGGTGTGCTCTGTGCCACGGGCTTTTTTGTTTATGGCCCCCAATGTCTGCTGGCCATCGCTTGTATGAATCTCGCCACCAAACGCGCCGCCGCTACCGCCGTCGGGTTGACCAGCATTTTTGGTTATGCAAGCACCGTGCTTTCCGGCTGGGGCTTGGGATTTGTCGTTCAGCATTACGGTTGGAATGCCGGGTTTGCCGGATTGATTGGCTGCGCAACAATTGGGACGCTTCTGTTCGTTGCCGCCTGGCCGGCTAAAGCTCACGGTTATAAGGTGTCCGAACCACGCGATTAACCTTGCTCATCGTCCACTGTTTTCCCCCGGCGTGGGAAAACTTTCATCTGGCAACATCACGGAGGATTTGTTGTTTGCGGGCCGGGAACGGCGAAGATTTTATTCGTGGCATGGAGTCAATCGCGTCTGAATATTCGAGACGGACGCATTTTCCCCGCAGGGGTTTCGGAAATCAACGTCTTCGAATAGTTACATGACGTTGACAGCCCACGGAACATTTGTCTGCGGCTAAGGAACCAGGCGGGTGCCGGTGTGGCCGTCCAATGCGGCAGGGAGCGCATCGGGGCAGGTAATCAGAGCTTCACGACCGCTGTGCGTGACGAACTGGATGCATGCTTCGATTTTGGGGAGCATCGAACCCGGCTTAAAATGGCCCTCGGTCATATACCGCCGGGCCTCGGCCACAGTCATCGCATCGAGTGCCCGCTGGCCGGGGGTGTCGAAGTTCAGGCAGACCTTCTCGACGGCGGTGGAAATCACCAGCATGTCGGCGCCGATTTCCTCGGCCAGCACGGCGGAAGCGAGGTCTTTATCAATCACCGCCGCAACGCCGCGAAGAATGCCTTTCTCGTCCGCCACCACCGGAATGCCACCGCCGCCCGCTGCGATAACGACGTAGCCGTCCTTGACCAGGTGCCCGACGACCTGCGACTCGATGATGCGCATAGGAATTGGCGAAGCGACCACGCGCCGCCAGCCGCGACCGGCGTCCTCGATCATCGTCCATTTCTCAACCCGTATTCGCTCGTCCGCCTGTTCGCGCGTGTAAAATTCACCAATGGGTTTGCTTGGGTTGGCAAAGGCGCCATCGTTGCGGTTCACGAGCGTCTGGGTTACCACGGTCGCCACCGATTTCTTCAGGCCCCGGCGGCGAAACTCGTTCTCCAGCGCCTGCTGAATCTGGTAGCCAAGCGCGCCCTGGGTGTCGGCGACAATGGAATCGAGCGGCACCTGGTGCAGGAGGCCGCGCGAATGTTCGCTGCGGAGCAGGATGAAACCAACCTGAGGTCCGTTCCCGTGGGTGATGACAATGCGATAACGATGCTCCAGCAGGTCGGTGAGGTGATGCACGGTTTTGACCACGGCGGCATACTGGTCCGGCACGCTCATGTGGTGCGCATCCTTGATGAGCGAGTTGCCGCCGATGGCGATGACGAGCGTTTTCACGGTGCCGCAAACCGCAGCTTATCCCACGCTAACGGGGATTCGCAATCTTCATTGCGCCGACACCCGAAACCCTTCTTCATCGAGGCGTTTGCGGATGATAGTGATGTGAGCGGCGTCCCGGGTTTCGACGACGCAATGCACACTTACCGTGCTGATATCGTCGCTGGCAAAGGCTCGGTCGTGAGCAATCTCGATTATGCTGGCGCCGGTTTCGGCGATCAGGCCCGAGAACCGCGCCAGCCCGCCCGGACGATCGCTGATCGTTGCCGTGAAGCGGCAAAGCCGCCCGTCCGAGGCCAGACCCCGTTCCAGGACCCGGCCGAGAATGGGAGTGTCAATATTGCCGCCGCACAACGGCAGCACGACATTCTTTCCTTTCAGTTCCGGGACCAGACCTGCCAGGCAGGCAGCGAGCGGAGCGGCACCGGCCCCTTCAACCACCGCCTTTTCAAGTTCCAGGAGCCGCAAGATGGCGAGTGCAAGTACATGCTCGCCAACGAGCAAGGTTTTATCCACCAGTTTGCGGGCGATGGCGAAGGCATGTTTGCCGACCTGTGGCACCGCCAATCCGTCTGCGAGCGTGGGTTGAATTTCAACCGGCACCGGCCGACCGGCAGCTTGCGCCGCCGTGAAGCTGGCGGCACGTTCGGGTTCCACTCCGATGATGCGCACGCGTGGTTTGAGGGTTTTCAAGGCGAGAGCCAGTCCAGCAACCAGCCCGCCGCCGCCGATGGGAACAATCACCGCCTCAACGTCCGGAACCTGCGCCGCAATCTCCAGTCCAAGGGTTCCCTGTCCGGCGATGATGGCAGGGTCATCGTATCCGCTGAGGTAGCGGAGGTTTTTTTCGGCGGCGATTTCATTGGCGCGCTGGCGCGCCTCAGCCAGATCCGAGCCGTGCAGCACCACCGTGGCTCCCAGACGCCGGCAATTCACCACTTTCATCAAAGGCGCAAAACGGGGCATCACGACGGTAACCGGAATGCCGAGCAACTGGCCGTGATAAGACAGGCCAAGGGCATGATTGCCTGCGGACGCGGCGACGACGCCGTGTTTTTTCTGTTTCGCCGGGAGCGTCAGAAGTGCGTTACGAGCGCCGCGTTCCTTGAAGCTCCCCGTCCGTTGCAGGTATTCCAGCTTGCAATAGACATTTAACCCCGTGGCTTCAGACAACGGGATGGAACGCGGGCAGGGCGATTGAATCACCTGCCCCGCAATCCGGTTCGCTGCTGCCTGGATGTCGCGGAAAGTGACCGACATGCCTTACTAATCGCCGGCGGGCCGCGGGTGTCAATCCCAGAGTCTTGCATATCAAAAAATGCTAAACACTGGCCAAGAAACGTGTGGGGATACGGCCGTTTTGACCGCATGCTAATATGGCTGCTACAGTCGGCGGTTTATGAAAATAGCTGACGGCTCTCTAACCGATGCCCGGTTCCGGGCGGAATTGGAGCGGTGTATCTATTGCGAGGAAAAGCCCTGCCGGGAAGCCTGCCCCGCGCATTGTTCGCCAGCCGATTTCATCATGGCCGCCCGGGTTGGCGGGAAATCCGATTTGCGACGTTCCGCCGCGATGATCATGGGCGCCAATCCGCTCGGCTGGGTTTGTGGCGTGGTCTGCCCGGATTACTTCTGCATGAAGGCGTGCGCCCGGCGGACTTTCGACCGGCCGATTGAGATTCCGGCAGTTCAAGCCACGGTGCTCAAGAAGGCCAACGAGGTTGGAATGGCGAAGTTCCAACGCGCTCCGTCGAATGATAAAACCGTCGGTGTTATTGGCGCCGGTCCCGCGGGGTTGGGCGCGGCCAGCGTGCTGGCGCAGCTCGGCTACCACGTCACGGTTTACGAACAGCAACGACAGCCGGGCGGCATGATGAATCTCATCCCGGATTTCCGGCTGAACAAGCAGGTCATGCGCGCAGACACCGCGTTTCTGAAGACGCTGGGTGACATTAAATTCAAGTACGGCCAGGTCGTAGCCGACCCGGAGGAACTGATTGCGAAACATGATGCCGTTATCGTATGCGCCGGTCTGACCGAGCCAATCAAGTTGAAAATTCCGGGCGAAGAACTTTCGCTACCATGGCAGACGTTTCTGGAAAACCAGACGAAGCTGAGACTCAGAGGCGAATGGGTCGCGGTGCTCGGTGGCGGAGCGGTGGCCGTGGATTGCGCAACGACGGCCAAACGTCTCGGCGCAACTTCGGTCGAACTGATTTATCGCCGCCGCCAGCAGGATATGCCGCTGACGCAATACGAGCGCGACATGCTGCTGGAACATGGCGTTGAGATTTCAACTTGTTCAAAGCCGTTGGCGGTCGTTCATCGTGGCGCACGCGTCACCGGCCTTCGCATCGCGCGCACGATGTTGCCCGCCGGCAAGGACTCGCGAGCCGAGAACTTCATCGTCAACAAAAAAGAATCGCCGGTCTTTCGTGCGTTCGATCTGGTAGTTTCCGCCATTGGCAGCCGTCCCAAACTGCCCGTCACCAAAGCCAAGGGCATTTTCTACGCCGGCGATATGGTGCTGGGCACGTCCACAGTGGTGGAGTCCGTTGCCAGCGGCAAGAACGCTGCGGCTGAGGCCGACGCGTTCCTTCGGGGCCAGACGCAACCACGGTTCAAGAACCGAGCCAAGAGCCGCGTGATTCTAACGGGCGTGCCTTTGCGCCCCGTTCCGCTCGACGCGGATTTCTTTGGGCGCAGGATACTTTCACCGTTCCTGCTCTCTGCCGCGCCGCACTCGGACGGTTACGCGCAGATGCGCGCGGCGTACGAGCGCGGCTGGTCCGGCGGCGTGATGAAGACGGCGTTCGACAACGTGCCGATTCATATTCCTGCCGGCTATATGTTCGCGCTGACGGGTTCGACCTATGGCAATTGCGACAACGTCTCCGGCCATCCGCTCGATCGTGTCTGCCGCGAAGTTGCAAAACTGGTGAAAGAGTATCCTGATCGCCTCACCCTCGCCTCGACTGGCGGCCCGGTCACTGGTCGCGATGAGGCGGACCAGGCCGTCTGGCAATCCAACACGCGCAAGTTGCAGAACGCGGGCGCGATGGGCGTCGAATACAGCCTGTCCTGCCCGCAAGGAGGCGACGGCACGCACGGTGACGTTGTTTCCCAAAACGCCGAATTGACGGCGAAGATTATCGATTGGGTCATGGAAGCCAGCACTGACGACAACCCGAAACTGTTCAAGCTCACCGCCGCCGTTACCGCAATCCAGCCAATTATCAAGGCCATCAAGGAAGTTTTCGCCCGGCATCCGAACAAGAAGGCCGGCGTCACGCTCGCCAACAGTTTTCCATCGCTCGCGTTTCGCAAGGCGGCAAACCGCCGCTGGGAAGAAGGCGTAATCATTGGCATGTCCGGCGAAGGTGTTTTGCCGGTCAGTAATCTCACCCTCGCCAGGGTTTCCCGCCTGGGTGTGACCGTCTCGGGCAACGGCGGCGCGATGACTTACAAAGATGCCGCGAACTTCCTCGCGCTCGGCGCGCAGACCGTGCAATTCTGCACCGCCGTGATGAAGTACGGCCTCGGCTGCGTGGACGAACTTCATTCCGGCCTCAGCTATCTGATGGAGGAACGCGGCTTCCGGTCGGTGAAGGAACTCATTGGTTCGGCGTTGCCAAACCCGATCACCGATTTCGGCGCGCTGTCACCGACGAAACAACTCCCGCAAGTTGTCGCCGCCCTCTGCCAGCATTGCGGCAACTGTACTCGCTGTCCGTACCAGGCTATTGCGTTGGACCGTGGCGGCGTGCCAATGTTTGATCCGGGTCGTTGCATTGGCTGCTCTTTGTGCGCGCAGAAATGTTTTGCCGGCGCCATCTTCATGCGCGACCGCACGCCGCCGGAACTGGCCGCGCTCAAGGAAAGTTGAACCATGCCCGACTCGTTGCTCATCGAGAATGGAACGGTGGTGACCCTGGGAAAAACCTCCCGGGTTCTGCGCGGTTATTCGGTTCTGATTGAGAACGGTTTGGTGGCGAAGGTCGCGCCGGGGAACGCGACCCGGAACTTCCGCGGCAAACGCATCAATGCGACCGGCAAGGTCGTTCTGCCTGGCTTCATCAACGCCCACACGCATTGCTACAGCAGCTTCGCGCGGGGGCTGCCCCGGACAAAGCCCTCGAAAAATTTTGACGAGGTCCTCAAGCATCTCTGGTGGCGGCTGGATTCCGCGTTGACCACGGAAGGTTGCTACTACAGCGCGCTGATCGCGTTGCTCGGTTCCATCCGCCACGGTACCACCACCTTGATTGATCATCATGCCAGTCCCGGTGCTGTGGCGGGCTCGCTGGATGCGATTGAGCGGGCCGTGCGGGAAACCGGGTTGCGCGCCTGCCTCTGCTACGAACTGTCCGACCGAGACGGCGCGCGCATTGCGAATGAGGGATTGGCGGAGAACGCGCGGTTCATCCGCCAATGCCAGCGGCAGAAT
>Ga0335081_10003347_pt1 | contig 25224 bp, 23 predicted proteins | sample Lox_Sample_35_FD_206713 | JGI IMG/M metagenome (GOLD analysis project Ga0335081, IMG submission 206713) | Soil microbial communities from Loxahatchee National Wildlife Refuge, Florida, United States - Lox_Sample_3.5 | ecosystem: Environmental > Terrestrial > Soil > Wetlands | place: USA...
CGCCGAAAAAGAACTCGAGTGGCAAGGCAGCTGACGATTCGGGTTGGGATTCGTCCCTCTATTTTGATCCGCAAACCAAGTACATCTGGTACCTGGCGCTGGATGGAGCGGGAAATCTGTATGTGGCAACTGGAGACCAGGGCCAAATTTTTCGGGTTACGCCGCAAAAAGAGCACACAGTGTTTTTCAAGAGCGACGAAGCCCACATCCGGGTCTTGGCTTTTGACGCCACAGGCAACCTGATTGCCGGCTCGGACGGCAGCGGGCTGATTTACCGAATTTCTCCCAACGGAACCGGATTTGTTCTGTACAGCGCGCCCAAGAAAGAGATCACCGCCCTGGCGATCGACAAATCCGAAAATATCTATGTCGCCGGAGCGGGCGAAAAGCGTTCGTCGGGCGCGGCCAGCGCGCCGGTCATCAATCTGACGGTAACTCCTGCCACGGGAACCCAGGCGGGAGGCACAGCGCAAGGGACCGGTGGCGGACCGGCACCCTCAGCGCCGACGACTCTCCCTTCCGTGGGAGGCGCGGCGGCGGGCGGCTCCGAGGTATATCGCATTGCACCCGACGGATCTGCGACACGAGTTTGGACTTCGCGGGACGATCTGGTCTATGCCCTGGCTTTCGATCCTTATGGCACTTTGCTGGCCGGCACGGGCAACCGCGGGCATGTCTATGCAATTCACGGGGAGAGCCGATTCACTGATCTGGTGACCGCTAGCGCCAGTCAAGTCACGGCATTTGCCAGCGCTCCGGGCGGCGGGCTTTACACCGCGACGAGCAATCTGGGCAAAGTATTTTTGTTGGGGGCAGCGCCCGCAGTCGAGGGCTCGTATGAGAGCGACGTCTTCGATGCTCACATCTTCTCCCTGTGGGGGCGGGCGGAGTTTCGCGGCTCCGGCAACGTTGAACTTTTCGTCCGCAGCGGCAATGTGGATAATCCTGACCGCAACTGGAGTGATTGGAAGAAGGTCGAACTCGATAAAGAGGCGCCGATCGGAGTACCGTCTGCCCGCTTTGTGCAATGGAAGGCTGTCCTTCAAGGCAGTAATCCGGTGCCGCGAGTCGACGGCGTCACGCTGAACTATCTTCCCAAGAACGTTGCTCCGGAATTCGACGAGGTCAGTGTGCAGGCAGGCGTGCACTATCAACCGCAGCCCAAGCTGAGTGGAGGGGGACTGAATGGAGGGCAGCAACCGCACTTCGACGCGCCACCGCCGGCTATTTCCGACCGCGATTCCATCGGGATCAAATGGGGTGTGCACGACGACAACGGCGACGACATGACCTATTCCGTTTACTATCGCGGAGACAGCGAAAGGCGATGGCTGCTGCTCAAGGACGGCATCACGGATAAGTTCTACTCGTTCGATTCTTCGCTGCTTCCCGACGGGGGTTACACAGTGAAGGTTGTGGCTTCCGACGCACCCTCTCACTCACCCGGAGACCAGTTGACTTCCGAGCGGGAGAGCGCGCGCTTTGAAGTCGACACAACGCCGCCGCGTATTGAGAATCTTGCTGCAGCGATTGATGGTGCTCAAATTCATGTCACCTTTCGGGCGGTTGACAGCTTCTCGCCGATCCGGCGGGCTGAGTACTCGATTGATGCCGCCGACTGGCAATTTGTCGAGCCGACAGGAAGGTTGTCGGATTCCAAAACCGAGAGCTACGATTTTCGCGTGCCGGTTCCGTCAGGGTCAGAGCACGTGGTCGTTGTTCGTGCCTACGACAGCTACGACAACATGAGCGCGGCGAAAACTGTGATCCGAGAGAAGTGAACCGAAAAGCGAAGAAACAGCGGATTCCTCGTCGCTGCGCTTCTCGGAATGACAACTCAGGCCTGTGGAACTGGTCATGAAGCTGCGGGCTTGGACTCAGCTTCGAATCCTGCCAACTGGTTTGCGTGCCGCAATTCGGGAAATTTCCACGCCCAGATCGCAATCACCACCAGCGTCCCGACACCGCCAAGGATCACTGCCGGAACAGTGCCGAACCAATGCGCCGTGACTCCTGATTCAAACTCTCCCAGTTGATTCGAGGATCCGATGAAAAGCATATCGACGGCATTCACACGGCCGCGCATTTCGTCGGGCGTACCCAACTGAACCAGAATGGCACGGATTACCACGCTGACCATGTCACTGGCACCCACCAGAAAGAGCGCAATCAAGGACAGCACGAGATTGCGTGAGATTCCGAAAATGATAGTGAACACACCGAATCCTGCGACGCACCACAGCATGGTCGGTCCTACTCGACCCCGAAGCGGCCGATGCGCCAAGAGGATCGCCATGGCTGCCGCGCCAACTCCCGGAGCGCTGCGCAGCAACCCCAAGCCCCACGGCCCGGTGTGCAGGACCTCGCGGGCGTACACGGGCAAGAGCGCAACTGCGCCGCCCAGCAGCACGGCGAAGAGATCGAGCGAAATCGAGCCGAGGACCACTTTTTGCTGCCATATGTAGCCAAATCCGGCAAGCACCGTGCCTAAATTAATGGGCGCGCGCGGTCGTGGCTTCTCTCGCGCTTTGATCTTGATCATCGCGACCACGGATGCCAACGCAGCCAGAATTGCGGCGGCATAAACCGCGGCCGGTCCGCGAAAAAACGCATATAGCAGCCCACCAAATGTGGGTCCGAGAATTGTCGCCCCCTGGAAGACACTGGAATTCCACGCCACAGCGTTGGAAAAATGTTGTTCGGGTACTAACTGCGGCAGCAAGGCCCGGCTGGCAGGAAAGTTAAAGCAGCGCACCGTTCCGAGCAGGACGGCGACGGCGTAAATAGGCTGAGGCGAGCGGATTCCGTGAATCGCAAACGCCATCAACAGAGCCGAGCACAACGAAAATCCGGCATAGCAAAGCATCAGTAGTCGTCGGCGGTCGAAACGGTCTGCAGCATGACCTGCCGCAAGGAAGAATGCGAGGCCAGGAAGGTACTGGGCAAGGCCGACTAAACCCAGATCAAGCGGCCGCCTGGTAATCTCATAAATCTGCCAACCGATGGCAACCGACTGCATCTCCAGCCCCGCCACAACCAGAAATCGCGCGAGTGCGTACAGGGTAAAGTCGGGATGCTGAAAAGCGACGCGACCGGCAAGCCGAGGATCGGAGGCTAGAACCATGAATTCTTACTTTGCCATAAAGTGATGGGCCAGCACTCGCCGTGCTCGGCCGCCACCCTGGCGCAGGGAACTGTTAAAGATGTAATTGATTGCCATAATGATTCAATGACTGAGTGTCACGTGGAGGAGATCAAGGGTGTTCGAATACTGCGACTTTCGTCTGCTGATGGCACCAACCGTCTCACTCGCGGCTGGGTTGGAGCGTTGACGAGAATCGTGGAAATTCTGGCACAAGATCCGCAGCCGCTGGTCATCACCGGGAATGCTCATTTCTTTTCCGCCGGCGCAGAACTGGCCGAGATCGCTTCACTTACCGCTCCGCAGGCCTATGAATTTTCAAAAATGGGCCAGCGGCTGATGGCCTTGATTGAAGGCTTCCCCGCCCCGGTCATTGCTGCCATCCGCGGCTACTGCATGGGAGGTGGACTGGACCTCGCGCTTGCCTGCCACCATCGGATTGCGGCACCGAACGCAATCTTCGGCCATCGCGGCGCTGCATTGGGACTCATAACTGGCTGGGGCGGAACTCAGAGATTGCCGCGGTTAGTCAACAAAGCCAGAGCTTTGCACATGTTCGTAGCCGCCGAGAAGCTTCACGCTGCCGAGGCCCTGCGCATCGGATTGATTGACGGAATCGCCGAAGATCCGGTTGCCGAGGCGATTCGCCGGCTGGTCTCATGCCGAGGTAACCGCCTCGCCTGAACGTAGTGGCTCAATTTGAATTTAGATATTGTAATGCGTCATCCGGAAGGCCCACGCTTTCACAGTGGGCCAAGGGATCTCCCAGCGAGGTAACGCCGGTGCGTGGGGAGATCCTTCGCTCCGCCTGAAGAACGGCTGCGCTCAGGATGACGCCGTTGGAGGTGAGCGCGGTGCTGTCGGAAATTCAAACCGAGCCGCTCTCCTGAAGCACCGTTTGCACGTTCCGACTTCGCTGTTATACCGTAAACAGTCCCGTCTTTCTCATGGCTGACCGTACTGATTCCAGCGTGACACAAAGTTCGAGCGTCCTGAACAGCCGCATCGATCCCACTTCGCCGCGCTTTGAAGCCAACATGCGATTTCTTGCCGATCTGGTTTCGCAGGTCCGCAATCAGGAAGAAAAGATTCGCGAAGGAGGCGGGCCGAAGGCGATTGAAAGCCAGCACAGCAAAGGGCGCCTGACCGCACGCGAGCGCATTCAGTTGCTCGTCGACCCTGGAAGCTTCTTCGAACTGGGAGTTTTTACAGCTTTCGGCATGTACGAGGAGTGGGGTGGCGCGCCATCGGCAGGCGTGGTCACTGGCCTTGGGCGCATCCATACTCGCCTGGTGATGATCATCGCGAACGACGCCACGGTGAAAGCCGGCGCGTTTTTTCCGATGACCTCCAAGAAAGTCATCCGGGCACAGAACATTGCCATCGAAAACCGCATTCCCACCATCTACCTGGTCGATTCTGCCGGAGTGTTTCTGCCCTTACAGGAAGATGTTTTCCCCGACACCGATGATTTCGGCCGCGTGTTTCGCAATAACGCAGTAATGTCTGCGATGGGAATTTCGCAAATTGCTGCCATCATGGGGATGTGCGTTGCCGGCGGCGGATACCTTCCCGTGATGTGCGATCACGTGCTCATGACCGACGGCAGCGGACTGTTTCTGGCGGGCCCGGCGCTGGTGCAGGCGGCCATCGGGCAGAAAACCTCTGCCGAAGACCTGGGCGGATCGGTGATGCATTCAACCATCAGCGGCACAGTGGATTTTCGCGAACCAAACGATGAAGCCTGTCTTGCTCGTATTCGCGACATCGTGGAGAAGTGGGGATACCGCCGCCAATCTCCCTGGGACCGCAAGAAACCTGAACCTCCGGCGCTGGCGGCAGAAGAAATCTACGGCATCTACGACTCTTCGCCCGCGCGTCCGTACGATATGAAAGAAATTCTGGGGCGCATCGTCGATGGCAGTCATTTCGACGAATACAAAGCAGAGTATGGCAAGACGGTGCTGTGCGGCTATGCGCGGATCGGCGGCTTTGCCGTAGGCATCGTCGCTAACCAAAAGCTGCATGCCCAGCAGATCGATCACGAAGGTCACAAGCGCATCGAATTCGGCGGCGTGATCTACACTGAGTCCGCGGAAAAAGCTGCGCGTTTCATCATGGACTGCAACCAGAACCTGATTCCGCTGGTTTTCTTCCACGATGTCAACGGCTTCATGGTGGGCAAGGACGCGGAATGGAGTGGCATCATCAAAGCTGGTGCGAAGATGGTGAATGCGGTGTCGAATTCGGTCGTGCCGAAGATTACCGTGATCATCGGTGGTTCGTTTGGCGCTGGTCACTACGCGATGTGCGGCAAGGCGTATGATCCGCGATTTGTGTTCGCCTGGCCTACGGCGCGATACGCGGTGATGAGCGGTGACTCGGCAGCGGGAACTCTGGTGGAAATCAAGATTCGTCAACTGGAACGTGGCGGCAAAAAGCTAAGCGACGAAGAAAAGAAAGAGCTGTACGAGTCAGTGAAGCGGACCTACGACGAGCAAACCGATCCACGCTACGGCGCGGCGCGGTTGTGGATCGACAAGATTATCGATCCTATGGAAACGCGGGAGGCGATCACTCTGGCTCTCGAAGCGACGGCACTGAACCCGGAAGTGCCGGAGTTCAAGGTCGGAGTGCTGCAAACCTGAGTTTGCGCCGCGGATTTCCGCTGATGAACGCGGATCACTTAATGAGAATAAGACAATCCGCGAAATCTGCGCAGATCAGCGGAGCAAAGACTTGCAATGCCTGATACTGTCAAACTCATCGAATGTCCCCGCGATGCATGGCAAGGGCTGCAGGGACAGATCCCTGCGCACCTGAAAGTCGACTATCTGAAAGCCTTGATCAGCGCGGGATTTAAGCATATCGATGCGGCGTCATTCGTTTCGCCGAAGGCAGTGCCGCAGATGGCAGATTCCGAAGAGGTCTTGAAAGAACTCGATCCGCCGGACGACGTCGAAATCATCGGTATTGTGGTCAACGAAAAAGGCGTAGATCGCGCGATCCAAACTAATGCCGTGCGCACGCTTGGCTTCCCCTATTCCGTGTCGCCAACATTTTTGCAAAACAACCAGCGCCAGACGCTCGAAGAAGCCATTGATGAAGTGGAGAAGGTTCAGCAGAAGGGCGCGGAGGCTGGGCTGGCTATGGTTGTTTACATCTCCATGGCTTTCGGTAACCCTTACGGTGATCAATGGAGCGTGCAGGAGGTGGTCGATGCCGTCGATGTGCTTGAGTCCTTCGACATTCGCACCATCTCATTGGCGGATACCGTCGGGCTTGCGACTCCCCAACAGATCGGGGAACTCGTTTCAGCCGTCTTGGCGAAGTATGGTTACCTGGAAATTGGGGTTCACCTGCACAGCCGGCCGGACCAGGCCGCGGAAAAGGTTATTGCTGCTTACGAAGCCGGCTGCCGGCGGTTCGATTCGGCGCTGGGTGGGTTGGGCGGTTGTCCCTTTGCGCAGGACGCACTAGTGGGAAATATTCCGACGGAAAAAGTGATCGAGGCCTTGGCGGCTCGTGGCGCAGTTCTGCCCCAACTGAAGCCGCTCGACACGCTGTTGCGGGCAGCCGCCGAAATTGGCGCCCGCTATTCAAATTCGCATGCGACTGATTAACTCTAAATGCCATATCAAACCATCGAACTCAGCTTTGACTCGCGGATCGCGACGCTTACTCTGAACCGTCCCGAGAAGCGGAACGCCATCAGCTATGAGCTCATTGATGACCTGCTGGCGGGATTGCGGGAAGTTGCAGACTCCTCCGCGCTGGTACTCATTCTTACCGGCGCGGGCAAAGCTTTTTGTTCCGGCATGGATCTGGAAAATCTAAAAGCGTTGACTGGCCGCTCCGCGGAGCAGAATGTGAAAGATTCCGAGACCATGGCGAAGCTGTTCCGCTCGCTGTACGATTTTCCCAAGCCGACAATTGCCGCGGTCAACGGCCCGGCCATCGCCGGCGGCTGTGGTCTGGCCACGCTTTGCGACTTCACGCTCGCGGCACCGGAAGCAAAGTTTGGTTACACCGAGGTTCGCATCGGATTCGTTCCAGCGATCGTGTCCACTTTTCTGCTTCGTCAAGTGGGTGAAAAGAATGCCCGCGACCTGCTGCTGACAGGGAAAATTATTGATGCCGCCGAGGCGCACCGGCTCGGTCTGGTAAACGAAATTGTGCCTGCAGATAAGCTAACCGAGCGGACACGCGAGCTGGCAGCGCAACTGATGGAAAACAGCCCTGCCTCGCTTGCCTTCACCAAGCGATTACTGAGCGAACATGCGCGCGCGGTGTTGGATTCTCAAATCAAATCCGCGGTTCGCGAGAATGCCTCCATTCGTGCTACGCAGGACTTCCGCGAGGGCGTGACGTCGTTCCTCGAGAAACGCAAACCGAACTGGAGCGGCAAGTGAGCACGCGAGCCCATGGCGATGCTGTAGTCAATGAAACCCGCATCCGCGTGCGCTATGCGGAAACCGATCGCATGGGCGTGGTCTATCATTCCAACCATTTCGTCTGGTTTGAAATCGGCCGTGTCGAATTGCTGCGCCAGCTGGGCTTCTCTTATCTCGACATGGAGGAAAAAGATGGCTGTTACATTGCAGTGATCGATGCTCGCTGCCGCTACAAAGCGCCGACCTACTATGACGACGAGGTGGTGGTGCGGACGCATCTGGCATACCTGCGCGAATCGCTGGTGCAGTTTGGTTACGAATTGTTACGCGCCAGCAACGGAGATCTGCTCGCCGAAGGCGATACCACGCATATCGTAGTGGACAAGCAGATGCGTAAGATATCGATTCCGGAAAAGTACCTGGCAGCTTTCCGGGCAGCGATGGGAAAATAGCGTTGCTAAAACCAGCAACTGGAAACCGTCTTTGAAAGCGCTTCACATTAACGGTAACGATCTCTCGCTCGAAGCGGTGCGAGAGGTAGCGGTCGAGCGCCGCGCGGTCCTGCTCGCACCGGATGCGCGCGAAGCCGTGGATCGGGCGCGCGCTGTTGTTGACGCGCTGATCGCCAGCAACCAGGTTTCCTACGCGATCACTACGGGCGTTGGGAAGCTCAGCGACGTGCGCATTGCCGGCGACCAGATTCGCGAGATGCAGCTGAACCTGGTGCGCTCCCATGCCGTGGGTGTGGGTGACCCTTTGCCGTCTGCCGAAGTTCGCGCCATGATGCTGCTGCGGGCGAATTCCCTTTCCAAGGGCCACTCGGGCGTTCGCAGCCAGGTGATCGACACCATTTGCGAATTCCTGAACCGCGGCGTTTTGCCGTTCGTCCCTTCGCAAGGCAGCGTCGGAGCAAGTGGTGATCTCGCGCCGCTTGCGCATCTTGCGTTGGCGCTGATCGGTGAAGGCGAATGCATGGTCGATGGCGGCGCAAGGGTTCCTACCGCCGATCTTCTGCGCCGCGAGCAGATCGCACCTCTGGTTCTCGAGGCCAAAGAGGCCGTTTCGCTGATCAACGGAACTCAGGCGATGTTGGCCGTCGGGATCCTGGCGCAGCTGGAGGCGGAAACGCTGGTCGATTCAGCCGACGTCATCGGTGGACTGTCACTGGACGCTCTGCAAGGCACAGTGGCCGCATTCGACGAGCGAATTCACCAGGCTCGTCCGCATAAGGGCCAGCTGGTTACGGCAGCAAATCTGCGGAAGATGATCGAAGGCAGCCAGATCAACGAGTCGCACCGTGATTGCGGACGCGTCCAAGACGCATACTCGCTGCGCTGCATTCCTCAAGTTCATGGCGCGGTGCGCGATACACTCGCCCACTGTCGCAACGTATTTGAAACAGAGGTCAACTCGGCGGTCGATAATCCGTTAGTATTCGGCGGCGACGTCATCTCCGGCGGCAATTTCCATGGCGAACCCGTAGCCTTCGCGCTGGACTTTCTTGCTATTGCGCTTAGCGCTCTCGCCGGTATCTCGGAGCGACGGCTGGAGCGCCTGGTGAATCCCGCTCTGAGCGAAGGGCTGCCGCCATTCCTCGCGCCGGGCGCGGGATTGAACTCTGGTTTTATGATGCCGCAAGTCACGGCCGCCGCGCTGGTCAGCGAAAACAAAGTCCTGGCACACCCCGCGTCGGTGGATTCGATCACGACGTCCGGCAACAAGGAAGATTTCGTTTCCATGGGGATGACCGCAGCCTTGAAGCTGAAGAGAATTGTCGCCAACACAACGAACGTTCTGGCGATTGAGGCCATGGCAGCGGCGCAGGCAGTGGATTTTCTAGCGCCACTGAAACCCAGTAAGCGCGGCCAAGCAGCCCACGCCGCCATTCGTTCCATGTGTCCAACCATGGACAAAGACCGGGTTATGTACCAGGATTTCGTCCGGATCGCGGAGTTGATTGCAAAAGGGAAGGTGGCAGAGGCGCTGAAATAGCTTCAGCGCTGAAGATCGGCGGCGATCCATTCGATCAACTCGCGGGCGTTTACCAGCAAAGTCTGCCGCCAGCTTGCGGGAAAGTCTCGCTTGTCCCCGGTCACCAGATAGTCTGCCCGCGACGCTTCGGCACATTCGAGAAAGCGATTGTCTGCGGGATCACGAGCCCCGAAGAGTTCCCTTTGTGGGTGCACCATTCGCGCCACCGACCTCAGCTTGCGCATCGATTTCGTTATATGACTTCGGCTGATCCCGAATTTCGGGCGACGCAAAACTGCCTCATACTCTGCAAGAATTGCCGGCGATACAATAAGCTCAAGTTTGTGAGTCAACGCCAAGTCGAAAACATGCCGCTCGAAACCGTGGCTACTTAGGTGAGCAGACACAATTATGTTGGTATCGAGCGCAACCCTCGGCAGTTTCATTCGGGTTAAAGAGACTGCTCGCGGCGGTAGGCACGGATTTCGCGGTTGATTTCCCGCATAGACAACTTATCTTTCCCTTTCTTGCGGGACATATCCCGAATCTTGGCCATCAATTTGGGTTCAGGTGCCACAGTCTTGAGGAAGTCCTTGATGCCCATGATGACCACTTGGGGCTCACCCCGGCGGTCCACGATGAAGCGGGCCTGGTCTCTCTTCGCCCGACGCAGAATTTGGCCGAACTGCGTCCGCGCCGCTAATGCGGAAACGACTTTGTGTACCGGAGTCTGCGGAGTAGCCATAAAAGAATGTTAACACGAACTAATTAGTTGGTTCGAAATATCATCTGGGACTCGATTCGTACTGCGCTAAGCTCCGTCAAACAGCCAACTGCAGATCCTCGACTTCGCTCGTGACAACGAAAAACCAGGCTAGCGCGCGTGTCGCTACACCTTCGTCCCCCTTCCATCCAACCCCAGCTTCTCCGCAACTGCCTTCATCGCCTCGATGCAGAATGCGATATGCTCTTCGAGATCCACTCCTAGCTCGGCGGCGCCGTTCACGATGTCGTCGCGGTTCACGCTGCGGGCAAAAGCTTTGTCCTTCATCTTCTTGCGTACCGATTTCGCTTCCACCTCAGCCAGCGACTTGCCCGGCTTCACCAGCGCGCAGGCGGTGATGAATCCCGCAAGTTCATCGCAGGCGAACAAGGCTTTTTCCATCGTGCTCTCGCGCTTCACCCGGGTGTGTTCGGCGTGCGACATAATCGCGCGGCAGATCTCTTCGGGCCAACCGCGCTCTTTCAAAATTGCGTTGCCCTTGTAAGGATGGTCTTCCAGGCTGGGATACTTGTCATAATCGAAGTCGTGGAGCAATCCCACCACGCCCCAAAGTTCTTCGTCGCCGCCAAATTTGCGGGCATAGCCGCGCATGCACGCCTCCACCCCCATAGCATGTTTGCGCAAACTTTCCGACTGGGTGAACTCAGTTAGTAAACACCACGCCGACTCGCGGTCATTCATGGCTTCTGCCTTGCTTTCTCGCGCTTCCGGCGCACTCTGACCATCGCGCGTTCCGCGCTACCTCAAAGATTTTACTTGACATTCACAGGCCAACTCCCGCAGATTACGCAACAGGTTGGGACGCCAAGTACCTATTTTGGTTCGTGCTTGGTTTTCCCGGGAAGCCTGCTCTGGCCGCTCCCAAACCTAATGGCCACAACTCTTGCGCCAGTTGATTCACGGGAAGTTATCCGTTGTGATCGCTGCCTGCTGGTTCAATTCCGCACAATCAACAATCTTTGCCGGCGGTGCCATGCATCGTTGGATGAGGATGAACCGGAACTGGTCGCGGCGCCGCCTCCGCCAACCATTATGCCCTTCTCCGGCAACGGGCATGGGCACCTGAACCTGGCGGCATCGATCCGCTCCATGCGATTGCGCAACGGCCTCAGCCAACGGCAGCTTGCAACCCGCATGTCGGTTCCGCGAACCTACGTTTCCAAAATCGAGAATGAAAAGGCGACGCCAACGCTTTCATCACTCGAGCGCCTGGCGAAGGCCTTGGAGGTCACGGTGCCGGACCTGCTAAGCGGCGGCGAACGCAGCCGCCAGGAGGAAGTCCGCGAGTTGATGCAGGACGGCTTTATCGCGGAATTGCTGCCCTTCGTAACGCAATTGAATGGTATGCAGATGTCCAGCGTGCTGACACAGATCCGGGACCTCACCATGCGGCCAAGAAGGAGCGCATAGGCGAAGACCGTCGCCGGGCTGGAGATTTCAGCGGGTTTCATGTCCCGCAAGGGGCTTAAACTTTTATCCGGGCGAACTAGCCAACTGCAGCCGGAATCGCGAGATTCCGGCTTTTTTAGTTTATAATCAATGATTCTGCCTCGTTCCCTTGGAGTGACAAGATGATCCGATTTTTGCAAACCCCTGGGCCTGTCAAGAAGTTCATTTTGGGCGGCCTTTTGACCATTATTTGCGTATTCATGGTGATTACGCTCGTTCCCGGCTTTGGCAACACCGACTTTTTCGGCGGCGGCCAGCCCAAGCGGGGCGTTCTCGCCACGGTCGATGGCACCGAGATCACGACCCTCGATGTGCAAAAACAAGCCAAGCAGATGGTCGCTCAGCAGTTCCCACGCGGGGGCGCGCAGGCCAGCATGCTATTGCCATACTTTGCTTCCCAGGCAGCGCAGCAACTGGTAATGCGGCAGGCGATGATTGCACAAGCCCAGCATATGGGATTCCGCTCCAGCGAGGAGGATGTCCGCGATGAGTTGCAGCATGGCCGGTACGCTCAGGTCTTCTTTCCAGGCGGCAATTTCGTAGGCCAGGCTGCCTATGAACAGCGGCTGCAGCAGGCTGACCTGACCGTAACCGAGTTCGAGCGCAATGTAAAAGATGACATTCTTCTGGATAAGCTTCGCCGGCTGATTGCCAGCAGCGCCGTCGTCAGCGACGCGGAGGTCCACGATAAGTTTGAAAAAGACGATACCAAGGTCAAGTTCGATTATGCAGTTCTCCACAAGGACGACATTCTTAAGAGCATCAATCCCAGCGACGTTGAACTAAAGGCCTATTACGCCCAACACAAGGCAAGCTACGCGAACTCGATTCCCGAGAAGCGCAAGATCAACTATGTGCTGCTTGACACTTCGAAGGTGCTTGCCGCGACTCAGGTCAGCCAGGCGGAAATCGCCGCTTACTACGACAACCACCGGGACGACTATCGCGGCCCGGAACAGGTCAACGTCCGGCACATTTTGATCAAGACCCCGCTCACGGGTGCGGACGGCAAGGTTGATCAGAAGGGCGTCGATGCGGCCAAGCAAGAGGCGGAAGATATTTTGAAGCAGGTGAATGCGCCCGGCGCCAATTTCGCGGACCTTGCCAAGAAGTATTCCGAGGATACCAGCAGCGCCAAGAACGGAGGTTCGCTGGGATGGATCCAGCGCGGACGCTTCCCTTCTCCGGAGGTGGAGAAAGCTGTCTTTGCCCTGCCCAAGGGCGGGACGACCGGCGTTATCAACGCCGGTTATGGCTTTGACATTCTGCACGTCGATGAGAAGCAGGAAGCGCACATCAAGACGCTTGACGAAGTAAAGGGCCAGATTGAAGCTACGCTCAAGCAGCAAAAGGCGGGGCAGCAGGCCGACGATCAGGCGACCGCGCTCTTGTCGAAGGCGAAAACTGATGGGCTCGACAAAGCAGCTTCCGCCAAGGGATTGCAGGTCGTCAATACAGATTTCCTGACCCGTGGAGACGCTCTCCCCGGCATCGGGCCGTCTCCGCAGTTCATGGATGCGGTGTTCAGCGCAACCGAAAAATCTCCGCCAGATGAAGTGCAACTGCCGCAGGGCTATGCCATTTATCAGCTAGTCTCCATCCAGCCACCGGCGACACCAGAGTTTGAGGCCATCCGTAGCCGGGTAGAAAATGAATTCAAGCAAGAACGTGCCGGCACTCTGCTGACGCAAAAAACTCAGGAGCTGTCCGATCGAGCCAAGGCGGAGCATGATTTGAAAAAGGCCGCGAAGGAACTGGGAGCGGCCATGAAAACCAGTGACCTGGTGTTGCCCGACGGGCAGGTTCCGGATATTGGTTCTTTGACTGGACCGGCGTCCGTGGCTTTCAGCATGAAACCGGGCGAGATCAGCGGTCCCATCCAAACCAGCACCAGCGGAGTCGTGCTTTCGATCCTGGACAAACAGCTGCCTGTCGAGCAGGACTTCGCAGCCAAGAAAGATCAGATTCGCGACAGCTTGTTGCAGGCCAAGCAAAACGAAATATTCGGCCTCTTCTTGGCCAATCTTCGCGTCCAGATGGAGAAATCTGGCAGGATCAAAATCAACCAAGAAGAGCTGAAGAACCTGACGCGGCAGCGCAGCACACAGGATGAAGGCGAGTAACACCTGCACTTCTCCGCTGCGCGACTGAGTTTCGCACGTAAGAATCAATTTCAATTCAAGGAAGACGATGGCATTTCCTCGTTCAACAGGAATTCTGCTTCATCCCACATCACTGCCATCACGAGGCGGCATTGGCGATTTCGGCCCGGCTGCATACGAGTTCCTCGACTTTCTCGCCTCGGCCCGGCAAGGTTTGTGGCAAGTGCTGCCGTTAGGACCACCAGCGGTGGGCGATTCGCCGTATTCATCGACTTCGGCATTCGCCGGTAACCCGCTGTTGATCAGCCTGGAACGCTTGGCGGAGCGGGGATGGATCGATGCCGCGAAGCTGGCCCCTTCGGAAGCGACTTCTTCAGTCGATTTCGAAACCGTCAGAGCACAGAAGTTGCCGTTCTTGATCAAAGCTGCCTGCAAATTCCTCGAAAGTGCGAAACCCGAACAGCGCGCACGATACGAACGATTTTGCTCGGACAACTCGTGGTGGCTGGATGACTTCGTTCTCTACGACGCTCTGCGCGAACGCCACAGGTTGCAAGCTTGGAACCAATGGCCCCGGGAATTGGCGCATCGCGATCCTGGAGCACTGGAAGCAGCCCGGACTGAGCTCGATGCAGAGATCTCGTTGTGCCGGGTGATCCAGTTTTTCTTCTACGAGCAGTGGCGTGCCCTGCGCCTCTATTGTGCGCAAAAATCAATCCGCGTCGTGGGCGATATCGCTATTTACGTCGACTACGACAGCGCCGATGTATGGGCCAATCCTGAACTATTCCGTTTAACAGCCAATCTCGACCCAGAGGTCGTATCGGGCGTGCCGCCCGACGCTTTCAGCGCTACCGGCCAACGATGGGGCAACCCTCTGTACAACTGGGAAGCCATGCGCGCGAGCGGTTACAAGTGGTGGGTGCAACGTCTGCGCTGGGCGACCCAAACCTGCGATTTCATCCGCCTCGATCATTTCCGGGGATTCGCGCAGTATTGGGAGATCCCAGCGGGAGAAGAAACCGCGATTCGCGGCCGCTGGGTGGACGGCCCGCGCGATGAGTTCTTCAACAAGCTGCGCGAGCAACTAGGCGGTTTGCCATTCTTCGCCGAAGATCTCGGCTACATCACCCCTGATGTTCACACGCTGCGGGAAAATCACAAGATTCCCGGCATGGCCGTGCTGCAATTCGGCTTCGGCGATCCGGGGGCGCACATTTACCTGCCGCATCGCTTGACTGCGGACCGGGTCGTCTACACCGGCACGCATGATAACGACACGACGGTCGGTTGGTGGAACTCGGCAAGCGAGTACGTGCGTCGCTCGGCGGAAGCGTATCTCGGGCGCGATCACGATGGCATTCACTGGGCCATGATTCGGGCCGCGCAGGCGTCAGCAGCAAGTTTGTCAGTGGTCCCGCTGCAGGATGTGCTGGGCCTGGGCAGCGAGGCCAGGCTGAATGTGCCGAGCGTCAAGACGGGCAACTTCCGCTGGCGGTATTCCGGTGAAGCCCTAACCAAGGATCATGCGGCGAAGCTGGCCGCACTCGCGGAAGTCACAGATCGCATACCGCAAGCCGCACGTGTCCCACCGAATGATGACTTCGTAGCCTGAAGGAATTTTGCCTGTCATTCCGACCGAGTTCATTGGCTCGTGTAGCAAGGCAAATGGCGAGTGGAGGAACCTGCTGTTCTGAGGAAGCTACGCTCCGATCAGTCGTTCGAGACCGGCCTTGTTTTCAATCAGCAAGGTTGAGCCGCGCAACTGCGCCAGATGCCGCTCGCGAAACTCGCCCAGCACGCGGGTGACTGTCTCGCGCGACGTACCGATTAACTGCGCAATTTCTTCGTGGGTAAGAGAAACCTTGATGCGGATTCCATCCTTCGTAGCATCCCCATTCGCCGACCATTCGAGCAACAACCGCGCCAGCTTTTCCGAGACTGAATGAGACAGGCCGAGGGAACGGATGGTTTCATATGCGTTCTGGCAATTTTTGCTGAGGTGTTGCGCGGCCGCCAGGCACGCATCTCCATGTTCCTGCAGAAAGCGAAGAAAATCGTCCCGCTTGATGAAATCCAACTGGCAGGATTGCAGGGTTTCTGCCGTCAATTCGTAAGGCTCCCCGGAAACGGTGGCGTGCAAGCCCAAAACCTCCCCAGCTTGCGCAATACGCACAATCAATGTCTTGCCATCGCGCGATGTGGTGGACAGCTTCACTCGTCCGCTGCAGACGATGTAGACGCCGCGGGCTGACTGTCCTTCGACGAAAAGCACCGCATTCTGCGGGAAGGCGCTGGCGTACTTGATCTTTTCCAGGTCTTGGAGTGAGCTCTTGGGAAGGTCGCAGAAGAATCCAGCGTGCCGCAACTTGCAGATTAGGCAGTCTTCTGTGATCTGCAGCCCGTACGGTGTGCTCATAAACAGCGGTTTCTCCCGCTGGCCACGAATATATCACTCTTTGGCGACGCCGGGTCTAACCGAATAGATGCGGCACGCAAGTGCTTGGGCGACGGAGCTAGCTTCGGTCACTTTCGTAATCTGCCGCCTATGCGGGTGGAAATGCAATAGTTAGGCCTATCCATGGGTCGGATCAATCGAGGCCGAAGCGGTAACCGCGCACCCCGCGTCAAACTGGCCGGCAAGGTGCTCGTTCTGATGCTGCTGGAAAACGGCAGGCAGTTGCGTGCCAAGCTGCACCAAGTCTCGACCAGCGGCGGGCTGCTGCATGTCGATCAGCCGCTCGACGAGGGCATCAAGGTCGAAATCATCTTCCACGTGGACCGCAGCACAGTCCGCACCAAGGCCCGCATGCTATTTCCCATGTGGGCGACCAAAGGCTACCTTCAACCTTTTGAGTTTGACAATCTGGCAGATTCCGATCGCAGCGCGCTGCAAAATGATCTGCAGAAGTTGCTGGAACGCTCGGGCGCGGCGATAACTTCGGCCGACGAGCCGGCCGCATCAGAAATCACGGACGAGGCCGGCCAACCAACCTCGGCTACGCCGCAGGAAGCCTCTTCCTAACCGGTTTCCCGGTCACTCCTTCAAGCCATAAATATCCAGCTCACCTTGCGGATTCGGCTGACTCAGCGGATCGTGCGCGGTGCCGATGAACACTTTTCCATTAGCCACGATTGGCGAAGTGAACTTGATTCCCAGGCCGGCGGTGTCCGCGGGGTTCTCGGAGCTATCGTAAAGTTCACTGCCCATGTTGGTCGCATCATATGCGCGCAGAACTGCAGAGGTGGGAGTGTTGGAGAAGGGGCTTTGAACGGGTTGACCGTGATCGACCATCCAGACGATTCCATTCGTAGTTCCCGCCGAAGAGATAAACGGGGTGGTGCCGTAGCTGCCCTGCTGCGTGTTCTGGCTAGTGTATGCGGCAGGCGTGAGTTGGTCCCCGGAGAAAGTAAACCGGCGCACCGGCGCAGGTACCGTGTCTGACGTTGGAGTAATCCCCAGATAGACCGAGCCATTGAAGAATGCCCCCGTCCCATAGATTTGATAGGAATTGACATCCGTGCTGTGTGTGCCGCTGTTGTCGGTGCAGGACCGCAGGTAGGGAGACGAGAGGTCGGACTCAAACCACAACGTCTGCAAGGCCCCAGCGTCATTAGGCTGCATGCCCCCAAGATCGCTCGTGTTTACCAGGTACATCATGCCTTTCTTGCCGCCTGCCAGCGCTGCCATGCTACCCGGGATGAGCAATAGGCCTCCCGCGGCCAGATCGCTATCCTCGCAATCCATGTAGGCGAAATCGTAAGGCGTGAAAGTGTCGAGCAGATGAAGTTGTGGGTCAAATTTCATGACTGACTCGCCGAAGGCGGTCATCCCGTCGTACGGACCGTTTCCAGTCGTGAGGTAGACATCGCCGTTGGCGTCCGCGGCTGGGCCGCCGCCACCCATCCACACCCCTCCCGCGCCGCCGTATTGGCCTTCGCCATCGAGGTTCGGACTCATATTGAAGACTCCGGTCTGGACAAGAGTCTGAGCGTTGTAAGCCAGTAGCCATCCACTGTGGCAGCCACCAAAGCCAATGAACAGCGAACCACGATTCAGGAGCAACGCGGAGCGCTGCAGGCACGAAGTTGTCAGATAGACAATGCCGTTGATGTTGTCGGAGTTCATGCCTTTGACCTGCGCCTGAACCAGCGCGGGGCCGCCAAACTTCTCAGCTCCCGTGGTGAGGTCAAGCGCATGCAGGCGAAACGTGCCGCTTGAGCCTTGTGCTTGCATCGAGAGTACGTACAATGTCTGCGAGCCTGGATCGATGACCGGCGTCGAAGTAACACCGGTAACCGGTTGTATGCTCTGGTTCGTCAGCGGCGCTTCCCCTGGCTGCAGCAAGGACATCTTCCATAGCGGTGATCCATTGCCAAAATTGTCGGCATCGAACGCGTACACACTGTCATTTTCGGTTACAACAAATACCACGTTGCGGGTTTTGCCATTTACATTCAAATTGGAACCAAAAACCGGTTCGCCATAGACATATCCATCCACCAGATACGAGTAAAGTTTCCCGAACTTCTGCGGACTAACGTTCTGTGGCGTGAGTACGCCTTCGCCGCTGTTCAGCCCGCTGCGCAGATTGTCATTCTGCCAGGTCGGCACATTCACGCCGACGGACACAGCAGACTTTGCGTTCAGATTGTCCAGGCTGGCGCTGATCGTGCTGCTGCCGGACGCGACCGCGGTCACCAGGCCCGAGGAGTTCACATTCGCTGCCACGCCGTTCGAAGTCTCCCAATCGACAGAATTGCTGATGTCTGCCTGCGATCCGTCGCTGTAAGTACCGGTCGCCGTGAGCTGTTGATCTCCGCCGACAATTAATGCCACGCTAGCGGGCGTAACTGCGATTGAGACCAGGCCAGGTTTCGAATCGGACACGGTTGCCGCAGAACTGCCGTGCTGCTCGTTGAAAAGTGCCGAGATGTTGGCGCAGCCGGCGGATACTCCCGTAACCAGGCCGCTTGAACTCACTGTGGCCACAGGCGCGTTCGAACTCGACCAGGTAGAGGACGAGGTCACATTCGCGGTCGACCCATCACTGTAAGTAGCTGTCGCAGTCAACTGCTCTGCTGCTCCGACATCAACAGAGAAATTCGAGGGATTGACAGTCACCGAAACGAGGTCCGGCTGCACCTGTTTCACGACAACAGAAGATTTCGCACTTTTACCTTCTAAGGTCGCATTTATGGTAGCGTCTCCCGCAGCAACTGCTTTGACCATTCCGTCGGCGTTTACACTGGCGGCCGCCGAATTCGACGATGACCAACTCGCCGACGCGCTCACATTCGAGGTTGATCCATCACTGTAAGTGGCCGTTGCGGTGAGTTGCTGCGTTCCGCCCACAGAAAGCGGAACCGTCGCAGGCGTCACTGCGACGGAAACCAGGGTCTTGGAAGGCGGTGTGGAGGAGCTTTGTCCGCCACCACATCCGACGGCGATGGCTGAAAGGCACAGGCTGAAAGCGGTGAACGAACTGCGCAGACGAGCAGGCATACGACAACGACTCCGTTCAAAGAGCATTTGGGCAGCTCATTAGTTGCGAAAACTTCCTAGCGGGTTACCGCTCAAGCGGGAAAGAACGTTCCTTAGGTGTTTCACCCTATCCCTAAGAGACATTTATTCAGCGCTGGTTTGCGGCGTTTTCGCGAATCAAACTGCGGCTGGCCACTCCGATACAATGACTTTTAACAATCTGTACATCCTTAATCGGAAGGACACCTTGTCATGCAACATACTCCACAATTCTTGAAGATCGTCGATGACGCCCGGTCCCGGGTACAGGAAACGAATGTTGACGCGGTCAAGGCCCGCCTGGATCGCGGCGAAAAACTGCTGCTTGTGGACGTAAGAGAAGAAAGCGAGTTCGCTAAAGACCATTTGCCGGGAGCGATCCACCTGGGAAAAGGCGTCATTGAGCGTGACATCGAAACCCGCATCCCCGATCCGGCGACGCCGATGATCCTGTACTGCGGCGGCGGCTTCCGCTCTGCGCTGGCGGCCGACAACCTGCAAAAAATGGGCTACACCCAGGTGGTTTCCATGGACGGCGGCATTCGCGACTGGCGCGGAAAGGGATTTCCGTTAACCAAAGATTGAGCTCATAAATGCTGATCGCCAGCGCCAGTACCTCGGTAACTTGAACCGAACCTTCCCGCAGGTCACCATAGTGCTGCGGTTCGGTGTGTCTGTCGACTCTAATTGCAGGCAGATGAAAGCGATATGACGGGAAAATCCCATTCCTCACAAGGTGCGGCGGCAGCTCCGGCGTTAGCGAGTGATTCATCCATGGACTCCGCATTCGCACAGGCCGATACACCCGAACAGTTCTGCGCAGCGTTGGCCAAATTATTTGGCGTTCGCCCAAAAGAAGTTGCACTCATGCGTCAGGAGAAGGGCCTGTTGAAATTCCTTTTCCCTGAGCAACTCAAGACCGCGGGATCGATTCCCGTTTCCAGTTCTTCCGCGATCGCTTCGCATACCGCTTCGACCAAGAAGACCGAGTTGTTCAACACTTTCGCCAAAATCAAGCACGCACGGGTTTTTGAGACGGTAAAACTGACCGCGGCAGAAGAGGCGGAAAATGCCGACCACACGGAGCGCGCTTCCATTCAAAAACTGATGTCGGCGCCCATTCTCGGTCCGGACCGCAAGGTCTTAGGCGTGATTCAGGTGTCTCGCAAAGGCTTCGATCTGACCTCGGCCGGGCCCGATTTCACTCACCAAGACTTGCAGAAGTTGGAGCAGGCCGCCAAAGTCGCATCCAAGCTCGCATTTCTCAAAGAAGCATAATGGTATTTCCTTCTCAATCAGATCCATCACGCTCCAGGCGCGCGACATCTTCGATGTATCGCTGGGAATCAAATTTTTTGGACGTGCTGGCCTGCGACATGAAGCGTACCTGCCCGAAAATCGGCCTCTCAAACCACGGGCGATCGTGTTTGCCGACTATAGCCCATGCGATACCGGCGTAGCCATTCGGATCGCGGCCGTCGAGTTCATAACGATCATTGAGCCAAACCGCTCGCTGGTACGCCTCGGATACGGTCGGACTCCATTCCAGGATTTTCTTGGCCCAGTACATTCGCATGTAATTGTGCATCCAGCCGGTCAGCACCATTTGCTTCTGAGCGGAATTCCAGAGAGCATCGTGGGTGGCAGCATCCTCAAGCTGCTTTCGGCTGTACAGTAACGGACGGCGATCTCCGGCATGTGCCATTAACGACCGGTTCGCCCATGGCTCCATGCACTCGAAGGAGTCGTAGTTGGGATTAAAGCGAACAAAATTGACAGAGAGTTCCCTGCGCACAATCAGCTGCTCCAGAAATGACTGCCTGGCCGCTGGGGGCGCGGAAGATGACTGCACGGCGAGTGCAACCGTTGTGGGACCGATGTGGCCGAAATGCAGATAAGGAGACAGGCGGCTCGTCCCGTTCGACTCGGGGTGATTGCGATCTTTCGGATAGTTTTTCAAACCATCTCGCAAGAAGTCACGTAAGACCTGCCTTGCCTGCATCGTGCCACCTTGCCAGCTGCTGACCGGCGCGACAGAGCGATCAAGTTTCCATGCCGACAGGAAATCAGCATTTGCATTGAGCGACAGCAGGTTGCGGGGCTTGATCCATGGGACGTGGGCCTTGACCTTCTGCGCGGGGGAAAGGAACCGCGGCAGCAATTCGAGAATTCGTGGCCGAATGGTGCGCGCCGCGTAATGCTCCTTGTTCAGGAGGCGAGAAGGCACAACTACATCGGCATCGACCGTCCACAACGGAACTCGCAGCCTCTTCGCGGCACTCGCCCGCCATTGCTCGGGATCGCGCATGGGGTTTTCGTCTCCAATGACGATTGCCGCCCGCACCTCCTCGCAAAGCCGGGGCAAGCTGTGGTCGGGATGAGGTCGCAGCACGAAACCCACGTTGCGCTTGGACAAATCCCGCGCGATATCCCGAATGCCAGAAACCAGAAAAGAGTAGTGCCTCAAGTTGGCATTGGGATAAGACGGCACTGGGGCAAAAAAAGCTACTACCGGCTTGCCCAATTCATTGCCCAGTTGAATCGCGACGTCGAGAGCTGAATTTTCCCAGCCTCTTTGCGCGCGCTGCATCCAGTAAAGAACGCACTTTCCCTCTGGGTCCGGTGGGCCGGGTCTTCGCACCCAAACCCGTTCGTTGCGGCTGAGTTTATCGATTTCTGTCACGATTCCTGATCGGCCTTGAGTGAGGGTATGGCTTGATCGAGCAATTTCTTCTCCTCCACGCTCAGACTTCGCGTCGCTCCCTTTGCCAAGTCGCCCAGCACTAGTGGTCCGATCGCGATGCGCAGCAGGCGCAAGACTTCAATGTCGAGCCCTTCGAAAATTCGCCGGATCTGCCGGTTCTTGCCTTCGTCTAGCACAATCTCCAGCCAACTGCTCTTCTCGGCCGATCGGACCAGTCGGGCGTCCTTGACTCGCAACAATTCTCCATCTGCTGAGCGCACGCCTTCCTTGAGGCTGTCAATCAGCCGGTCGTCCGCGAGCGCCGCAATTTGTACGTGATACGTCTTGTCGAGATGCGTTTTAGGGTCCGTCACTCGTGCTGCCCACTCGGAATCATTGGTCAGCAGCAATAAACCTTCGCTCGCCTTATCGAGTCGCCCAACCGGTCCGACCCATGGTGTTCCCGCGGGAAGGTTCGCGTATACCGTCGCTCGTCCTTTCTCATCTGCAGCGCTGGTTACAACCCCACGCGGCTTGTTAAGCACCCGATAGACTTTCTCGGCGACACATAGCTCGCTCCCGTTTATCTCAATCCGATCTTTGCCAGGATGCACCGGCCACTCCGGATCGCGACGTACCCTGCCGTTTACCGCAACAGTCCCTCCGCGAATCAACTCGAAAGCGTCGGAGCGAGAGCAATATCCCAGCTTCGATAGTGCACGCGCCAAGCCGACGTTCCGGTGTGGGCTCTTCCGGGGCAAGAATTCATGCTAAATGATGTCCGAGTGCACATGGCATCTACGGCCGTCTGCTATAAAATCTTCTAATGCCCGACCCGCACCATTTCTTACTATTTCTCGGCGCCGCAACCTTGCTTGCCGTCGCTCCTGGCCCTGGCATGTTATACGTGCTGGCGCGCACGCCTGCGCTCCTCCGCCGTCCTGCGCCGCAGGCAGCGCACGGCAACCGGTTTGACCCTGATTGGATTGGGTGCCTACGTAGCCGTCTCAGATACCCATTAACACGGAAAACAACTGTCCTAAGTTATGTAAGCCGCTGATTATGTAGGCTCATAGTCTCTATTGCCGTGTGGCGGGAGCTGTTACAGTAGGGTGTTTTTTCAAAAGGAGAAAGAAGTTCAAATTATGATGAATCGCACTCCCCTCAATCGTTTGTTCTGCTCGGCAGTTTTGGCGGCCGCGCTCGCCATCGTGTGTCCCCTTAACCTGGTCGCACAAAACGTGCCTGCCATGACCTGGATTCAGCTAAGTCCGGCCAATTCGCCCTCGGCGCGTGACGTCTCCGCCATGGCTTACGATCCCGTCAGCAAGAAGGTCGTCATGTTCGGCGGTTACAGCGGCTCTTACCTCAACGACACCTGGACCTTCGACGGAACCAACTGGACGAAGCAGAACACTTCGACCGCCCCCTCGCCGCGTACTTCGGCGATGATGGCCTACGATTTCGGCAGCAACAAGCTGGTGCTGTTCGGCGGCTTCAATGGCTCACAGTTCCTGGGAGATACCTGGCTGTGGGACGGCGCGACCTCCACCTGGACGCAGGCCACTCCTACTTCTGCCCCCACCGCCATGGGTGGCGTCATGTTGTTCACGGATCCCAAGAACGGGCACGCTGACCTCTACGGCGGATACGACGGCCGTTTCTACCAGTTGGACACCTGGCGCTGGGTGAACAACAATTGGAAGAAACTGAACACTATCAACTCTCCCTACGCGCGCGCCTGGGGCGTTGTCGCGCTCGACCTCGCGCACAAGAATGTCATCATAAACGGTGGCCTGGGAGATATTCGCACTGACAATACGTGGACCTTCGACGGTTCCGACTGGACGCAGCAGTCCCCGGCACACGCGATCCCGAAGATTTTCAATGCCGGCAGCGCCTATGATCCTGAGCTCCACGGCGTAGTGATCTTCGGCGGCGATGAGGGCGGCGGAGCCATGGATGCGACCCAAGGCTGGACCGGATCTGACTTCCTGCAATTGCAGCCCCAGCAACCTGCTCCGGAGCGAGAGCTGCACGGCATGGCCTACGATTTCGCCAGCCATCAGATGATCATTTTCGGTGGCGACAACGGAATCGACTACCTCCAAGACACCTGGCAGCTGATGCGCAAGTAAGTGAACCCATTGAAAGGGTGGGAGAGGTCACAACCTCTCCCATTTCTCTTCTCTCGTGTTATCCTCAGCTCTCCCCATGACAAGTCCAGAAAAGGAACGCCGTTCCCGAAAGCGCATACCTGCAACCGGCTCGATCTCGATTACCTCGGCACAGCAGGAAAAGAGTACCGGTGAGGCACGAGACCTGAGCTTGAACGGAATTTTCTTCTATACCAACCACAAAATCCGCGAAGGCTCCGATCTCGAGATGGTTCTGATACTTCCCCCGGAGCTGACCCAAGGCGAGAAGCGCTGGGTCTGTTGCCAGGCGTCGGTGGTGCGGGTTGAAGACGGCAAAGAAGGCCGGCACCTGGGCGTGGCAGCTACGATCCGCAACATTGCGACGCTGCCTGAACTGCCTTCCTGAAGCAGGATTCAGTCGGTATTTGCACCATTTTCAGTGCAGCTATCTGTGTGTCGCAAAACCTGTCCCGTCCCCTCCTTATTGAAAATTTCGAGAAAAATGCAGATTCCGCGTTGCATTGCATCACGATTGGTGCAATAATGCTGGCCCTTGAATTGCTCTGGCTTTAAGAAAGCAACTAACGCACGAACGCAGGTGAACTAGGTATGTTGCTGGATAAGCTCTCTCTCGGAGTGCTTCGCGTACTCACGCCCTTGGGTCCCCGTTATGTAAACCCTTCCCTTCTTCAGCGTCTTTATCTACTGTGGATCTTCCGCAATTTCCACACGCTCCCAGCCAAGGTACTCAGCGCCGGTCAACGACGCCGCATTGAGCGCATGTGCCGCGTGCACGGCTTCGTTTCTCTGCTGGAATTGAATGGCTTCGGAGATATTCCCGTTCTGGGAACGTTGGAGCAGCGTCCGCCGGTAGAATCGGAAAGCTTGCCGCCACGGCGGCCTAGCCGCAGCGTGACGGTACCCTTCGCCACGGATATGCAGCAAGGCTCTTAGAAATCTGCCGTCTCAAGCTACGGCACAGTGGCGCTGTGCCGCCCACCACCTGCTGAGGCGCATGGATCACCGGTAGCGACGTG
>Ga0335081_10003348_pt1 | contig 25224 bp, 20 predicted proteins | sample Lox_Sample_35_FD_206713 | JGI IMG/M metagenome (GOLD analysis project Ga0335081, IMG submission 206713) | Soil microbial communities from Loxahatchee National Wildlife Refuge, Florida, United States - Lox_Sample_3.5 | ecosystem: Environmental > Terrestrial > Soil > Wetlands | place: USA...
TGGGAGCTTGTGCCTGACCGCTCCGACCTGGAGCACCATCACGCTGACGGCGTGGGCGACGATGTCGTGCAGCTCACGCGCGATCCGGGTCCGCTCCTCGGCCACCGCGATCCGGGCCGCGGTGTCGCGTTCCCGTTCGGCCTGGGTCGCACGGAACTCCGCCGCCTCGGTCCGCACGGCACGCTCGCGTACGGCGAAACCCGCGGCCCAGCTAATCGCGAACTCGAGCGGGACGAAGACGAGCTGGCTGGCCGAGTGCCCGGGGATGTTCCAGACGATGGTCACCGCGCCAGCGACCACGACCGCCAGGCCCGATACGGCCCGGCGGACGTCCCGGAGGTTCCCGAGCAGGAACGCGTCCGCCATCCCGATGGGGAAAAGAGCGTTGGTGTACGGGATCAGCAGCGGATCGACGACCGAGATCCCCGCGGCCAGCAGCCAGTACACCGCCGGACCCGCGAACGGGAAGGCCCGGCGCGCGAAGACCGCGAGCACCAGCATCGCGATCGCCGGAACGCAGAACCAGAGCGTCGTCCGGGGGGCTCCGGGCGAGCCGCGTCCGAACGCCACTTCGAGCATGGCCACGACGGCCAAGACCGCGACCAGCATGTCAAACCAGTAGCGGCGCGCGAGATCTCGGGCTTGGCTCACGCGTTGAACGTACCCCGACCCCTTCGCTCGCCGCCTCCTACCTGAGTAGGAGCACCGGTCGTCGGCTGGCAGGAGCCGGAGTCCAGCTTGCCGACGATGTGGATCCGGCGGCCGGATCGTACGTTCGCTTCATGGTCAACTCGACTCACCTCACCCCCAGGGCTTCTGCCGCGGCGTCGGCGGTCGCCCTGCGCGATGTCCGCAAGGTCCATGGCCGAGGCGAAGGAGCGGTCGTCGCCCTCGACGGCGTCAGCGCCGCGCTCTCCCCCGGGTCGTTCACCGCGATCATGGGGCCATCTGGTTCGGGCAAGAGCACGCTCCTGAACGTGGCGGCGGGACTGGACCGGCCCACCTCCGGGAGCGTTGCGCTCGGCGGCGCCGACCTGGCGCAGCTCAGCGAGCGGCGGCTGACGATCCTGCGGCGTGAGCGGATCGGGTTCGTATTTCAGGCCTTCAACCTGCTGCCATCGCTCACCGTCGCCCAGAACATCGCCCTGCCGCTGCGGCTGGACGGCCGTCGGCCGCGACGTTCGGCCGTGCGTGAGATCGCCGCCCGGGTCGGGCTGGAGAAGCGCCTGCGCGACCGCCCCTCCCAGCTGTCCGGTGGCCAGCAGCAGCGGGTCGCGATCGCCCGGGCCCTCATCACCCGGCCCGAGGTGGTGTTCGCCGACGAGCCCACCGGAGCACTGGACACCCAGAACGGACGCGGGGTACTCGCCCTGCTCCGCGAGGTTGTCGACGAGGACGGGCACACGGTGGTGATGGTCACCCACGACCCGGTGGCGGCGGCGTACGCCGACCGCGTCCTGCTGCTCGCCGACGGGCGGGTGGCCGGGGAACTCGACGCCCCGAGTGCCGACGAAGTCGCCAAGCGCCTCGCGCATCTGGGGGGCTGAGCGATGTTGCGTCTCGCTGTGCTCAGCGCTCGCGGTCGCTTCGGCGCGTTCACCGGCGCGCTGGTGGCGCTCTTCGCCGCGGCCGTGCTCTCGATGGCCTGGGGCATGCAACTCGAGTCCATCCTGCGCACGCATGCGCCCGTTGAGCGCTACGCTGCCGCCGCGGCGGTCGTGACCGGGCAGCAGAAGGCCGGCGCCGGCCACGATGTCCTGCTCGGCGAGCGAGCGCGGGTGAGCTCCGCGCTCATTGCGCGGGTGGCGGCCGTGCCCGGAGTCCGTTCGGCGATCGGCGACGTGTCGGTGCCCGCCTTGCTCGGCGGTAAGTCCGTTGTCGCCCATGGCTGGGGCAGCGCCGCGCTGACGCCGTACGGGCTGAGCGCGGGCCGTCCGCCCGCGGGCCCCGACGAAGTTGTCACCGGCTATCCCGCCGCGCTCGGTACGCGGCTGTCCCTCGCGGCCGCAGGCCCCGCGCGCACGGTCACGGTGGTCGGCGTCGCCCAGCCCCGCCACCCTGTCACCCAGCAGACGGCGATTTTCCTGACCGACGCGGAGGCGACGCGGCTGGCCGGTCATCCCGGCCGGGTCGACGCGATCGGCGTGCTCGCCGGCCCCCGCTTCGACGTCTCGCACCTACGCGCGGCCGTTGGCGGCGCGCAGGTGCTGACGGGCGGCGCACGCGGTGCGGCCGAGTACCCGGAGCTCGAGCAGGCCCGCACGATCATGATCCCGGTGACGGCGGCGTTCGGCGGGCTGGCGGTGTTCATCGCGATGTTCGTGGTGGCCAGCACGCTGGGCCTGTCGATCCAGCAGCGCGAGCGCGAGATCGCGCTGCTGCGGGCGATGGCTGCGACGCCGGGTCAGATCCGGCGCATGATCGCGTGGGAGGCGGTGATCGTCGCGCTGGTCGGCTCGGCGGCCGGGATCTGGCCCGGGATCGTGCTGGGCCGGGTCATCGCACACGGGCTCATGAACCACGGCATCACGCCGCCGAACGACGTCCTGAGCTACGACTGGCTGCCCGCCGCGGCGGCCATCGTCGGTGGAGTCGCCGCCGCGCTGCTCGCGGTGCTGGCCGCGGGGCGGCGTGCCGCCCGCGTGCCGCCGACGCTCGCGCTCACCGACGCCGCGGCCGAGCCACGGCTGCTGGGACCCGGACGGCTCATCGGCGGGCTGGTCGCGCTCGCCGCCGCGATCCCGCTGTTCGCGGTCTCGACCACCACCACCGACCCGCAGACGGCCGCGGCGACATCGGAGATCAACGCGGTCTTCCTTGTGGTGGCGGCCGCCTTCTTCGGTCCAGTCGTGGCGTACGCGGTCGCCCGGCTGCTGGCGCCAGCGCTCGCGGCGCTCTCGCCGGTCGGCGGGTCCCTCGCCGCCGCGAACCTCGGCGCCGCTACCCGGCGCTTCTCCTCGGCCAGCACCCCGCTGGTGCTCACCATCGCCCTGAGCTGCACCTTCTACTTCGGCTTCACCACCATCGAACACGCCACCAGCCAGCAAGAGAGTGCGGCGCTGACGGGCCAGCTCGCCATCACCAGCACCGGGCCTGGCCTCCCGGCTGCCGCGCTGGCCGACGCGCGCGCCACACCAGGAGTGCGCTCGGCGGCCGCGCTGACGTCCACCACGCTCGGCCCCAGCCTCGGTGCCACCGACACCCTCCCCGCCCAGATCCTCACCGGAGGGCCGGGCGGCGGCCTGGACGCCGGCGTGATCGCGGGAACCCTGAGCGCCCTGCACGGCGACACGATCGCCCTCGGGCGTCACCGCGCCGACGCCGCACGCGCTCGCGTCGGCGACCGGGTAGCGATCATGCTGGGCGACGGCACTGCGACCCACGCCACCGTGGTGGCGATCTACACCCGCGACCTGGCCTTCGGGGATGCCCTGCTCGCCCCCGAGCTCGCCGCCGGTCATCTGACCACCCCGCTGCTCAACGAAATCCTCATCCAGACCGGCCAGCCAGCGGCCATGGTGGCCGGGCGCCTGCAGGCACTGGCTCAGCGGTACCCCGGACTCCACGTAACCGACAGCGCCTCGCTCGTCACCGCCAACGCCGCCAACGACGAGCTGGACCACTGGTTCGGGCCGTTCTTCGTCGCGATGATCTTCGCCTTCACCTCGATCGCCGTCGCCAACACGCTGATCATGATCGCGCTCCGGCGCCGCCGCGAGCTCGCGCTGCTGCGGCTCACCGGCGCCACCACGCGGCAGGTCCGGTCGATGGCGCGCTGGGAGGCCATCTTGATCATCACCATAGGCCTCGGCATCGGGCTGGCGATCACGGCCACCGCGCTGCTGCCGCTCAGCCACGCGCTCACCGGAGGCTTCCGTCCATACGCGCCAGCCGGCTGGTTCGCAGCGATCCTCGGCGTCTCGGCGCTCCTGGCCCTGGTGGCCCTCGCAGTGCCAACGCGGCGGGCGCTACGCACCCGGCCGGTCGAGGCGATCGGGATCCGGGAGTAGACGGAGCGCTGCCTGATGACGGGCCGGATCATCAGCCAGCGTCACGGCAGGATCTGCTCGCCGCCGTCGATGTCATAGGTGGCGCCGGTGAGTGCCGTATTGCTCATGATGTGCACGGCCAGCGCGGCAACGTCGGCCGGCCCGGCCTGCCTGGCCTGCTGCGGTTCACACCGAATTCACGCGTGATCCTCGCGATCGGCTAGGGTCAGGCGGCCATAGTCTGCAGGCATGACGGCACTCGCGCGGACCCCGGAGGTGGCGCGGCCAGCGGGCAGGACCGGGTGGGACATTACCGAGGCGTGCCTGGCCGCTGCCGCCTTCGCGGTGCTGTGCGTCCTGGTGCTCCGGGCTACGCCGTACCTTCCCGAGCCAGACGACAACGCCTATCGTGCCTCGATCGTGGCGATGACCGACGGGCACTTCTTCACCCTGTCGGGGGCTCGGGCACACGCGCTGGCCGAGCGGCTGACACCCCAGCTGGGCCAGATCCGGCTGGGGCCCGGCCTGGCCGGCGGCCCGGTCCAGTGGGTGCAGTTGCCGGACGGCAGGTGGATCAGCGAGAAGGATCCGGGCTACCCGTACCTGGCCGTGGCGTTCCAGGCGCTCGGCCTGATCCGGCTGGCGCCGCTGTTCTACGCCGCGCTGGCCTGCCTGGGCTTGTACGTCGGCGCCAGGCGCTGGCTGGGCAGCTTCGGCGGCGCGGCCGCCGTCGGCCTGTACTGCTCGTCCGGTGCGGCCATCCTGTTCGCCTGGCGGGATTACATGCCGACCTTTACCGAAGCCTCGCTGATCGCGGCGGGTACAGGGGCCCTGCTGTGGACGGTGCTGGCGGCCGAAGCGAGCACCAGGCGCAGGACCTGGGTCGGGCTGGCTGGTTTCGTGGCGCTGGAGGCCGCCACGTTCAGCAGGTACACCAACATCGTGGTGCTGGGCTGCGCGGTCATCGCGGTGCTCTTGGCGTGGCGGCTGCGGGCCGGGCGGCTGCCCGGCAGCGCGGTCGCCTGGTGGCTGGCGTCGGTCTGCGTGTTCGGCGCCGGCGTCGCGATCTTCGACACGCTCATCTACGGCGGCCCGCTGCAGTCCGGCTACCGGCCGGGGGAGATCACCTTCAGCCTCAGCGCCCTCGGCCCCAACCTCCGGTACATGCCAGCCCGCCTGATCCAGGCCGTGCCCATGCTGGTGCTCGGCCTCGCCGCGCTGGCGGGCATCGCCGTAATCTGGCTGCGCAGCGTCATCTGGCTACGCGGGCGCCGGGCAGGCGGCCAGCAGGCCGCGGTGGCCCGGCGCGACCTGGCGGTCGCGCTCGCGCTGGCCTCCTGCTGGGCCGCTGTCTGGGTCTTGTACGCCACATATACGTGGACCGCGGCGCCGGGCCTGAGCACGCTGCAGGCGGCTCGTTTCTACGTGCCGGCGCTGGGCTCGATCTCGCTGCTCGGCGCCTGGCTCCTGGTCCGCGTGCCGCGCAGGCAGCCGTTTGTCGCGGTGACGACAATCGTCGTGGTCGCGGCGCTGTTCGGGCTGGGCGGCTGGGCCTTCCACGACATGTACCAGTTCCCGTTCGGGCCGCAGTTCACCGTGGTGCCCGGGCCTGGCGGCACGGTCGAGGTCAAGCCGGGCCCGGGAGTCATGATCGGCGGGCCCGGTGTCCGCCCGGCATCATGACCGCCTAGCCCGGCTCGTGGGAGCCCGGGACGACCAGGCCCGTTTCGTAGGCGGTGACCACGGCCTGGGTCCTGTCGCGCAGCCCCAGCTTCGCTAGCACCCGGCTGACGTGCGTTTTCACGGTCTCCTCGGTAACCACGAGGCGGGCGGCGATCTCCGGGTTGGACAGCCCCTCGGCGACCAGCCGCAGCACCTGCGTCTCGCGCGGGGTGAGCGTCGCCAGCCGGGCCGCGCGCGAGCTATCCGTCCGGGGCCGCTGCCTGGCGAACTCGCTGATGAGACGGCGGGTGACGGTCGGGGCGAGCAGCGCCTCGCCTGCCGCCACGACCCGCACGGCGTGGAAGAGCTGCTCGGCGGTGACGTCCTTGAGCAGGAAGCCGCTGGCCCCGGCCTGCAGCGCGTCGTACACGTACTCGTCCAGGTCGAAGGTGGTCAGGATGAGGACCCGCGGCCGGTCGCCGTCGGCGCCGGTCAGCTGCCTGGTCGCCTCGATGCCGTCCGTATCAGGCATGCGGACGTCCATCAGGACGACGTCGGGGGAGGTCTCCCGGCAGACGCGGACCGCTTCCGCGCCGTCCTCGGCGGTCCCGACCACCGTGAAGTCCGGCTGCGTGTCGAGCAGCGCGGCGAACCCGCTGCGCACGACCTGATGGTCGTCGGCCACGACGATGCGGACCGGCGCGGCAGGCGCGCTCATCCGCCCGTCTCGCCCGTGCCGGGCAGGCGGGCCTCGACGAGGAAGCCGCCGACGGTCGCGGCTCCGGCGTGCAGTTCGCCGCCCACCGCCGCCGCGCGTTCCCGCATGCCGAGCAGCCCGTGGCCGCCAGCCGGCGCCGTCCGCTCAGGCCCCGGCCCGTTGTCCCGGATGAGCAGCCGCAGGTCGCCGTCGCCGTAGTGCACTTCCACGTCGACGGCTGCGCCCGGAGCGTGCCGCCGCGCGTTGGTGAGCGCCTCCTGGACGATGCGGTAGGCGGCGAGCCCCACGCCCGGGCCGACCGTGACCGGCGGTCCGGAGATGATGAACCTGCACGCCGAGCCGGAGGACTCCCTGGCCTCGTCGACCAGGCCGGGGAGCTGCTCCAGGCCGGGCTGGGGATGCCGGTCCGCCACCTCGGCCTGGGCATCCTCGCGCAGCACGCCGAGCAGCCGCCGCATCTCCGTCAGCCCGGCCCGCGCCGTGTCCCCGATCTCCGACAGCCGCTGCGCCCCGGCGGCCGGCATCCCGGGCGTGGTCAGCCGGGCGGTCTCCGCCTGGACCGCGATCATCGAGATGTGGTGCGCGACCACGTCGTGCAGCTCGCGGGCGATGCGCGCCCGCTCGCCGCGGGCCGTGTGCTCTACCAGCGTGCCCGCGATGGCCTGCGTCGCGGCGGTGTGCAGCAGAGCCTCGGCACGCGCGCGCCGGGCGATCCCGGCCCACACCGCCGCCGGGACCAGCGCCGCGAGCACGACCGTGAGCACCCAGGTCTCCGTCCCCGCGGAAGCGCCCGTGGCGAGGGCCAGGGCCAGGAACGGCACGGTCAGGCCCAGCGCGACATACTGCGCGCCGTCGCTGCGGCCGGACCGGTACGCCGCGACCAGCACGGCGGCCACGCTGGCCAGCGTGAGGAAGTGGAACAGGCCCAGCGAAAGCAGGCATGCCGCCGACAGGACGACGGCCGCCGGGACCGGGCGACCGAACGCCAGCGGCAGCGTGGTCGCCAGGCCGAGCACGCAGTACAGCAGGCCCAATGCGAAGAACTGGGCACCCGGGCTCTGCGTGGTCGAGAGCGGGATGATGGCATAAGCCGCCGCGGCGGCCCGGGCAAGCGCCTCGATGACCGCAGCCAGGCCGAGCAGCCCGGCGGTCATGACCAGCCCGTACCGGGCGGCCGCCATCCGCTCGGCCCGGCCTGCCCATCCGGCGCGCCAGTCAGCTGCCAGGCTCATGCCTCCTATTGTCGCCGCTGGCCAGGATAGTCGCGTCCCCTTGGCCGGGCATCCCGGAATCCCCCGCACGAGGGACCGGCGGCGGCTCGGGTCCCTCCCGCCAGTGACGCGGAAAACGGCTCCCGGGCGTGACGACCGCAACCGGGTGCGGACCCTAGCCTTGCGGACCATGGAGGCAACGATCGAAGTGGTCGGCGTGCGCAAACGGTTCGGGCCGACGCTGGCGCTCGACGGGGTAACGTTCGGCGTGCTGCCCGGCCAGGTCACCGGTTTCGTCGGCCCCAACGGCGCCGGGAAATCCACCACCATGCGGGTGATCCTCGGGCTGGACGCGGCCGACGAGGGCACCGCCCTGGTCGGCGGGCAGCCGTACCGGACCCTGCGGCACCCGCTGAGCCATGTCGGCGCGCTGCTGGACGCCGCCGCGCTGCAGCCTAGCCGCAGCGCCCGCAACCACCTGCTGTGGCTGGCCCACTCCCAGGGCCTGGGCGCCGGGCGGGTCGACGAGGTGGTCGAGCAGGCCGGGCTGCAGTCAGTCATCCGCCGCAAGGCCGGCGGCTACTCCCTGGGCATGCGGCAGCGCCTCGGCATCGCCGCCGCGCTGCTCGGCGACCCGCCGGTCCTGATGATGGACGAGCCGTTCAACGGCATGGACCCCGAGGGCATCGTGTGGATGCGCGGCTTCCTGCGCGCGCTGGCCGCCGAGGGCCGCGCCGTGCTCGTCTCCAGCCACCTGATGAGCGAACTGCAGGACACCGCCGACCACCTCGTGGTCGTCGGCCGCGGCAAGGTCCTCGCCGACACCAGTGTCAAGGACCTGATCACAGCGGCGTCCGGAGATCAGGTCGCGCTGCGCACCGCGGCGCGCGACGAGGCCATGACGGTCCTGGCGCACGCGGGGGCCAGGGTGGCCGCGACCGGCCCTGACCTGCTCACGATCTCGGGTCTTTCCACCGAACGGGTCGTGGCGGCTCTCACCGAGAGCCGGGTCCCGTTCGCCGAGGTGACCGCCCACCGGGCGACTTTGGAGGAGGCCTACATGGAGCTCACCCGCGACGCGGTGGAATTCCGCGCCGCCCCGGCTACGCCAGGAGCGGCGCAATGACCACCGTCACTCCCTATCGCTCGGCCGAGCGGGGTGCGCGCGACGGTTTCGGCCAGCTGCTGCACGCGGAGTGGACCAAGTTCCGCACCGTGCGCGGCTGGGTCATCGGCATGATCCTCGCGGTCTTGATACCGGCCGGGCTCGGCGTGTTCGTCGCCAGGGCCGCCATCCCCACGTGTTCGAGTCAGACCAGCTCGGGCCAGCAGGGCCCGGTCCAGCACGGCGCGGCCTGCGGCGGGCCCATTTACGCGGTGGGGCCGGGCGGCGTGCTGGTGCAGGATCAGTTCTACTTCGTGCGACAGCCGCTGGCCGGTAACGGCAGCATCACGATCCGGGTGACCTCGCTGACCGGGCTGGGGCGCGGGACGGACAACGGACGGCCCGTGGGCGCCATTCTCGTGCCGTGGTCCAAGGCCGGGATCATCATCAAAGACGGCGCCAGCCAGGGCTCCGCCTACGCGGCCATGATGGTCACCGGCGCCAACGGGGTGCGGATGCAGTGGAACTATACCGGGGACACATCCGGCCTCCCCGGCGCCGTCTCGGCGGCAGGCCCTCGCTGGCTCAGGCTCACCCGCGACGGCGACACGATCACCGGCTACGACTCGGCCGACGGCACGCACTGGACGCACGTCGGCACCGTCGCGCTGGCCGGCCTGCCGTCCACCGTCCAGGCGGGGCTATTCGTCACCTCACCGGAGCACTCGACGTATTCCTCGAGCCTCGGCGTGGGCAACGGATTCAACAGCCCAACCGTGTCCACCGCCGTCTTCGATCACGTCAGCCGGACAGGCACTTGGCCTGCCGGCACGTGGACCGGCGATGACGTCGACCCTGAGGACCTGCAGGTCGCGCCGGGGTCCGTCGGGTATCACCAGGTGGCGGGCCGGTTCACGGTGGCCGGGTCCGGGGACATCGCGCCTCTCATCGCCGGACCTCTGAACCGTGGCCCCAACATAACCGTCAGGGACTTCCTGCTCGGCACGTTCGCCGGGCTGATCGCGGTGGCCGTGGTCGCGGCGATGTTCATGACCGCCGAATACCGGCGGGGCCTGATCCGCACCACGCTGGCCGCGAGCCCGAACCGGGGCCGGGTGCTCGCGGCGAAGGCGATCGTGATCGGCTCGGTCGCCTTCGTGGCCGGCCTGGCCGCCGCCGCGGGTGCGGTGCTCATCGCTACGCATATCGCGGACAGTGCCGGTGCCGATGTGTTCCCCGAGCCGTGGGCGACCGAACTGCGCATCATCGCCGGCACGGCGGCGCTGATCGCCGTGGCCGCCGTCCTCACCCTCGCCATCGCCACCATGGTGCGCCGTAGCGCCACCGCGATTCTCATCGTGATCGTGACGGTCGTGATCCCGTTCGTCCTGTCGGCCCCCCCGGGGATTCCGACCGGCCTCACCGACTGGCTGCTGCGGGTCACCCCGGCCGCCGCCTTCGCCCTTCAGCAGCCCGCGCCGCAGTACTACCAGGTCCAGGCCAACTACATCCCGTCGTCCGGCTACTTCCCGCTGGCGCCGTGGACCGGCTTCGCGGTGCTGTGCGCCTGGACCGCGATCGCGCTCGCCGCCGCCGCGTACCTGCTGCGCCGGAGGGACGCGTGACCCAGCCCGCCGCGGGACTCAGCCGGGCCCGGTACGGGGGCCGGGCCCGGTACGGAAGCCAGACGCTGCACGCGGAATGGACCAAGCTCCGCACTCTGGCCAGCACCGGCTGGCTGCTGCTCGGCGCCGCCGCGCTCACCATCGCGGTGAGCGTGACGGCGGACGCCGCGGCGACCTGCCCGTCCGGCGGCTGCCAGGCGGACCCGGCCAAGCTCAGCCTCACCGGCGTCCAGGTCGGCCAGGTGATGGTCGCGGTCGTCGCCGTGCTGGCGGTCGGCAACGAGTACAGCACCGGCATGATCAAGGTCACGCTGGCCGCGATGCCGCGCCGCCTGACGGTGCTGGCCGCCAAGGCCGCGCTCGTCGCTGGCCTGGTGCTCGCGGCCGGCGCCGTGGCCGTGCTCGCGTCCGTGCTGGCCGGACGGCTGATCCTGCCCGGGCACGGCTTCACCGCGGCGCACGGCTACCTGCCGCTGTCCCTGGGTAACGGGCCGGTGCTGCGGGCCGCGTGCGGGTCGGTCCTCTACCTCGCCCTGATCGCGCTGCTCAGCCTCGGCGTGGCGATCGCCGTCCGCGAGACGGCAGTGGCGATCGGGTTCGTCCTCGGCCTGCTCTACGTGTTCCCGGTCGTGACCAGTGTGGTCGGCAACCAGCACTGGCAACGGCACCTGGAACAGACCGGGCCGATGACCGCCGGGCTCTACATCCAGGCCACGGCCAACCTCCGCAGCCTGCCGCTCACCCCCTGGGAGGGCCTCGGCGTGCTCGCCCTGTGGGCTGCCGGGGCACTCATCATCGGCGCCCTGCTCTTCCGCTTCCGCGACGCCTGAACTTGCTGGCTCTCGCCCGCCTGCGGGCGTCGCTTCGCATTGGCTTCGCCTGGTCGGCTCAGTGAGGGGTCAGCGGCTCTTCGAAGTTAACCGGAATCGGGTGGCCGGCCGGTTACCAGACGTGATCTCTGGATGGCGGCGCGGCGTGGCCGGCTCCGGCCGGGCGTGCAGGCTGGCCAGCCCAGTGATCACGCACATAATCGGACAGCAACGCGATCCCGGTTACAGTAACCTCGAAGAGCCTCATATCTTCCCTCGAAAGAGGAAAGATGGTCCCCTGACCGGGGAACCGCTTATACGCTGGTGGAGCAAGTGATCGTCCAGCATCGGACGGTCCCAGATTGGGAACTGGTGCGTCGGAGTGGCGAATCCCAAGGACGCGATAAGCGATCTTCTCAAGGACGCGATAAGCGATCTCGAAGAGCATATCCTCGACGAGGAATCGAAGAGGTCGACGACTATCGCCACCGAAAAACTACATCAAATAGCCGCGCGTTATGGCCTTGGCGTAGCCATCCTGGCGGCATGGTGCCACGGGCTAGAGGTCGGCCATATCGTCCGGGAAGGCGACCTAAAGAAACCCGATGGCAGCCCTGAGGGCCCGATCGATACCATAGAGCCTGATCCGGCGGGGGGCTGCCCTTACTTCTTCATCCATATACCAGTGCGCAAGTACCGGGGCGTGAACAAGCAACTGGAAGACCTCGGCATAATGAACAATAAAACCGATCCAACAGACCGGATATATCACGAGGATGGTCTCGTCAGCATACTTAGCTTTCCCAGGCCAAGAAAGGTCGAGAAAGGGCCGGAGCTAAGTTTGAGCGATGATCAGATTGCCGAGATCCTAGATGCTCTTTCATCAGGGGGTTACCTGCTGAAGGCAAATCTAAATAATCGCCAGATACAGTTCAGGAATGAGGCAGCAAAACGCAAGATCCGCTCGACTGGTGGGCCGGTATACGTCGTGAACAAAATGCCTGACTGGGATCGGGTGCGCCTGCCCAGCGGTTTGCTGAACGAAGAGATACGCGAATATGTTATGGGGGTTCTAGGCAAGAAGAGGTCGTGTAATTATTGTTCCGCGCAAGCTCAAAACCCTCGTGAAGTGACAGTACATACGACCCCTTTGCCCGCGCTAGCTGGATTTGGGGACGACGAGCCCCCGAAGCACGAGGTGCTGAGAACAGTCCGGAACTATCAACTGGGCTTCACCTTCGCTGCGGTGGGTAAGCCGGAGGAGATCTGCCACTTCCTGGCCTGGGATTTTCCTCATATCAACGACGTCGTCATGAGTATGGAGCCGCATGCCGCCTCGTTCAGCGATCTCGTCACGCTGGTGCAAGTTATCAACTATGACATCAGGCAGTTCTGCCGTACGGATAAGCATAGGCCGCCGGAGCCGGGACCGATATACGGGGTTTGCAATCACTGGGCGGGCAACACTATCTATCACCAGCACTACCAGTTCTTCCGGCTTCCGTACGTACCGCTACTAGATGGTAGCTACCAATGGAAACTCGTGGCTGATAACCGGGAGGTGGAGGTGTTCGAGGTAGGCCCGGAATGGCCATCCCGCGCCTTCAAAATCAAGGCTAAGGGGTGCGGTCAGGACGCTGCAGTCGGGAAGGCCGCAGATCGGATGGCGAGAGAATGGCGCATGCTGAGCGAAGAGAGCGACCTAACCTACGGCAACGGCATATCGATTAAGAATCATACCCACAATGGCTTCGTGGCGCAAGAACCAGACGGGCTTGTCGCGGTGTTCATTCCACGCCATAGAAGAAAGCTGGACGCCAGCGCTAGAGTGCCTAGGCCAGATGGCAGCGCTAAGGATCTTGTGAAGAAAAATGCCGGAGTCCTCGAAATGCTGGGGTACTTCGTCATCGACAATCCGGACGATTTCGAATTGATCAAGGACAAGAAGGTCATTAATGGCGAGAAGAGGGCGGATCTTGCGCGGAGCTGGCTGAGGGAGCTAACGCCGGCGAAAGGCACCATTGCTATGTTCCGGAAAAACATCGGAATCTGCTTGAAGGATGGGGTGAGCGACTATGAGGCTGAGATCGACAAGATCTACGGGAACGCCTCTGAGGGCTCATTCGATGAGCTTCGAGAGAGTGCGGCCAAACTTGCGCTGCACATTCAGGGCGATAAGAAACTGAAGGCCGTCTGGCGCGGGCATTTGTACCGCGAGCTGCTGGCTGCGATGCTTGAGTCGGGCGGCATGACCGGGTGACGAAGGAGCCTTTCCCGGAACTCGGCTGGCGCCAAACACAAACCCCTGTTCAGCCGGTCTTAGGACATCACGTCAAGAGGGTAGACCCCAGTCAGGGCGGTCCACACGGTCATTCCCGTCCCCGCGTGGGCTATGGCGAACCCGGTTCCCCGGGAGGCTGAACGGCTTGCCGCGACGGACTGCGCAGAGCAGGCGATCGTTGCTGTCGGTGGATGATCACCATCCGTGACACGGTGTCCCGGCTGAAGACCTGTCCGGGGCGCCGTGCTCCACAGGTGGACCTGGTCATCGGTCCCCGCGGAGATGAGAAGGTCAGGACCGAGACCTGCCAGGCTCGTGACCCAGCCTCGGTGCGCGCCCAGCCGTTTAGGATTTCTGCCGGCGATCACAGGCAGGGCCCAGACGTCCGAAGCACAAGCGTCCTTGGCTGGTTCCCCGCCGTAATAAACCGTATTGCCGACGACAGTCAGGGCGTGGATAGGGTGCTTGGCCTCGTAGAGTTTTTCGGGTTCTTGCGGCCGGGCCTGCCGCGCGCAATCGGTACGCCATTTCAGCAGGCGACCGTCAACACCGCAGGTGAGAACGGTCTTAGGGCCCAGGCGAACGGCTCCGGTGACGGCCCCCCCGTGGCATCCGAGGTAGTGTGAATTACCGGAGCAGCAGTCCCACAGTAGGACCCTGCCGTCGTAGCCGCCCGTTACCACCTCATTCTGTGACATGAACACGGGCACTGCTCCTGGATGAGTCCCGAAATATTCGGCATTCCTCTTTTTCTGGCCCTTCTGCAGGGCCGGGATCCGATGCAGCTGCCCGTCGGAGAGGACTGCGACCAGTGTTGGATAGGTGAACTTCCCGACGGCGGTTGACTCTACGGCAATGGCGACGATCGCGCGGCCCAGGCTAACCTCATCGATGTCCTGAACAGGCGACCCCGCAGCCCCCGCAGGGGCCGTCCCTCGCGTATCGACACTACGAATCCGAAGAATGCCGTCCTGCCCTCCGACGGCTACGGCCGCGGGTTCTTCGAGCCAGGCAAGTGAGCGAATAGCTTCGCCATGGCGGTTGCTCTCCAGTTGGGGTTGCTCGGGACTTTCGGCACCCGCTGGATCCCAGACGCACACGGAGCCGTCTCGCCCAGACGTCACAACTTGGCCATTCGGCAGAGCAGCCATCGCCAGTACAGGCCCGTCATGTCTGCCAATCTCGATCCGCGGCACCGGGTGAAGTCCGGTTGGGCCAAACCGCCAGGCATGGATCCGGCCATCTTGGCCGCCGGTGGCCAGCCGCCCATCGGACAGCCACGCCGCGGCCACGATCCCGGCAGGAAGCTTGTCGATGACATACGGGGCAGGCGGGTGCTCCCGGACGCTCCAGGCGCACAAAGTTCCATCCCGTTCACCAGCAAGCATTGAGCCCGCGAATGGCCCGTGCTGCGCCTGAACCAGGGCCGAGATGCCGGCCCCTTTGCGTTCGAGGTAGTTAGCTGGGTTGGCTTCAGGGAAGATCCGCAGGACGCTGTCGTGGAGCCCGCCAACTGCCACCCGCCCTTCATCCAGTGCTACCAGGGCGGTCACGTTGCCGCCGGGGTAACCGCCGAGCAGTTTATTCGCCCGCTCGACCACGGCATTAGCGTTACCGCCGGAATCCCATCGGTAAATTCCGCCGGGGCCACCCGACAATAGTCGGCCGCGCTCATCCCACGCGAGTACGGCTACCTTGCCGTTGTGGACGCCAAATAGGCGTGGAGCGGCATCGTCTCGGGGAGAGGTCCAGGTCAGCAGGCGACTATCGTCCCCACCGCTAACCACGCGGCCGTCCGGCCCCACCGATACAGCCCGTACTGGTTCCTGGCGAGGGCCGAGAAGGCGGGGGGAGGTACTGGAAGCCTCCACATCCCACACCAGGACGCGATCGCCGCCGCCGCCGACTATGTATCCGCGACCGTACGCAGTGCTCTCCTCTTCCCCGCCTTCTTGATAGGCGGCCAATGAGCCGACGATCTCGCCTCGGGCGTCAAGGCGCAACACGAGAGCCCGATAGGCATGTCGCGTGGTCCACGCTGGTATCAAGCACGGCTCGGGCGGCCCAGCAACTCGCAGTAGCGCGCTCAGCTTCTCCCCAAGAACGCTTTCCCCGATGTGGGCAGCCTGCATGCACAGCTGCCTGAGCACGAACGCCGTGCTCCGCCCTTCCGCGGAGTCCAGAATCTCGACCTGCCCGCGAAGGGCGCTGAGCCGCGCAGTCACCATCGGGTTCTCCGGCGCGATGTCTCGTGCTGCCATGAGAATCGTAACGACACTGCGCGCTCCGGCCCGCCTGATGGCCAGGACGATCCAGCCGAGGTCCTCTGTCAGGCTGACCAGAGCTTGCGGGTCTTTCTCCTTGAGCCGCACCGGGAACTCCTGCAGCAGGTAAAGGGGGGTGGACTCAGACCATAGTCTAGTATTATCCGGAAAGCCGCCTCCAACGTCAGGCGGGCGGGTCCATTTTCCCGCCCAATCCACTACCCGTTTCCACAGCTTCTGGACCGACAGATTGAGAAGGCCGTCGTTCCGGGCCTGTTCAAGAAAACTGGGGTGGGCAAAGGTATACCGATCAAGCGTGTTCTCATCGTCAATGCGGCGCAGGCTCGTTCCGAAACCTTGGACGACCGTGTCGATCTTTTCGTCCAGGCGGACCTGCGCTGGATGGCGCTCCGCCAGCAGCTGCGCCAGGTCCTCGACGCTGAGCGGTCCTCCGGCGGCCGCCAGGGCAGCCAGCACATCCTTCTCAATGGAGTCCGCACGGGGGTTGATCCGATGGTACTCATTATTCCAGGCGCCTTCGCTGCTGATCTCTCCCGCGTACTCGGTAAGCGGTAGCCGTCGCGTACCTGACAGGGGATGCTGGTGCGGGACGTCGCGGGGAAGCGCAAACTGGTCGCGGCTGCTGACCAGGACGTGCGCATTGGCGGGGACATTCCTAGGCAACTGGGCGGCGATGCTCTGCGTGCCCGCGCGCCGCATCGCGCCATCCTCGTCAAGCGCGTCGACGATGAGAAGCAGGTGACGCCGTTGACGAGCCAGGAGTTCGGCCGCCTCCTCCCACAATCTCGAGAATAGGTCCGGGCTGGCGTTCCGGCCGACGTCAGGATCGGTTCGCGGTAGCAGTTCGGCAAGCTGGCTTATGACGGAGTCAAGGAAGCGTTGATAGTAATTCCCGTCGTTGAGGCATGAGACAAAGTAGCCAACAACCGCTACGTCAGGTATTGTCCCTGGCGGCCCAGCGCTCAATAGGCTATCCGCCGCTTTTGCGAAAAGTGTCGTCTTTCCGGCCGTCGCGGGGCCCACGTACCACAGATACCCCGTGTCGCTCGAAGCGCCGTCCCGGAGAGGTTTCCGCTCGCTTGTGGCGAACTTCTGGATCTTGCGCAGTTCTTCTTCGCGCCCTCGGATCGGCCCGGCAAAGCCCAAGGTCACGTCGATGTCACGCCGGAGCGCCCCATCCACCGGAACGGCCACCACCGGCCGCACCGTGACTTCGCTGGTGATGTCCTTCAACAGGGACCGCAGGTCCTCGGTGCGCGCCACCCACACCGTGCCTTCGAGCCACCCGTCCGCGGTGTTATACCGGCCCGACACCACCCCCGCCACCGCGCCATCCTCATCGCAGATCACCGGCGCGCCGCTCATCCCGGGCAGGACAGCCTTCGAATTCAGCCGGCCCAGCAACACCGCATCATCGCGCATCGTCCCGCCCGCCCACTGGCCCGTCGCGTCCATGAACCGGTAGGTATGACCGGGATCCTCAAGCACCGCATGCCCGGTCACCGACACCGGCGTCCGCAGCGCCATCGATACCGTCTCCACCAGCAGCCCCGCCGAGACTGCCAGCGCCGAGGTGCTGGTCAGCACCGCCAGATCACGCACCGCATCAGTGCGCACCACCGTCGCGGTGAACGACTCGCCGCCGGCCAGCGGATCCACCTGTACCCCATCGCCGTCGTGGGCGCCGATCTCCTCCAGCACATGACAGGCCGTCACCAGGACTCTTGGGCTGACCTGGAAACACGTCCCGACCGGGGAATCATGGCTATCTAGGACCCGGCCCAGATACCCCGCGACACCCGGGAGAGGCCCGGCCGCGGTCACGAGGAACCGCCCGCCAGCTCCCGGCCGGCCGGGCTTCCGCCCTCCAGCGGCGCGGCTGCTGGTTGCCCGGCTGTCAGCTCCCGGGCCGGGCTGGCCGCATTCCGTGACCTCGGGTCATAGCCCAAGGTGACCGTCAAGCTAGCCTCCCCGGCCACCCCCGCCATGATCACCCCGCCGGAAGCCGAGAACTTCAGCCCGAACTCCACCTGGACGGTGTCCGGCCGTGCCGCCCCCGTCATCGACGCGATCGTCACCGCGGTCGACTTCGCCACCTCGACAATCACATCCTGAGCCCGGCAAAACGCCTCCAGCGCATTATCCGCCATCCGCGCCGCCCGCCCAGCCGTCGCCTCCGACCCGGCCGCCACGGCCGTCTCAACCTCAAGCTCGATGTCCCCCACCCGGACCGTGATCGGCCGCCCGCCAGCCACCCGCCCCACCTCCGGACCCATAACGATCACACGCCACTTTCGCCGACCATCACGGCTAGCCAGACCTTACAACCGCGAAGGCCGCCATGTCGCCAGTCCGCTACCGTCCGTACCCCTGGCACAGGAAACTCGTCCGAACGAGGATTGACAGCCACTCCAGTCACACCTCCACCGAAGGCCCTGACGGTTCTCAAGACCGATAACGGACTCAGGTCCTCGCCCGGATCCCATCCGTAGATCCGCACCGTGGCCGCCGTCCAGGCCGCGGCGGCCAGGTCCGCCGGGGGTGCCCAGCCACGGTTCCTTGCGGGGCGGCGGCGAGGCTTGCGGACCGTCCCTCCCCTTGGGGGAAGCCGAGCCCTGCACGCGACGCCTGAGGATGGTTCACCGGAGGGCATCCGCGCTACGCTTTCCGTGCATCGTGCGCGCGGGAGGCGCTGGTGATGGCAGGCCTGGAAACGAGAAAGCAGCGGCCGCGGGAGGCCTGCGAGCGTCGTCCACCGACCGCGAGCAGGTGATCGAGCTACTCAAGGTCGCGTTCGCGCAGGGACGGCTGGCCAAGGACGACTTTGACGTGCGGGTGGGCCAGGTGCTCGCGTCGCGGACCTACGCGGAGCTAGATGCCGTCACCGCCGGCATCCCCGCCGGGGTCGCCGAGGTCAAGCCGCCGCGGACCCGGGCCCTGAAGCCCGCTCACCGCACGGCGAAGGTGGCCGCGTGGAGCACAGGCGTTATTGCCCCGCTGACCGTGCTGCTGGGCGCTATCGCGATCCTGACCGGTAACGTCGCGTTGCTGGCGCTGTCCGGTTTCGCCTTTACCGTGGCGGCAGCCGTCGGGTGGGGTGCGGTGGTCACGCTCGCTCACGCGGCCAGCGCGGCCAGCAGCCAGCAGCAGGACGCGATCGAGCGGCACCGGCGGGCGCTGGCCGGCCAGGAGCTGGTACACGGGCATGATCACCCGGACACCATCGCGGCCCGGGCCACCCTGGCCGCGGCGCTGCGCGTCGGGGGGAAGCTCAAGAGCGCCATCGGGCAGTACGAGCGGGTCCTCGCCCGCTACTGGGCGACCGATTACGACTGGCGGGCGTGCGAGGCCAGGCTGAACGCGCTGCCGCAGTTCAAGACCGAGATCGACGGGGAGGACGTCTACTTCATCCACGTGAAGTCGCCGCACGCGGGCGCGCTGCCGCTGATCGTCACGCACGGCTGGCCCGGCTCGGTCCTGGAGATGCTCGGGGTCATCGGCCCGCTCACCGACCCCACCGCGCACGGCGGCTCCGCCGAGGACGCGTTCGACCTCGTGGTGCCGTCCGTACCCGGCTACGGCTTCTCCGCCGAGCCGGCCGAGGCCGGCTGGAATGTCGGCCGCGTCGCCGGAGCCTGGGCGGAGCTGATGCGCCGCAGCCCTCGGGCGGCCTGACCCGGGACCAGGTCCTCGACAACATCACGCTGTACTGGCTGACCGGCACCGGGGCCTCAGCGGCCCGGTCGTACTGGGAGAACACGCAAGCCGCGATCCATGCGGCCGGGCAGGCTCGTCCGGAGGTCAAGGTCCCGGTCGGCTTCACCACGTTCCCCGGCGAGATCTGGCGGACCCCGCGCAGCTGGGCCGAGAAGTCCTACCCCAGCCTCACCTACTTCAACGAAGTCGACAGGGGCGGCCACTTCGCCGCCTGGGAAGAGCCCGAGCTGTTCGCGACCGAGATCCGGGCGGCGTTCAGGCCGCTACGCAGATAGCGGCCAGGCCCGACGCCGTGCGGCCTGCCGTTTACCAGTGAGAGACGAATAGGCCGGCGGACCAGGAGCGGGCAGGTTGTGACCTGCGCGGATGGTCAGCCGCGATGGTACCGCCCAGCGCGCCGCCGGCCGCGCCGGCCAGCGGGCCGATGACCGTCATGAACACGGCGACCACGAAGAGGTTGGTGAGCAGCAGGCCGCAGGCGGCTCCGGCCACCGAGCCCGCGAGCAGTCCCTGACGGATCCGCGCCTCCCGCGACATATGCCGAACTCTACCTAAGTAGATTCTAGCTGTGAAGGGCGCGGCCCGGCGAGCGCTGCGATCTGCGCATGCGTGGCGAACCACGGGCGCCCGCGGCCGAGCATGCCGGTGATCACCTCCCGCAGCATCCGGATCAGGTAGCCGCGGCCGACGGCCTCCGGATGCATCGTGTAGGTGACCGCCCGCCGTTCCTGCCGCGCCGATTCGAACTCCTCCAGCCAGATGCGCTCGACCGCGGCCGGGTCGGCGAGGAGCCCGCCGTGATAGGGCGTCCACCCGAAGTACGGCCAGTCGCACAGGCTCCAGTGCCCGGGCAGTTCCAGCAGCGGCCGGGCCCCGTTAACCCCGCTGGTTTCCCAGTACGGCCGGTCGTCAGCCATCAGGCTGCTGTCATAGGAGAATTCCAGCTCGGTGAGCAGCGCCAGGGTCTCCGGCGTCAGTTCCCAGCCCGGTGAGCGGTAGCCGGCCGGGCGGACCCCGTGCCGGCCCAGTGCCGCCAGCCCGGCCTCGAGTTCCGCGCGCTGCCCGGCGGCGTCGAGGCTGTCCGTGCCGAGGTGCAGGTACCCGTGATGGCCGACTTCGTGGCCTCCGGTCAGGATCGCGGTCACGGTGTCGGGGTAGTGGTCGGCCGTGTGGCCGGGCACGTAGAAGGTGGCCCGGATCTCGAACTCCGCGAGCAGGTCCAGGACGCGGCCCAGGCCGCGTGCCGGGCCGAAGCGGCTCTGCGACAGCAGCGTCAGCCGCCTGGCGTTCTGGGGGCCTTCGCCGAGCCACGCGGCCTCGCCGTCAACGTCAAAGGTCAGCGCGACCGCCACCTCGGCGCCGCCGGGCCAGGCAGGGAACGCTGCTGGGGTGTCCGCCACGGCTCAGTCCTCCGGTGATCGCCAGCCGGCCCGGGGCCGGGCCGCCAGATTCAGTCTGCACCGTCGGCCGGCCGCCGGAGCGCGGGGTCGCGTATCCCCGTAGCAGCGGATCGCCCTCGGAAGGGTGAGGACGCGGGACCCGCGGCCAGGATGCTGTCGGCAGGTGATGCCGCGACCGGTAGCGGGGTGGCTTCCGGCAGGTGAGAGGGGGACGGGCCACGGTGCTAAACCTGGTACTGATCGGCCTGGGGGTGGCTGTTGACCCGCTGCCGCTGACGGCGTTCCTGGTCGTGCTGCCCTCGCGGCGCGGCGTGCGGAAGGGCGCGGCGTTCGTCTTCGGGTGGCTGGTATCGCTGGCGATCGTCGTCACGATCTCGGTGCTGGCTACCGGCAATAACCCTCCGAAGCCGGAGACGGTGCCCTCGCTCGCCGCGCTGGCGGGGAAGGTCGCTCTCGGCGTCGTCCTGGTCGTGATCGCGATCCGGCATCGCCGGATGATGAGAGGGCCGAAGAAGCCCAAGAAGCCGCCGAAATGGCAGGAGCATGTGGACAGCATGTCTCCGTGGTTCGCCATGGGCCTGGCCCCCACGCTCCAGCCCTGGGTCCTGATCGGCGCGGGCGCCGCCACGGTCGTGGAGGCCAAGCTGTCGGACTGGCAGAGCTACCTGGCGCTGTTCGTGTTCTGCGTCCTGGCCTCGTCCTCCTACCTGGGCATGCTGATCTACGCCGTTTTCCGGCCCGCCCAGAGCCAGGCGTTCCTGGCCAGGTTCCGGAACTGGATAGACACCCATACCGACCAGGCGATCGTCGTGGGCAGCCTGGCTCTCGGCCTGTGGCTCATCGCCAACAGCCTCTCCCTGATCTTCTGAGGCTCTCGGGTCTTGGGCCGCACGGCTCCGGACAGGGCTACCAGGCGGCGTTCATCCCTGTCTCCGGGTCCATTCCCGCGGTCCTGGGCAGCTGGATCGTCAGGGGCGTGACCGCCCTGGTAGCGGTGTTGATCCGCGCCACCTTCAGTACCGGGGTGCCCGCCGGGCTGGGGCTGAGCGAGTAGGGGACGAGCAGAAACTGGCCGGAGGTGTCGAGCGCCATCGAACACCACATCTGCGTGGGGGCCGCCGCGAGGCTGGCCAGGTTCTCCAGTAGCTTGCCGGTGGACGTCTGGTACCTGGCGACATTGGTGACGTGGCCGGTCCGGCTCCCGGTTTGCGTGCACAGGTAGAAGGAGGAGCCGCCCGGGCTTAGGCTCGCGGTGGCCAGTTCAGGCGCCGAGGCCGGCCGGCTGAGCACGACATGGCTGCGCTCGGCCACCGCACCCGCGGGCGCGGCGGTGGACAGCACCCGCACGACCTGGGTCATGACCCGCCCGTTACTCCCAACGTTCCAGCCTGTGAACGCGAGCCATCGCCCGTTAGCCGACATCGACAATGTCCCGCTCATGGCCACGCTGCCCGGGCTGACCCCGCCCAGGCTCACGTCGCCCCACTGCCGTGAGCGCCCGGTCCGGGTATCGAAGACTCCGATATACCCGCGGTCCCCCTTCGCGCAGCCGCTGATGGCATAACCGACCACCCCGCCGCCAGCACCGGTGGTCAGCGACCAGACCAGGCCGGGCAGTTCGGGGCCGACCGGTGCGAGCTCGCCTGGCCGCCCCTGGCCGCTGAGCTGGACCCGGTACAGCCGGGTCGCGCAGGCCTGGCCCGCCTGCAGGGCGATGACGTAGCTGTCGGCACCGGCCGCGGCCAGGCCATCGACGCCCGCCGTATGTTCCAGTTGCGCCACCAGCCTGCCGTCCGCCGCCGAGCGTATCTCGAGCGGCCCGCTTCCCTCGCTGGTCGTCACGTCATCCGCGAAGAACCGGGGCAGGGCGGACGGCGCGGATACCTGGGATGGCACGCTCGTGCTCTGGTGGGCTGACCCACGGCGGCTGGGTGAATGACCGCCGGGCCTGGTCAGGCTGAGCGTGACGCCTGCCGCCGCGGCCAGTATCACCACGATCGCCAGGCCTGCCGTCAGATAGCGGCGGTGCTGGCGCCTGCGCGCCTCCTTGATCAGGGCTTCCGGATCCGCGCCGGCGTCCGGCCGCCAGCCGGGCGGGACCGTCTTCATGGCAGCTCCGTGGATATCTGCTCGATGATCTCCGCCAGCTCAGCGGGCCGGTACCCGCATCGCCGGGCCACTTCCACCAGCTCGCGCGCCTTGGCCACCACCAGGCTGCGCTGCGGCGCGATCCCCGTGACGGAAACTCCGCGGCCGCGGCGGAATTCCACCAGTCCCTCGTCCCGGAGCGTCCGCAACGCCCGCAAGACCGTGTTGGCGTTGACTCCGAGCACCGCGGCCAGGTCCCTGGCCGGCGGCAGCCGCTCACCCGAGCGTGCCTCACCCTCGGCGATAGCCCGGCGGATGGCCGCGGCGACCTGCTCATGCAGCGGTACCGGGCTGTTATGGTCGATCGTCAACGTGCTGCTGGTACTACTCACACTAGCATCATAGCAGCCGACCGGCCTGTGGCGGCTGGGCGCGGGCGAGCTCGCGGCTCTGATCCGGCGCCGGCAGGTGTCGGTCCGCGAGGTCATCGAAGCGCACCTGCGCCGGATAGAGGCCGTGAACCCCGCCGTCAACACGATCGTGATCCGCCTCGACGAGCAAGCGCTCCAGGCCGACCGGATCACCATCGCCGACGGTGAGCTCTCGCCGTTCCACGGCGTGCCGTTTCACCGTCAAGGAGAACATCGACGTCGCCGGGACACCGACCACGCAAGGCGCGAAAGCGCTCATCAACGCCTACCCGGCCCGGGACGCCCCGTGGTGGAGCGGATGCGAGCCGCGGGCGGCATCCCGATCGGCCGGACCAACCTGCCGACCTACGCGATCCGCTGGCAGCCCGGCCGGGTCCCCAGTCCGCCTGGCCCGGTCCGCGGACCAGTCCGCCTTCGAGCGCCAGTTCCTCGCGACCCTCAACGGCGGCCAGCCGGTCCCCATCCCGGCCGTCCCGGCCTCCCGGCAGCTGGCCGTCAGCTACGACGGCCACGGCTACGCTTACCGCAGCCCGCGCACCGCCGGCCCCGGCCCGGTGCAGATCCGGCTGGCCAACACCAGCGCCACGCCCTTTGACGGCTTCACGCTGCTCATCGGGAAACTCGCGGCCGGCCGGACGCTATCCGACGTCCAAGCCGTCATCCGCGTCGGCACGGTGCTGAATGCTCCTCCGTGGTTCCAGGCGACCGCCATCCTCCCCGCCGCCTCGGGCGCCAACCCGGCCTGGGGCCTCACCCTGACCCCCGGCCGGTACGCGCTGGTCTGCATGCGGGACCGCAGCAGCGCGCTGTATGCGCTTACCGAGCTGACGGTCGGCTAGCCCGGCTGCTGGCGGACATCGGCCGTCGCCGACGCGGGCACGCGGCGGATGGTGACTCGGAGGTGAGCGGTGACGACGGGTAAGGATACGGATGTTGTGCCGCCGCCGCGACGTGAGCCCGCAACCTTGGCCATGTCGCACCTCCACGTGCTCGCCGCGCCCGCCTGGCCGCGGATTTTCAGGTTGTTCGTTGTGCCGCTTGGCAGGCCTGGCTGTCGTGGGCGAGGGCAGACAGCAAGATCAGCGTGAGCACGAGTGGCGTGGCCGCCGTCACCGCAGGCGTCAACCGGAACATCACCGCGTCGGATACGGCGGCGACGATCGCGATCCCGCTGCCCAGGCCAGTCCGGCCCGATGCCGAATGCGGCAGCTGTGATGTGTGCCGCGCTCACCTGCTTGGAGTGCGCTGGCCCTCTGGCCGGGTAGCGGGTGTCCTGCTGCAGCATCTTGCTGCGGCTTTCACCGTGGCGCGAGCGTAAGCTGCCGGGCGATGCCTTCGGCCCATTGCCGGATGCCCGCCCAGTCGCGGAAGTCTCCGTTCAGGCCGCGGAACACCAGCAGCGATGCGCGCTGGGGAAGGCTCAGAGCTCTTCGGTCGAGCTTGCCAGCGAACCTCCGGTGATCCCGGGCGTGGGTGCCTTCGAGCATTCCGGGAAGGTCGACGGGATCTTGGTCCATCGACTGGGCCAGCTTGCCCGAGGGCTTGCCGACCGGGCCGCTGGAAAACAGCCACACCGGACGATCAGTGAGGGCTTCATGGAACCGGCTCACCAGCTCTTTCGCCGGGTCGAGCCAGTGACCCATATACACCGCGCTGCCGATGATCACCGCGTCATAGCCGTCGAGGCTACGGACTTCCCCGGGCGGGACCACCGTCACGGTAAGGCCCTGCTCCGACAGCGCTTGCCCGATTGCCTGCGCAATCTCGGCAGTTGCACCGTGTCGCGAGGCTGCCGAGACCAGCACCCTCCGTTCGGGTGCTCGCTCTGTTGCTGCCACGTCCTCAGCCGGCATCGTTGCCACCTCCCTGGTCCCGCCGTGTGCCAGATCACGCCGGACTGGCA
>Ga0335081_10003349_pt1 | contig 25222 bp, 20 predicted proteins | sample Lox_Sample_35_FD_206713 | JGI IMG/M metagenome (GOLD analysis project Ga0335081, IMG submission 206713) | Soil microbial communities from Loxahatchee National Wildlife Refuge, Florida, United States - Lox_Sample_3.5 | ecosystem: Environmental > Terrestrial > Soil > Wetlands | place: USA...
GACGTTGCCGCACCCGCGCTTACGACCCCGCCTCCCGTCACCGGTCCTTTCGATTTGCTGCCCACATCTCAGCCCTTAACGCTCGGCCAAAAATACATGTATACGCTCGACCGCACCATCGGACCGGTCGCATGGGTCGGATTCGCGGCGCGCGCCGGCATCGACAAGTTGTGGTACACGCCCAAGAAGTGGGGCGACGGCTCGGAATCCTACGGCATTGCCGCGGCCGCGCATTTCGGCAACCGCCTGGTGCGCGAAAATCTCGCCTTCGGCGTCCGCGCGATCGATCATGAAGACCCGCGCTATTTCCGGCTCGGTCACGGCAGGGTGTGGCAGCGCACGCGCTACGCGATCCTCCACACGTTTCTGGTGCATAACGACAACGGGTCGCTGATGCCCGCTTACAGCTTGCTCATTTCCTCATACGCGACGCCGCTCATCGCGCGTCCATGGGATCCCAGAGTGTTCACGCCAGCCCGCGAAATGCATCTGGGGACCACGGGAGTCGCGGTCGGCATCGCGCAAAGCCTGTGGCTCGAATTCTCGCCCGACCTGCGAAAACACCTGCCGCGCCGCTTTCGCGGGTATTGAGTTCATCCGCTGACCGAAAGCAAGCCGCAGCCTGATAACAGGCCTGCCAGCCGCCTCGCGTCAGCGAGCGGCTCAACATCGGGTTTTCACGCCCTCGCGCGCCATGGTCATCGCGGGGTGTTTGCATCGATCACTGCGCGGTGCGCGTGGGGTTCGCGGGTTTCGATTCGCCCGGCAGCTTGAACGCAAGCAGCTCGCCGCTGTATCCCGCTCCACCCACCGCGAGGACGATATATTGCTGCCCGTTTAACATGTACGTCATCGGCGATCCACTCTGCGGCGCCGGCATGTAGACCGCGCCCATCTCTTTGCCGGTCGCCTTATCGTAAGCACGCAGCATCGCTCCGCGCTCGCCGCTGGGGGTGGTGAAGAATCCGGGTTCTCCCGCGATCACCAGCGACTTGGTCACCAGCGTCCCAATGATTCCCGGCCGGCCCGTGCGCGCAATCGTCACACCTTTGAGCGCCGGGCTGTTCTTGATATTGTCCGGCGTCTCGCCGTGTGCGATCTGCCACAGGATTTCGCCCTTGTCCATGTCGAACGCCGTGATGCGTCCATACGGCGGCTTCAACAGCGGCAGACCCTGGACCGTCACTCCAAATCCGCCGCGGCCTCGCCCTCCCGAAGCTGACGGCGGCCGAGCGATCCCCTGCACGTAATTCATGTCGGAAACCTTCGGGTCGGGTTTGACCAACCCGTAAACACCCAGCCCGCTCTGCGAGAAAATGTACAGCCGATGTGTCTCCGGATCGAATGCCCCGCCCGGCCAGTTCGCGCCCCCCAACGCGCCCGGCGAAGCGAGCGTCGCCAGCGGACCATCCGGATTGCTGACCACCGGAGGCGTGAACAGCGGACCCAGCTTGTATTTCTCCACCAGCTTCAGCGCTTCCTCATGCAGCTCCGGCGTGAAGTTGATCAGATCGTCCGTGCTCACGCCCTGGAGATCGTAAGCCGGAGGCTTGGTCGGGAAGGGCTGCGTCTTCGAGTACCACTCGCCCGGCGTGTCGCCCTGCGGAACCGGGCGCTCGACCATCGGCCACACCGGTTTTCCCGTGACGCGATCGAACACGTACAGGAAATTCTGCTTGGTGGGTTGCGCGACGGCTTTAATCAATTTTCCATCCACGTTGATGTCGATCAGTATCGGCGCGCAGGGGATATCCATGTCCCACAGACCGTGATGAACGAACTGATAATGCCATTTGCGCTGGCCGGTGTGCAGATCGACGGCCACCAGCGTTTCGCCGAACAATCCCGCGCCCGGCCGATGGCCGCCATAATAATCGCCGGTGGGAAGTTCGACCGGAAGATACACGGTTTCGAGTTCCGGATCGACCGAAATCTGCGCCCAAACTCCCGTATTACCGGTGTAAGACCAGGAATCGTTTTCCCAGGTGTCGATACCGAACTCACCCGGCTTGGGAATGGTATGGAAAATCCACAGCCGCTTGCCGGTGCGGACGTCAAATCCGCGGACGTATCCTTTTACGTGCTTGTAGCTCACCGGCCGCGCGCCTTCCTTGTGTGCCGCTCCGACGATCACTACGTCTTTCGCGACCACCGGCGTGGAGTGCAGGCCGATTTCCGCGGTTTCAAGATCCATTTCCTGATCGTCGTCCTGCTTCAGATCGACGGCGCCGTTCTGGCCGAAGCTCGTCACCGGAATTCCGGTTTTCGCGTCCAGCGCGATCAGCCGGTAGCCCTTGGTGACGTACAGAATTCGCGCCTCTTTGCCGTCAGTCCAATACGCAACGCCGTGGCCGGAAAGCTGACGTGGAGCGCTCTTGGCGCGCTCGCCTTCATCTTCGTGATGCATCCAAAGCTGCTCGCCCGTCGCCGCATCGAGCGCGACCACGTCGCGGCTGAATCCCGCGGTCGTATATAGGATGCCGTGAACCATCAGCGGCGTCGACTCGAACTGGTATTCCGGGCGCGGTCCGAGCGAATCGGTCTTGAACCGCCAGGCGAGCTCCAACTTATTGAAATTCGAGGCATTGATCTGATCGAGCGGCGCATAACGCGTGGCCCCGAGATCGCCGCCGTAAGTGGTCCATTCGCCGTCGGAAGTTCCGGTCTGCGCAAAAGAGACTGAACAGGAGATGACGGCTGCCAAGACAATGCGAACAAGCATGTTTACGATCTTACGCCATCCCGCCGATCTTGAACAATGGGTGAACGGCCCTTGACACAGAATTCCAATTTCAGTAAGATTAGTGTTCATTAACGTTGCACCTTAGTCCTGTGGTGTTCTCCGGCAATACGACCCCGGAGTAGTCAGGGCCGCCGCCGATTATTCTTTTGAGGATTCCTTAGGAGTTTCATGAAGCAGCATTACTTCGTCGTGGTTCTTGCGCACTCCGTGCACGGACGCCTGCGCCGGATCCATATTCCGCATCATTCCATCTACATTGTTCTCGGTCTGGCTCTTTTCGGTTCGTTTTCTCTGTTCGGCATGGTTTCGAGTTATCTGCGGATGACGTGGAAGGTAGCCAACTACAATTCGCTGCGCAGTGAAGTGGACACGCTTCGCACGCGCTATCAGGAGTTGCAGCGGGAAAACGATCAGAAGCAGGAGGAACTGGCCTCGCTTCAAATCATGGCGAGCGAGATCAGCATGTCGCTGGGATTGCAGCGGCAGCTCCAGGGCGGCGAAGATATCGCCGAAGACAGCCCGCTGGTGCCTACCTACAGCGAGTCGATCGAGCAATACAACTTTCTGAAGTCGGCCAGCTTCTCGCGTATCGACCATAACTACGCGCGGGCCTGGCAGAAGAATACCGTTCCGCACATGTGGCCGGTGAACGGCCAACTGCTGAGCCGTTTCGGCGAGCGGCAAGATCCGTTTTCGGGCGAAGGCGCGTTTCACACCGGCGTCGATATTAAGGCGGAAATCGGCACTCCCGTGCGCGCTGCCGCCGACGGCATCGTTTACTCGGCCGAATACAACAGCGGCTACGGCAGGCTGGTGGTGATCGATCACGGCAACGGATTAAAGACGTGGTACGGGCACTTGTCGAGCTTCGACGTGATTCCGGGGCAGGAGGTGCGCATGGGCGAGGTAATTGCGCATTCCGGCAACACCGGCCGCGTCACGGCTCCGCACCTGCATTTCGAAGTGCGCATGGGCGGAAACCCCGTGAACCCGTACCCATATTTAACCCGCTCGGCGATGCAGCAGCAGGTCACGCCCGACCTGCCGTTCTAAGAGCCTCCACGCATTGGAATTCGTTCCGCGCGAAGCGGCCGAACCTTCATTTTTATACACGCCCCTGCTACTCGATCCGGATCGCTTCGAGCGGATCGATCGAGGCAGCGCGGCGCGCGGGCAGGAACACGGCGATCGCGGCGACCGAGGCGAGCAGTACCACGGCTCCTGCAAGCGTCAGAAAATCGAGCGGGCTCACTCCGAACAGCACCGAAGCGATCAACTTTTCCGCCGCGACCGACAACAGCAATCCGAGCACGATCCCGATCGTCAGCATTCGGCCCGCGCCGGCGAAGACCAGCCGCATCACCTGCATGCGGCCCGCGCCCAGCGCGATGCGCACGCCGATTTCCCGCGTTCGCGCGATGACCATCAGCGAAATCAAACTGTACAGGCCCACCGAAGCGAGCAGCATCGCCGCGCCGGCGAACATCGCCAGCAGACGGCTGTTGAGACGCGGCTGCTCGAGCGCGTCCTCCACCACCGCTTCGACCGGTTTCATCCCGAAAATCGCGCGACCGGGCGCGGTCTGGTGTACGATGGCCCGGACCTGCGAGGCCGCCGCGCGCATGTCGCCGCGCGCGCGAACCACGTAGTCCGGATCAGGCCAGCTCCCGGCGAGCTGGCATTCGTAGACGTAGGGCGCGGCGGAAACCGACAGGCCGTCTTCAAGCGCGTCGCCGACCACCCCGACAATCTCCGCGGCGGGCGCCGCAGCCATGGCACTGAAATGCAGATGGCGGCCGAGCACGTCACCGTTCTTTGCGTACGTCTCGACGAATTTGCGGTTCACCATCGCCTGCGTGGGCCGGGGCTTGGTGAAATCGAAGGCGTCGGCGGGATCGCACCATTTTCCCGCGAGCAGCGGGATGTGCAGGGCCTGCATATATCCGGCCGTCACGTTGCGGTAGCCGACCGTCAGGAAATTGTTGTTGGTCCACTCGGATCCGTCGAAGGTGGATTGAAAATTAAGAGTTGCGCCGGCGGCGGGAAGGAAATTGCTGAACCCCGCGGCTTCGACTCCCGGCGCGCGCTTGAGCGCGTTGATCAGATCGATCTGCATGCGGCCGATGCGCGGACGGTCCTCGCTCCATCCCGCGCCGACGTGGAAGGTGATGGTGTTGTCGGTGTTGAATCCGGGATCGAGGTGCGAGAGGTTCGCGTAGGTGCGCAGCAACAGGCCCGCGCTGGCGAGCAGGAGCACGGTCAAGCCTAGCTGCGCGATCACCAGCCCGCGCTGCAACGCGTGACGTCCTCGGGAAACGCTGCGGCTCGACTCTGAAAGGATCGGCGCAAGGTCCTGGCGCGTGGCTTGGAACGCGGGGATCGCCCCGAAGGCGAGCGCGGCGAGAAGGCTGGCGCACGCGGCGAAGGCGAGGGCGCGCCAGTCGAAAGCGAGCTCGGTCATGCGCGGCAGGTCGGCGAAGATTTTCTGCATCAGGTTGACGCTAGCCGCGGCGGCGGAAGCGCCCAGCGCCGCGCCACCGATCGCGATCAGCAGCACTTCACGCATTACCGTGGCGATCACCTGCGCGCGCGACGCGCCGACGGAGCTTCGAATCGCCATCTCGCGCTCGCGCTGGTGGAGCTGCGCCAGCGTCAGACCCGCGACGTTCGCGATGGCGATCAGCAGCAACAGCGCAACTGCGCCGAACACCAGCAGCAGCGTGAGCCGATATTCGCCCACGCGCGCTTCCTTGAGATCGCCGACGATCACGGACCAATCTTTATCCGACTTGGGAAACAGGCGGCCGAGCTCGGCCTGGACGCGCACCAGATCCGCGCGCGCCTGCTTCATCGTGACGCCAGGCTTCATGCGTCCGACGCCGTTCAGGAAGCGCGCTTCACGCATGTTGGGCGCGTACCAGAAGGCGGCGAACTGCGCGGGAACCCACACGTCGATGTCGGGTGTCAGGAACTCCTTGGGCATCACGCCGACGATGGGAAACAGTTTTCCATTGATGCGCAGGCTCTTCGAAGTGACGTCGCGATCCTGGCCGTAGCGGCGGGTCCACAACCCGTAGCTGATGATGGCCCCGTTCGGCCCGCCGTCAATTTCCTCTTGTTTGGTAAACGTGCGCCCGAGGATCGGCGCCGTGCCGAAGACGTCCATGTACCCGGCACTGATCTGGCGCCCGCGCAGCCGCTCCGGCTCCTGTCCGCTCGTGTCAGTAAAGTTTTCGCTGTAGCTGGCAGCGAGCGCATCGAAGCTGCGGTTCATGCGCCGCCAGTCTTCTAAACGCGCGGGCGCAATCAGGCTGTCTTTTTTATCCTTGAGCGGATTGGCTTCGAGCACCCACACGAGCCGCTCGGCATGGGGATACGGCATCGGCTTTAGAAGAATCGTATCGACCAGCGAAAACAGAGCCGTGGTCGCACCGATGCCGAGGGTGAGCATGAGCACGGCGGTGATGGCGAATCCCGGGCGACGGCTGAGGGTGCGGAGGGCGATGTGCCAGTTGCGCATAATGATAACTATACGGTTTGACGCTCAAGAGGTTTCGCGGTTTGCGTGCATGCGGGCATGGAAATGAGACAAACGCGGACGAGGCGCGCCAAGGATCGTGTCCTGGAGCGATTGCGCAAGCTGTGTCTTTCGCTGCCAGAGACCAGCGAGCGGTCCTCGTGGGGGCACCCGTGTTTTCTGGCAGGCAAGAAAACGTTCGTGGCTTTCGAGACTTTCGAGAATCGGCCTTCCATTGCTTTCAAACTCGATCCGGTGGATATTGGCCGGCTGCTGAGCGATGAGCGCTTCTTCGCAACGCCGTATGGTCGCGGGCAATGGATCAGCATGCGCGCGGACATACCGCTCGATTGGGACCTCGTCCAGGACCTTGCGGTTCGCAGCTATCGCAACGTGGCCCTCAAGCGGATGATCCGCGTCCTGGACGCACAGGGCGGCAGGCGGTGAGCTCAGAGCGCGCCGAAGGTTTCCCGGTTTGCTACGGTTCTTCGAAGAGGCGCTCGATATTCCGCGCTCCATGCACAACGCGGATGATTTCGATCGCGCGACCGGTATCACGGTAGAAGACCAGGTAGCTTTCGAAGCGCTGAATGCGCCAGCGGCGAACGCCGCGAAACGGGCACACGACACCCATGGCCGGCGCTCGCGCCAGATCCTCGAAAGTCTCACGTGCGGCTTTCAAAAAAACGGAACGCGGCCTCGGGTTATCGGATCCGATATGGGCGAAACATTCAACGGTGTCGCGTCTTGCCGCGGGCAGTCCTTACGCCGCATGTTTTGGTTTGCGATTCCCGATGAGCGCGATCCCGTCGCGCTGAATGCGGTCCCAGTCGCGGTAGGTCATTTCTGTCCCTTTGCCGGATCCGACGCCCCTTGACGAGCAGCATCTCCAGGTGCTCGCGAGCCTGGCGCTTGCGGTCGGCCTCGACGAGCGCTCGAATGTAGGCCACGGCGTCTTTGTATGCTCCGCTCGCGACCTGCCGATCAACGAAATCCCCAACAGCTTCGGGAATGGGGACCATCATCCGATTCCAATTTATCAAATGGTGGTCATGGATCACCATATATATTCCTTCGCCTCCGCCCGGCGATCGTAGCTGTCGAGGACGTGCACCACTCGGATTTTTTTCATCTTCGTCGGCGACAACTGGCCGATGGGGACGTACAGGATTTTACGATCCAGATGCGCGGCGATGGAGCGGAAAATCGAGCGCGGAGGTTTCGCGGCTACGTACACCACGAAGCGCTCCACGGAATAATCGAGCGCGGCCATCAACAGGCGCTCGGGTTTCGATTCGGTGAAATCGTAATCGGGGTCGCTCCACACGTCGAACAGGCGGCGCGGGGGAAGCGTCATCAGCAGGCCGCCGTATTCGGCTCGGCCGATTCCGGGGCCGACCAGGTTTTCGAAGGGAAACGTCGAATAAAACGCCATGTCCGATTCGTTCTGATGTTCGCCGAGCCAGGTCGTCAGATATTGATAGCGGTCTTCGCGATCTTCATCGAAGATCACCACCACCGCGCCGACGTTGCCGGCCAGGCGGTCCGCTTTGCGCACGAAAATCTTGTGGCGATGCCAGTTGCGGATGGTTTCGCGGATATCGATGCCGTCGAGAATCGAAGTGGTGAACGGTTCGATGCGCACCCGCTCTTCGGAGAGAATCGCTTTCGCCTTTTGCTTCAGAAACCGGCCGTATTCCTCGATCACCAGATCTTCGGGAGGGTAGGAGCAAATCGCGTTGCCGGTCGTCTGTTTGGCCCATTCGCCCGGGACTTTTTCGCGCTTGCGGGGTTTCAAGCCGGCGGGTTTCAGGCGCTGCTTGGGTCGCGGAAGGCGGCGGCGGATGCGCAATTTCTTGGTGTTGATCCAGATTTCGCTGGCGCTCAGGCGAACCGTTTCCAGATCCGAGGCCTCCTGTTGCGCCAGATAGCGGTTCGCCATCTGCCAGACTTCCCAGCCGTAGTTATCATCCACGATGGACCGCGCGGCGACCGCGACATCGTAGACGCCCGCGGTGAGATCGCCATTGATCTGCGCCAGATTCCGCGTGTAGCGCGCGATCATGCGGCGCTGCCAGTGCTGCATCTTTTCGCCAGTCGAGGCGGCGTACTTGGCTTCGGCTTCGCGCAGCAGATCGAACTGGACGCGCGGACGGTCGAGCGTTTCCTCGCCTTTGAGATCGAGCCGGAAAAATTCGTAGCGCTCCTGCAGGTACGGGTATTCGATAGTGATCTCGGCGAGGCACTCGGGATGCGGATTGAGCAGGCGAATATCGAATTTCGCCCCTCGCGCGGGAGGCGGCTGCGGCGATTCCATGGCGTCCAGCAATGGATCGAGCAGATTGAGCGAAACGACGGCGATCACGCTCGCCTCGGGATCGGCGCCTTGCAGCTTCCATGCCATGGCCGAGGCGTGAGCGGTTACTTCGTCGCCGCGCGGCTGCGGATAGACGCGATAAGCCTCGATATATTTTTCGATGCCGATGCGGCGAATCGAGTAGGTATCGGGATAAGCGTCGGCGAGATGCGGACGGTCGATCGAATCGGGTTCGAGAAAAATCACTTCGGCGCCGATTTCTTCGGCGGTGCGTAAAGCTTCGGTGAACGGATCCGCGGGCTCGACCGGAACGTAGACCGCGCGGTCCTCGGCATCGTCGCCGTAGAGAATCACCGACATTTCCGGCAGCCGCGATAACGCGCGGGAGTAGGTTTCGGCGAGAAATCCGGGCAGCTCCACCGCGACAATGCGCGGCTTCGATTGAAGCAGCAGGCGGCGCAGCGCGATGGTAAATTCGACGCGTCCGGGCACCACGGGAAAATAGCGGACGCGCCCGCGCTCCAGGCTTCCGGACTTGATCTCAGCTTCGAGCGACATAGCGCAGGGCCTCTTCGCCGAGCGTCTGCTCGATCGCCTTGCGGAGTGTCGAAGATCCGACGTTGCCCACGTCATGCGACAACTTCATGGCGAATCGCGCGATGTTGATGCCGTCACGGACGGTGTAGCGCTCATCGGCGGCGTGCGCCTGCTGCAAGAAATCGGTGACGTAATTCAAAATGCGCTCGTCGCCGAAGGGGAGATTTTCCTGCAAAATAGCCAGCTCCTCGTGACGCTCGGGAAAATCGATCATGATTTGCGGCTGCAAGCGCGAATGAATGTATTCGGGCAGATCGAAAGTGCTGGCGTCGTCGTTCATCGTCGCGACCAGGCGGAATAGAGGATGGGCTTTGATCTTGACTCCGGCAACGATCGATTCGACGTAACGGCGGTTATCGAGCAGCGGCGCGAGGCTGGCCCAGCTTTTCTCGCTCATGCGATTGCCTTCGTCGAGGATGACGATGCCGCCGCGCAGCATCGCGGTCACCAGCGGCGAGGCCACGTAGCGCAGCTTCGATTCGCCCTCGATCACGGGCGTGATGAGCAGGTCCTCGGGTCGGGTATCGACGGTCGCCTGGAGAATATAGACCTCGCGCTGCAAGCGTTTCGCGGCGGCGTAAGCGAGCGTGGTTTTCCCCACGCCCGGTTTTCCGAGCAGGCGCGGATTCATGGGGAGATCCTGGGGGTCGACCACCAGCCACGCGGCGAGCAGCTCGCGCATGACTTCCTCTTGTCCCACCCAGTTCACCGGCAGCTCATCGGGATGCGCCAGATGCAGCGGAATGCCTTCGATCTCGACGATCATGTGTCTTCAATTTAGCAGTTCCGTGGCATCATCTTTGCATGGGAACGTTGATCGTCACCGGATCGAGCCGAGGCATCGGAGCGGCCGTCGCGCGGCTGGCCGGGGCGCGAGGATATGCGGTCGCGATCAACTATTCGCAAGATCGCGAAGGCGCCGAAGCGGTCGCGCGCGAAATCGGACGAGCCGTGGCGATTCAAGCCGACGTGGGCGATGAGCACCAGGTGGCCCGGATGTTCCAGATCGCCGAAACCGAACTGGGCCGTGTGGACGCACTGGTCAATAATGCGGGAATCACCGGCGGATTCGCGCGCGTCGAAGCGCTTCGCGCGCCGGATGTTTCCGAAATGCTGCGTGTGAATGTGCTGGGCACGATGCTTTGTTCGCGCGAGGCGGTGCGGCGAATGTCCACCAAACACGGGGGCGCGGGAGGAGCGATCGTGAATATTTCTTCGCTCGCGGCTCGCACCGGTGGATCGGGAGAATGGGTGCACTACGCGGCCTCCAAGGGCGCCGTGAATACCTTCACGATCGGGCTGGCGCGCGAAGTGGCGAGCGAAGGCATTCGCGTCAACGCGGTGGCTCCCGGCCTGATCGAAACCGGTTTGCACGCCGCCAACGGCGCGCCGGATCGCCCCAAGCGAATGGCGCCTTCGATTCCCATGGAGCGCCCCGGCAGGCCCGAAGAGATCGCCGAGGCCGTGCTGTGGCTGCTTTCGCCGGCGGCGTCGTACGTAACCGGGGCGATTCTCGAAGCCGGCGGCGGACGTTAATCGCAATTTTCCCGCGATTTGTGATACGCAGGAATTAGGGGATGGACTATGGGCGGGGTATTCGATCAGTGGCTACTCAGGAAAATCTGCGACTCCATTGGAGCCGCGCCGGTGCGCATCGAGATCGAAGGCGGCGCGTCGGATGCAGCGCCCGGAGTTTCGCCGGAGTTTACCGTTTATATTCGCGACCGTAAGACGCTGCGGGAGCTTGTGCTCGATCCGGAAGTTGGCTTCGGCGAGGCGTATTCGGACGGCCGCGTTCGCGTGGAGGGCGACCTGACGCGCTTTCTCGAAGCGGTGTATCGCTCCTGGCCCTCCGGTGAAAACCGCGGCTGGCACGCGCGGGCTGTTTCGGCGTGGCTGGAACTGTGGCAGAACAACTCGCTGCGCGGATCGCGCAAGAATATTCATCATCATTACGATCTCGGCAACGATTTTTACCGCCTCTGGCTCGACCGGCAATTGGTGTACACGTGCGCCTATTACCCATCGCCTGAAATGAGCCTGGAAGACGCGCAGATCGCCAAGATGGATCACGTGTGCCGGAAATTGCAGCTTCAGCCCGGCGAATCCGTGGTCGAAGCGGGATGCGGCTGGGGCGCGCTGGCGCTGCACATGGCGCGTCACTACGGCGTGCGCGTGAAGGCGTTCAACATTTCGCACGAGCAGATCGAGTGGGCGCAGCGGCGCGCGGAAGACGAGGGACTCGCCAGGCAGGTCGAGTTCATCGAGGACGATTACCGCAACATCTCCAGCGGCTTCGACGTTTTCGTTTCGGTGGGAATGCTGGAGCATGTCGGAAGAAAGCATTACGCCGAATTCGCCGGCGTGATTCATCGCGCCATCGGGAAGCGCGGCCGGGGATTGCTGCACTTCATCGGGCGCAGCTATCGCAATCCCTTCAGCCGCTGGATTCGCAAGCGAATTTTCCCCGGCGCCTACGCTCCCGCGCTGGCCGAAGCGATGGAGATTCTCGAGCGCTACCGCTACGACGTACTGGACGTCGAAAATCTCCGCCTGCATTACGCGCACACATGCGAGCAATGGCTCGATCGCTTCGAAAATGTGCGGGCCGCGATCACGGCGAAATATGGGGACTGGTTTGCGCGGGCCTGGCGTTTGTATCTGGCCGGATCGGTCGCGGGATTTTCCACTGACACTCTGCAACTGTTCCAGATCGTGTTCGCGGGACCGCACTCGCCTCCGCCGGCCATGACGCGAGCGCATCTGTACGAATCGCAATGCGAATCTTCGATATCGTGATCGTCGGGGGTGGGCCGGCGGGATCGGCGTGCGCGTGGAAGCTCCGCCGCCAGGGAGCCGATGTCGCCATCGTGGATAAAGCTGCCTTCCCGCGCGACAAAGTGTGCGGCGGCTGGATCACGCCTGAGGTTCTGGATCGCCTGGACATGGATGCCGCAGAGTATGCGCGCGATCGCGTGCTCCAGCCGATCGCCGGGTTTCGAACGGGAGCGATCGGAGCCGAAGCCGTCGAGACGCGTTATACGCGCACGGTGAGCTACGGCATCCGGCGGCGCGAGTTCGACGAATATCTGCTGCGGCGATCGGGCGCGCAGGTTTATGAAAGCTTGCCGGTGGCGACCGTGGAACGCAGCGACGGCTCGTGGGTTTTGAATGGATCAATCGGCGGGCGTGTGCTGGTCGGCGCGGGTGGACATTTTTGTCCGGTGGCTCATGCGATGGGCGCGGCTTCGGGCGGCGAATCGCCGGTGGTCGCGCAGGAATGCGAGTTCGTCATGGATGAACGCCAGCGCGCGGCGTGCGGCGTCCGCGGCGATACCCCGGAGCTGTACTTCTGCCGCGATCTTCGAGGCTACGGCTGGTGCTTTCGCAAGGGCGGCGTGCTCAACGTCGGATTGGGCCGCGCCGACCGGCATCGGCTGTCCCAGCACGTTGCGGGGTTCGTCAGGTGGATGGTCCCACGCATCGGTTTCGACATTCCCGCGCTGCGCGGTCACGCTTATCTTTTATATGGCTCATCGCCGCGCCGCATCGCGGGCGAAAATTGGCTACTCATCGGCGACGCCGCCGGACTCGCCTACCCGTTCAGCGGTGAAGGCATCCTGCCGGCGATCGAATCGGGGATTCTCGCCGCCCGGCTGATTGCGGCGAACGAACTGGAGAGCTACGCCGGCAACGTGGCGCAGCGATTCGATACCGCGCCAGGATGGATCACGCGGCTCGGCGCTCGCGTCCCCCCGCGCGCGCTGCAAGCCGCCGCGCCGCGCCTGCTGCGGTCGCGCTGGTTCGCGCGGAAGGTGGTGCTTGACTGCTGGTTCCTGCATAGTAAGATCGAGTGACGCCCAAAACATTATGGCCGTCCTATGCACGAAGCGGCGATGCGCTCGCGTTCGACCTGCGGCTCGGGCATGAGCGTTACGGGTCCGTCGATTCGCCGCGATGAAACATTCGGCACGGAAAAAGCTTCACATCGAAGGCGCGCGGAGCGCGTTCGCGCAACGTTACACGAGGCCATGAAGCTGGTTCTCAGAGATCCTCCGTTCTTCGTCGTCCTGATCGGCATCGTTTTCGATCTGCCGGTCTCGCGCGTGCCGAAGCACGTTCAGCAGCCGGAGCGCTGGGCGGAACGGAAGGCGCGCGAATTACGCGCGTGGCGGGACCGGATCAGCGCCCGCCCGCCGCGGCGCACCTCTTCGTCCACTCCGCCTCAAAGCGATCGAGGCTGACGAACGATTTTTGCGTGCCGACCGAAAGCGTGGAGAGAGCCGCGTAAAGATTGGCTCGGGCGATAGCCTCGCGCTCGGCGATTCCGCCGACCACGAATGCCGCGAAGCTGCCGATGAAAGCGTCGCCGGCCCCGGTGGTATCGACGGCGTCCACTCGAAATGCGGGAATGTGATCGCCCGCGCACATCGCGCCATTCGCGCCCAGGGTGATGATGACGCGGCGAGCTCCGTTCGACAGAAGCTGACTCTCGCAGGCGCGCGCCGATTCCAGATCGCGGACGACGATGCCGGTCAGCGCCTCCGCCTCGGTTTCGTTGGGAATGATGTAATCGGCTTGCGCTGTTTGTGTCAGATCGAGCGGCTGACCCGGAGCGGGATTCAAAATGGCCGGGATTCCGCGGGCGCGCGCGAAGCGCAGCGTGTGATACACGGTTTCAAGCGGCACTTCCAGTTGCAGCACGATCATGTCGGCGCTGTGAAGCACGTCCGCGGCGGCGTCGATATCGGCGGGCGTGAGCAGGTCGTTGGCGCCTTTGACGACAATGATGCGATTCTGTCCGGAGCTGTCGACAAAGATGGGCGCGACCCCGCTCGAGGCGCCCTTGGTGACGCGCACGTGAGCCGTGTCGATCCCAGCGGATTTGAAGTTCTGGATGGTGGCTTCGCCGAACAGGTCATCGCCGACGCGAGCGATCACGGAAACGTCGGCGCCGCACAGCTGTGCCGCGACGGCCTGGTTCGCGCCCTTGCCTCCAAAGCCGAGATTGAATTCGCGGCCGAAAATGGTTTCCCCGGGCCGCGGGAAATGATCGGTGAACGTGGTCAGGTCGACGTTCGCGCTGCCGGCGACGACGATGCGCGGTTTTTTCACGGCAGCTCACCGGCGTAATCGCCCCGCTGATACACGTTGCCCTTGTAGTCGAGATCATCGTGGATGCCGATTTTGGAGGTGTAGTATGCGCGGATGGTCGCTTCCTTCAGCACCCGAAAGAATTCGTCGTTTTTCTCCGAGAGGCGCGTGATCAGAGCGATTCTCTGTTCCGGTGTCGCGGCCAGGAACGCATGGCCGTTCAATTCCGTTGACAGCGCGTCGATACTTTTCAAGCCTTCGCGCCATTGATCGCGCACCTGCGGCTCAAAGGCTTCCGAAAGCCGGAAATCGAGGTAGGCAGCGACCTGTGCGGCTCTCGCGCCGCCCGATTTGTCATCCGCGGGGATGATCATTTCCGTCAGCTCGTCGGTCATTTTGAATTCGTCGTCGCTGAAAAATTTGTGCGCCTGCGCGCCTGCCAACTTCGCCGCGACCGCCGCGCCCGCCGTGACCCGGAACAGTTCACGCCGCTCCATCACATTTCTCCCTTTTGCATCCGGTCGGCGAGATAATCGCACGACCGCCAGCACAGCGCCATGATGGTCCAGGTGGGATTCTGATTCGCGGCGCTGACGTGCGTGCTTCCGTCCACCACGAACAAATTCTTCACGTCGTGGGATTGCTGGAACTGGTTCACCACCGACGTCTTCCGGTCTGAGCCCATGCGCGCTGTGCCCAGCTCATGAATAGACCAGCCCGGAGTCAGCATCTCGCGCTTGACGCTGACGATTTCGATGCCCGCCTCTTCGAACATTTCCTTGGCGCTTTCGGTCATGTCGTCGCACATTTTGCGCTCGTTATCGCCGAACGCGATGTGAAAACGGATGACGGGGATGCCCCAGCGGTCCTTCACTTCCGGATCGAGGTCGATGTGATTTTCGTAACGCGCCAGGACCTCGCCGAATCCGCCCATGTTGATGTACGCGCCGGCGTAATCGCGGACCCGCTTCTTGAACGCCGCGCCGAAACCGGGAGTCGAATCGGCGTGGCCGGGAAACATGGTCATCCCGGCCTCGCCTTCGAAGCCGTATCCGCGGATGAAATCGCTGCGGTCGGTGAGATTGCGGAAGCGCGGAAGATAGAACCCTCCCGGACGCCCGTCGTCGAGCGTTCGCGGCGCACCGACCCGGTCCTTCACGATGCCGGTGATCTCCGGACCCATCACGTGCTCGCAGAAATTGTGGCCCACGTGCCCACTCGAATTCCCGATTCCGTTGGGATGCTGCGGCGATTTCGACAGCAGCATCAACCGCGCGCTTTCGAGCGTGGACGCGCCGAGCACCACAGCTTTCGCCTTGGCGTGATACGTCTTGCGCGTCTCGGAATCGATGAAAGAGACGCCGCTGGCCTTCCCGGTGTCCTTGTCGACGGTGATTTCGTAAACCGTCGCGTCGGTCCTTACGGTCAGGTTGCCGGTGTCCCAGGCGGGATAGATCAGGCCGGTGGGCGAATCGAAAACAGCGTGAATATCGCAGCCGCCCACGCGGCGATTGCAGGCCCCGCGGCCGAAACACTTGCTTCGATACTTGTTGTGCTTCAAACCGTCCGTGGTGACACCGGCGCGATACGGGGTGAGCAGGCGCCCGCGTTTTTCAAGCGACCGGCGCAGCATCATCTCCGCCGAAGTCAGTTTGTTGGGACGCTGAAAGCGGCTGTCGGGCAGATAGGGCAGATTCTCCTTGATTCCCGAAATGCCCAGGTAATCGTCCACGCGATCGTAATACGGTTCGATATCGGCATAGGAAATGGGCCAGTTTTCGCCGTAGCCGTCGCGCGAGGCGGCTTTGAAATCGTAATCGGAAAGACGCAGGGCGAGCCGGCCCCAGATCGTCGTTTTCCCTCCGAAGGTCCGCGCGCGAACCCACGCGAAGTTGGTGCCGGTGTAGGGATGGTCCTTCTCATCGACGACGATGTTCTTCGAATAATCCGGACCGTCCCAATTCTGGACGTAGGAATAGACGTGATTGTATTTCGTTCCCGCGGCGTAGGGCGGCTTGCGAATGTTGTATTCGGCGGGGGTCAGCGCGCGGCGATCCGGGGGCATGTCGCCGCGGCGCGGATGATCGTAGGGCCATTCCATCGACTTCAATTCTTTTTCGATGGGCAGCTTGCGGCCGGCTTCGAGCAGCAGAACCTTCAGCCCGTGCGAGGTGAGGACGTACGCCGCCATTCCGCCCGCGGCGCCCGATCCGATGACGATCGCGTCGTAGGTTTTGCGCAGGTCTATGTTCTTCGATGGTTCGTGCGAACTGTCGGGCATGTCCCTTTTATATTACAAACCGGGAATGCCTCGGGTTCTTGGATAAAACTACTTCACGCCTTCTCGCGCCAGCCGCACTTTCGCGCCGTCGAGCTTGTTCTTCACCTTGGCGACCTCGGCCGGCTCCAGGTCGGCGGGGGAGCTCGTGTTCCATTCAGAAAGCGACATCTCCCACTGCGCGATGGCTTCCTTCACCTTGGATTCCTTCATCAGCACGTCGCCCAGGTGGTCGCGAACGGTGGCGTCGTGCGGAGTGGTTTCGAGCGCCTTGCGAATGTTCTCCTCGGCTTCCTGCAAGCGGCCCATCTTGTAGTACACCCAGCCGAGGCTGTCGAGGTAGGCGCCATTCGCCGGGTCCTGTTCGACCGCCTTGGTGATCAGGTCCAGCGCTTCATTCAGCCGGACGCCGCGATCGGCCAGCATGTAGCCGAGATAGTTCTCCGCGCCGGCGAAATCCGGCCGGATCTGGAGGATTTTGCGGAACTCGGCCTCGGCCTGGTCATTCTTCTTCATCTTTTCGTACATGGCGCCGCGCATGAACCAGGCATCCATTTTTTCGTCATCGGTCTGGGACGCTTTTTCCAACTGGTCGAGCGCTTTGGATTCGTCGTCCCATTTGCGCCCCTTGTCGTAGATCTGCGCCAGCATGCGATAGTATTGCCGGTCGCCCGCCGCCGGCTTGCCGTTCTTCGTGTCCGCGGCGCCAGAATTCTTGCCCGGCCCCATGTATTTTTTGATCTCCGCGACCGCCGGGTCGGTCTTACCCATGTCGGCGAGCAACATCGCATGGCCGGCATGCACGGCGGAATCATCGGGATATTGCTTCAGCGCGCTGTCGGCTTCCTGTTCGGCCTTCTGAAACTGCTTGCCCTGGCGATAGGTGTCCATGATCTGCGCTTCGATCTTGGGCGCCTCATCGGGATTGACTTCGGCGGCCTGGTGCAGCGCCTCCACCGCGGGATCGATCTGGTCGATGTTGGCGTACATGTTGGCCAACTCCTGGAGCAGATCGCTGCGCAGCGCGCGCTCGCGCTGATTATAGGAGCGGCGCTCGGTGCTGGCGGCCAGGTCCTTCATTGCCTGGAGCGCTTCGGTAGCCTTACCCTCCGATTGCAGAATGCCGATTTCGTTGTAGCGAATCTCGATATCGGAGGGATCCAGCGTCTTGGCCTTGTCCGACATCGCCTGTGCGTTCTTGATGTCGTGAAGCTCGCGATAGATGCGCGACATTTCCAGGTACGCGCGCGCATCCGTGGGGTCGTCTGAGACCAGGTCCTTGTAGGTGTTGATCGCGGCGTCGTATTGCTTTGCGTGCACCTGGTCGTCGGCGAGCGCATGTTTCAGATCGGCCGCGTCCGGAGGATTCATCTCCAGCGCTTTTTGCAGCGCCTGCGCCGCCAGATCGTACTCCTTCATCTGCTCGTAGGTCGCGGCCAGCGCTCGAAGACTTCTGGGAGACGGATTTTTGTCCGACATCCGCTTCAAGATCGCTGCCGCTTCAGTGGTATTGCCGAGATCGCCGTAGACCATGGCCAGCCCGGTCAGCGCGTCCTCGTTATCGGGGTCGATCGCCAGCGCCTGCTTGTAGGCCTTCTCGGCTTCGGTCGAGTTCTGCGCCACTTTTTCCAGGCGCCCCAGCATCACCAGCGAATCGACGTCCTTGGGATCGAGCTGGCTGATCTTCTGATATTGCTCGATCGCCTTGTTGAGCATGTCGGTATCGAGGCGCTGGCGCTGCTGATCGCCGATCTGGCTGGTGAATACGCGCGCCAGAAGCCGCCGCGCGGCAATGTCGTTGGGATTGGCGCGCAGCGCGTCCTCGGCATCGGTCTGCGCCTCACGCAGACGGCCGGAGGCGATGTAGAGCTCGGAGAGCTCCTCGGTCAGCATCGGCGTGCCGGGGTCCGCCTTGATCGCCGCCTTGTAATTGTCGATGGCTTTGTCGAGGTACCCGCCGCGGCCGCCGTAAGCGGAAGCCAGCTCGGCGTACATATGCGCCAGGGCGTAGTGATAGTAAGATGACGCGTGGTCGACTTTGGGGGTCTCGGCGCTTGCCGCGCCGGCCGGCGTCTGCGCCGGTAGTGCCCATCCCAAGAGCGCCATCGCCACTGCTGCTTTAAACATTCACGTCCTCTTTCGCACGCTCACGAAGTGGTCCTCGCTGCACGCTATCTTAAGTATATCGGTTAAATTTCTTCGCGGAGAACACATGCTGTCCCCGCTCCCGCTCGTGGCGATTGTGGGACCCACCGGGTCCGGAAAGAGCGCGCTCGCCTTGAAGATCGCCGAGCATTTTTCGGGCGAAATCGTCAACTGCGACTCCCTCCAACTCTACAGGGGATTCGACCTGGGAACAGCAAAAACACCCCAGGCTGCGCGCCGCTCGATTCCGCACCATCTCATAGACGTGCTGGACCCTGGTTCGGTTTATTCGGCCGGCGATTATGCCCGCTGCGCGCGATCCGTGCTGGCGGCAATTTCGGCGCGTCATCGCCTGCCGATTGTCGTAGGCGGCACCGGATTTTATCTGCGCGCGCTGCTCGAGGGGTTGCCCGCGCTTCCCTCTCGCGATGTAGGGCTGCGTGGGCGCCTGAAAGATCGCGAAAGCCGGCGTCCCGGCTCGGTTTATCGCATCCTGCGGCGTCTCGATCCGGCGGCCGCGGCGCGAATCCACGCAGGCGACCTGCAAAAATCCATCCGCGCGCTGGAGGTGCGCCTGCTCAGTGGAAATCCCGCGCCTCCACAATACGCGGGCGAGCCGCTCAGCGGATATCGAACGCTCAAAATCGGCCTCCAGCCGGATCGCGCGCGCCTCAATGCCGCCCTGGATGCGCGCACGCGTGAAATGTTTCATTCGGGACTGGTCGAGGAAGTCGAGCGCCTGCTCGCTTCCGGCTGCTCCGGCGCGGAAAAACCGTTCGAGTCTCTGGGATACAAGCAGGCGCTCGCGGTGGTTCGAGGCGCGATGAGCATCGACCAGGCGATCGCGTCCTCGCAGCTTGAGACGCGCCAGTACGCCAAGCGCCAGATGACCTGGTTTCGCCGCGACCACGAGATTCATTGGCTGCACGGTTTCGGCGCGGAGGTCGTGGGGCAGGCGATCGAGATGGTGCGGGAATGGATGCGGCCCTTGTTACACTGAACTGATGAATGCGCGCCTGATTGTGTCGCTGGCCGCGCTCGCCGCAGTGCACGCGCTCGCCGATACCGCGGCGGTTCTGCCTTTCTGGAATACGTCGGCCGACACGCACCAGGCCAATCTCGACTGGATCGGTGAAAGCATCGCGGAAACCATCCGGGATGCGCTCGAATCGCGCGGGGTTTTGACGCTGGAGCGGCCCGACATCGACGACTCGTTTCATCGCCTGGGCTTGCGCGAGCGCACCGGAATCTCCGAAGGCTCGATCATCAAGATCGGCGAGGATCTCGACGCCGAACAGGTGGTTTTCGGAACGTTCACCTTCACACCCGAGGCCACCACCGAGGAAAAGCCGGGCGCCGGCATGCATGGGTCGCTCACGATCAGCGCGCGGATTCTTGATTTGAAGCGGCTGCGGCTCGCGCCGGAGTTCAACGAAACCGGCTCACTCGAAGATCTGGCGACGCTTCAGGCACACCTGGCGTGGCGGGCGCTGGCGTTGCTCGCGCCCAAGCTGGCGCCCCCGGAATCGGAATTCCGCACGGTTCGCGCGGCGGTGCGTCTGGATGCCGAAGAGAACTACATGCGCGGCGTGCTGGCGCGCGATCCGGAACAGAAGGAGAAATTCTTCTTGCAGGCCGCGCGCCTGGACCCGCATTTCGAGCACCCCTGTTACCAGCTCGGCCAAATCTACTACCGCAAGCGGGAGTATCGGGAGGCGGCCGACTGGCTTTCCAAGGTCAGCCCCGACAGCCCGCATTATCGCGAGGCCGAATTTCTGCTGGGGCTGGCTTTGTTCGAATCCACCGACTATACCGGCGCGCAGAAGGCGTTTCAGACCATCGCCGAGACCGTCCCGCTGAGCGAGGTGTTCAACAACCTCGGCGCGGCGGAAAGCCGCCGCAATCTCCCCCAGGCGGTCGATGATTTCAAGAAAGCCGCCGACGGAGATCCCCATGACGCGGATTATCGCTTCAATTTGGGATATGTTTTGTGGAAAAAGGGCGATTTCGCCGCTGCGGCGGAGCATTTTCGCGCGGTCCTGGCGCAACATCCCGACGACCGGATGGCCGCGCTGCTCGCCGAGCGCTGCGCGCGCAAACAGGGGCTGACCGTCGCAGACGCGCGCCTGATCGGGCTGGAGCGCTTGAAAACCAACTACGAAGAGCGGGCCTACTGGCAGTTGAAAATGATGCTCGAGCCGAAAGCGCCGTGAGTCGAGCCGGGCGTGCAGATTGGCCGGACGCCGGCGTAATGCCGCGTGCGCTGCGAGTGAGTTGCGGCCAATGAAGGTGCGCATACAATGGCGGCGGCACGTTGCGGAAACGGCGTCAATTGCGGAAAATTCCGACCCCGAACCGGGTATAATCGAAAAGCTCATGATGGAGTCTTGCGCCGCAACCGATGCAGGTTGTGTCCGAACAAACAACGAAGATTACTATCTCGTGGACCCTGCGATCGGGCTCTACCTGGTAGCTGACGGCATGGGCGGCGCGCAGGCGGGCGAGCACGCTTCGCGGCTGGCCGCGGAAACGGTCCGCGAATTCGTAAAGAGCGCTCCCAGATCCAATGGCGACCGCGATCCCCGCACCCTGATCGAGGCATTTGAAGAAGCCAATCGCCGCGTGATGGACAAGGCCGCGCACGATCCCACCATGGAAGGCATGGGAACCACGCTGGTCGCCGCGCTGGAAGCCAAAGACGAGCTGCTCGTCGCCAGCGTGGGCGACAGCCGGCTGTATCTTCTCGAAAACGGACGCCTGATTTCGATCACCGAAGACCAGACCTGGGTGAACGAGGTCGGCCGGCGACTCGGTCTTGATGAAGAGAGCCTTAGAACCCACCCCATGCGCCACGTTCTGACCATGGCGATCGGCGTATCCGACGATCTGCGCGTCCACACCTACGTGCTCAAGCCGGCATCCGGAATGCTGCTGCTGTTATGCAGCGACGGCCTGCACAGCGTGGCGCGAGAGGAAGACGTTGAGCGCGTCATGTCGTCCTCGAGGACGCTGGAACAGAAGTGCGCGGCTCTCATCGAAGCGGCCCGCGCACAGGGTGGTCCGGACAACATCACCGTCATCATTTTGAAGACTCAGTAACCTCGATCATACGATCCAGTGAGTTTATGAAAGGCGCGGCAGACCGGAAATGGCGCACGATTACCCTCCTGCTGATCGCCGAACTGCTGGCGATGGGGGTGTGGTTTTCGGCAACGGCGGTCGCGCCCGCGCTGGCTTCGGCGTGGGGCCTGGACGACTCCGGCAAATCCTGGCTGACCATGAGCGTGCAGCTCGGCTTCGTGGCGGGCGCGCTGGTCTCAGTGATTTTCAATCTGGCCGATCGCGTGCCGGCGCAGATCTTGTTCGCAATCTCCGCCCTGGCCGCCGGCGCGGCCACGGCCTGCATCGCGATCTTCGCCAACCGCCTGGCACCCGCGGTCCTGCTGCGCTCGCTCACCGGTTTTTTTCTGGCCGGCGTCTATCCGGTGGGCATGAAGATCGTCGCGACGTGGACCGATAAAGACCGCGGGTTGGGGATTGGTCTGCTAGTGGGCGCGCTCACGCTGGGCTCGGCCGGTCCGCAGTTGCTGAACTCGCTCGGAATCGGCGAGGACTGGCGCGCGCTCCTGTACACTGCATCCGCGTTTGCGGCGGCGGGAGGGCTGATCGCGGCGATCTTCGTGCAACAGGGTCCGTATCGATCCCCTGCCCCGCCCTTTCGCTGGGCCTACGCCGCGACGATTCTGCGGGAACGCCCGGTATTGCTCGCGAACCTCGGCTATCTCGGCCACATGTGGGAGCTGTACGCGATGTGGGCCTGGATCGCCGGCTACGTGCACAGCAGCGCCGTTGCGTTTTTCGCCATCGCCGCGGGAGGGCCGGGGAGCCTGATCGCCGGCCGCCTCGCCGATCGCATGGGACGAACGAAAATCACCATCGGCAGCATGGCGATCAGCTCCGCGTGCGCATTGCTGATCGGATTCTCCTACGGAACGGCGGCGCTCGCGGCCGTGGCGATCCTGTGGGGATTCGCGATCGTCGCCGATTCGGCCCAATTTTCGGCCTGCGTGACTGAGCTATGCGAGCGCGAATACCTCGGCACCGCGCTCACGCTGCAAACCAGCTTGGGATTTCTGCTGACCATGCTGACCATCCGTCTGGTTCCTCTGATCCAATCGCGCATCGGCGAGCGATGGTCGTTCAGCGTGCTGGCCCTCGGCCCGATCCTGGGAATCTGGGCGATGCAGACGCTCCGCGCCAATCCGGCGTCGATCAAACTCGCGGGAGGAAAACGATGAAGGGGATCAGTGGTCGCGATCGGTGACTAGATCCGTAACGGCTGCGAGAGCGCGCTGGTAGGGCGAGTCGGGAAATTCGGCAATGATGGCGCGGGCTTTCTCGGTGAACGCCAGCGCGCGCTCCTGCGCCCGCTCGATTCCGCAATGGCGGCGCAGCACGTGCAGGATTTTCGCGAAGGGGACCTGGTCGTAGCTGCCCTCGGCGAGCACCGTCTCCACCAGCCGGCGCTCCTCCGGCTCGGCCGACTCGAGCGCGTAGATCAGCGGCAGGGTCACCTTGCCTTCGCGCAGATCGTTGCCCACGGGCTTGCCCAGAATTTTTTCGCGCGAGGTGAAATCCAGGATGTCGTCGACCAACTGAAACGCGATCCCCAGATTCCAGGCATACTCGCCCAGGCGCGTTTCGGCGGCTTCGTCGGCGCCGGCGCTCATCGCGCCCAATCGCGCGCAGGCGGAGAACAGGCTCGCGGTTTTTCGATCGATCAGCTCCATGTAATCGGCCTCGGTGACGCCGATCTTCCCAATGCGCTCCAGTTGCAGCAGCTCGCCTTCCACCATGCGCTGGGTCAGCTCGATCAGCAGGTCGAGCACGCCGAAGTTGCGCTCGCGCAGCGCCACCTGAAACGCCTGCATGTACAGCCAGTCGCCCGCGAGCACCGAAGTGTGGTTGCCCCACACCACGTTGATCGACGGCCGCCCGCGGCGCGTCTTGGCCATGTCGATCACGTCGTCGTGAACCAGGGTCGCGGTGTGGATCATCTCGACGACGGCGGCCATGCGCACCTGCGCGGGATTCTTTTCGTCAAACAGTTTGCCGCACAGCAACACCAGAATCGGGCGCAGACGTTTTCCCCCGCCGGATTGCAGATATTGCCCGATATAAGTCACCGCCTCCACGCTCGCGACGGATTCGAGGCTGATTTCGCGCTCGACCTGTTTCAAATCGTCGCGCACCAGCTCGAAAATCTCGGCCGCGCTTAAGGGACGGTCTAGGTTGCCGAACGCCATTGCGGAAACTATTGAGTGTATCGCAAGCACAAGCGGCGGAAATTTTCCGTCGTGGCAGTTTCGATCTCGCCGAGCGTCACGCCGCGCAGCTCGGCGAGCTTGCGCGCGGTTTCGATGAGGAAAGCCGGTTCATTGCGCTTACCGCGTTTGGGTACCGGGGCGAGATAGGGCGCATCGGTTTCGACCAAAATGCGGTCGGCGGGCGCGATGAGCGCGGCTTCCTGAACGTTGACCGCCTTTGGGAAAGTGACGATCCCGCCGAAGCTCAGGTAGAATCCGAGATCGAGCGCCTGGCGAGCTTGGTCAGGGCCCTCGGAAAAGCAATGCATGATGCCGGCACGGATGCCGTGATCGCGGATGAGTGCGATGGTGTCTTGCCACGCCTCGCGGGTGTGAATCACGATTGGTTTGTCCGCTTCGAGCGCGATGCGCATCTGAGTGATGAACACGTCACGCTGGACTTCGCGCGGGGAAAAATCGTAGTGGTAATCGAGACCGATTTCGCCGATGGCGATAACGCGCGGGTGCTGGAGCAGCTCGCGCAATCGCGCGAAAGTTTCCGGGGTCGCTTTGGAGGCGTCGTGCGGATGGACTCCGACAGTCGCGTAGAAGCACGGATTCCGGTCCGCCAGCCGGATTCCGGCTTCGAGATCCGGAGGGCCTTCGCCGGTTCCGATGGCCACCATCGTCTCCACGCCCGCGGCCAGCGCGCGCTCAATTACCTCGTCGCGATCATCTTTGAATTGGTCGCTATCGAGATGGCAATGGGAGTCGATCATCCTGCCAGGATTTATTTCAATCGTGCGCCGACCGGGACGTCGTCCAGGAAGCTAACGAGCGCGGGAGGCGTATCTTCGAGGGACGCCGCAATGATCATGCCCTGCGATTCGAGCCCCTTCAGCTTTCGCGGCTGCAGATTCGCCACGATCGCGACCTTCCTGCCCACCAGCTCTTCGGGCCTGTACGCGCCCGCGATGCCCGCCACGATCGAGCGCGGCTTGGGCTCGCCAATATCGACGTGCAGGTGCAGCAGCTTGTCCGATCCTTTCACGGCCGCCGCTTCCTTCACCACCCCCACGCGCATGTCGATTTTCAGGAAATCCTCGATGGCGATCTTCGTTTCCGCTTCCGGTTTGGGAACGGTCTTGCCGAGCACGGCCTGTTGCCGCGCGTACTCCACGACTTCGAGCTCGCGCATCTTTTCGATCGACAATTTCGCGTCGGC
>Ga0335081_10003350_pt1 | contig 25221 bp, 22 predicted proteins | sample Lox_Sample_35_FD_206713 | JGI IMG/M metagenome (GOLD analysis project Ga0335081, IMG submission 206713) | Soil microbial communities from Loxahatchee National Wildlife Refuge, Florida, United States - Lox_Sample_3.5 | ecosystem: Environmental > Terrestrial > Soil > Wetlands | place: USA...
ATGTATATTTCTCATTCAGGCGTGACAAAGGGGGACTTATGGGTACACATGAACGCAGGTCTGGGAATGATCGAAGATCAGGTGGAGATCGACGAAATTTCAATTATCCAAATTACAAGGGTCCTGAACGGAGGCGTAGGCCAAACAGAAGATTTTGGGCAAACTACAGAGTATTTTCTTGAGATATCATTTGACCTTACAGATATAGATGGGCTTGTCTCATCCATGGGCATCTGAGGGAGAAGATGAAGGTGAACACTTCCCGCGCTATTGTTTTCCATGCCCATACTCTCGAAGTACTCGAGGAGTTGGAGATTCCCGATCAGCTACGCACTAAAGGGCTTCGTCGTGCCGGTATTTACGACGGGGTGTTAGCCGTGATTCATTTCATGGAACTGCCCAGTCACTATCCCTTCACATTGATTATTCCGCAGAATGTGACGGAGGCAATCCTGTTGGCCAGACTCTGAAAGCTCGGGGGAGATGTATATCGCCCTATACAGTAACCGACCTGTCACAGGAAACTGAGAGAGCTACGGCAACGATCTCCGCGACGAACGGACAAACGCAGAAGGTCATTGCCCGATATCAGGAGTCAGGCATGATAAAAGCAAGCGATAGGATCGGCCGTGATGATACTTTTGGCTTGAGTCGCTTCATAAGCGCTCAAGATGGCGTCTTCGATCGCGTTCTCGAGGAGTTAAAGAGCGGCCAGAAGAGATCACACTGGATGTGGTACATATTCCCACAGGCTGATGGATTGGGTTACAGTGCAACTTCGAAACACTATGCCATAAAAAGTATGGAAGAAGCTCGGGCATACTTAAATCACCCTGTTCTTGGATCAAGGTTGCTGGAATGTGCTGATACAGTCTTGGCCATTAAGGGACGATCAGCTTCAGACATCTTCGGTTACCCCGATGATCTAAAGCTTCAATCATCCATGACACTGTTCGCATCTGTAGCGGGTCCGGACTCCGTATTTGTCCGTGTCCTTAATAAGTATTTCCAGGGCGAGCGGGACGTGAGAACACTCCAGCTATTGGAGCCAATCAAGGGTAACAGGGGTTAAAGAAAAGCCTGACGAGGCGCACCAGCAGTCGAACTAACCAAAACTCCTAACGTAACCATTCTGTATGATCTTACATTAGTCGAATTTAGGCTTAATCTTTCATGCCATATTCCCCATTTGAAGTATAGTAATAGTTGTGTTTACAATGTCTGTCAACTCGAGCACTGTGCACTGCAGATAATATGATGAATAGATGACCTTGGGGTAGAAGGCCCGAAGGTGGTGAGTCTGGAAACGTAGCTTTTGAATCGAACATATCCTGCGATAAACGAGACATCCCTCCATAGTGATTGTTAATCCGATGTCAATCCAGCGGGTTCAACATCCGAGCTTAAGGATAAATTATTCAATTGTTTCTCTTTAAGATCCCAATAGACAGCTTGAAACTTTTCTGTATATGACGGATTTCGCGTACCCTGCAAGAATTTCGTTTCGCCTAAGTTGTAAAGCTGTGTGATGTCTTCAAGAGTAGCATGAGGATATTTCTTAATTAGGTATTTTATGTATCGAATTCCTGCAATGATGTTATTTTCAGCGTGATATAAATCGTTTTTCTTTTGAATCTTACTGTTGAATTTCTTCCCTGTGTCGAATGTTAATTGCAATACACCCCGACTTATCCAAACTTCTTTCTTTAGGGGCTTCTTAGGGTTATTGAAAGCTTTTGATTTGTAGCTACTTTCGATTTGTGCTATAGCATCACAAAGATCTGCGTCGACCTTCAACAATGCTGCATAGTAACGAACCATCTTTTTATTTCTCTGCTGTTCTTTGTTGAATTTCTGCTGGGCGATAGCCGTACTGGACAACATGACTATTAAAAATATATACGCTAATATTTTCATGTGATATTCCTTTCGTTTGAAATAACTTACTCTCCAAGGGTATGAACTTAAGAGTGCGTGATTTTAAAGATCCGTATAAAATAACCGACCCCCGTCGCGGGTCGTTTGACCTATACCATTTGGACACTATCAAGAAAACATTATATGCTACTTTTGTATTAGCAATGATTATACCACTATGCATATAATAAAAAATACGTAATAACAATATGTTATATAAAACAGTAGACACGATGCTATATGAGAGTTGGCGTAATCACCAGATCCGGCAGCAAATTTGAGTTGTGTGACCAGAAAACAAGGACATGAGTAAAAAATTCACATAATTTGCGAACATCTACTTAAAACCTGACAGTCAGGCAATTTGTTACGGTTTTGACTAAGTGAACTGTGAGGATGAATTATAATTTCTTATAACAGGGAAGAGAAATGAGAATGTGTATGACGCCGTAGACCATGCAAGTTTGTATGTGGAGTGCGCAATTTTTTAAAAACACAACTGTCGTTGGCTACATCCTGAATCAGTTTTAGTCATCATACTCTGCAATACTTAAAGCTTGAATCTGTATTCGTTAGCATATACCTTAAAATTCATATCTTGGAAGTCGCTACTTCAAGCGTTGCACTTCACTATTGAATTCGTGACTCAGATTTTCCCTACTCATGCCATAATAAAACTATTAGCAGCTTTTCGATCAAGTGCTGCTTTCACGATACGGTCCAATTCTTTTCCTGCGACTGGCTTATTGATAAGTTTAAACACTTCCAAGCTAGGCTCTATCTCCACAGTTATATCCCCCGTAAGCATGAGTACCGGCACTGATGGCAAGATGCGCCGAAGTTCCTTGACAAATTCAACACCATTCATTCCTGGCATCCGATAATCTGTAATCACAAGATCAACAGTTACTCCTTCCCGAATAAGGAAAAGAGCAGATTCGGCAGTGGATTTTAGGACTACAATGTACCCAAATTTATTCAACAATAATTCCAGAACCGTTAAGATTGCAGGCTCATCATCTACCAATAGTATTTTCTTCATATTCTTCCTCAAATTGCTTTAACATGACTGAAAGCATATTTGATACCTTTTTATTACGATTTATTTATAAAGAATGGAGTAAAAAATTAAGCTTATTTTCAATAACTTATATAATTAAGTCTTTAACCAGTATTTTATTATGGTCAGATTAAGCTTAATAACACGGGATTTTCATCAATTAATAATGTGAAAACACCATAATTTGGTAATTTAAAAAGCTGCTGAATTATGAAAATTCAGCGGCTTAAAAGGTACCGGCAGCTTATCGTTGACATATATTCCCGATTAAGACATATACATATTTGAGTCATCCGCTGTTTTTTGCAATTTGTCCCATTATCATATAAAATTCCTGAAAAAAAATAATATGCAACTACAGATACTCCTTACTATGCCGATAAGAACAATGTGAAATATTGTCTTCCTGTTACATCATTTCTAGGAATTGGTATTCTTGCAACTCGATAGTGCGAGGTTATGCGCATACGGAGATAACGCGTAATTTGGTATTATTGGTTAGGTCAACTTTATAATCTCTAACGAACTATGCGCGTCTTTTTTATTGGAACCGTCACTGTTCCACATTGAGGTCAAGCCGATGATCGGAAAACGAAACTACAGCATCTCCTTTGTCCTGCTCTGCATCATCATGGCACTCGCTGCTTCAGCACAGGCGCAGCTTTATCAGTACACGGACAAGAACGGAAATTTGATCTTTACCGATAGGCCGCCTTCCGGTTCGGATGCGAAGAAAAAGCTGATGAAGGATGACGACGTCTACTGGTCCGCACCTCAAAGAGAACAGGAACAGACCACAAGGGAGAATAGCAGCACACAATCTCAAGAAAGAGCAATCGACAAAAAGCATGCCCCAGATTATGGAAGCGTGACCGTGGAAATGTACATGACGAGCTGGTGCGGCTATTGCAAGCAGGCGGGAGCCTACATCCGATCGCTTGGTGTGAACCTGGTGCAGTACGACATTGAGGCCGAACCAGACCGGAAAGCGGAAATGAAACAGAAAAGTGGTGGATCAACGGCCATCCCGCTTATCGACATCGAGGGTACGATCATCCGTGGGTACAATCCCTCGGCTATTAAGGCGGCAGTGGAAAAGATTGCCGCGCGTTAGATGGTGATGATAATCACCGAGTGAAGTGAATGATATCTAGTTGTAATGTATGGTACCGAATCCTTTCTGTATCAGTTGGCAGTTGCACCTATTGGAATTGGCATAATTCACGCCGAAATATTTGTATCTCGACCGCTACCGACTCCACTCTTCTCTCATTTCATGGTTACCTTGAGTACTTTCTACACTATCCCCAAAATACCCCGTTTATTACAGCATATAGAGTCAATGGCAATGTCCCGGATTACATGTGATGCGTACCTGGAACACGCTAGAATCTATACGGAATGTATTTTTACAAGCCCCATGATGAACTCTCCACCTGATACAATAACTGGGGAGCGGTCACTTCTTGTTTGCTGTACTTAATTCTGCACTTCAGATTCTACAGGTAAAAATCCTCCTGCTAAGTAAAATTCTCTAAAATATCAATAATTTATCATATTAATTTACTGTGAAAGGGTTTTTGGGGAACCTCATGTGCATTACAACTATCAAATGCTGTACGATTAAAGTTTTTTTCTTATTTGACGAGAAGATAGACGGGCAAATATGTCGAAATTGCATGATGGTCCCCGTATGTTAGCAGTTGAAGAAATGGTGAACCTATGAAGTGTAGAATTGGTTGCAACATGCAATGTCAGCTTCTTGCTGAATCTGTGACTCCCATCATACAGGCCAAGGGGTGCACATTTGAACATTTCAGCATTTCAGGCATGACTCTATAGCTAGTAATTCTTAATGCACCTATTATAAGGAGGAGAGAACAAGATGGAAAAGAAGAGATATGAAGAAATTGCAAAAGTTGCACATGATCTCTATGAAAAAAGTGGAAGGGTTCATGGACGAGACGAGCAAAATTGGTTTGAGGCGGAGAGAATCGTGATAGCCCAGTATGAGAAGGGTTTTAAAAAAGAGAAGCCGATAGATAATCAAAGGCAACGACGAAGAAGGGGAAATGAAAAAGAGAGCGTCATGTAAGAAGCCGTAGGTTTATTAACCTATGGCAATGCCGGCGCACTCTGGATATCAACAATACTATAACGATTATGATAACCACGGATACGAACTGCGCCGGCACCTCCTTACCTTGCACTGGTTGCCTAGCCACGGGCAACGTCAATTTTGTCTGCATCCAGTGAGTATGTTGCCTAAGCTGCACTCCATGTTCTAGCCGTGAGGTGCGTTTTCGAGAACAATCTCTCTTGCCCGACTCACCCACCGCCGCAGATATAATCTAGGCTGAAGGGAGCAGCAAGGCTTCTCCAACTCTTGCTCATAAAGCCGGAGCGCACGTTCTATAAGTTGCTACCGTTATGCATACTTCAACCAGAAATTCTTGACAGTTTCAACTTTTTGAAGTTACACAGTAGTCGGTGGAGGACGCAATTTTTAAAAAGCACAACTGACGTTGGCTCCTTCCTGTAACATGCGAGTTTCCATTCCTCGCTATTAGCAAAACTTCATTCAGTAATTGCTTGCGCCGACACATAAAAAAAGCCATTCGCCATTGTTGACTTCACTCAGAATCAAGCATATAGTAATTGCAAATAATAAGTTGAATGGATTTATTCGGGAATTTATATTTTAATCTGCAAGTTGATCAGACAATGCATATCGTAGCAATCCACAGACTGATCGGGGACAAGCAGGGTTTGACGGTCGAGTTATCCGCAGCTCTCGGTGTGACGAATTTCGAGGCGCTCGCGCGCTTGCGCGCTCCTGGAAGCGGTCCTTTCGTGGTAGGTGTCTTTGCTGAAGACGACAAGGCCAGCGAGCTTGAAAGCAGGCTTGCGTCCCGGGGTTTTTCCACCTTGACGCTCTCTTCCGCAGAAATCGAACGTGAAGCAAACCAGCTGTTTGTCAGAAGATTTGAGCTGGGCGACCAAGCGCTTCGAATCGAAACGACCTCGGGGGAGAGATTCACGGTGCCTTACCAGGACGCAGATATTATTGTGCGCGGCACCGGGATTTCGAGCAGTACATCAATGGAAAGCAGGAAGGAACGCAAGTTCGACTTGGCAACGGCGGTGGTTTCGGGCGGCCTCAAGGTGATGAAGACGACCAAGACCGACCGCGAGGTCACGAGGGAAGATCGGAAGGGCTTTTTCAATCTCTATTCAGGCGCCAGCCCGATACTCGCCTTCTCCGAGAACGGCTTGGTGTACGACGCCCTCGGTCCCTCGCGGGCGCTGTCCAGTTCTGCAAACTTTCTCCAGGTTCTTGCGGAGGTGCGCAAACGCTGCCCCGGCGCGCGTTACGACGACCGGCTGTTGAACAAGGCAGGCGCAGCAGCCCTGCTCGGTCCCCGGCTCAATCCCGAGGAGTATCTCGTCATTGCTACTGCACTTCTTGCTAAGGCCCTTAGAAAAAGCTGAGTCGTTATTTATCGGGGTCCTAAAGCCTGTAATCGTCTGCTTCAAACAAGCGGTACAATGTTATGAGCTTCCCAACTTAATCTCTTGCATGTTTCCATGGTGAAAAACGCGATTATGAAAAAACACATCTATCGTTGACTCCATCCTGAAACATGACTTTTAGCACCATCCAGAATAACAACACTTCGTTCCGTAATCAGTAATGCACAGAACTACAAGTTTTCTAACACTTCCATGCCATAATTTCTACAGTCGCAGAATAAGCCTTACCTTGTTCAATGGAAGTTTTTCTGTATCAGTCGCATATACCATCAAATGCAAGAGAGTAAAAAAATGCAAATTAGGAAAATTAGAGAAGGCTCTTTCCTGCTAGTGTTACCCAACATTTTGAATTTTCGTAGGGGCACTGACTTAAAAAAGGCTTTTGCTGCGTTAACCGGATGGGCATATTTGCCGATTCATGAATATGTTTATTCTTAGATGTTTTTAGAAGCGCACTTGATTCTTATCCCCTATCATTATATAATTCAAGAAACTATCCCGTCAGGGGTACCAACTGTATGTTTGGATATTCCCATTCCAAGTGCAGGAAGTCTCCTCGGGGAGTATACGTTTGTCGATTTTATCTTATTGATGAAACTTGTGCTTTCCAGGCTGCTATCTCAGTCCCCCCGTGGGGAGACTTACTAAGGATTCATACGAGAGAACATGGCGTTTACCGGTGATTTAGAACATCTGCCTATAGTAGACATTATCCAGTTGGTCCACACAACGAGGAAATCGGGTATTTTCATCGTAAAGGGGAGCAAAGGGGAGAGCACGATTGTTTTTAGAAACGGATATATTGTCGGCGCAAATCATATCAACAACAGCGTCCGCATCGGGACTGTCCTGGTAAAGACGGGCGCCATAACGATTGACGATCTCAAGCAGGCAATGGACGTCATGAAGAATGCGGATGAAAACCGTATGCCGCTTCTTGCCACCTTGGTACGGATGGGCACGCTGAAACGGGAAGACGCTCTCAGAGGATTGAAAAAACTGGTCGAGATGACGATCGTTGAGCTGATGAGCTGGACGAAGGGCACCTTTACGTTCGACACGGATACGATTGTCATCTCTTCCGATGGAGAGCAGGATCTGGCAGTTGATTCCCAGATGGTTTTGATGGATGCGCTTCGTATCTTTGACGAGCGGGAACGTGACCGCGCGGCCGGAAAAGAAATTCCTTCCTTTGAGGCGCTCTATGCCGATGTCCTTCCCGAGGAAAGCGTTGGTGCATCAAAAGGAGGACGTTCTACAATTACTGCGGATGATCTCGGGCTTGCCGACCTTGACCGGCTTGAGAAGAAAATACCCCGGCCTGTTTCTGAAATGGAAATCCTTGATCCGGTCGCAATCCATCGACAGAAAATAAAGGAATTGCTCCCGGGTTTTTCTTTCGAAGATCAGGAGGCATTTGCTTCTTTTATGAGAAAATCCGCAGGTCGCAAGGCTGCGCCCGACGTTATGGCGAAGCAGGCGAGCAAGGCTGTCGTCATTTTCAGCGATGATACGCTGATTAGTCATTCGGTGATGTCTCTCTGTAACGATGAGGGCATACTCGTATTTGCGACCGATGACGAAAAGGAGCTCGACCGGATGGTATCGCAGTGCCTCCTTTCCGCGAGAATGCCTGTGGTTGTCTTTGACAATCCCGCGAGATCGGAGGGCGGGTTTTCCCGGGAAAAAATCGCGGGCTTGAGGAAGCAGGTGAGCGGAAAGTACTCTGCGGTTCCCGTGATTCAATTCGCCTCTCTCCGGGATAGTGACTTCATCCTTCAATCGTACCATGACGGCGTCAGGGCTGTTTTCCCCAAGCCGTCGAAAGAAGACCAGAGAGAAACGTACATCCAGGACACGATAAAGTTCCTCGACACTTTCAAGTCGTATGTCACGGGTTTTCAGTACGGACGCGATGATGCCGATATCTACGGTAAGAAACTGAAAGACGGCATCACGTCGCTTCGCGGTATCATTAATCCATCCGATGCGGCGCTCGTGGTTCTCGCCGCTGTTTCCGAGATGTTCGAACGCGCGGTCACGCTTATCGTCCGTGCATCGGAATTGATCGGTGAAAGGGCCATAGGGATCAGTTCCGAAAAAAGCATGGGACCGGCTCCAGCGGGCCGGCTGAAGATCCAGCTTTCAAAGCCTTCGGTTTTCCGGGACGTTATCGAAAAAGGGCGGGTCTATTATGGAGACAGTGGTGATGAAACGCTCAGGACATTTTTTACACAAATAGGCAAGCCGTTGAGTCCCGCCATCGTCCTGCTGCCCTTGATAAGTGATCGAAAGGTCGTCGCGGTGATATACGGGGATTTTGGACAGAAAGAGGCGTCTCCGGTGCGGCTCGATATGCTCGAGATCCTTTCCCTGCAAGCGGGCATTGTTCTGGAATATGCGCTTTTCCGAAGACAGGTGGCTAAAGCGGCTCAAGAATCATAGTCATATGGATGTGTCTCAGACGGAGATAAAACGCGGAGGTATACGGTCGCTATGGATATTGCAATATTTAATCAGATTCTTCACATTGCCTTCGAAAAAAGGGTCTCGGATATCCATTTTGAGGTCGACCACCCGCCGATGTTCCGGGCGCGCGGCCATCTTGTTCGTTCCAAGCTCGCGAACCTAACGAAAAAAGATACTGAGTTCGTCGCCAACACGGTTATGGAACAACACAACCGGAAGCTGCCCGAAGACTTAAAAGAACTTGATACTTCCTATACTCTGGCGAATGTCGGCCGCTTCCGGGTGAGCATCTTCCGTCAGCGCGGCAATCTCGGTGTTGTTATGCGCGTTATACCTCACCAAATCGGTACGTTCGAGGAGTTGAATCTTCCCCCCGTGCTCGGCAGAATTGCTCAGTTTCCTAACGGCCTGATACTCGTCACGGGACCGACCGGCAACGGTAAATCGACGACGCTCGCATCGATGATAAAGTTTATCAATGATAATTTCGATTACAATATCATTACGATTGAGGACCCGATCGAGTTTCTGTTCACTTCGAACAAAAGCTGCGTTATCCAGAGGGAAGTCGGTATCGACACGGAAAGTATCAGCGTTGCGTTAAGGTCTGCAATGCGTATGAATCCGGACGTCATCATGGTCGGAGAAATGCGCGATCTAGAAACCATAGACGCCTGTGTTAAGGCCGCCGAGACGGGGCACCTGGTATTTTCCACGCTTCATACCCACAATGTCGCTTCGTCCATCAACCGCATAGTCGGTTATTTCCCTCCTGAGGCGCAGGAAAATGCCAGACACAGGCTGGCAGAGAGTCTTATCGCTAATATATCTATGAGGCTGATAAGAGGAAAAAGCGATGAAACTATTCTGCCTGTCCTTGAAGTGATGTATACAACTTCTACCATTAAGGCGTGCATCTGGGACAACCACCTCGATGAGATTGAGCAGTACATCGAAAAGGGACGCGACGAATATGGCATGCAGACAATGGACCAGCATCTCATTCAGCTTTGCAGAGCGGAACTTATAACTCTCGATGAGGCAAAGCGCATCTCTCGCTCGAAAGACCTTGAGCGAAAACTGATGTACAGTTAAGACAGGTGAAATAGTTTGAATTATAAGTTAATTAGGTAATTATCCCCTTAAGGGTATTGAAATATTAGCTTAGAAAGCGCACGTTTTAGGGTATTCGGAAAATCTGGTTGAAGTTGCAAACAATATAACTCTATATTATGCTTAAAACTCGGATAATGCGGTTGATCTATAGTAGCGCTCGATGTTTGCAGATTACAGGGACAATTATTTATCTATTCTGAAGAACATGAAGTCGCTTGATACACCTACAAGTTCATCTCCCCATTTTGTTAACGACTTAACCCCATTGACATAGCCGGGGATCAAGAATATATTCGTCAATATAACAGTGCGAATGAATGTGGCTTGTTCATTTCTAAACAGATAACATCGGATCTGTGAGTTTGGCCAGATCTGCTCAATTACTGGTTATGCGCAAAAGTAACGTGAGGATAATGGCATGAAAATATGGTTCAGGGTCAAACAATGACCAACCTGTTCCTTCAGTTGATACTAATGCTTTTCGCTATTTTAGTTGCCGCGGAGCTTTTTACCAACGCGCTTGAACATCTTGGAGACAAACTCGGCATTTCTGAGGGGGTGACAGGATCCATCTTTGCCGCCGTGGGGACTGCGCTTCCTGAAACAATGGTTCCTTTGCTGGCTCTTTTTGCCGGGACGACGAACGTCGGCGTCAACGAGGAAATCGGCGTGGGGGCCATACTGGGCGCACCATTAATGTTGTCGACGTTGAGCACCTGCCTTATGGCACTGTCTATTCTGCGCCGACGAGGAACAAGTGGGCGTGTTCAGCCGGAACGCACCGGTTTTGTGCGCGACCTTAACTTCTTCTTATGCGCTTTTGCGCTTGCCGCCGCAGCCATGTATATCCCGCAGAAAGCACGCTACGTCCGAGGCGTGTTTAGCTTTGCACTAGTGCTGACGTACTTCGTTTATATATTGCTGACACTGCGGGCGTCAGAAAAACTGGTCGAGGAGGGGCACGGTACGGAGGCGGACGAAAAGATGTTTCTGAGTCGGCTTGGCTTGCCCTTGAATCTGTTGGCCATCGTAATTCAGCTCGGCATCGGTCTTGCGCTTCTTGTTTATGGCGCAAAGGGTTTCATTCATAGCGTTGAGGGCCTTTCTCATTTCCTTGGCATATCGGCACTACTACTTTCGCTACTTATTATTCCGATTGCGACCGAACTTCCCGAAAAGGTGAACAGCATTCTGTGGATTCGACGAGACAAAGACACGTTGGCTTTTGGAAATATTACCGGCGCTATGGTGTTTCAAGGGACATTGCTCCCGGCCATTGGCATTATGCTCACGCCCTGGCAGCCGCGCATAGAGGTGTTGACTGGCATATTGGTCACATTAATTGCAGCAGCGTGGCTTCGGGTTAACGCCCGTTCCGGAGGGTTGCCCGTGTGGACTATGCTGATAAGCGGCGGGCTATATGCGGTGTTTATGATGATTACTTTAGTGAGGTAACCGCGGAGCGCTATTAATCACAGAGCGTATTTATAGCACGTTGCCTACAATTGAGAACGAATAGCCAGGCGTTATACCCGACCTATCACAAGATAAAAACTATAATAAGAAATATAAAGAAGTAAGATTATCACAAAAGCATCATCACCAAAGTTTCGGCAGACGTGGCATCGCGTGGTTTTATACTTCCGGCGAGCATTTTGTAGGAGTATAAGCGGTTTGCTACGGTTGTTTGCTTGGCTGGCTGGCGCACTGCGTGGTTTTACGCGAATAGATAGAAGAGTTCCTTCTTGCAATGGTTGCCGTTCCACAAGTTTTCGTTAAGAAGTTTGCAAAAACCTCGCCACTCAAAAGAAGCGCTATGTAAGTTTCAACCAGTTTTTATTAGGCGTTCGAATTCTATAAGCGTGCACACATGTAAGTAAAGACCAGATGGCCAGAATTGTTGGGCAGGTGAATAATTCTGTTTGAATTATGGATATCATGATATGGTTTCTGTAACAAGAAATTCCTGTAGCCATTGCGGTTGCCATTCTTCTAAACTTATAAAGATACATCCTGATCTTTGCACCTACGATATAATGATCTTTGTTGCATGTTTCACATTGCAGTCTATATTCAGATGTGTCCGGAAGTTGTGACAGGGAAGCTCACGTTCGACGCGGCCCCTGTGAATGTTGCAGAGTCGCTAAAGGGCATTGAAATTGGAGAGGTAAATTGGCTCTCAGGTCATACTATGATAAAACCAATTTGCCCGCCGATAAAGGATGCATTATCGAAATAATTCATACCAGCGATTTGAATACCCTATGGTTCTTTTCTTCTAAACCTATCACACGCGTGCTATGCTAACGCAATGATATTGATGATTACCTAGCCGGGATCGTGGCCGATTTCGTGAAAATCCTTTAAAAGAGCCCTGCTTGCGACATCATATTTACGAGATCACTCGTGTAGGATTGTATTTGGTCAGAGTAAAACTTATTTTTTTGTATCCGCGTTTCCGTTGAAACGCTAAAGACCAATCTGTTCAACTTAATGTCATAGACATCTGTTTGCGTTTGCATATATAACTTATATTCATTAGTACCATCGGCGTTAACCCAAACATCCCTCTGTTTTATCCCAAGAAGTCTGTTAATAAACAAGGTATCAGCGCCAGCTGCTTTTGCTTGTATCGCAATAGCGTCATTATCGGCCAAGACTCGGATAGGAATATCACGCATAACGGTGTAACTCACGACGGCATCTATCCTGTGGTCCTTTAAAGCCGTCACGAACCCGTCTTCGAACTGTCTTCTGTACGGGGGATCATTAACTGCATAGATCACAAGGACCTTTTCGGTCCGCACTTGATATTTCTCATCCTTCCATATAGAGGAGATCGTAGTTGTTGGTGACATGCACGCCATGAAGAGAAACAACATCACGAACGCAGTGAATTGTGAGGATATTTTAAAGACTCTCATTAATCCGAACCTCCCGTTCACTTCTTAAGTGTTTCCCTATGGAGTCGCTTCATTGCATTGTTGAAGGGGCAAGGTTAGAAGGTGAAAAGCTTCTGCCGTATTGCTAATATTTATTAAATTATATCATAACACTGACCTACTTACTGAAACCTGTACAACCCCGAGAGTCGGCTTATGCTAGCATAAAGCCAAAAGGAGGGCGATCATTGGTGGGGAAATAGATTCACTCCCTAACAGATTATCTGGATGCTCAGAGAGGCGGAGGTTATTCTAAGCAAAGGATCATCGGTAGCGGACATCTGAAAAAAGGACGGTAACTGGCTTCCGATGCTGATTTAGTCCATTGCAAACTACAACTGGAATATTTCAATATTTTCTTTTAATCTCGATTACACAGTTGTAGGTGAAGATCGCAGCTTTTAGGTTATTTCTGAATGCTCTGTTTCAGGATGTAGTTTTCGCTAATACCGGAGGAGTCACTCGCAGTATACTTTGCTATCGGGTTTGTAGCCCCAAGGTCATCGAAAGAATGGGTCTAACCCGAAGGTTGTCGGTTCAAATCCGGCCGCCGCTACCAAACTTATCAAGGAGTTACGGTATTCACTGTAACCCCATTTATTTTGCAGGACAATTCTAAATCTTCACAGCTCAACCCGCCTAATCGCAAATCCCTCTCACTTTGCATTAACCTCATTTTTCAGAAAATGGTTACCCGAAAACCGGTTCTCCGCCTGAAAGGAGTTTGCTAATGGAGGGCTAGGAATTAGTTTGTGATAAAATTGTCTTGAGGCTGGAATGGGAAACTGCCGTGATAATGTATAGGCCGCTGCTTATTATAGTGTTCCTCATACAGCTGTTCTTGCTCGAAGGACATGAAGGAGAACAAGGTGAAGAAGGTAATCAGCGGTGTCCTGCAGGCCGCCGAGGAGAAGAAGATCAGCGCGGTGCTGGCCCACATCTCGAAAATTTGTCGCGATCTGCAGGGCAACTTCTATAAGGTATCCGATGAGAACGTGATTGTGAGAACGGGAAATAAATAATGATGAGTTTTTGTCATAGAATAGCCTATACAGCCGGGGGAAGGAGTTCCATGGTATCGACGGCGCTTGTTTTCCTCATTTCTGTAGTTATTGCTAGTTGTACACATAGAATGTCCGTAGAGGAGGCAAAACAAGTCACCGTTTCCATGAGCAGCGTATCTGCCTTGGTGCCTCCTCCGAGGAGAATTGATGATATCATCACCATGCTGGATCAGCCTGGACAGTTTGATCCGGAAATAACGGGAAAATTGAAAGCCCAGGCCGATGCAGTGCCTCCCAAAGATGCAAACAGCGATTTCTACCATGATAGAGGCGAGGCCGCGCGCCAGCTCGGCCGGTATAAACAGGCCCTCGATGATTTACGCGAAGCCTTGCGTCTTTCTGAAGGAGAGGGAATACGCGGTAAAAGGCAAACGAAAATCATGCGACAGCTCGCTACTGTTGAAAGAAGCGTCGGAAACTTTGACCGTGCTGTGGAGCTCCTTGAAGAGGCCCGAGGAATTGCAGATGAATCCTCAACATACGGAAGACTTGTCGAGACGTATATTCAGATTGGAGACATGGAAAAAGCGCGAGAGACAGCTCGTCAAGGAGAGGCATTCTGCACCCAATCCCCGTTCCGGAAGCAGAAACGGAGCGACAGGTTTATTTTGTGGTGTGATATCGAAACGGCGACGATGAAAGCCGCCCTGCTGGAAGCTCAGGCAAACTATGAACAAGCGGAAGAATTTATCCGCCAACGCCTCAAGCTCGCCCAGAATGTTGAGGATGAAAAGGCGGGGATGTCCATCAATGGGCGGTTAGGGCTGGCAAATAATCTCATGAAGCAGGAGCGTTTCACCGAGGCGGAAATCGAGGCGCGCCAGGCATTAACAGAATCGATCGGGCTTGATAGCAGAGACTCTCTTTTAACGGCTAGGGTGATAGGGGAAATGGCCGATATCCTCCGCGCCCAGGGACGGCTCCCGGAGGCGGAAAAACTGGCATTACTGAGCGTGCATGCCCTGGAAGCTTCCGGCATATCAAGCGACTCTCACATCATGGCTTCGGCCCGGATGAAACTGGGCTCTGTATTTGCCGCGCGCGGCAACTTTCCGGATGCTATGAAACAATTCGATGTTGTCATGAAAGGAGCGGAAAAGAACCAGTATCTGTATAAAAAAAATTTCCGCGGCAACCCGGATTTTATTCTTTCGCTTCTCATGACGGGCCGCTCTGAGGAGGCATCGAAAATCTTGGCAGGTTCATACAAAAACGCAGTGCAGAGGTTCGGCGCAAAAAATTACATCACAGCCGAGAGGCTCGCTTTCAGAGGAATGGCGAATTTCCGGTTGAAAAATCTCAGCCAGGCAGTGCGGGATTTCGCCTTGGCAATGGACACGTTACTCGCCTCCCCCATGGACAGGGCAGACTATTCACGGGCACAAAGACTCCGGATCATCCTCGACGACTACATCAATCTGCTCGTTGAAATTCACGGCACTCCGATGGAAAAGGAATCCGGGGTAGATGCCGTCGGGACTGCGTTCAGGATGGCCGAGGCGTCCCGGGGGCGCACCGTCCAGCGCGCCTTGGCGGCAAGCAGCGCCAGGGCGGCGGAAGGATCTCCCGAGTTGAACGACCTGATGCGCCGCGAGCAGGACGCCCGGAAACAGGTTGAGGTCATGGAATCGACACTTCAAGAACTGATGGCCGCGCCAACGCGAGAGCAAAAACCGGAAACCATGATGGCTCTCCAGACCGGGATAGTCAGCCTGAACCGGGCCTCTGCGGCTTTGCAAGACGAAATTAAAAAACACTTCCCCAAGTATGCGGATTTTGTGAACCCACAGGCAGCTACAATGTCCCTTGCGCGACAGAGCCTGCGGCCCGGCGAGGCATTGATTTCCATCTATACCTCCGATAATAAAACCTATGTCTGGGCCGTACCTTATCACGGTGGGACAAACTTCGCTTCATCACCGCTCGGCAATAAAGATCTGAGCCGCATAGTCACTAACCTGAGAAGTTCCCTCGATTCTCATCCGGAAACCTTTGGTGATATCCCTCCCTTCGATCTTGCGCAGGCGTACGTTATTTACAGTAACGTGCTCAAACCGGTGGAAGCTGGCTGGAAGGATGCAACTGATCTGCTGATAATTGATTCCGGAACACTGACACAATTGCCGTTAGCTTTGCTGCCCACGTCACAGCACGAGCTGGGAGCTGAGAAGGGCGAACTTTTTGCAGGCTACAAAAATGTCCCCTGGCTGATTCGCAAGGCCTCTATCACGATGCTGCCATCGGTCAATTCTCTCATTTCGCTTCGCACACTTTCAGCCGGTGATCCGAGCAGAAAAGCGTTTGCCGGTTTTGGTGATCCGATCTTCAACTTAGAGCAGCTTTCACGCGAAACAGGCGCTAAAGAAGGAGGCGGCACGCCGAAACTTGCCAATCGCGGCCCGAGTCTTCGCGTCCGGGGCGTCCGTTTAAGCAAGAAAGGAAATCTCGACAGCAGTCAGATCGGATCTAGTGGGCTTGCACAGTTGGACCGCCTCCCTGATACTGCAGAGGAGGTCACCGGTATAGCTCAGGCACTGGGTGCTGATCTGAAACAGGATGTATTCCTCGGCAAGGATGCCTCAAAACACAGGATCAAGACCATGAACCTTGCTGATCGAAAGGTCATTGCTTTTGCCACCCATGCGCTGGCTCCCGGCGACCTCGATGGTCTTAACCAACCGGCTCTTGCTCTTTCTTCGCCGGCAGTTACCGGGGACAACGAAGACGGGCTGCTGACTATGGGTGATATACTCAAGCTCAAACTCAATGCCGACTGGGTAGTTCTTTCGGCATGCAATACGGGCGCAGCGGAGGGAGAGGGATCTGAGGCTGTTTCGGGTTTGGGAAGAGCATTTTTTTATGCAGGCACCAGATCGCTTCTGGTGAGCATGTGGCCAGTGGAAACCACCTCTGCCAGAAAGCTGGTCATCGAAACGTTCCTTATACAACAGGCGGATAGAAGCCTCACTCGCGCTATGTCCTTGCGTCGATCAATGATAGCCATGATCGATGAGGCGAATCTGAAGGACGACGCCACGGGAAGGGTCATCGCCAGCTATGCTCATCCGCTATTCTGGGCCGCCTTTGAAATAGTCGGGGATCCGGGAAGCGTTGCTCGATCTCAGTGATCAGCTGGTCAATCATGACACATAGATATCGTTAATGGAGCTTTTGATCGAGATGTTGATGATGTCTGAAAACTGTTTCATCTTGTATTTCGCAATATTTTTTTTAAAGACGATTGCACAGTAATAAGTGCTCATCATGAGGCAAAGGATCGATCATCATTGAAGAATTACGATTGAAAAGTGTTGGCTTGAGCCTTCCTGTTTCTTACAACATTTTCATCTTTTGTAAATTGCGGCCTTTTGTGAATTATTGCATTCTCTAAAAAAGAATATCGCTCCCCTCATATTCAAACAGTAACAACTGCATAAAGTGACTACCCTCAAAATACCCATACCACACGCTTTACTTGAACGAGGATTTGTGCTTTAATTTGAATACACATATATCCGGTTCGTGTCACTAAACAAGCTGAAAAATTTGCAGACGAGATATGCATTTTTTTTAAAAAAGCGATCCAAAGAGCAAGAGCAAATACTTAAGGTAATAGGAGCCTATCTCAGTTTATGAAGAAAGCAGCCAGTTTCTCAAGACCAGCGGGCAGACATATTCCGGTAATTGATGAGGGAATGTCATTAAAACATTTCTTGAAAAAGACAAGTGTGATAATTATCCTTATCGGTTTGAGCGCTTGTGCTAAGCCTGATATTTTCGAATCTCTTCGGGAGACTGGATATATCATGAATCCTAATTTTTCAGGGGCATATGAGCCCGGAACTCTTATACAAACGACGAGAGTGGATCGAGAGGGGAAGGTACGCCCATTCAAAACACCCGTTGTCATTACGTTAGGATCAGACTGCTTTCCAGGCAAAGTGCCTCAGCAAAAGGATTTAGTGCTCCCTATGTCTCATGGACAGCAAACGATGTCGATGGATTTTGGCGCTGGTGCGCTGATGAGCCTAGCTTCATTGCTTAATATTAATGCAGGGATTGTTAAGAACTACAGTCTCTCCTTTGAAAAACCCCAAGTTATTTACTATCCGATTTCAGACATCTTCGGTCAATTGTCACCGAAATGCGTTAATGCGCTCAGTGCGATGCAACAAGCTGGGAACAAACTCGAATGGTTTGAAATTATCTATGAAGTTGTGGTTGCTAATTCATTGACGTTTACGCTTGAATGGAGCGCCGGCGCTACAGTGGAAGCACGTTCAGCTCAGACAAACGATGTTCAGCAACAAATTGAGGGCTGGGTAGAAGCCCAGCCACAGGGTAAGCCAAAGCCGGATGTCAATGTTAAAATAGTTGCTGAAACAAGTAAGACCACGGAACTACATGCTGATGGCACCGTAGTTGTGGCCTACCGAAGTGCTGCGCTGAAGCCTCTTAAACCGTGACCATGTATCCTGATAGCTTGATGCATACAAAAGGAGTTAAATATGTTCAATAATAATGGGAAAATCAATTTTGCCCTGGCGCTAGCCGTCACATTGGCGGCAAGACTTCTGTGGACTGGATTTACAGAAGCGGCAGAATCAGAAGAAATGCAGATGGGTGGATCATCGGCTCACGCAATCGTTACTGCGCAGGCAGGTAATGACTCTGGAGCTTTCCTGTCGGGGTCGCAGACGTCCCAGTATTCACGCGTAGGACGACTGGCAGTGCAGCTCGTTCGGAACGGAGTGACCAAGGAAGTGCCTTTCGATTGGGTCTTTCATACAAACGACGAGTTCCGGTTTAAGATAACCACTAACCGGGACGGGTGGCTTTATATATTACACAGATCGCCTGGAGGAAATCCTCAGTTGCTCTATCCATCGACCGACCCGAATACGGGCCAGGTAATCGGAAATTCGCGTGTGGAGAAAAATAAAAATTATCTCGTTCCTCAACCGACAGAAGGCAGTTTTGTTTTCGAAACAGATACGGGTGCAGAAACATTCTTTTTGGTAATCAAGGACCGCCCTGAGCCGCCGGCACTGAACGACATAATGGTTTCCAACGACCAGTATCCTCTCCAGCAACAGAACGTACCAGCATCTCAAGATCCATCTAAATATCAGGCGCCAGCAACTGCTCCCTATAACCAGTATCCTCCCCAGCAACAGAACGTACCAGCATCTCAAGATCCATCTAAATATCAGGCGCCAGCAACTGCTCCCTATAACCAGTATCCTCCACAGCAACAGAATGTACCAGCATCTCAGGATCCATCAAAATATCAGGCGCCAGCAGCCGCTCCCTATGACCAGTATCCTTCCCAACAACAGAACGTACCGGGACCTCCAGTACAACAGCGATTGCAGGAGGTAGCACAGGATTCGCTCAATTATAGCATTATTCCGAGAGGGGCAAAAAAAATGACCGCACTGAAATATAGGGGAGTTAGTTTTAAACCAGCGTCTCAGGGTACCGATCCCGGAACTTACTTTGCCCCCCGACCGGACTCTGAACTGCAAGATGCGTGGTTTGCATTTAAACTAAATCACGTCGATTAAGAAACAATGCTTGAAAAATAACCGGGGACTATATCCACGCGACGGCATCCAATGACAAGACGGTAAAGATCTGGGGATATGGAAATAGTTCCCTTCGCCTTCTCCGAACTCTCAAACCGCCAATAGGCGAAGGAGATGGGGGTAAAATCCATGCAGTTGCCGTCTCCCTTGATGGCGCCATTGTGGCTTACTACGGAGGTACCGTGAACTCGCAGTTTTGTCCACTGAATTGAACAACATTTCCCTAATATACAGGAGGTCGTCATGAGACAGAGGCTCGTTATTCTATGCATGTTTGTAGCTATGCTATCAATTGCGCGTGTGGCGATAGCAGAAAATCCAACGGCAATTGCGACGTCCCCAATTTGTTATGTATCGATAGAGTCGATGAAGCAGGGGCGGGTGGAAGGGGATACCCCTGGAAGCAAGCTTGAAGGACTTAGGGTTTCGTACGGGATCACGGTCTCCCATAATGTGGCCATGGGAGGAGTGAGCAGTGGAAGATTTCAACAAGAACCGTTGACCATTACTATGCCGATCGGCGCAGCCACGCCGCAGCTGTTTCAGGCACTGTTCACTAACGAGGTGCTGAAACAGGTTACTATTGAGTTTGTCCGCTCAACCTCAGGGGGAGCTAAAGAAGTTTATTACACCCTGAAGCTTGATCAAGCAGTGGTTACAAGCATTCACCAATTCTCAGAAGGGTCTCGTCTTCTGGAAGACGTCATTTTCACATTCCAGCGGATCGATATGACACACAATCCGTCGAAGAAGGCTACTTCGTATGATTTGGTAAAAGGAAGTAAACCTTTTTAAGCATATTATGGATGTATAAGCAGTATTGGAATTTTAAAAGCGAACACTGAGAGAGCACAAACCTCTTGACCTTGAAGGTCATAACCCGAAGGCCAGAGGTTCAAATCCGGCCCTCGCTCCCAACCTTATCAAGGTGTTACAGCAAGTGCTGTAGCTTCTTTACTATCTCAGTGGGCCAGTAGTGGGTCGTTTTCTGAATGCTGTCCCTGCTACCGAGAAGGCAATAACACCGTACCCCACGATCTCTTTATTAGTTACCCACGCACCGATTCGACGTGGGCATCTGGCCCTATCTTCCCGGCGATGTGCGTGCTCGGATCGATTATTTAACAGGCAAGTGCGTAACGCCCAGACAGTTTCCGCATTATTGAAGCCAAACGCTTCCGCGCACATGACAGAAACGGCGAAAATGCCATCAAACGGCTGATTGAATTAGTCCATGCAGCAGCAGTGCAGCCGACGCGGAGGAAGGAAAACAATGCCCACGGGCACATCTAGGAGCGGAAACTTGCGAGCAAAAAGCAGCGTGAAGAGACCAAACGCCTGCGGCAGGGATGTCGCCGCTCGTATAGGCATCACGCCAGGGGGATACACAGCACGAGGAAGCAATGGGAGATACTGACAAGAGAACGGTGTTCTTTCAAGGGAAGCATATTCCCCTGGACGAGGATGGCCACCTGGTGAATGGTGATGACTGGTCCGCGGACCTTGCCAATCATCTCGCTACGCTCGATGGTCTCGAACTTTCGGAACGGCACTGGCGGGTGATCAGTTTTATCAGAGAGTATTATCTGCAGTATAAGACCGTGCCTATGCCAAAGGTCATCATCAAAGGGCTAAATAAAACAGAAGGGGCTGAACTTTACACGATAAAGCATCTCTATGCTTTATTCCCTAATACTCCAATGAGACGGGCCTGCCGATATTCAGGCGTCCCTCAGCCAGCGGGATGCACATGATATTGTTCGTGATCCGGACTGGCAGTCCGGATGATTCAGTGCGACAGCGATAAAATGTGACAGGATCAAGTCTGCGAAAGTGTTTAGTAGCAATTGGCTGTAGCAGTAGCAGGATCATCGCAGGATTGATAAATGCCGGTAGAAGTTTACCATAACGCCTTCATCCTGGAATATTGATTGTTGCATATTTTCATAATGCCAATAGTTCAGTTGGAATTGTTCGCGTCCTCGAGGGCTCCCCAAAAAGTGGTCCAGCTTTTTTGGTAGAATTTCAACTTTCTTTAGTTGTTTGCCAAACCTTCAATTAAGCGAAGGCACTTGTGGCAGAAAAAGGTGGTCAGAATAAAAAAAATGTTTTATCGACAAAATGATTCATACCGAAGTCCGCGACAGTTTCATCTTTTTGAAATTAAAACATCCTTCTTCTCGCGAGTTTCCAATCTTTGGTGCGCCAAGCAAGCTTATCTATTCTAGCCGGTGTAAGTCCGGCCTGGGAAAAGGTTAGCCACCAGCCCAGTACCATATCCCGCATGCAATGAGGCAACGAATTGCATGAAGCCGGGAGGCGGGAGGTATCAGGCTTCAACGCAAGTGAAGGTATTGAGCCCCGAAATGAAACTTCTCCCATAAGGCCGACGTGCTCTAAGAACATGGAAGGCAGCATTCTTTCCTCCGAATTGGCGAGGAGGAAAGAACTAGGCGGGGTCTAAGTCCGTTGCATGATACCACAGAGAATAGATAGGAACTTGGGAGAGCCATGATGTTCTCGATGTTCGAGTATTCAGCCTACAAGCCCCCAAAGGGCAAGGGGCGGGAGACGGCATCATGGCAGTCGGACCACTTTGTAGTACCGGTGATGTCCCGGAAACGGGACGGAGGGAAGGAGGTGGCGGAAACGCCATGAGTTCCGGGGAACTATCCACCATACATAGAGATGGACAATGGGTACTCACGAAACTGGGACTCATAACCGAGCGAGCCAGAAGATACCCGAAGTGTAAGTTCAGCACGCTTGCGTATCTGCCGAATGAAGGGTTTCTCTTGGCGTGTTTCTGGGAGCTTAAAGTGAACAAAGCTCCCGGCATCGACGGGATAACGGTACGGCAGTATGAAGAAAACCTCTATGAGAACATCTTGGATTTGACCAGCCGGTTGAAGCGCAAGAAATACCGGCCCCAGCCTGGACGGCGGGCATATATACACCGAAGGACGAAAAGAGCATGAGGCCTCTCGGTATCCCCGTGGTTGAAGACAAAATCGTCCAGATGGGAATCAAGAAAATCCTTGAAGCCATCTACGAGGTAGACTTCAGAGATATATCCATGGCTTCCGACCGGAACGAAGCTGTCATGATGCGCTTGAAGTAGTTGACAAGGCCATCATGAGAGAACCGGTAAACTACATTGTCGATATGGATATCGAGAAATTCTTCGACAGTGTTGACCACCGGTGGATGATGAAATGCCTGAAGCAGCGGATAAGCGACCCGAACTTTCTTAGTCTCATAGCCCGGTTCCTCAAGGCTGGTATCATGGAAGAGGGCAATTATATGGAGACGGACAAAGGCACTCCTCAGGGCGGGGTTGTGAGCCCTGTGCTGGCTAATATCTATCTCCATTACGTCCTCGACCTCTGGTACGAGAAGCAGGTAAAGAAAGAGATGCGCGGTTACACTCAGATGATCCGGTACGCCGACGACTTCATTGTGTGCTTCGAACACAAAGACGAAGCGGAAGCGTTCGGGGATAAATTAAGAGAGCGTCTCGCCAAGTTCGGGCTTCGTATATCCGAGGCCAAGAGCAGAACCATCGCCTACGGTCGGGAAGCATGGCGGCAGGCAAAGGAACAAGGGGGCAAGCCCGCGACCTTCGACTTCCTCGGATTTACTCACTACTGCGCCACGACGAGGAAAGGGAAGTTCCGGGCAGGCCGGCGGACCAGCCGGAAGAAGTTCGCTCAAAAGCTCAAGGCCATGAATCAGTGGCTGAAGGAAATCCGTAATCAGTTACCACTTGAGGTTTGGTGGAAGACGTTAAGACAGAAACTCGTCGGCCACTACCAGTATTACGGGGTCAGTGGGAATGCAGATAAACTAAATGCATATTACCATAGAACCGTGCAACTTGCCTTTAAGTGGATAAATGAACGGAGCCAGAGGAAGAGCATGACGAGGGAATTCTTCAATAAGTATCTCGCTTGGAACCCGTTGCCAGTGCCGAAGATATATCACCGCACATATACGTTAATCGTCGCGTAAGGGATGCGTTTCCGAAGAGCCGTGTGAGGGAAACCCTCAAGCACGGTTCCGTGAGGGGCATCGGTATACCTCATATGGTTGAATAATGTGACACTCCTCATTCCGAAAGGGAGGAGAAACGGGGAACACAAACAATACCTACGTGAGATATAGGAGATGTCTACTCGACCATTGATTTAATATACAAGCTGTATCTGATAACACTCTACACAACCCATACACAATCGAAAATAGAAAAGGCATCATTGACATGACCTGTGAGCGGGAATAAATTTGTATGTATAGGGACAGCAATTGTCCCTCAAAAGCGATACATCATTTAGACCGATTTGATAATCAGTATGGTGTCTACTCAACTTCAGTTCTTTTTTGTGCACGCGGTTAAAACGAACACAAAAGCAATTACTATAATCAGTAAAAGAACAAGAGGAGACCACCGTTACCTTTTTACACTACCCTAAAAATAACCCAGTCGTTATCGGCGCTCACTCCTAATCTTTGTTATACTTTAATTGATCTTTACTGAGAATCCGTCGATTAATGGATCCCGATAAAGCCAAACTCTCCGTGAGGAGAGGACGGAAAGCTGCCGATCTTAAACGTTTAAAACGGCCGGGGTGCCGATGGATACAGTCTTTCTTTTACCACTCTTGGCCAAATTATCTTTGAGAGGATAAGTCGGGAGACATCCATGCCAATTGATATTAAAGTTCTGCACAACGGTATAGGGATACTGTATCTCTGCCATGGTGCGGTAATCGGTAAAGACTTCATCGACGCCAACAATCGGCTTCTCGCGCTCAATGATCGCCTAAAACAGGTAAGATATGGACTCGTCGATATGACTGCAACTAATGACGTACAAATATCCGAATCGGAATTGTTGACAATCACCGCTCAAGACAAAAAGATAGCCGCTTTTGCTCCATCGGAGTCTGTTGTCGCTATAGTTGCCCAAGATGATTCTGCTCTCCGGCTTGCGCATTTGTGGGAATCATTTATTGAGCATACCGGTTGGGAGACAATGACATTCAGAGTGAGATGGAAGGCGGAAAGATGGATCATAGAAAAAGTCAAAGCGAACTTTGGAATTTATCTGATTTTTGATAACGGGATAACCGTTACCAAGTAGAATAATTACGCTTTGTGTTATTCGATTCGGCCTGCATCAGACATATATTTGTTCCTGTTGCACCGCCTATCTATTATTTCGCCTTCGACTGCGTATCGCTCGACATATCCTGATGCGGATGCGCCAGGTGCGATAAATATATAATATAGTACATTTTTAGTAGGGATTTTTGTTTTGGTTTGATTACAATTGAAGATTTTCACAGTTATATCGGCCTGGATATCTGGTCCCCAATAATATGTAGCATCATGTACTTATCGGTTCTCCACACCGCAAACAATTAAACTTGCCCGAAAATAGCTTGCCTTACGAATTATCTAAATGCGATAAATTGACTTTTCCAGCACCGTTATGCTATCACGCGCACATGCGGCATGATGGCATCGGC